>Ga0247823_10003809_pt1 | contig 12166 bp, 14 predicted proteins | sample 13C_PalmiticAcid_2_FD_192426 | JGI IMG/M metagenome (GOLD analysis project Ga0247823, IMG submission 192426) | Soil microbial communities from agricultural site in Penn Yan, New York, United States - 13C_PalmiticAcid_Day30 | ecosystem: Environmental > Terrestrial > Soil > Agricultural land...
GGCAAAGGCTCCGGGGTCGCCGGCACGGGTTTCCATGTCGCTATATTTTCCTGTCAGACCGCTATCGGTCCCTTGAAGATGAAGAACGCTCCCGCCGCGATCAGACCGAAGCCGACGAGATGGTTCAGGGTCAGCTTCTCTCCGAGCCAGAAGACCGCGAACCCGGCGAATATGACCAGTGTAATCACTTCCTGCAAGGTCTTGAGTTCGGCGGCGCTATAAACGCCATAGCCGATCCGGTTCGCCGGAATGACGAGGCAATATTCGAAAAAAGCGATGCCCCACGCGATCAGCACCGCGAGCCAGATCGGCCTCGACACCGCGCCGAGTTGTCCGTACCAGGCAAAGGTCATGAAGATGTTGGAGACGAACAGCAGGCCGATCGGCGCGAGATAGGCGGTCATTTTGGGTCCTTCGTGAGCGGCAGCACGTCGCGGAGCAGCGCGGCAAAGAAATGCCCCGGTTCCTCGACCATCGGCATATGCGCCGAATGTTCGAGCCAGACGAGCTTCTTCGAGGGTGCTTCAACCTGTCCGAACCACCGGGCCGCCACAGGCGAAGGGACAGTATAGTCATGCCGTCCGAGCAGGAAAACGAGCGGCACGTCCATCTTCTTCACCTTCGTGAAGCTCACGTCGGCGAGGCGCGGCCAGAGCGTCGTCACCGAAAATTCGCTGCCCTTGCCCCATGCCTTGCTGTCGGCCTCGGTATATTCGGGCGACAGGCGGGGGGTCTGGAAATAGAGGTTGAGGTCGGGCTTATTGTACATCAGCGAGCCATAGGGGATCGCATATTTGCGCCAGCCGTCGGCCTTGGCGATGGTGAACTCGCCCTGCGGGTAGGGCGCGAGCGCGTCGATCGCGGCTACGGTTTCCTTGTTGCCCGCGGCCAGCGCCTTGGCGCGCGTCCACGCCATGCCCGTCTTTTCGCCTTCGCGAAAATCGATTCCCTGACCGACGCCGACATAGGCGTAGAGCAGATCGGGACGCTCTACCGCGACCGACAGGCCGACGATCGACCCCCAGCTGTGCCCCAGTAGTATGACCTTGCGTTTGCCGTAACGCTTCTTGAGCAGTTCGATCAGCTCGATCGCGTCGTCGCGATAGCGCTCGGGTGTCATCGTTGGTGCGAGTGCCGCGGGATCGTTCAACATATAGCTGCGCCCCGCACCGCGCTGGTCGTACTGGACGACAGTGAAGATATCCTCCCACGGCCGCTGGAACGCCCACGCGAACGGCATCTCGACCGCCCCGGGGCCTCCGTGGACGAAGATCAGTATCGGATTGTCACGGTCCGAGCCGCGGACGTTGACCATCTGCCGCGCGCCGCCGAGCATGACCTCGAAGGTTTCCTGCACGCCGTTCGGCGTGACGATCTTGCCGATGTCGGCGACGATCGCGCGCGCCGGAGCGTAGGCGTCGTCTGTTTGAGCGAACGCAGGTGTAGCGAAAGCCGCAACTAGGGAAAGCGCGGCAATATGTAGTTTCATGATCTCAAACCACCCTTCGTCATTCCCGCGAAAGCGGGAACCCAATTCTGCCGTGGCTACTGGGTTCCCGCTTTCGCGGGAATGACGAAAAAGGGAATGGACTCAGAAATTCAGCGGACCGTCCAATTCCTTCACCTGCCAAGGCAGGCCATGCTTGTTCAGCATGTCCATAAAGGGATCGGGATCCATCTGCTCCATGTTGAACACACCGTCGCCTGACCAGGTGCCGGTGACCATCATCGCGGCGCCGATCATCGCGGGCACGCCGGTGGTATAGCTCACCGCCTGATTGCCCGTTTCGGCATAGGCGTCCTCATGGTCGCAGATATTGTAGAGATAGAGCGTCTTTTCCTTGCCATCCTTGCCGAGGCCGGTCGCGATGACGCCGATGTTGGTCTTGCCCTTGGTCGTCTCGCCGAGGCTCGACGGTTCGGGGAGTACCGCCTTGAGAAATTGCAGCGGAACGATCTCGCGGCCTTCGTAGATCACCGGATCGATGCGCGTCATCCCGACATTCTGCAGCACGGTGAGGTGCGTGATATAGGCCTCGCCAAAGGTCATCCAGAAACGGATGCGCTTGATTTCGGGCAGGTGCGTCTTCAGGCTTTCGATCTCCTCATGGTACATGAGGTACATCGTCTTCTCGCCCACCGCCTCGAAATCGAATTTCTGCTTCACCGACATCGGCGGGGTTTCGACCCAGTCGCCATTTTCCCAGTGGCGCGCGACCGCGGTCACTTCGCGGATGTTGATCTCGGGGTTGAAGTTGGTCGCGAAATGCTGGCCATGATCGCCGCCGTTGCAGTCGAGAATGTCGAGCGTGTCGATGCGGTCGAAATGATGCTTCTTCAGCCAGGTCGTAAAGACACTGGTCACGCCGGGGTCGAAACCCGAGCCGAGCAGCGCCATCAGTCCGGCGTCCTTGAAGCGGTCCTGATACGCCCACTGCCAGTGATATTCGAACTTCGCTTCGTCGCGCGGCTCATAGTTCGCGGTGTCGAGATAGTGCGCGCCCGTCGACAGGCACGCCTCCATGATCGTGAGGTCCTGGTACGGGAGCGCGAGGTTCACGACATGCGTCGCGCCGATCGAACGGATTAGCGCCGCGGTCGCGTCGATATGGTCGGCGTCGACCTCGGCGGTCTTGATCGTAACTCCGGTGCGTTCCTTCACCGATTCGGCAATCGCGTCGCACTTGAACTTGCGGCGGCTCGCCAGCGTGATGTCGGGAAAGATGTCGGGGTTCATCGCCATCTTGTGCACCGCGACCGATCCGACGCCGCCTGCGCCGATCACCAGAACCTTGCTCATGAAAAATCTCCTGCCCGCTATGCTGCGGCTTGTGTTGTATGCCGCGCCCTATAGGACGAAGCCATGACAGAACAAAGCCCCGATCCCTTGCTGAACCCGAACCGCGCGCCGACGCTTCCGGGTGTCGAACGCGCCGCAGCGAAAGTCGCTGCATTGCTGCCTCAAACACCGCTGCTGCCGCTCGAGGTCGACGGCAAGACTGTGTGGTGCAAGGCCGAATGTCTGCAGCCCGTCGGTGCATTCAAGATCCGCGGTGCCTGGCATCGTCTGACCGACCTGACGCCCGAACAGGCGGCGGCCGGCGTTGTCGGTGTGTCGAGCGGCAATCACGCGCAGGGCGTCGCTTGGGCTGCGAAGCGGTTGGGCATCAGGGCGATCATCGTGATGCCCGGCAATGCTCCGGCGATGAAGCTGGCTGCGACCCGCCAATTGGGCGCCGACGTTGTGCTCTATGACCGCGTGACCGAATCGCGCGACGCGGTCGCAGCGCAACTGCTCGCCGAACGCGGCGGCACGCTCGTCCATGCCTATGGCGACCCGTGGATCATCGAGGGACAGGGCAGCGCCGGGACCGAAGCGAAGGCGCAGATGGCGGCCCGCGGAATTGCCTGCCCCGACAAGGTCGTCGCCTGTTGCGGTGGCGGCGGTCTGTCCGCAGGGCTCGCACTGGCGCTACCCGATGCCGAGATCGTCGCGGTCGAACCCGAAGGCTGGGACGATGTGACGCGCAGCCTTGCTGCGGGCCAGATCCTGTCGGTCGAGGACATGACCTACCCGACCGAGTGCGACGCGCTCCAGACACCTGAAACCTGGCCGATCAACTTTGCGGTGCTGCAGGCGCGGGGTGTAAAGGGCGTTGCCGTGACGCGCAGCGAGGTTCGCGATGCGATGCGGCTGGCGTTCGAGAAACTGCATCTGGTCGTTGAGCCCGGCGGCGCAGCGGCGCTGGCGGCGGTGCTCGCGGGCAAGGTCTCGCTGACCGACGCAACGCTCGTCACGCTGTCGGGCGGCAATGTCGATCCGCTGAAGTTCGCGGAGATCATCACCGAATAGGCTGGCGGAAACTTATCCGCCGACATGCGTTTGGACGGGGAAGGAGAAGCATGATGCAGAAGAGTGCAATTTTGGCCAGCGCTGCGGCGCTGGTGTTACTGGCTGGTTGCGAAAAGGCCGAAGCGCCCGCACCGGCGCCGACCGACGCCACGACGACCGAGGTGCCGGTTGAAACCGTGCCGGCTGAAGGCGCCGAAGCCACCGATCCCGCGACTGCGCCGCACCGCTTCGCGAGCTGGGCGGGAAAATGGACCGGGGTCGAGGGCATGTACGCCACGATAACCACTGCCGCGCCGGGCAAGTACAAGCTGGAAATGCAGTCGGACCTCGACACCAAAGGAACCTATGATGGCGAGGACAGCGAGCATGGCATCAAATTCAAGCGCGGCACCGAAGAACTGAGCCTGCGCCGTGGCAATGGTGACGAGACAGGCCTGAAATATCTCGCCGGCAAGAAGGAATGCCTGATCGTCAAGGACGGCGAAGGCTATTGCCGCGATTGACGCCGGTCGGCGACGCATCTTTTTTGACGCTGTCGCCGGATTGTCATCGAACCGGCACGGAAATCGCATGATGGCGTGCCATGGGCGGCCCCGGATCAACAATGTCCGGGGAACCCATTCGCATGGCAAGCCTATCTAGTCGCAAGATCACCGCCGCCGTCGTTCGCGAGGATGGCGAGCAGAAGCAACGCCTGCTCGACCGCGCGTTTGCGCTGGCTTTCAAAGGTCTCGTTTACGCCCAGATCTGGGAAGATCCCGTCGTCGACATGGAGGCGCTGGCGATTGAGCCGGGCAACCGGATCGCAACGATCGCGAGCGGTGGCTGCAACGTCTTCTCCTATCTGACGGCCGATCCGGCGGAGATCGTCGCGGTCGACCTCAATACCGCGCATGTCGCGCTCAACAATCTGAAACGCGTGGCGATCCAGCGGCTGCCCGATCATGCCAGCCTTCGTCGCTTCTTTGCCGACGCCGACAGCAGCGGCAATATCGCCGACTATCGGGCCTTCGTTCGCCCGCACCTCGACGAGGTGAGTCGGCGCTATTGGGAGGGGCGCGACCTTGTTGGACGGCGCCGGATCAACGGCTTTGCGCACGGGCTCTACAAGCGCGGTCTGCTAGGTAATTTTATTGGGCTGGCGCACATCGTCGCGCGGATGCACCGCATCGATCCGCGCCAGTTCCTCGAAGCCAGGACGATCGAGGAACAGCGCGCGATTTTCGAAACGAAATTTGCGCCCTTCTTCGACCGCAAATTCATTCGCTGGGTCACCGATCAGCGTTCGTCGCTGTTTGGGCTAGGCATTCCGCCCGCACAATATGATGCGCTGGCCGACGGGAAGCCGATGGCCGATGTGTTGCGCGGGCGCCTCGAAAAACTGACCTGCGATTTCGCGCTCGAGGAAAATTACTTCGCCTGGCAGGCATTCGGGCGCGGTTATGGCAAAGGTGCCGCGGCGTCGCTGCCGCCCTATTTGCAAGCGGCCCATTATGCCGCCGTCCGCGGACGCGCCGGGCGGGTCACGATGCTCCATGCCAACATGACCGACATGTTGGCGGCCGCCGATGCCGCAAGCTTCGACCGCTACATCTTCCTCGACGCGCAGGACTGGATGAGCGACGCGCAATTGACTGCGTTGTGGAGCGAGGTCACGCGCACTGCGCGCGCCGGCGCACGCGTGCTCTTTCGCACCGCTGCCGAGCCGACGCTGCTCCCCGGGCGCCTTCCCGATGACCTGCTGCGGCGGTGGGATTATCGCGCGGCCGAATCGCTCGATTACACGCGGCGCGACCGTTCGGCCATTTATGGCGGTGTCCATCTCTATATTCTGAAAGGCTGACGATGACGGCGGGGGAGGGGCACGCCGCGCGCATGGACGGGGTCTATCGCGGGCAGCGGCATATCTATGATCTGACACGGAAATATTATCTGCTGGGGCGCGACCGCCTGATCGACGAGCTGACGCCCCCGGTCGGCGGGCATGTGCTGGAAATCGGCTGCGGTACCGGGCGCAACCTGATTGCGGCGGCGCGCTGCTGGCCCGGCGCGAAATTTCATGGCATCGATATTTCGGAAGAGATGCTGAAGACCGCCCGCGCGGCCATCGCCCACGCCGGGCTGGCTCAACGAGTGAGCGTGGCGCAGGCCGATGCCACGGGCTTCGATCCGAACGCGCTGTTCCGTACCGCCAGTTTCGATCGCATCTTTCAAAGCTATACGCTGTCGATGATACCCGACTGGCAAGGCGCGATCCGCGAAGCGATGCGCCATCTGTCGACCTATGGATCGCTGCACATCGTCGATTTCGGGCAGCAGGAAGATATGCCCGACTGGTTCCGCAGCGCGCTGTTCGCCTGGCTCGCGCGCTTTCACGTCGAACCGCGCGCGCTGTTGATCGACGCTGCGCGCGAAGCGGCGAACGACGCCGGCGCGCGTCTATCGGTCACGCGCCTCCATCGCGGCTATGCTTGGGCGCTGCGGCTCGACAAACGCCCGCGCTAGCCTTGCCAAGCGACGCCGCACCTGCTCCTCTGATTGGGGGAGGAGGCGCGATGACCGATATGATCTTGCCGGCCGGGTCAGCCGATCTGGCGGCGGTCGCCGAAACACTGGCGCAGGCGTTCCAGAGCGATCCGGCACTATCGTGGATATTGCCCGATCCCGATCATCGCACGCGCGCACTCCGCAGCCTGTTTCATGTTCTCGTTCCCGCCGATGCTCGTGCGGGGATCGTGCTACGCTCGCCGGGCGACGAAACCGCTTCGCTGTGGCGCGCGCCGGGCCAGGCGCATAGCGGCACGCTCGAGTTTCTCCGCACCGTCATCCCGCTCGTTGCGATCTTTGGAACCGCCTTGCCACGCGGGCTGAAAGTTCAGGGCAGCATCGACGCGCACCGCCCCAAGGGGCGTTTCTGGTATCTCCATTATGTCGGCGTCCGCCCCGACCATCAGGGTAAGGGGCACGGCGGGCGGATCATCCGCGCACAAACCGCCGTCGCGGATCGCGAAGGGTTGCCCTGCTGGCTGGAGACCGCAACGCCCGAAAATGTGCCGCTGTACGAGCGGTTGGGCTTTGTTGCGCACGTGGAGTGGGACATAGCCGGCGGCCCGCATTTCTGGGGCATGATGCGCGCGCCATCCTGATCGATCAGGATGCCGGGCGCGTGGCGTCAAAGGAAAAGGCAATATCCACCCCGGCGGCGATCGCGTCGGTTGCGGCCCATTCGCCCTGGCCGACGCCAAAGGCGGTGCGGTCGATCCGCGCGGTTCCGGCCACGCGCGCGCGGTCGCCCTCGATGCGCAGCGTGAAGCGTAGCGTCGCGGGCTTGCTGGCACCGCGCAGGTCGAGCGTACCGCGCGCTTCATATCTCTCCCCGCCGAGGTGCCGGATGTCGCGCGCGGTAAAGACCGCATTCGGATGCGCGGCAGCATCGAAGAAATCGCTGCTCCTTAGCGAATCGTCGCGCTGCCCATCGCCGGTATCGGCCGAGGCAAGATCGACGGTGACGCTTATGGTCGATTTGGCGAGCTCGTCGGGGCTGAACCGGATCGCGGAGCGCCAGCGGCTGAACCGGCCGTCGACCGCTTCGCCATTCCAGCGTGCCGTAAAGCCCAGCCGCCCTCCCGACGCGACTGTCCAGTCGGCGATCGGCTGGCTTGCGTCCGTGGTCTCGACCGTTTCGGCTGTCGGTGTTTCCTCGGCCTCGGTAGCAGCGGGGACTACTGGCGCAGCAGAGAAGGCGGGAACGACCGGCGTGATCCGCTTCTCCGCGGTCGGCCGGCTCCGGTCGGGTGAGACCAGCTTGCCGACGGTAAAGGCGCCGATGATCAGCGCCAGTGCGCCGATTGCTGCAACCACGGCCTTGTCACGCGCAAAAGGGATCATCCGCTGGAGTTCAGGCTTGCCGAGCAGCCACTGATGACGGAGCGCGCCCACGATATGAAGCGCGAACAGCGCGATCGCCAGCCGCGCCAAAACGCCATGGATGGCCTCGGCCGGCTCGTGCCAGCCATGGCCGACGGGCAGGTGCGGCCAGGGAATGACGCCAAAGATCAAAGTCGGCACCTGGATTTTTGCGGTCGAAACGAGAAGCCATCCCGTGATCGGGCCGAGGATCAGCACCAGATAGAAAAGCCAGTGGACGATGCTCGCAAGCGTGCGCGTCCACGCCGGCCCCTCGGACGCCGGCGGACGCGGAGTAGCCAGACGTACCGCAAGCCGCGCGAGGCTGAGCAGCAGGATCGCAATACCCACCGATTTATGCAGTTGATAGCGGGTGAACAGTTCGGGACTGTTGCTGCCTTCGAGCGTCTGGCCGAGCGCGATCTGGAACGCCAGCAGCAGCGCGAGGAGCCAGTGAAGCGTGATGGCGGTATAGCTATAACGCTGTGCTTGCATGACAGTCTTTCGTGATCGGGGCGGCCGGATTCGCGAGCTATCCTATCGGGTTGGCCGGGCCTTGTCGAAGGGGCAGGCATCACTTCCAAATCGTGGAAATGATCCGCACGGCCTCAAATAAACGAAACGAGAAGCAGGATCAGGGCCACCGGGATGACCACGGCCAAGCCCAACAGGCAGCCGATACGCTCGCGCCGGTTTTCCGGAACCGCGCCCCCGGCGTCGGCAACAATGCCCGGCATGTCGAACAGGTTGAACGGCATTTAGCCGGCGATCACCCGTCGAAACCGACGAACCGCACGGCGTCGTCGACGCTCTTGCGGTTCGACACCACCGCATTGGCCGGGAAATCGGCGTCGGGCCAGCCCATCGCGACGCAGATCATGATGACCTGATCGTCGGGGATGCACGCATGTTCGCGCACGACGGGGCTTTGCATGATCCCCTGACTGTTGATGACGCAGCCGAGCCCGCGCGACCAGGCGGCGTTGACGAGCGCGTTGGTCACCGCGCCGCAGTCGAACGGCGCGATGTCGCTGCCGAGCAGCACGCGGTCATAGGTGACGACGATGCTGACCGGTGCGTCGAACTGGCGGAAACCGCGCAGTACCCAGTCCTGCCGCGCATCCTTGTCGTCACGCGCGATGCCCATCGCGCCGAAAAGCTGCTTGGCGATTTCGATCTGGCGGCCACGATGGTCGTCGGCGATGCCGTCGAAGCGGCGGAACTCGCGGCTGTCGGGCTTGCCCGCGAGAATACCCTCGGTGTTGCCCTGCCGGATCGCCGCGAGCGGCTCGCCCGTGACGACCGAGAAATTCCAGCACTGATTGTTGAACGACGAGGGCGCGCGCATCGCGACCTCGAGGATTTCCGCGATCAGCGCTTTCGGGACCGGCTTGTCGAGGAAACCGCGGATCGAGCGGCGTCCGACGACGACGTCATCGAAACCGGGTGCGCCCGTCACGCGGCCTTCTGAAGCTGCAGCTCGAGCCTGTCCCAGATTTCGACAAGCGCTTCGGTGAGCTCGCGCATCATCGCCTCGTCATGCGCCGGGCCGGGCGTGAAGCGCAGGCGTTCGGTACCGCGCGGCACGGTCGGGAAATTGATCGGCTGCACATAGACGCCATATTCGGCGAGCAATATGTCGCTGATCTTCTTCGCGCGCACCGGATCGCCGACCATCAGCGGGACGATGTGCGTCGTCGAATCCATCACCGGCAGACCGGCGTTGCGGAAGCTCTGCTTGAGGTAGGCGGCGGCTTCCTGCTGCGCGTCGCGCTCGACGCTCGATGCCTTCAGGTGACGCACGCTGGCAAGCACACCCGCGACAAGCACCGGCGAAAGGCTGGTCGTGAAGATGAATCCGGGCGCATAGGACCGGATCACGTCGATGATATTCTTGTCGGCGGCAATGTAGCCGCCCATCACGCCGAACGCCTTGCCCAGCGTGCCTTCGATGATCGTCACGCGGTCGGCCGCCTCGTCGCGGTCGGTGATGCCGCCGCCGCGCGGACCGTACATGCCGACGGCATGGACTTCGTCGCAATAGGTCAGCGCGTTATACTTGTCGGCGAGGTCGCAGATCGCGTGGATCGGGGCAACGTCGCCGTCCATCGAATAGACGCTTTCGAACGCGATCAGCTTCGCCGCGTCGGGATCGTCCGCCGCCAGCAATTCCTCGAGATGCGCAAGGTCGTTGTGGCGCCACACGCGCTTTTCGCAGCCCGAGTTGCGGATACCCGCGATCATCGAGGCGTGATTGAGCTCGTCCGAATAGATGATGCAGTTCGGCAGCAGCTTACCGAGTGTGCCCAGCGTCGCTTCGTTCGAGATATAGCCCGAGGTGAACAGCAGCGCGCCGTCCTTGCCGTGCAGGTCGGCGAGTTCATGTTCGAGATCGATATGATAATGCGTGTTGCCGCCGATGTTGCGCGTCCCGCCCGAACCGGCGCCGACGTCGTGCAGCGCGCCTTCCATCGCTTCGATGACCTTGGGATGCTGGCCCATCGCGAGATAGTCGTTCGAGCACCACACCGTGATCGGCTTCGGCCCGTTGTGGCCGGCGAAGCAGCGTGCGTTCGGAAAAGCGCCGCGATTGCGCAGTATGTCGATGAAGACGCGGTAGCGTCCTTCTTCATGCAGCCGGTCGATTGCCCGAGCGAAAATATCGTTATAGTTCACGTTCCAGCCCCGCAGTCAGGTGCCAATGCAGCTGTTGAGCCGCTCCCTCCGGCGGCTGTTAACAGGCGGGCCAATAACGCCGAAAGCGGTGCAAAGCCAGTGCGAACGATTCGCAGTTATAGGGCAAATTGTCCTATCGGCCGATCATGAACCGTCCCTGCCTGTGATCGATCGCACGGCTGCGTTGACGCATGGCGGCTAAGCTGCGAACCGGATCCGAACGAAAGGAAATATCGATATGCGTCTTGCCACGGCTGCCATTCTGTCCATCACCGCGGGGGTGTCGGCGTCGACCTCTGCGCCCGCGCTGGCGCCCGCGCCGTTCGAGGGCGCATGGATGTCCTGCGAGACATATCAGGGCGCCGAGGTCTGCGACTACACGGTGCTCGCACAGCGCGGGGGCCGCGTGTGCGGCGTCCAGGGCTATTTCGCGACCAACGCCTATTATGAACAGCGGTTCGTCGGAACGGTAAAGGCCAATGTCGCGCATATCGAGAAAATCTGCGGCGATCCGGGATCGGAAACCGACACCTATTGTGCAGGCCGCGCGCCCGACGGCGCGGAAAAGGTCGGCTGGGGGACGTCGGACGAAAAACTGTTCATCTGTGGCGGGCGGCTGCATGCGGCGTCGGGCGCCGGTTCGACGAGTTGCGCCGGCATAACCCGCCAATCGGGGACGCCGCGTGTTCGCTCGCCCGGCGAGCGGGGGCCGGCGCCGGAAGATCGCGCCTGGCTCGCCTCGTGCGCCGACGGTGCGGAATAGCCGTCAGATGGTTTCGATCGTCCCGATGCCATAGGGCGCGAGCGCGGCCAGCGGCGGCGGCGGATGATCGGCGCTGCGCGTGAAGACCGCGATGCCGGGGGCGGCCGCGGCGGGCCAGGGCTGGCCTTGGGTCAGGTAGGCGATGCGCCGTGCGATCCCGGCGGCGCCGTCGATCAACATAACCTCCGGACCCGCGGCCGCCTGCAGTTCGTCCTGCAACAACGGAAAATGCGTACAGGCGAGGACGATCACGTCGATCCGGTCGCCCCCGGGCTGGTCGCGCAGGCCCGCAATCGCGCGCGCGATCGTGTCGGGATCGACCGCCTCGCCGCGCAGCTTCGCTTCCGCGCCGGTTACAAGATCTGGGCTGCCGTGGCGCAGGACCGTCTTCCCGCCGGCGAATTTTGCGCTGAGGTCGTCGACATAGGGCTGGCGGACCGTCGCCTCGGTGCCGAGTACGCCGATGACGCCGCTTCGGGTCAGCTCGGCCGCCGGCTTGATCGCGGGCACGGTGCCGACGATCGGCAGATCGAGCGCCGCGCGGACATGGGAGAGCGCGATCGTAGAGGCGGTATTGCACGCGATGACCGCAAGGCGCGGCTGGTAGCGTTCGACGAGGCGGCCGAGCAGCGCCGGGACCCGCGCCGCGAGTTCCTCGTTGCTCTTCTTGCCATAGGGCAATCCGGCATAGTCGGCGGCGTAGACGAACGGCGCGGTCGGCAACAGCGCCCGCGTCGGACCCAGCACGGTGAGCCCGCCAAGGCCGCTGTCGAAGAAGAGAATGGGAGCATCGGGCGCGGGCGCGGTCATGGGCTTTCGCCTAGCAGCGACGGCAAGGGCACTCAATGGGGTGCCGAGTTCGTCCGATCTGGTTGCCACTTTCGCCGAATCCATTGATTGATTCGGGTAACGGCGCCACATTGATCCAAAGCGAGCGGGGAGCGCCATGACTTTATATTTGCTGATTG
>Ga0247823_10003811_pt1 | contig 12166 bp, 12 predicted proteins | sample 13C_PalmiticAcid_2_FD_192426 | JGI IMG/M metagenome (GOLD analysis project Ga0247823, IMG submission 192426) | Soil microbial communities from agricultural site in Penn Yan, New York, United States - 13C_PalmiticAcid_Day30 | ecosystem: Environmental > Terrestrial > Soil > Agricultural land...
CCCCAGTGGTTGAGCATGCGGTAGTGCAGCCAATACTGGTTGATCGCGGTGAGCTCGTTCTTGAGCACCTCGTTGAGATAGTCGATGACCTTGGGGTCGCCCTTCATGGCTGTCGTGCCTTCCGTTGAATTTCGGGCACGAGTATAACGCCGAAACGGCGCTTCAGACAGTCAAAAAATGGCAGATTTCTGCGGGTTTCCGGACTTGCGAACGCTACGCAGCCGCACGCTCCGCATCTATAATGGCTCGCGCAAACGGCACGCACTGGCCACATTTCGCCTGCCGGCCGAGTGCGCGATAGGCCTGGCACGCGCTCATCGCACCGTCACGCGCGGCTTCCCGCACATCCTTCTCACGAATTGCATTGCAGACGCAGACGACCATCGAAACCCTCTCGCAGTTCGCAATAGTTAGGGCGACTGAGAGTGATTCGCAATGGTTATTGCGTTGCGTTCGCAACTGTGCGCGAGAGCGCACCACCGGCCAGGGGCTGGATGCTGCCGCGCGCGAGGCTGCGCCAGAGCCATTCGAGCGGGCCATAGGCGAATCGCTCGAGCCAGGGTTTCGACCAGAGCAGCATGCCCGCCCAGACCGCGAAGACGACGAGATAGACCTCGGCGCGGGAGAGCTCGCCATACCAGCCCAGCCCGTAACCGTAGAAGACGGTGGTGCAGACCAGGCTGGTGACGAGATAGTTGGTGAAGGCCATCCGCCCCGCCGCGGCGATCCGCGTCGTGAGCGCGCCGCCGGGACGCATCAGCAGGATGATCAGGCTGGCCCAGGCGAGGATCATCAGCGGACGGACGGGAATGGTGAGGACGATGACCCCCAGCATGACCGAGCTCATCGAGAAATCCGAACCGATGATGAGCGCGGCAAGGGCGGCATAGGCCGGGATGCCGATGGCGAATCCGATCACCGCCCAGCGCAGATAGCGGCGCCGCTCCCATGCGCCGGTGAGCAAGCCGGACCGGAATGCGGCCATGCCGAACAGCATATAGGCGAGCGTCTCGAAGCCGAAGATGAACAGCGAGCCGAGCGGTGCCATGGCGGCGGTCTTGAACCGTTCGCGCGCGATTTCGAGCCAGCTCCCGCTGTGCGCCGCGACATCCTTCGTCAGCACCGCTTCGCTTGGAACGCCGAAGGTGTGCTTGAAGCCCGTGAGCATCTCCCGCGCGTCGCGTGCGGTCTGCGCGTCGGGGCTGGCGAGGCCGGCCCTGCCGAATTCGAGGGTCATGAACATCAGCAGCGCGACGAGAAACTGCAGGACCAGAAAAACGATGCCGAAGCCGATCAGCCGCTTCACCGACGTGTTGCGGAAGAAGAAGGCCAGCATGCCGATGAGCGCATAGTGGTTGAGGATATCGCCCCACCAGATCAGCCAGCAGTGTAGCAGGCCGAAGACCAGCAACCAGACCATCCGCGCATAATGGACGCCTGCCGCGCTTTCTCCTTTCGCGGTCGCGCCCTCGATCACCAGCAGGGTCGAGGCGCCGAACAGGAAGGAGAAGAGCCCGCGCATCTTGCCGTCGAACAGGATGAAGTTGCCGAGCCAGACGGCGAGGTCGAGATCCTCCGACCCGCCATAGGCGCGAGGGTTCATATAGGCGGCCGGGGGCATCGCGAAGGCGATGATGTTGAGGAGCAGGATGCCCATCACAGCAACCCCGCGCACGGTATCGAGCGTCAGGATGCGGTCGCGTGTCGTGGTCGCCATCAATTCCCCCTGCATTCGGCGTTTGCTACCCCGCGCTGCGGCGGGACGCTAGCGTCGCGCGATCAGCGCGATGGGGATGCCGACGAGCAGGATGTGGAACAGCAGCTGACTGGCGATGCCGACGGCGCTGGGGGTGGTGCCGAAGCGCAGTGGCACGACGATCAGGTTCATCGCGACATAGGTGACGAGACCATAGGCGACGCCCCAATAGACGGGCTGGGCCTTGAGCCGAGGAAACCGGTTCGCGGCGAGGACGAAGACCGTTGCCATGATCGCCATCAGCGTAAAATGCACCGCCAGGCCGAGCGCGGCGCCCGAAGCGCCCCATTGCCTGGCGTCGGGGAAGGGGCCGGACGCGACATAGCGCAGCATCGCATCGATCGGCCGGCCGTAGGCGAGCGTCATGCCGACCGCTGCGAGTATATCAAGCGTGCCTGCGACGAGCGCGGCGGCGGAAATGCGCTTTGCGGTGCTCCAGTTTGACATCATTCCCCCCTTTGCGCCGGTGTTCAGCGCAGTTCCTTGCGGATCATCAGCTTCAGCCCCGACCAGATTTGGTCCACGGCACAGACCTTCACATCGACAAGCCCGAGCGGCAGCGCGAGTTCGCGGATGGTATCTTCGGTGATGTCGGTATCGACCCCTGCCGCCTTCTTGGGCCAGGAAACCCAGACGAAGCCACTGGGCGCGATGAGCTGGCGCAGCGCGGACAGTTCGCAATCGAGTCGCGCGCGTTCGGTGACGAAGACATGCGCCGCGTCGATGCCTGCTCCGGGCGCGGCGAGCAGCTCAAGCCCGAGCGAGTCGAGCGCGATCTCGGCGCGGACGGTTGCGGGCATGTCGGCGATGAAGACGCGCATCCCGGGCTTGAAACCCAGCTTTTCGGCGAGCGGAGTGGTGGAGTAGCCGGCGGTCACTTGCTGTCGTTCCTCCCGTAGCCCGTTCAGAAAGTCACAAAGGTCACACTCCTAACGCGCGAGGCCACTATAATGCTCATGAAGCCGGGCCTGCGATGAAGGTGGCACAGATCGGCTCGGTAGGAAAACCCTAAGCCGGGCTCCCGCTATGCAAGTGTTAACTACGTGGGCATAGAATTGGCTGGATGAGTGCGAGCGCGCCAGAGACGGCAGCCGAGCACGGCACGATCGCTGCCGCGCGCGCAGATGCGATCGCGGCGCGGCTGGCCATCGCCCTGCCGCTGATCTTCATTCCCGCCCATGCCGCTGTGGCGCTCGGCACGGCGAATCCCATCTTCGCCGGCACGTTGATCTGCGAGACGCTGGCGGCGTTGATCGCAGCACTGGCCTGTGGCTGGCGGGCACAGAACAGCAGCGGGCGGGAGCGGCGCGGGTGGCTGCTGATCGCAACCGGGATGCTATGCTGGAGCCTGGGCGTGGGCGGGCAGTTGCTGGGCGCGCTGACACCGGCCGGTGCCAGCGGGACCGGTGCGATTTCGATGCTGTTGTTCGTGCTCTATGGCGTGCCGCTGGTCTTCCTGCTGGCCAGCCCTGATGGTGACCCGTGGCGCGCGCGTCTGGTGGATGGCGCGCTGGCGATCGTGCTGGGCGGCCTGTTCGGTGCGTTCATCTTCAGCTTCGTCCGCCTCTCCGGCGTGCAGGATGCGGCCGGCGCCGCGACGCTTTCGATGATGTTCGACATCCAGAATGCCTTCGTCGCCGTGTTCGCACTGGTCCGTTACCGCGCGAGCGCGAACGAGCATGAACGGCGGTTGTTCGGCACGCTGACGGCCTTTTCCTGGGTCTATGCGGCCGCCGCCGCCTATTATAACCATTTCATCGACGAGAGCCTGGGCGCGCTGGTCAGTCTGATTGTCGGGGCTCCGTTCATCCTGCTCGCGGTTCTGGCGCTGCGCAGACCGCCGCCACCACGCGCCCAGCCGGAAATCAGGATGTTCGCGCGCGTGGTGCATACCGGCAGCCCGCTGATCCTGCCGCTCAGTCTGCTGGTGTTGTCGGCGGCGTTGATTTCGCGCACACCGTCGCTTGCAATCACCGGTTTCGTCGCCGCGACGCTGGGATATGGCCTGCGTGCGGTGCTGGCCCAGCTGCATGGCATGGGCGAACGCGACCGGCTGGCGCAGCTTTCCCAGGTCGATGCGCTGACCGGGCTCCCCAATCGCCGCCAGTTCGACGAGGCGTTGCGGCGCGAGCTGGTGCGGGCGCGCCGGTCGGGGCAGGGGCTGGCGCTGCTGATGATCGATATCGACCATTTCAAGCTGCTCAACGACACACTCGGCCACCAGGCTGGCGACGAGCGGCTGCGCGACGTGGCGGAGGCGCTGCAGGCCTGTGCGGCGCGCGCGACGGATGTGGTCGCGCGCTATGGCGGCGAGGAGTTCGCGGCGATCCTGCCCGGCGCCAGCCCGTCCGAGGCAATCGCGGTCGCCGAGGCGATGCGCGCCGCCGTCGAGGAACTCGCGCTGTCATCCCCGGCGCCCGACGGACGGGTGACGGTGAGCATCGGCGCGGCGCGGCTGACCGAAATCGAGACCGATACCGGGCAGCGGCTGATCGAACGTGCCGACGCTGCGCTCTACGACTCCAAGCGCGCTGGCCGGAACCGCGTGACCGCGGCCTGGCCGGTGGACGAATCCGCGCGCTCGGTGGGCAGCTAGACGCTCACGCCATGGCCGCGTCCGGCCCCATCAGCGCCGGGAAGAAGCCTTCATGTGCCGTGCGGAGCGTGTCGAGCGAAACGCACCAGTCGCCCTCGTCGAGCTCGAAGATCAAACGGTCCTTGATCGTGCGGCCCATCGGGTCGGCGGGAACGTCGGCTTCGGCGGCGGCGGTGAGGAATTCGGTCAGCGCTTCATCGGGAACGGTGACGAGGTAGAGGCCCTGATCCTCGCCGAAGAAGCTGCCCGCGACGCCGAAGGGCTGCGCCTGATCGATCATCGCGCCGATGCCCGATGCCAGTGCCATCTCGGCGAGCGTCACGGCAACGCCGCCGTCGGAGACGTCATGCACGGCATTGACGACGCCGCGGCCGATCATCGCGCGGATGAAGTCGCCGGTGCGCTTCTCGGCCTTGAGATCGACGGGCGGGGGCGGGCCTTCCTCACGGCCGTGGATTTCGCGCAGCCAGATCGACTGGCCGAGATGGCCGCCGCGCTCGCCGACCGCGATGATCGCTTCGCCGGTTGCCTTGAAGCCGATGGTCATCGACTTCGACCAGTCGGCGAGGATGCCGACGCCACCGATCGCGGGGGTGGGCAGGATCGCGCTGCCGCCGCCAGTGGCCTTGGACTCGTTGTAGAGCGAGACGTTGCCCGACACGATCGGGAAGTCGAGCGCGCGGCAGGCGTCGCCCATGCCCTCAAGGCAACCGACGATCTGGCCCATGATCTCGGGCCGCTGCGGGTTGGCGAAGTTCAAGCAATTGGTGATCGCGAGCGGGGTCGCACCGACCGAAGTCAGGTTGCGCCACGCCTCGGCAACCGCCTGCTTGCCGCCCTCGACCGGGTCGGCGAAGCAGTAGCGCGGGGTGCAATCGGTGGTGATCGCGAGGCCCTTTTGCGTATCATGGACCCGGACGACTGCGGCGTCACCGCCGGGGCGCTGGACGGTGTCGGCACCGACCATGTGGTCATACTGCTCCCAGATCCAGCGGCGCGAGGCGATGTCGGGCGAACCCATCAGCTTGACCAGATCGGTGACGATGTCGGTGCTTTCCGGCTCGTCGGCCAGTTCGGCGGGCTTGGGCGTCGCGACATGCGGGCGATCGTAGAGCGGGGCTTCGTCGGCCAGCGGCGCGAGCGGAATATCGGCGACGGTATCGCCCTTCCACTTGAGCACCATGCGGCCGGTGTCGGTGACGTGACCGATGACGGCGAAGTCGAGCTCCCATTTGCGGAAGATCGCCTCCGCGAACGCCTCGCGGCCGGGCTTGAGGACCATGAGCATCCGCTCCTGGCTCTCCGACAGCATCATTTCGTACGGCGTCATGCCGGTTTCGCGCTGGGGGACGTCGTCCATGACCAGTTCGATGCCGACGCCGCCCTTGGACGCCATCTCGACCGAGGAGGAGGTGAGGCCAGCGGCGCCCATGTCCTGGATCGCGACGATCGCGTCGGAGGCCATGAGTTCGAGGCAGGCCTCGATCAGCAGCTTTTCGGTGAAGGGGTCGCCGACCTGGACGGTCGGGCGCTTGGCATCGGCATCCTCGCCGAAATCCGCGCTTGCCATCGTCGCGCCATGGATACCGTCGCGGCCGGTCTTCGATCCCACATAGACGATCGGATTGCCGACGCCCGATGCTGCCGAATAGAAGATCTTGTCGGTCTGGGCGACGCCCACGGTCATCGCGTTGACCAGGATGTTGCCGTCATAGGCCTTGTGGAAATTGACCTCGCCGCCGACGGTCGGCACGCCGACGCAATTGCCGTAGCCGCCGATGCCATGGACCACGCCGGCGATGAGGTGCTTCATCTTGGGGTGATCGGGGCGACCGAAGCGCAGCGCGTTCATGTTCGCGACCGGACGCGCGCCCATCGTGAACACGTCACGCAGGATGCCGCCGACGCCGGTCGCCGCGCCCTGATAGGGTTCGATGTACGAGGGGTGGTTATGGCTCTCCATCTTGAAGATGGCGGCCTGGCCGTCGCCGATGTCGATGACGCCGGCATTCTCGCCGGGGCCGCAGATCACCCAGGGCGCCTCGGTGGGCAGCTTCTTCAGGTGAATGCGGCTCGACTTGTAGCTGCAATGCTCCGACCACATGACCGAGAAGATCCCCAGCTCGGTGAGGTTGGGCTCGCGGCCCATCGCGTGCAGGACGCGCTCATATTCCTCGGGGGACAGGCCGTGTTCGGCGACGATCTCGGGCGTGATCTGAGTCATGGCCGCGCGCATAGCGAGGCGCGCCGCGTTCGTCACCCCCACGGAAAGCGCCGGTTCATGCGATTTGTGCGTTTAGGCGGACATGACGGCGATGACGCTCTCGAGTCCGCGCGAACGGGCGGGCGGCGCAATGGCGGCGCTGGCGGTGACCTGCGCGCTGGGCGCGGTGCTCGTGCTCGGGCTGGCGGTACACGAACGGCTGGCAGGGAATGAGCCGGGCGTGGTGCTGTTCGATATCCTTCCCGACCCTGAACCCAAGGCGAAGGTGGAGCGGATGCCCGAGCGCAATACCCGGCCTTCGGGCGAGGCTGCCCCGCCGAATCTGCGATCCCGCGCGACCGAGGTGGCGGCGCCAAAGCCGGTCGTGCCGATCGTGGTGCCGCCGCTGGTGATTGCCGCGGAGAAGCCGGCGGACGGCGCCGAGGCGACCAGCGGCGCGGCGGAGGTGGCCGGGCCGGGAACCGGCGCAGGCGGGCAGGGCAACGGCTTTGGCGGCGGCGGAAGCGGCGACGGCGACGGCGCGGGCGATCCCGACGCTACGCCTCCCATCCAGACGCGCGGGCGCATCCGCGACTCGGACTATCCCGAGGATCTCGCGGATGCCGGGGTCGGGGGCAGGGTGACGGTGTTGTTCCTGGTCCAGACCGACGGGCGCGTGCCGGAGTGCGACGTCGTGGGATCGAGCGGTATCCCGCGACTCGACGCACTGACCTGCCGGCTGATCCGCGAGCGGTTCCGCTTCCGCCCCTCACGCGACGGCAGAGGGCGTCCGGTTCCGGCACTGGTGCGCGAAAGCCACGAATGGGTGTTCGAGCGCCTCCCGCCCGAGCCGCAATAAGCCGCTAACTGGACTTTAGGCCTTCTGATGCTAACGCGAACATATGCACGGGACACGCGATCCGCAGGCGCAGGTGATGCCGATTCAGGCCGCCTGGCAATGCGACCTGCGCGATGATTCGCTGACCTGGAGCGACGGGGTCTACGACCTGTTCGGGCTGCCCCGCGGGAGCCCGCTGGAGCGCGACGCGATCGTCGCCATGTATCTGCCCGAGTCGCAGGAAGAGCTGGCGCGGCTGCGGAGCGCGGCGATCGCGGCATGCGGAAGCTTCACCTTCGAAGCGCGGATCCGCCGGGCGGACGGCGCATTGCGCTGGATGCGCATCACCGCCGATGTCGTGACCGAGAATGGCGTCGCGCGCCATCTCTACGGAACCAAGATCGACGTCACCGACGAGATGATGGGCGCCGGTTAGAGGATCTCGCGGATCGCCTCGGGCGGGCGGCCGAGGCGGACGCCCTTTTCGGTTTCGACCAGCGGACGCTCGATCAGGATCGGATCGGTGGCCATTGCGTCGAGGATGGCATCGTCGCTGGCATTCTTGAGCGGCTTGGCGCCGTCCTCCGCCTTGCGCAGCCCGTCGCGGGGCAAGATGCCGGCCCTGGCATAGAGCCGGGCGAGCTCGTCGCGTGACGGCGGCGTCTTGAGATACTCGACCACCGTGACCTCGGCGCCGGCATCGTTGAGCAGCGCCAGCGCCTCACGCGACTTGGAGCAACGCGGATTGTGATAGATCGTGGCTTTCATTGCGCTTCCCATTCGCCCAGCCGGGAAGGCGTGGCAAATAGTTTCGGGCAGCCCTCGCAGAAGCAGCCGGCAACCTTTTCGCCGGCAGCGGCGGGGTTCCGCATGACGCGTCGCAGGTTGCGGTAGGACTCGCCGTTCCAGATCTCGCGCAAGGGCGTCTTGAAGACATTGCCCAGGGCGCGGGGATCGCCGTCGCTATACTGCTGGGCCTCCTGCCACTTGCAGCACGGTATGACGTCGCCGTCATATTTGATCACGGCTCCGCTATAGGGCCAGTGGCAATGCGGGATCAGAGACGCTCCCTTCGGGGCGCCTGGGTTTGCGACGTCGAGATCGGTATCGACCGCATTGTACAGATCGCCGTCCGCGTCGAAATAGATGCCGTCATAGGACGAGTAGGTTTCGGCGCCGAGCGCGCGAGCGAGTTCCTCTACCCGTGTGCCTTCGTCAGGCGGGTGATGCGGGTGGCGCAGATACTGAACCTCGATCACCGGCGTATCCCGCTGGAGCGCACGCTTGGTTTCGGCGATCCGCCGCAGGTTCTCCAGCACCCATTCGAGCCGCCCGCGAACGCGGGTGACGGCATAGACCTCCTGGCTCGCGCCATCGACGGTCACGGTGAGGTGGCTGAGGCCCGACTCCACGATCGCCGCGAGCTTCTCGTCCGTCAGCCGGTAGCTGAAATGCGTCGAGGCATGGGTCGACAGCCCGGCATCGCTTGCGATCCTGACCAGTCCGGCGAAATCCGGGTGGGTCAGCGGGTCGCCGTAATAATAGAGGCTGACCGCCAGCGCATGGTCGCGAATCTCGTCGATGATTCCGGCGAACTGCTCGCGGGTCATGCGCTGGCGCGCGTGGAACGACTGACGGTCGAGCAGAGGCCGATTGCGCCCGGCCGGATTGGCATGGAGACAGGCAGGGCAGGCCAGCGCGCAGACGGGGGAAATGTCGATCTTCACCATCGCCGGGAGCGCGCCGGCTCGCTCCCGCTGCAAGGCAAGCGCCGTTCCCGACCGGATCAGGTTGAGGGCCGCGGTCCAGGAGACACGGCCGTGCAACCATGCGAGTCGACGGCGTATCTGACGCGCTGTGCCGAGAACGCTCATATAACCTTAGTAATATGGCGGAGCTTTTGAGCGGCAACGGCGCTTTGGGATAGGAAGAGCGTGGCAGCACCGCTTTTACGGATAGGTGGGTGAGGGAGTGACGATGACGGAAAAGCGGGTGTGCTTCGATTTCGAGGTGAGCTTCATCAATGGCGGCGGGGTGCAGGGGCAGGACTTCCGGCTGGATATCGATGGTAATGATATCGATGACGCCGAGCTGGCCCGGTATGTGATCGCCGATCTCCGCCTGCTGATGGTGGGCGAGGTGCGCATCCTCAACAAGCGGATCATCGCCGAACGGCACAAGCGGAGGGAGATGGCGGCAGCGCCGGCAGCTGCTCCGGGGGCACGGCTGATCGACCTCAGCCATGTGATCGAGGCGGGGATGATCACCTATAAGGGCCTGCCCGCGCCGCTGATCTGCGACCATCTGTCGCGCGAGGCGTCGCGCTCGGTCTATGCCGAGGGAACCGAGTTCCAGATCGACCGGATCGAGATGGTGGGCAACACCGGCACCTATCTCGACACGCCCTATCACCGCTATGCCGACGGGCATGACCTGGCCGATCTGCCGCTGGCTCGGGTGGCGGATTGCGAGGGGGTCGTGGTGCGTGTGGAGGGCGTAGCGGACCGGGCGATCGACTGGGCGGCGTTTGCTGCGAGCGATGTCCGCGACAAGGCGGTGCTGGTGCACACGGGATGGGACCGGCACTGGCGCACCGATCAGTATTTCGAGGGGCATCCGCACCTCACCGAAGCGGCGGCGGTCTATCTGCGCGATCAGGGTGCGCGGCTGGTCGGGATCGATTCGTTCAATATCGACAACGTGTCGGCGAACACGCGGCCGGTGCACAGCGTGCTGCTGGGCGCCGGAATCCCGATCGTGGAGCATATGACTCGGCTGGGCGAGCTGCCGGCGAGCGGATTCCGCTTCTCTGCGGTCCCGCCGAAGGTGCGGCACATGGGGACGTTTCCGGTGCGGCCCTGGGCGATCCTGCCGGAGTGAAGCGGCGCGCCCCGGGGGACGCGCCGTGAAAGGCTCAGCCCTTGGCTTCCTCGCGGGCGAGCCACTCTTCGAGCCACTTGATCGTATAGTCGCCCTGCTGGAACTGCGGATCGTCGAGCAGCGCCTGATGCAAGGGGATCGTGGTCTTCATCCCGTCGCCCTCGATCACGAACTCCTCGAGCGCGCGGCGCAGGCGGCGGAGCGCGCCCTGACGCGTGGTGCCATAGACGATCAGCTTGGCGATCATGCTGTCGTAATAGGGCGGGACCTTGTAGCCCGAGTAGAGGCCGCTATCGACGCGGACGTTCATGCCGCCCGGCGCGTGATACTGGTTCACCCGGCCCGGCGAGGGCGCGAAGGTGCGCGGATCCTCGGCGTTGATGCGGCATTCGATCGCATGGCCGCGGAACTGCACGTCCTGCTGGCGCAGGGTCAGCGGATGCCCCTCGGCGACGCGGATCTGCTCGCGAACGAGGTCGAGGCCGGTGATCGCTTCGGTCACCGGATGCTCGACCTGGAGGCGCGTGTTCATCTCGATGAAGTAGAACTCGCCATTTTCCCACAGGAACTCGATCGTGCCCGCGCCGCGATAGCCCATGTCGGCCATCGCCTTGGCGCAGATGCCGCCGATGCGGTCGCGCTCTTCGGTCGACAGGACCGGGGAGGGGGCTTCCTCCAGCACCTTCTGGTGGCGGCGCTGGAGCGAACAGTCACGCTCGCCGAGGTGGATGGCGTTGCCCTTGCCGTCGCCGAACACCTGGATTTCGATGTGGCGCGGATTGCCGAGATACTTTTCGAGATAGACGGTGGCGTCGCCGAACGCGGCCTTCGCCTCGCTGCCCGCCTGCTGCATCAGCGTTTCGAACTGGTCGGGGTCGGTGCAGACCTTCATCCCGCGCCCGCCGCCGCCCGATGCGGCCTTGATGATCACGGGATAGCCGATCTCGGCCGCCAGCTTCTTGGCTTCCTCGACGTCGCTGATCGCGCCGTCCGAGCCGGGGACCAGCGGCAGGCCGAGCGCGCCGGCGGTGCGCTTGGCCTCCACCTTGTCGCCCATCGTCCGGATATGCTCGGGCTTCGGGCCGACGAAGATCAGGTTATGCAGCTCGACGATTTCGGCGAACTTGGCGTTCTCCGACAGGAAGCCATAGCCAGGATGGATCGCATCGGCGCCCGAGATTTCGGCGGCCGAGATGATGTTGGGGATGTTGAGGTACGAATCGGCCGCCGCGGGCGGCCCGATGCAGACGGCCTGATCGGCGAGGCGGACGTGCATCGCGTCGGCATCCGCGGTCGAGTGGACCGCGACCGTCTTGATCCCCATTTCATGGCATGCTCGATGGATGCGCAGCGCTATTTCGCCGCGATTGGCGATCAGGAGCTTTTTGATTTCCGGCAAAGCGCGTTACTCGACCACGACGAGCGGCTGGTCGAACTCGACCGGCTGGCCGTTTTCGATCAGGATCGCCTTGACGGTGCCGCCATGCGGCGCGGCGATCGGGTTCATCACCTTCATCGCTTCGACGATCACCAGCGTATCGCCGGCCTTGACCTGGCTGCCCACCGCGATGAACGGCTTGGCGCCGGGCTCTGCAGCGAGATAGGCAGTGCCGACCATCGGCGACTTGACTGCATTCTCATGCGCCGGGGTGATCGACGCGGGGTCCGACGGCATTGATGCGGGCGCGGCGGCCAGCGGCGCAGCGGCCATCGGTGCAGGCGCGGCATAGGCAACCGGCGCTGCGCTGACCTTGCGGGCGACGCGGACCTTGCGGTCGCCGTCCTCGACCTCGATCTCGGTCAGGTTGGTTTCGTCGAGCACTGCGGCGAGCTGGCGCACCAGCTCGATGTCCACGTGCATGTTCTTTTTGTTCTCTTCGCTCATGCGACCTC
>Ga0247823_10003812_pt1 | contig 12166 bp, 14 predicted proteins | sample 13C_PalmiticAcid_2_FD_192426 | JGI IMG/M metagenome (GOLD analysis project Ga0247823, IMG submission 192426) | Soil microbial communities from agricultural site in Penn Yan, New York, United States - 13C_PalmiticAcid_Day30 | ecosystem: Environmental > Terrestrial > Soil > Agricultural land...
CGCGGCATCGTTACGGGCGCGATCGGATCGCGGCCGCCGATATTCCGCTGGCGCGGGAAGGAAATCGCGTGCGCGATTTTTGCGATGGGGAGAAATGGCGCACCGCGACCGGCGAAGATGAGCAATACAACTTCGCTATCGCTCTCTAGCCGGCGGCGCCCTTGCGTCAAGAAAGTCGCTCGCTGACAAACGCTGTAGCGGCTATGATGCGTTCGCGAGAAGAGACATCATGGCGAAGCTTTGGGATGTATCGCCTTCACTATGCGGCTCATGGCTCAGAAACGTATGCGACGAACATGCCTCCGATGTTCGACCTCTCGACGAAGCCTTTCCCGCCTACACGCTTGATCTCCAAACTTGCCGGTAGTCGGCTAGGTTTTGGAATAGCTCCCTCCCGCATTTATGATCCGCGTTCGTCACAACGAACCGAAGGTTCGCCTCCAAAGTGCGCTCGCTGGCGGCACCCTGATACTGGTCTGCCCACGCAACGTAAGCTAAGCAGACGTGATGTCTTGGTTCGCCCGCCACCCCGCAAACGAAAGTAATCCGCTCCTTGGTCCGTGGCAACGGAGGCGAAACCGAAGATACGAGATCGACTTGTTGAGAGGCCGCAGCGATCAAGAGATCCTTGACCTCTGTAGGTCGGTGCGGGGCTTCAAGCCCTTGGAATCAATTTACGGTTTCCACGTCTTTCGGGAGCATCCCGCCATGCTCAACTTGTCGTTTGGGAACAGATCTATGTTCCGGCTAACGACGGACCTTAAGAAAACAGCTGCGGAGGATGGGCCAACACTCTCTTACACGATGGGCCCCGATGGGACGATTTCTACCATTCTCTACCCCGTGAAATCAGACCTTGCTCATGTGCATGAGGATCATCTGTTCCTTGGGATCGGATCAACTAGCGGGATCAACCTGCTGGAGGGCATGCGGAACGACGTGCGGGACCTTGTTGCTTATGCCCACGTCTCCAGCATAGATATGGACGCTACATGGGGAGAATGGATACGGATCGGGGCCTTGAGGATCATGCGTCCACGCGGGCAAAAAGGCTCATTTGAACGGGCCCCGATTTGGGGGGCGATGATGGGGATCACCAACTTTGCAACCCGTACGGCTGCATCCGCCGGCATTCTTGCGGTCCTCAAGCCGATTGGACTCGGCATAGCACTGCTGGTGCTCGCCTGGTTGGGTTGGGAGGCCTTGGCCGAGGTTTTGCAGACAATGATCTCGGCCAAATAACAGACCCTATGGCACACCGTGGACGGCACGGAGAAAATCATCGCGCGTAAGTCGGCAAAGCGCGAATTCGCCTTTCTTGAACGGCCCGCCAAGGCGGCGTGAAAAACTCTCGCTCGCGAGATAATACACAGTTCCCTGAAACTCGAAAAAGACGTGCGCGTTCGCGCGCTTCCACTTCTCGATGAATTGTTTACTACGGCCCATCCATCGCATCACGGCGTAGGTATGGCCGTCGATCTGATACGGGCGTGACGTGAAATCGAGTGAAAACCCAAAGCTGTAGCCGTTGAAATTGGCCTCGTTGTGAATGTGCACGAGCCAGAACATGCGGTGCGTTTTCATATAGAACGCCTCGCGCGCCGCCCGCTCTTTCTCGGAGATGGGCGAATGTTGCAACTCGAGCACGGTGGTTTGCGGCGTGCCGGCGCCGCACAGGATATCGGCGCGATGCCTCTCACCATTCGCGAGATCGACAAGAGTGATTTCACGGCAGGAAAGTTCAAATCGCTCTTTCCATCCGAGATGCCAAGGCCCTTCGGGCTCGCTCCACGGATCGCAGTCGCCGGCCTTGTGTCGCCAATGACGGACGTTCTCTACGGGGACAACCGCCGTGAGGTGCCCGCCACAGTCACACGTAGTTCGCTCACCCTTGCGCAGAGGCGGTCGCTTTACGCCATCGATCCAAGCATATAGCATTTCGTGAGCGCCTTTCTGCTTTGTGAATAGATGCGCCGAAGAGCCTGCCTGTCGACTGATACCGCTCTCTCCCGACGACGCGCGGCCCACCTAATCCCACCGGATCAGGAAACCGCCGCGGCCTGCTAAAAGGGAACGTCGTCGCTATCATCCGAGCCACCATCGACCTCGTGGCTGACATTATCCACGATACATCGGGCACGATGATATAACTCATCGAACGTCAGGATCTCGGGCGATCGTATGTTCCGGCGAAACAGCTCGAAGCAGGTAATTTTGTCGTCGTTGCCCGCAAGCTGATCGAGATGCCCCACGACAAGATAGCTGCGGGGTTCGATTGAGTAGACGACGTCGCCTGTGTCCTGTCCCCACTCGTCCTTCAGATGCTCCCTGAAACGATCGCGCGCGAATTCATGGGCGGTCTTCTGAACCTGAGTGACCGCGCTCGACACCTCTTGCGATATCCCCCAACAGCCTGATCGATATGGATTGGCTTGTAGGAGGTCAGTACCGCTCCTCTTCAGTTCTACGAGGACAAACTGGCTGATCTCAGCTCGTGTCCGCATGAGAGCGTCAGCGCGCTTCCCGCTGCGATCAAAGCTGCCGCCGGTCGTTGTCTTCTCCAATTTACCTCCAACACTATCTAGGAAGACGTAGTTGTGACCATGACCAAAAATCCAGGGATTGGCTTCGAAGAAAGCTTGCCAGCTACGCTCATCGCCATTTTCGGAGAGGCGCTGCTCAAATTCGGCAAGAGTCTGCCGTTTCGACGCAACGGCGTAGACATCGGTATGGAGCTCGGGCGCCTCGGCCAGTCTCGCCAACAGCTCAGCGCCTTTCGTGCTCTTGAGCAAAAGTCCAAGCGCTCCAAGGTCTAGATTGTCCAAAGACAGCCGCATTCCTCTTTCGTCGTTTAGATCGATACGGGAAATCACGCTTAGGAACCCATTGATCTGCGCGAGCTGAAACTGGTTAACCTTCACTTCTCCATCTGCACTCCAGCCATGCCGCGCATGGTGCTTCATCTTAGTGATTTTGAAGGTGCCGAAGTCGCCTCGATCCCGGACCCAAAATGCGCTTACGGCAAGCTTACACTTTGGGGTGACGTCGACCTCACCGATGAAATCTTCGCTCTCACCGACGATGGTTGCGTACGCACCTTGGCGAGCGGGATTCTTGTAAAGCTGGTTCGGCTTGTAGTTCGCCAAGTAATTGATGTCGTCGCTCATCCGGCGACAGTATCAACTCGCGTCCAGAGTGGAAAGCGAAGCCGTGAACGACACTCGTAAATGGGCTCGGATCACCCGACGTTTTCCACCCTCGACATATCCCACGTTCAGGCACGGATGCGGCAACGTCCTCTCGGTCATTTGATCTTACGAGCAATATAATCGGCTCTGGCCTTCATACCCTTCTTATTTGAATCCTTAAGCCGCTTACGTACTTCGCTGAGATAGCGCCGACCTCGTGCCGTATTCGCGGCTTCGTCAATCAGTGAGAAAGTTAGAGTTCCGTCGTCGGATAGTTGTCCAAATATCTCCGGATTGAGATGACGATCTATAAAACGAGCCACTACCGTTTCTTTCAATCGTGAAGGATTGTCCCAAGTGAGCCACCCTCCCGAATCAAGCCGCGAAGTCGCAATGCGATGAACTTCGGCAGTCAGGCGGTCCTGTTGGAGGGCACGGTAAAGGGTTGTGTATGCGAATTGCATCAGCTCAGCCTGCGATTTTGAGCGCTGGCCCAGTGCTCTCGCCATCATGAAAGCTGCTAAAAAATCTTCGTTCCGTTGATCAAAGGGCTTTCGGGCCGCCTTCATAGCGATGAGCCACGGATCATCTCCATAGTCATTCGGAATTGCATCTGGGCCACTGACGCGGGCCATCGCAACGATGGTGTCTCGACTCGATATTCTGCCAGAAGCAAGGACGCCCGCTGCCTTGCTGGGGTTAGCCATTGTTGCGTGCAGCCATGCATTCAAGACCGGCTCACTCGCACTCTCAGCGAGAACTGCGGCAATGTCTGCTGGATTAGCTCGCGCGATCACCGCCGGAGCGGATCGGAACTTCCCCGCCTTTACGAGGGCTGCGGCAACTCGTCCTGCGTCCCCAGCATCGTTATCTGCCGCAATATCTTCGTCGATACCGGGTATTCTCCATAAATCAGCGCTTTCGAGCAGCTCAGGACGAGCGCTGGTGACTCGTCGCGCCAGCAGTGGATATGTCTGAAGGCCAGATACCAATTCGGATGGGGAGAGCAGAGAGAGCGCGTTAAGGGACGCTTCCCCTAACACGCCGCCGCCGTCGATTGCTTCTTGAAAACGCGCTGGAGAGCGACGCCAAAGTGCCATGCCCACGCGATCAGGGATGATTGGCTGCTCATTCGGCTGAAGCCCCTGCTCCATGGTTTCGACGATGAAATCGAATACCTCATCTCCTACGTTTTCCACCTCGTCTAACGCCCTACGCGCGACAAGCGTGCGGACCGACCTAGCCTGCCGATTTCCAAGCGCATCTAAGTCGTCCAGCGCAGAAACGGCCGCGGCAAGATTGGGATGAGCATGCGAAAAGAGGGAAGAATGCAGCTTGCACAGGGGCAACATGGCCCGACGGCCTCCTTCGACATCTCCGCCTGTTCTGCGAAGAAACTCACGGATCTGCTCGGTGTCTGTCCCCTTTATGTCAGCGACAAGCGATTCCAGTACTGGCTCTGCGGCGACATCCCCGGGCGTCACTGCGGTCGGAAATTTAGCCTTTGCCTGCCGATCCGCCGACCGGACGAGTTGCAGATCCAGTGCGACACCTTTGGCCGAGCGATCCATGCCCGCAAGGGTACAGAATCCAAAGCTACGTCTCAGGCGCGGCCACTGCTGCATCCAGATAGCGGTAATGATATGCTCATCTTCGATGGATTGGTCCGCCCCGGCGACGATTGCCCGTTCTGGCGCTGCGTAGAGCGCAGTGAGAAGAGCTCTTACCCGATCTATTTGAATGGGTCGGGTCACAATGACACCTTTTGAGACTTCAGCTGGCACAGAATAGTTAGATTTGATTGCGGGCCCTCGCGGCTTTTGGAATACTGCTAGCAAACTCTCCACTGAAGTGAGCGAGGCGAGATCGGCGTTGTCTATGATCAGGGAATGTGTCCAAACGCATCCCGGTCGCGGCATCTCCGGTGCAGCCCAAGTTCGCGCGAGAACATATTTTCCGGCTCCTTCGAGAGGGTAGCCGGTAAGATAGCCGAACTCATCCGGCTTTACTCCCGGACCAGAGAGGTCGCTCATGACAACCATTATTCGCGCATCGGTGCTCGGTAGCGACAACGAACCCGAAATCAATCGATGCCCATCGCTGTATCCGTGAAGTGCCTGATTGACTATCAGCCCCATTAGCCGATCAGCCAATCCAGCGGCAATGTCACATCTGAACTAACAGCCTTGCCGTCGACCAACCTGATCCGATCCGACGGGCGCTCGATCTCACGGAGAGCTTCAGTTGCGGCGATGCGCTCATCCTTATCCTGATCCTCATAAACGCCGCCTTGGGCGCTTAAACCCCATACTTTCCAAGCCCACGGATCACGGCCGTTGCGAAGATATTGATCTAGTAGCGGCAGCTTCACGGAGAGCACTTCCTCCGGCTCCATCCCCTCGCCCTCAACCTCGTCCCATGCGGATATCAGGACAGCCAAGCGACGGGCCCCCACACCGAGACTGCCGGACATGAGGAATTGCAGCAGGGCGACAACTTGGACCTGAGTTGGGGCTAAGTCAGCGCTCCAATTAGCAACATCCACGCCATCTGGCTCGATCCCCGCTGCCTGCGCCAATTGCATGCGCTCGACGATCCACGCTGGAAACTTTATCGTATCGCCGTTGACTACGAGTACGATCGCAGGCGCGAGCAGCGTTAAGCTCACCGACTCATCAAGTTCGCGGTTTTCCCACATACCGGCAAAGTCCTCGCCGGGCATATCGGGGAAGGAAACGCTTATTTCGCGCCCTTCGGCGTTCTTGAGCCTCATTGTTACGACTTTGGCACCGCTAGTCTGCGTGCGCTGCTGCTTCTTCCCTGCACGCCAGCGCTTAGCAAGACCGTTGATATGTTCGTAGTTTCCCTGACTCAAACCATCGAACTTTAAGCTGGTCACCGATCCCGGCTCGCGGACCATATGCCAGAGGGCCGCGAGTAGCGTGGTCTTCCCGGATTCCGGTAATCCAATAATCGCGATCTCGGGCTCGATAGTGCTCATGCGCTTGCCCCATTCCTGCTGTCCAACAGATCAATCATGCGTGCGCTATCAGGGAAGGCTCGCGGGACCGGCGCCGGTGTCGGGGTGTCATGTAACCAAAAGTGGAGGAGACGATCCACTCCGTCGCCGCGTTTAACTTTTGTCGCGTTCTTCGGTGATGCCGCGACAACGAAACGGTCGATCTCGCCTAGATGGACGCCGTGTGTGGCAATAATCGAGTCCACGATTTCATCAAAATCGCGCTGCACCCTTTCTTCATGCGGGGAGGCCAGGACAGCATCGTGTTTCGTCAACACAATTGCCACTCGACACCCCTTGCGAAACGATCGCGCCTCGACAAGCGCATCCACAATTTGGGGTGTGGTGGCCTTAGCTTCATGGCGATTCTCAGAAGACGCGAGATGCTCGCCATTCACTAGAAGAGTGACAACGTCCGCGCGCCGCAGCTCGAAGAATTCAGCGGCCGAGGATAAGTCATCCGACGCTGCCAGATAATCTTCTCCTGACCTATCGCCGATGAACAGCGATACGATCTCTCCATCATTTGGTCGCAAATCGAGATGAAAGAATGTTGCGTCCACCCCTTGGGTCGTGCGCTCAGTGTACGGAGCATTGCGCCTCGACGTGACTCGCGCGTCATGACAGACCTTTTCAAAGCCGATTAGCGTGGACGAACCGGCGAAACCTACGCCTGCTAACGGCCCTTCCTGAAGTAGATCGTAAACGCTCGCTAGTAGACTGGTCTTGCCAGCGTCATTCGGTCCGATAATCCCAACCACTCTTGAGACACGCCGCGCTTGCATCGAAGAAGCTTCGGCACGACTAAGTGCCTCTCCCAGATCCAAAGCAACAACCTTCATCTCGGTCGGTGCGACCTCCATTTCTTCGTCGAGTTTGATGTCCTCGACCGCAATGCGCGTCAGATGGGGACACTCCTCAAGTGGATAACCTTCAACGCACTTGCTATCGATTGCGAAGCTACAATCTTCGTTGGTGCATGCATTGGGCTGAGAGGCCATCTTTTCACGCGCTCACGTGAAGAAAGAGATGTTCGCGATAGAAAAGTTTGGCCAGCTGAATAGCTGGAAGGGCGACGTCCGAAGAGAAGCCGGTGAGCCCAGACCAACCCGCCTGCCATGCGTCGTTCGAACCGAGCTCGGCACGCTGCTCAAGAGCGAAGTGGATCGGCGTGGTAACAGGCGAAACCAGCGTTGACTGTGACACCAACTCCGCCCACCCCATATCTACTGCATTTACGACATCCTCGACGCTCAGTTCCTCAGGCCCGACTCCGACCCGCGATAACATCGCATGAATTGAAGCAGGGCCCGGCGACACCGCCGTCATCTTGCCCAGCTCCATCGCAAGCGTGAGTGGCCTAACCTTAACGTCAATATCTGTGAATGCCTCGTCAGTCTCTCGGCTAAAGCCTCCCAAGAGCCACCACAACATCTGCAGTTCCTCTTCGTCCAGCGTGATTTGTCGATGAAGGACTTCGACTACGCGATTTTGACCGGCGACAACCCGCTCAATCGAAGCCGCCGTCGCATCGTGCAGAGCGTCAAATTGAATTTTCCACTGCGCCGGGTCCATAGACTGGAGCGCTTCCGGTGAAACCGAAAAGTCCACCTTCGGTGCGGCCAGCTTCAATTCGTCGATGTCTGTTCGCGCGTGCTTACGCCCTGACAGAGACACCAACGCTCGCTCGGCGATACCAGCTAAGTCCATCGGAAGGTCGGGCTTCCTGTTGGCACCGAACGACGCGGTCGTAACGATAAGAGCTGCGTCCGGTAGCGTCTCCACTAGACGGACGAGCGCGGCCGCCGCAAGCAGTTGAAGCTCTCTTGCGGCCTCCGCTGGATCGAAACCAGCGTCGCCACCAGAGATCATCGGAACAAGCTTATTGTAACTGTCGGCTAGGTTCTCATTCTTCCTACCCGACGCAGGGGCCGGCGTCTTAAACGCTAATCTGGTCAGAACCTCCGCCGTGACATGGCCTGCTTTACTCGCGACATCCACGACGCCCTTCCAGCGCATATTGCGCTTATCGCCCTCGTCCATAAAGGCTTCTGCATACCAACGCGCGAAGTCGGCACTCATTTCCGGGATCTTCGCCATTGGTCAGTTCTCCAGCTTTGCGACCGCGGCCGCGACATCGTTGATAAGGTGCCGTTCGCCGGCGCGTATTAGTGCTCTGCCATAACGTTCCGGTTCCGGCAGCTTCATTTCTCCTTCCTCAAGGAGACCGAGATCCTGTGTAATTCGGCGTCGCTGGCTGCTGGTTAGCCGCCAAAAACGATAGAGCAAATCGCGCGTGTCAGCTTCACCCATTGCGGCCTCCGCATCCTGTTTGGCGACGATGTCACTCGCCTCAACATCCGTTATTGGGGAAGCCTCCTTTGCCACCAGCGCAACCTTCATCGCCGGAAGCGGGGCCTCCACCGGAACTGGAATTTTAGTTGTAAAGACGTCTCCTCCCTGAGCGTTCTGTATGGCAATAAAGCGTTCCGGATTATCCTGTAGACGTCGCTGACGAAGTTCTACTCTGATGTGGCGCTCCTCGCCTTCGCCCGCAACCATCAGTCCGACCAAATTATAGCCCGGCTGATAGGGTTGCTCGCTACGTGAGGGATTAACTGCTGCCGCGCCAATTCGGACATACTCCGCCATGACGGCTCGCTGGCGATGCTTGTGACCAAAAAGATGAAAAGCTGCACGCGTTGTGAGCGCGTCATCCACTGCATCGCCATCGACGAGCCAATCGATGGGATGATGAACGAGCACCAAGTTTGCCGTGTTGGGGACCGGATTTAGCACGGTTTGCCGAGGGCCAAGAAAGAGGTCGCCCGGATTGTCGTCGTCACCATCCTGACCGGACAACAATGTGGAGGTGAGTCCATAGATGCGAAGTGTGACACCTCCATCTAACTCTATATCTTGATGCCAGAACGGCTTCGTAGGCCAAATTTGACACCCAAACGGAGCAGCGAAATCGTTGTAAGCAGCGTGTGGCAACAGAAGGGATTGACCGCTTGTTTTATCCGCCAGCTGCTGCGCAAGCCGCGCTTCCTTCTTGTCGAGCGGGGCCGAAGCGATCATGTTTTGCGCAGATTGAGTCGGCACACTCTTTTTGATCGTGCCACGATCAACGTCGTGATTGCCGGGAACAACGAAGATACGCTCTTTCGGACACCCCGAGATCGCGGCAAGCTCTTGTATCCAGTTCCATGCCGTTTTGTATTCGTCGGGGTCAGCTCGGTAGGCGACATCGCCGCCGATCAGGATCGCGCCCACTTCACCTAGATCTCCCACCTGCTGTGCGAGATCCCGCATCATCCGTGTTCGAATAGCAAGGTCTGGATCTTGAGCCGGGTCCAAACACTCAGGCGCCTTGAAATGAATATCCGAGATATGAAGAAAAAGCATTAAAAAGGCGCCCCCTAACGTGCTCCAGCTGTCGTACCGAAGCTAGGAAGACATATCTCTCAGATATAAAATCTCAAGCTAGCAGTGACTTTATTTACACCGATACTGGCTGTCGTTGTGCGAATGAAACGCGGGCACGCCCCTCAGCCTTGGGTCTTATAGCGGAACCGGTTGCGACCGGCATCGCACCAGCGATACGCGAGTATAGCGTCAACAGCCTCCCTTAACCTGATTGCCACACTGTAAATATCTGAAATAAACACGGAAAATAGAAGGGCGACTGGCACCGGCCGCGAGGCGCCATACGCAGATCTAACTGAAAACCGGCCACAATCTGCCGTAGAGCTGGCAGCTCTTTTATCTCGCCCTCCCAAAACTCGCTCTCCCCATCCATTCCCGGCCGCCAAAAAGGATGTCTGAGCGGCGGGCAAAAAATCGCGTTCGAAGGCCCTCATCGTCAGCCTGCCACACGATAAGCCATTGCAAGAAATGTAAAAAATGCGAAGTGGCTGGCATCGCGACGAGGTGCCATAGGCATATCTGATTGAAAACCGGCCACAAACTGCCGCGAAGCTGGCAGGCCTTTTATCTTGCCTTCCTATTTGGCTCCATAATTTGCAGCTGTGAAGGAACTGAGCCGACGCATATTCGGCATATTAGAATGCCACCATGACGGTCATTTGTTCGAGAATACGATACCCTCTTAAGCGGCCGCAGAGGGAAACCATCTGATAATCGCACATCGGATCGGCCTCGCGCTTGTCGCTCTGCAATATCCGGGTTTCGTTAGCTCCGATGCAACGCTACTCTTAGCCCAATAACGGTGGCTAGGGGGTTCACCGAGCACAGATGAATCGGGGAAATATGGAACTTACAAAAAAAGAGCGGCTGGCTTTCATCTATCAGCTAAGGATACTTGAAGCACTTTACCCCGATGAAGCGAGCGACTTTGCCCAAAAGCGAACCGCCTTGGAGGATGGTTACGCCCTTCATTACGGGTGGCTGACCGAGTCTATGAGCGATGACATGAGCGAGGCGGAATGTCGGGAGGTGCTCGATATTCTGGATATGTATCGCGCTATTACGTTTGGGCTTCAAAAGCTGGACGAAGGCGACGCCCTTCGAGAACATCGCTTGGCGAAGTTTCGCGGGTTTGACGGGAACAACGAGGGCCAGCTTATGGCCTATGTGCGGTACTTCATTGTGGATTTGGACAGGTATGACGAACTGAAAGAGGGTAAACTTCCTAGCTTCAACAGTCACATGCCTATGCTCGAGACCTACCAAGCGATGCTTGAGCGTTGGAAGGCGGTTGAGAACAAGTTTGAACTATCTAGGGGGCAGATTGCTGCTGTTCTAGGTGCAGAATAGTGACATGGACCGACGGAGCCACATGGGTTGGCACGGGCCTCACAGCTATCGGTATGGGTGTAACTATCTGGCAGGCCCGGCAGGCGAAGAATGCCGCTTCCAGAGCGGAAGAAATGCGGGATGAAATCGCCAAACGCAATGCTCATAGCGAGTTGAGCGGCTTGAATGGAGCTCTCGGGGCCGCGATCCGAGCAATGGACAAATATGGACCTGGCGCGGGGCCGAACGCCCGCCGCGGTTGCTCACCAAATGGCGATGCCGCAACCGTCCGCGCGCTCACCGGTGAAATGACGCGATTGCGGGTCCTTTTGGTTGAAAAGTTCGGTGACGGGGTGGGAGACGTTGTCACGAGCGTGAACCAGCTATTAGTCAACTTCGCGGCCGCTCCAAATGACGCCCAGCGGGTCCAGCATGGTTGCGACATTTACAACGAAATTGTCGAGTTTAGCGGCAATATCAAGAATGAGTTGGACGGCAATATATTCAGCTAAATTGTCGAAACCATTCGATGATCCGCGGCCTGAGAAAATGCTTGGCAACCGGCCACCAGTGAATTTTTCCGGCCGTCCACTTGGGCCCTTTTTCGTTTCGTTGGAGAGTGCCGAGTTGACGCCACGGGGTCGGTGTGACGCCGCACCGATGAGGCTGGTATTGGGGCGGGTTCTGTAAGGCGAACTCCTGCATCCAACCCAATCGCGATTATTCACCAACCGGTCCCACATTGGGGCTATTCATTTGTTGCATCGTTGCTGGACCGCGATGCTTCGCATCGGACCCGTAAATTGGATACACACCTTACGCACGGGTGCATAACGCTTTTCTGCCACTTTTCGAGAGGCTAATCCGACTACACGGCTGCCTTTCCAACAGAAATCGGCAGTTTTCTGCGACATTTCGAGGCTGCGCATCGCACCCTCATCAACGCGAACATTGTTGACGGATGTGGGTGAGCTACCTGCCCTTCCCTTTGCCCCTAACGATCGGCGCCACGGTCGGGCTTAGAGCTTTTGCTCTTCTTCTCGCCGCCGAAGCTCGCGCTCGACCGCCTCGCGAATGAACTTCGCCAACTGACGATTACCGACCTGCGCTTCGATCCGACGGATCGTGTCCACCGATAGCCGGATAGTCGTGGCTTTCATTCCAAGCGGCGGGCGTCCCATGCCGTCGTCGCTATCGGCCC
>Ga0247823_10003814_pt1 | contig 12163 bp, 10 predicted proteins | sample 13C_PalmiticAcid_2_FD_192426 | JGI IMG/M metagenome (GOLD analysis project Ga0247823, IMG submission 192426) | Soil microbial communities from agricultural site in Penn Yan, New York, United States - 13C_PalmiticAcid_Day30 | ecosystem: Environmental > Terrestrial > Soil > Agricultural land...
GCGCGACGAAGATCGTCAGCATCGCGGTCAGGAAGGCCATGATGCTCGAACCCGGCGCCGAGAGCGCGAGATAGCCCGCGTTGCCGATCGTCTGCGCCTGGCATTCGATCGCGCCGAGCGTCCCGGCGACGAAGCTGTCGGCCGACGACGGCGCGCAGGTCGTGGCGAGCGCGAAGCTCATGCGACCGCCAGCAGCCGCGACATCCACACATTGGGATCGTCGCCCGCAGTCTCGCGGATCTGGTCGAGCAGCCGCACGGTGCGTTCGCGGCCCGACAGGATCGTCAGCAGATCGCGTTCGCCCGACAGGTTCAGGCGGACGACGACGCTGTCGTTGCCATGTTTGACGAGGAAGCAGTGGGCATCGTCGGGAAGGGTGCGGATGAGCTGATACTCATGCTCGGTGAGCCCGAAGCCGTCCATATAGTCGGCGGCGCGCGCCTTCGGGTTCGCCATGAAGATCTGCGTCGCGACCTGTTCGATGAGCGCGCTGGCGATCTTGCTTTCGAGCGCATCCTGCGCGCTTTGTGTCGCGAAGCCGACGATGCCGTTCCTTTTGCGGATCGTCTTTTCCCAATCCTTGATCCGCCGCACGAAGACATCGTCGTCGAGCGCCTTCCAGCCCTCGTCGACGACGATGATCGTTTCCTCGCCGGTCAGCCGTTCCTCGACGCGGTGGAAGAGGTACATCATCGTCGGGGTGCGCATCGCGGCATCGTCGAGGATGACGGTCATGTCGAAACCGATCGTCGGGCTGTCCATGTCGGTCAGATCCTCGACATTGTCGAACAGCCAGGCGCGCTCACCGTCGCCCCACCAAGGGCGCAGCCGCGACCACATGTCGTCAGCGCGCGGGCGGGCGCCGCCGCGGAACAGTTCGGCGACATGGCGCAGGCGACGGTGTGCCGGCGGCTGCGCATAGCTTGCGTCGACGGCGTCCTTGATCGGCGCCATTTCCTCGATGCTCGCGCCGCCGACGAGCTGCGCGAGCCAGTCGATCAGGAACTGGCGGTTGACCGGCGTGTCGTCGAGCTGGAGCGGGTTGAGGCCGCTCGCGATGCCCGGGCGCAGCTGGTCGTAACGCCCGCCGATCGCGCGGATGAACAGCTCGGCGCCGCGATCCTTGTCGAAGAAGATGATGCGCGGGTCGAAGCGGCGCGCCTGCGCGAGCAGGAAATTGACGACGACGGTCTTGCCCGAACCCGACGGCCCGATGACGGTGAAGTTGCCGAGATCGCCCTGGTGGAAATTGAAATAATAGGGGCCGGCGGCGGTGGTTTCGAACACCGTGACCGCCTTGCCCCAGACATTGCCGTCGGCGCGACCCGCCGCGAAATTATGCCCGCTGGCGAGTCCCGCGAAATTGGCCGAGGAGACCATGCCGCGGCGGACGATATATTTGAAATTACCCGGGAACTGCGACCAGAAGGTCGGTTCGAGCGCGATATCCTCCCGCACCGAGATGATGCCGAGTTCTGCAAGCGATGCCTGGACGTCGGCGATATTGGCGCTGACCTCGGCCTCGCTCGCGCCGTGGACCGCGATCGTCATATGATGTTCGCCGAATGCAGCGCGGCCCGCGGCGACGTCGTCCTTGGCACGCGCCAGCTGGTCGCGCAGGCTGAGCGCCTCATCCTCGGTCGAACGCATCCGGCGCAGCGCAAGGTTCATCTTGCCGAGCGCGGGTTGGCGATCGACGAAGGCAAAGCTTTGGGACATCACCATTTCGAACGGCAGGCGCAGCAGTTCGTCGAACATGCCGGTCGCGGTCGACGACGGATAATCCTTGATCGCGACTATCCCGACGAAGCGGCGGTCGGCGTTGCCGACGGGCGCGAGTTCGATCGTCTCGGCGCCGAAGCTGATGCGGCGGTCGGGCAGATAATCGCCCGCGTCCTGGTGCGGAGCCAGCAGGCGGCGCGGCTCGCCCGAAAAAAGCTGGCCGAAAAATTCGAGCGGTTCGGAGCAGAGCCCCTGGTCATTGTCGTAAAGGCCGAGCAGCTCGGGCTGGTAGCTGCCGAGCTGCGCCATCAGCGCCTCGCGCGCGGTGTCGAGCAGCCGCAGTTCCTGCGTCACGGTGGCGCGGTAGTCCTGCCCGGTCGAGCCGAGCCAACCCGACAGCCGGTCGAGCAGCCCCATCCGCCCCGGCGCCGGACGGCGGACGAGGGTGAGGTAGAGATCGTTGCGATAAAGCTGTTTCGTCGCGAGCCGCGCCTGCCAACGGTCGTCGAGCCCCGCCGAGAAATCGTCGCCGAACTCGCCGTCGAGTTCGATACTCGCCTCGCGCCGCACGACATGGTGATAGAGCGCGTAGCGCGACGACCCGATCGCCTGCAGCATCGCATCGCGCAGCAGTTTGCGGTAATTCAGCTCGTCGCTGTCGGCGGTTTCGAACAGGATACCGCGCAGGCGGATGACCTGCATCAGCAGGCCGTCGCGCGTCTCGATCGTATGATCGTCGACGTGGCGGCCATAGGGCAGATGCTTGCCCGCCGGCACTTCGCCGTCACTTGCCGCCGGGCCGGGTTTCAGGGACGATAGGAGTTGCACTGCCAGGTCTTGAAATTCTTCACGCGCGGACAGCGGCTGACCTTGGTCAGCCAGATATCGAAGAAGCGTGGTTCGCGCAGGCACAGCAGCGCGCCGATCAGGTGGATGACGAGCGCGCCGAACAGCGCCCATAGCGAACGGAAGATAATAAACAGCTCAGCGGAAACGATCGCGTTGACCACGAAGAAGCTGTAGGTGACGCCCGCGAACATCTGCGGGCGCGTGAGCGCCACGAACAGAGGATCACGGTCGAGGTCGCTCATCGTCCGGGCCTATAGGCCGCTGGAGGACGACTGGATGCCGGCGACGATGCTGGCGGCGCCGAAGAGGATGAAGCAGCCGAGGATCACCGTCGCGCCGTACCGCCAGTTGATCCGTCCGGTGAGCATCAGGAAGCCGACCGAGGCGACCGCGATGATCGCAACCACGGTGGCGACGGTGCCGAGCAGCGTGCCCTGCAGCCAGCGCACGGCATTGACGATCGCGCCCGAACCTTCGGGATCGGGCAGGTTACTCTGCGCATAGGCGGCGGAGGCATGGAAAAGGCCGGTCGCGGTGGCAGCAATCGCCGATATTCTGGCACTTAGTTTACGCAAATTGTCCCCCCGGCCCGCGGGCCTCAGCACTCCCCAAGCCTAAAACTCTATAGGCAAAGGGTTTGGCGGCGCAAGCGCGATGCGCCGTTTGCCCCAACGGCTCGTCGTTTCATAACGGGAGTGGGGCGGGGCGTCGAATCCCCGCCGCGCATCCCAATAATCATTTGGCCGAGGGCAGGTCGCTTTCCCAGCCATAGGCGCCGCGCTTGCGGGTCCCCGTATCGACCTCGTCCATCGTCAGCGGGTCGTAGAGCCGCCCGCCGAGCATCACGCGATGGATTTTTTCGGTGTTGCGAATGTCCTGCGTCGGGTCGGCGTCGAGGATGAGCAGATCGGCGAGCTTGCCGGGTTCGAGCGAGCCGACGTCCTTGGCATAGCCGAGCGACTGCGCGGGCATGATCGTTGCGGCGCGCAGCGCGTCGATGTTGCTCCAGCCGCCGCGCACGAACGACCAGATCTCCCAATGTGCCCCGAGCCCCGATTGCTGGCCGTGTGCGCCGATCGACACGTTGCGGCCCGCCTGTGCGATCTTCCACGCCTCGCGCGCCGAATCATCGTCGACATAGTCGCCCTCGGGCGCGATCACGCGGCGCTTGTTCTGCGCGGCGAGGTCGGTCGGCGAGATATGTTTCGTCAGGATCGGGTGCTCCCACACATTGGTGTGGGCGCGCCAATAGGGATCGCCCGCCGGGCCGCCATAGGTGACGACCAGCGTCGGGGTATAGTCGACCGTGGTCTGGCCCCAAAGCTGCACGAGGTCCTGATAGAAGGTGTGCAGCGGGATATTATGCTCGACGGTCGAATTGCCGTCCTGGATCAGCGTCAGGTCCATCGTGTAGAGCGAGCCGCCCTCGGGCACGACTTCCATGCCTTCGGCCTGCGCCGCCTTGACGACCATCTGGCGCTGTTCGCGGCGCGGCTGGTTATAATTCTTCACGCTGTGCGCGCCCTGTGCCTTCAGGCGGCGGACATGCGCGAGCGCATCCTCATAGCTGTTGATCTCGGCATAGACGCCCGCCGCTTTCGCGCCATAGATGATCTCGCCGGTCGAGAAGATGCGCGGTGCGAGGATGATCCCGGCGCGCTGCATTTCGGCCGAAGGGAAAATCTCCGACGCGCGTGACGACGGGTTGTGGCTCGTCGTCGTGCCCATCGCGAGATTGACGATTTCGGACCAATTCTGCTGCGGCACCAGTTCGTCGTCGCCGTGCGAACCATGGGCGTGGGCGACGACGAAGCCGGGGACGATCGTCTTGCCGGCGGCGTCGACCGTCACCGCGCCCGCCGGCACGCTGATCGACGCCAGCGGGCCGACCGCGGTGATGCGGTCGCCCTCGATCACAATCGCGCCATTGTCGATTATGCCGCCGTCCTTGCCGGCCATGGTGACGATGCGCGCGCCGGTGATGACGACGGTGCCTTTATGCTTCGACGCGGCCTGCGTCATCGCCAGCGAAACGCCATCGGTGGGCGGGGTGAATTGGGGCGCCTTTTCGTCCGCCGGGGCGTTGGTGAACAGGCTGGCGAGATCGGCGCTGAACAGCGTCGCGCCGCGGCTCCAATGAAGCTTCGAACCGCCGTTCGACCAATGCATATAATCGGCGCCGCTGCCGCTGACGCGCGTGACTGGCAGCGCGCCGCTCTTGGTGCCGAGCGACACATCCTGCCCGCCCGGCATCAGCGGGGTGACATAGGCGTCGTAATTCTGGCGGAAGGCGAGTGTGCGGCCATCGGGCGAGATTTCATAGTCGCTGACGAGATCACCGTTGGCGTGGCTGCGCTTGTCCTGCCCGTGGAGGTCGGTGCTGACGAGCTGGCTCTTGCCGTCGCCGGCGGTGATCATGAAGATGCGGTCGTTGCTCGCGCCGAACTGCGGCTTGGCGCCGTCGTTCGCGATGCGCTCGGCTGCCCCGCCCGCCGTGGCGATGCGATAGACGCCGGGATCCTCGCTCCAGCGCGTCGAGGTCAGCCCGCCGCTGCCGCGCCGTTCGAAAGCGATCGTCTTGCCGTCGGGCGAGAAGCGCGGTTCGGCATAATGGCCGGGGTTGGTCGTGACCTTGCGCGAGGCGCCGCCCGCCGCCGGAATGACATGGATTTCGCCGAGGCCGCTGTCGGTCCAGCGGATGAAGGCGACCGACTTGCCGTCGCGCGACCAGCTCGGCCACGCTTCCATCGCGTCGTCCTTGGCCGAGGTCAGCCGCCGCGCGGTGCCGCCGGTCGCGGGCTTGGTCCAAAGCTTGCCGAGCGTTTCGAACACGACAGTACGTCCGTCGGGCGAGACTTCGGCCCAGCGCGGCATCCTGGTCTCGAAACTGTCGGGGGCGACGTCGACGGTGGGGTGGGTCGCGTCGATCACGACGCGGTCGTCGTCGATGCGGAACGGGATGACCCGTGCTTCGCCGCCGGTGCCGCTGACGCGGCGCAGCTTGCCGCCGGCCCAGAAGATGAGGTCGCTGCTGTCGCGCGTCCACGCCATGTTCGGATAGACGCCCGTGACGGCCCAGGTTTCCTGCACATCCTGGTCGAGCGCGTCATAGACCTTCTTCTCGGTGCCCGAGGCGAGGTCCTTGACGTAGAGCTTCGACTGCGTGCCCTCACGGCGGACGAAGGCGAGCTTCTTGCCGTCGGGCGAGGGGGTGGGGCGCACCGCGCCGCCGGCACCCGAGGCGGCGGTGCTGACCTCGCCATCCTCGAGGTTGTAACGTTCGATGTGGAACAGGTCGGTGTTGCTGTCCTGCGCATATTCGAAGATCGGGCCAGGCGTGACGTTGCGGGTGTAAAAGACGCTCTTGCCGTCGGCGGCGAAGATCGGCTCGCCCAGTTCCTTTTGCAGTCGCTCGTTCGCCTTCTTGACGAGCGGCACGCCCGCGCCGCCGGAGACATGGTACATCCACACTTCGCCGGTGCCGAGCGAGCGCCCGGTGGTGAAATGCTTTTTGGCGACGATGAACTGGCCGTCGGGTGACCAGCTCGGCTGGTTGAGCAGGCGAAAATCCTCCTTCGACAGTTGGACCTTGCCGCTGCCGTCGCGGTTCATCAGCCAGATATTGTCGCCGCCGCCGCGGTCGGAGACGAACGCGATACGGCTGCCGTCGGGCGAGAAGCGCGGCTGATGCTCATAGGCGAGGCCCTCGGCGATGCGGGTCGGCGTGCCGCCTTCGATCGGCATGGTATAGATGTCGCCGAGCACGTCGAACGCGATCGTGCGCCCGTCGGGCGCGACGTCGACGTTCATCCAGCTGCCCTCGTCGACCGCGATCTGGACCTTGCGCGTCGTCATGCCTGGCGGGGCGTTGACGTCCCATTTCTCGTCCTTCTTCTCGGCGGCGGGCGCCGCCGCGGTTTGAGCGAAGACCGAGGTCGAGCAGGCTAGCGACATGGCCAAGGCGAGTGCAAAGCGCGCCATTTTAGTTTCCCCTGTTGAAATTATGATGCGACCATATGGCTTTGGGCCGCAAGCGCAAGGGGGCGGTTTCGACGAAGGCGCTGGCGGGGTCGACGGACGGCTGCTAGCGCGAAGCCAAAGAAGAACAGGGGAGGGTGAGGCGTGCCTCTTAAAGGTATCCGGGTGCTGGATTTCGGCCGCTACATCGCGGGTCCCTATTGCGGCGCGCTGCTCGCCGATTATGGCGCCGACGTCATCCGCATCGAAGGCCCTGCGGGCAATGAGGATCGTTTCTCTGTCCCTGTCGCCGACGACGGTTCGGGCGGGATGTTCCTGCAGATGAACCGCGGCAAGCGCTGCCTGACGCTCAAGCCCGGGAGCGACGCGGGGCGCGAGATCGTGCGCAGGCTGGTGACCACCACCGACGTCGTGATCGCGAATATGCCCGACGACGCGCTGGAGAAACTGGGGCTCGATTATCCGACGCTCGCCGCGCTCAACCCGCGCATCATCCTCGTCACCGCCTCAGCCTTCGGCAGCGAGGGACCGCTGGCGAAGCATGTCGGTTTCGACGCGGTGGGGCAGGCGATGTCGGGCGCGGTCTATATCGGCGGCAAAAGTGGTGATCCGGCGCGCGCGCAGGTGAATTATGTCGATTTCACCACCGCGCTGCACTGCGCCTTTGGCGTGATGTTGGCGCTGCGCGAACGCGAGGCAACCGGCGTCGGACAGCGGGTATCCGGGTCGCTACTCGGTACCGCGCTCGCGATCACCAACGGATTGACGATCGACCATGCGCTGAACGGCATCGATCGGGGCATGATGGGCAACCGCGCGTTCAGCTCGGCGCCGACCGATATCTTTGCGACGCGCGACGGGTGGATCATGACCCAGGTCGTCGGCAACCCGATCTTCGCGCGCTGGGCCGCGCTGATCGGGCGGCCGGAACTGACCGACGACCCGCGCTTCGCGAGCGACATATTGCGCGGCGGGAATGGCGCCGAGCTGAGCACGATCATGGCCGACTGGTGTGCGCCGCGGACCAATGCCGAGGCGCTGGAGGAACTCGGCGCAGCGAAAGTCCCCGCCGGGGCGGTGCTGAAGCCATCGGAGGCGCTGGCGCATCCGCAGGTCGCAGCGACCGGGTTGGTCGATGCGATGGACTATCCGGGCGCCCACGGTCCGGCGCCGGTGGTGCGCACCCCGATCACCCTGTCGGCGAGCGCCAAGGCCGCTCCCGTGCCCGCGCCGCAACTCGGGCAGGACAGCGACGCGATCCTCGCCGAGATCGGCTACGACGCCGCCGCGATTTCGGCTTTGCGCGAGCAAAGGATAATTTGACGCCTCACCGCTGGACGGCGCCGCGTCGCGTGATTAGATACCGGTCAGTACACAATCTATCGCAGGAGTTCCCCGATGAGCGACGCCACCGACTATGTTCCGCAGAAGGTCTGGACCTGGGACAAGGAAAGCGGGGGGCGTTTCGCGAATATCAACCGGCCGATCGCTGGGCCGACCCACGACAAGGAGCTTCCCGTCGGCAAGCATCCGCTCCAGCTCTATTCTCTCGGCACGCCCAATGGGGTGAAGGTGACCGTGATGCTCGAGGAGCTGCTTGCCGCCGGCCATAGCGGCGCGGAGTATGACGCCTGGCTGATCAACATCGGCGAGGGCGACCAGTTTTCGAGCGGTTATGTCGCCGCCAACCCCAACAGTAAAATCCCGGTGATGGTCGACCGTAGCGGTCCCGATCCGATCCGCATCTTCGAATCGGGCGCGATCCTGATCCATCTTGCCGAGAAATTCGGCGCCTTCCTGCCGACCGAAACCGCCGCGCGCGCCGAGGTGCTGTCTTGGCTGATGTGGCAGATGGGGAGCACGCCCTTCCTTGGAGGCGGCTTCGGGCATTTTTATGCCTATGCGCCGACGAAGCAGGAATATCCGATCAACCGCTATGCGATGGAAGTGAAGCGCCAACTCGATGTGCTCGACCGGCGGCTCGCCGAGGCCGAATATCTGGGCGGCATTGAATATAGTATCGCCGACATGGCGGTCTGGCCTTGGTACGGTGCGCTGGTGAAGGGGCTGGTTTATGACGCCGGCGAGTTCCTGCAGGTGCAGGAGTACAAGAATGTCCAGCGCTGGACCGATCAGATCGCGACGCGGCCGGCGGTCAAGCGCGGACGCATGGTGAACCGTGTCAGCGGTGATCCGGCAAGCCAGCTTCACGAGCGGCACGACGCGTCGGATTTCGACACCCGGACGCAGGACAAATTGGCGCCCGCCGACGGCGGCTGAGAGCCGCCTGTCCGGAAATGTCCGAAATATAGATCTCGTCGACTTTGACGGTTCTGGCGATTGCGCCTCGATCGTCGGCTCGCGACCCTGTCTGGCGCCAAAAATGGCGCGGAGACTTTGAAACTATTTTTTCTGCGCGCAATTGGGGAACCAAATTATTTTCGGGCTGCGCATCGGCATTTGACTTTAGAATAAAATGAATTAGCGTTCGCGCCATTCATCAGGGCAAAGGGGGACGAGGCAATGGCTTTCGTGCGTAAATCGCGTTGGTATGCGGGGACGGCTATCGTCCTGGCGGCCGGATCGGCAATGCCGGCAGCGGCCCAGAATTATGTGGGCGAGATCCTGAAGGTGCCGTATAACTTCTGTCCGGCCGGCACGCTGGAAGCGCAGGGGCAGTTGCTGTCGATCGCGCAATATAGCACGCTATATGCGCTCTATGGGACCACCTATGGCGGCGACGGTGTCAACACCTTCGCCATGCCCAGCATGGCCAGCCGCTATTCGATGCATAACGGTACCGGTCCCGGCCTGTCGCCGCGCGTGCTGGGGCAACTCGGCGGCACCGAGAGCAATACGATGACGCTGACCACGATGCCGAAGCACGAGCATATCGCGCTGATGAAGGCGACGAGCGATGCCGGCAATTCGACCACCCCGGTGGGCAATAATCTGGCGACGACCCCGGCGAACAAATATGCCAGCGGCATGGCGCCCGTGGCGCAGCTGATGGAGCGTGGATCGATCGTTGTCGGCAACACCGGCGGCAATCAGCCCTATTCGATCCTGCCGCCGTTCACGACGATCCGGTACTGCGTGGTCGATGCCGGGATTTTCCCGTCGCGCAACTGACACGTCGTCCGGCGCGCCGCGGCGCGCGTGAGGGTAGAAGATTTCAGGGGAGTATGACGATGCGGCATACAAAGATTTCGGCACTTGGCGCGACGAGCGCGCTGGCCATGGCCATGCTGGCGGCGGCGCCGGCGACGGCGCAGGACTATTATATGGGGCAGCTGATCGAAACCGGCGCGGGCTATTGCCCGCGCTTCTATGCGGAGGCCAGCGGTCAGATCCTGTCGATCGCCCAGAATACCGCACTGTTTTCGCTGTTGGGCACGACCTATGGCGGCAATGGCGTTCAGACCTTTGCCTTGCCCGACCTGCGCGGTCGCATGGTGATCAGCCAAGGGACAGGACCGGGGCTGCAACCCTATGCCTTGGGCCAGGTTGGCGGCGCCCAGAGCGCCACGCTTGGTCAGTCCAACCTGCCGGCGCATATCCACACCGCCGTGGTGGAGACCAACCCCGGCGCTGCGACCGAGCAACGCTCGTTCCGCAACGCCTTTGCGGTGACCGCGGACAATCAATATGCGACGGGGACCAATTTGAACGTCACGATGCACATCGACACGGTCACGGTCCAGGGCGCGGGTGAAACCGCTACGACGACGGCGCCGACGATGTCGCCCTTCATCGTCACGCGCTACTGCATCGCTTTGCAAGGCGTTTTCCCGTCGCGCAACTGATCCGCGACGACCTAGGCACTGGATTTTTGGGGAGGCGTAGATGACACGCACAGGGAATTTTCGCAAAGTCGCACTGGCACTGGCGGTGACTGCCAGCCCGCTGGCTTTTACCACGCCGGCGCAGGCGCAGATCGAGCCTTATCTCGGGCAGATGATCCAGGTGGGGTTCAATTTTTGCCCGCGGGGCTGGACCAGCGCGAGTGGTCAGATTATGGCGATCAGCACCAATACCGCGCTCTTCTCGCTGCTCGGGACGCAGTTCGGCGGCAATGGCCAGACGACCTTCGCGCTCCCCGACATGCGTGGGCGCATGGCGGTCAACCAGGGTCAGGGGCCCGGGCTGTCGCAATATGTGGTCGGGGAAGTCGCCGGAACGGAAACGCACACGCTGCTGACGACCGAAATTCCGGCGCACACGCATCGGTCGGCGATTCAGACCGCCAATTTGCAGGCCAATGCGACGACCGCGAGCGGCAACGCCATCGGTATTTCGTCGAACGCCAGCTTCCTTGGCGGCAGCGACCCGGTGGGCAATCTGATGAGCCCCGGGACGGTCGTGTTCCAGCCGACCGGGAACAACATCCCGTTCAACATTCGTCCGCCCTATCTGACGATGCAGTGGTGCATCGCGACGTCGGGGATTTTTCCGGCGCGCAACTGATGCAGCGCGCGGGGGCGGCGTAAAGCGCCCTTGCGATCGACGATTGTGAAAGGCCGCGCCCTTGCTAGCGCGGCCTTTCTCGTTGGGGCGTACCGTCGGCGACAAATACCTTCTATTCAAAGAGATGAATCAGCCCATTTGACTCTGGTTAAAATCGGATTAGCCTTGCCGGATATTTGAGGGCAGGGGGGAGCGCGACGATGGCTTGGATGCGCAAATCGGGACTGGTGTTGGCAACGACTATGATCGGGGCAATCGCGGCACCGGCGCAGGCGCAGCAATATTATCTCGGCGAAATCTTGAAGATGTCGACCAATTTCTGTCCGCGCAATATGCTCAATGCCAATGGTGCATTGCTGTCGATCGCGCAGAATACGGCGCTCTTCTCGCTCTATGGCACGACCTATGGCGGCGACGGAATCACCACTTTCGCGCTGCCCGATTTCCGTGGCCGTGCGCCGGTGCACGACGGACAGGGGCCGGGCCTGACGAATCGCACTTTGGGCGAGCAGGGCGGCACCGAGACCAACACGATGCTCGAAATCCAGATGCCGCGGCACGAACATGCCGCGCTGGTCCAGGCGAGTACCGCCACGGGCGATTCGCGCCGTGCCTTCCGCAACGCCTTCGGCACGACGCCGGCCAATAAATATGTCAGCGGCACCACCCCCGCCGCGCAGTTGATGAACCGCGACACTGTGATCATCCGCCCGACCGGCGAGAACCAGCCGTGGAACCATCGCTCGCCGGCACTCGCCGTCCGTTATTGTGTGGTAGCAGCCGGCATTTTTCCGTCGCAGAACTGATAGACGGGTGGGGATGAACGCGGTCAGCGGTTTTTGAAGGGAGGGTAGGCGATGCGGCACAAGATAACATTCGCGTTCGCGGGCGTATTGGCAGTCGGAGTTGCGTCTCCTGCGGCGGCGCAAGATTATTTCATCGGTCAGATCATTCACACGGGCGCCAATTTTTGCCCGCGGAATTTTGCCTCGACGAGCGGCCAGCTCCTTTCGATCGCCCAGAATACGGCGCTTTTCTCGATCCTCGGCACGACCTATGGCGGCAATGGCCAGACGACCTTTGCCCTGCCCGACATACGCGGCCGGCTGGTCGTTGGCGCGGGGCAAGGCCCCGGGCTGTCGAACTA
>Ga0247823_10003816_pt1 | contig 12158 bp, 8 predicted proteins | sample 13C_PalmiticAcid_2_FD_192426 | JGI IMG/M metagenome (GOLD analysis project Ga0247823, IMG submission 192426) | Soil microbial communities from agricultural site in Penn Yan, New York, United States - 13C_PalmiticAcid_Day30 | ecosystem: Environmental > Terrestrial > Soil > Agricultural land...
GGAGGGCGTTGACCTACTCCTCTTCGCAGGGGGCGACGGCACCGCGCGCGACGTGCTGGGCGTTGTCGGAGATCGCACACCGGTGCTTGGCATCCCTTCAGGCGTGAAGATGTATTCGGCAGTGTTCGGCACGAGCGCTCAGAACGCGGGAGACCTGGCGGCACGTTTCATCAAGGGCGATCAGTCGGTACGGCTTCGGGAGGCTGAAGTGATGGACATCGATGAGACGGCCATGCGGGAGGACAGGATGTCGGCCCGGCTTTACGGCTACGCCCAGAGCCCGCATCACCGCCAACTTGCGCAGAACGCAAAGTCTGGAGCGGGCTTCTCCGAAAACGTGGCGCTCGAAGCTGTATCCCGGCAGCTGGCCCATCAGATGCGGCCCGGATGCCTCTACATCCTGGGGCCGGGCACCACGACCCGCCGGGTGATGTCGGCCCTCGGTTTGCCGAAGACGCTGCTTGGGGTCGACGCCGTGCTCGACGGTGCACTCGTGGGCGTCGACCTCAATGAACAGGCGCTGCTCCAACTGATGCGAGGTCGCGAAACGTTCATTGTCGTGAGCGTTCTTGGTGGGCACGGCAGTTTGTTCGGAAGAGGCAACCAGCAGATCAGCGCAGACGTGATTCGCCGGGTCGGGCGTGACCACATTCAGGTCATCACAACCCTCGAAAAGCTCATTGCCCTAGAGGCCGGTGCGCTGCAAGTCGATACAGGCGACACGGAGATCGACGCCATGTTGAGCGGCTACATGCCGCTCCGTACGGCGCCTGATCGCACGGTGTATTTCAGAGTCAGATCGTGAACTTATCAATGCCAGATTCAAGTGAAGGAACCACAGATGAATAACGGTACAGCCCATCCCTACATGGCGAACTCGGTACCCGCGATCAAGCGGCAGATGCTCCAGGCTATCGGCGTCAAGAGCATCGAAGAGCTGTTCGTGCAGATTCCGGCCGGACATCGCCTCCAACGGCCCATCGACCTGCCGCCCGCTCTCACTGAAAGCGAGTTGCGTCGACACATGGTGACGACGCTCGCCAAGAACCAAACGGCCGAGAAGAATCTCAGTTTCCTCGGGGCCGGCTGCTGGCAGCACCACGTGCCCGCCGCCTGTGACGAGGTCGTGCGCCGCAACGAATGGCTGACCTCGGTTTTTGGCGAGCCCAGTTCTGACCATGGGCGCAACCAGGCGTGGTTCGAGTTCTGCAGCCAGCTCGGTGAGCTGCTCGACATGGACTTGGTCGGACTGCCTGTGCGAAGCTGGGGCGTTGCCGCTGGGCATGCGATCCGCATGGCATCGAGGATCACCAGCCGAAACGAGGTCGTGATCGTTCGTGCGATCGATCCCGAGCGCCTCGCGGTCATCCAGAGCCTGTGCGAGCCGGCCGACATGGCCAGCCATATTGCTGTACGCATGGTGGACTACGAGCCCGCAACCGGCTTGATGGATCTCGACCATCTGCGCGCATCTGTCACCACCAAGACCGCCGCCGTGTACTTCGAAACTCCGTCGTACTTCGGCGTGATCGAAAAGCACGGCGCTGAAATCGCCGCTATTGCGCACGCTGCTGGGGCCGAAGTGATCGTCGGCGTGGACGCCATCTCCCTGGGTGTCCTGTCCACGCCCGCCAGCTACGGTGCCGACATTGTCGTGGGAACGACCCAGCCGCTGGGCGTGCATATGAATGGCGGTGGTGGCGCTGCTGGGTTCATCGCTTCGCGGGACGAAGAGCGATACGCCCATCAATACCCGACGCTGTTCATCAGCATCTCCGAGACCACCAAGGAGGGCGAATACGGGTTCGGCCTGAGTCTCTTCGAGCAGTCGTCTTACGGGCTGCGCGACAAGGGCAACGACTGGACCGGCCACTCCGTCTACATGTGGGCGATCGCCAATGCGGTGTACATGGCCATGATGGGACCCCAGGGCTTCGAGGAAATTGGCAAGCTCATTCTTCAGCGAGCGCACCACGCCGCCCGCATGCTGGGCCAGATACCGGGGGTGCGCGCTACCTTCCCCGAAGGATTCTTCAAAGAGTTTGTACTCAACTTCGACGACACCGGGGTATCCGTGGCGCAGATCAACAAGCGGCTACTCGCGCACGGCATCTTCGGCGGCAAGGACCTGAGCCAAGACTTCCCGGAGTTGGGCGCCAGCGCCCTGTACTGCGTGACCGAGATCCACACGCTGGCCGACATCGAGCGCTTGGCCGACGCTCTCAAGAAAGTGACCCAAGCATGAACACCAAGCTGCGCGAATATCACGCTCCGGTATGGAGCGAGCCCGTGATTCTGGAGATGGGACATCCGGGGCGCCGAGGCGTTCTCTTTTCCCCGGTCGAGGACAAGGTCCGTGCCATGGTCGGGGATGCCGCGGAGTTGATTCCTCCTTCCATGCGGCGAGCGCACAAGCCGGCACTGCCAGAGCTGTCGGAGCCTGAGGTCCTCTACCACTACCTGCGCCTGTCCCAGCAGACCCTGGGCATGATGAACATCAGCCTGTTCGGCACCTGCACGATGAAATACAACGCGCAGATCAACGAGGCGATGGCCTGGCGGCCCGAAGTCACGCACCTTCATCCATACCAGGACGTGGACACGATGCAGGGAGCCCTCGAGATCGTCTACGGGATGGACAAGATCCTGCGGGAGCTGTCGGGGATGGATCAGTTTGTGTTCCAGGCCGGCGGCGGCGCCGACGCCGCCTATACAAGCTGCGCGGTGACGCGGGCCTACCACGCGGCCCGTGGCGAGCTTGCTCAGCGCGACGAAATCATCACCACGATCCAGACGCACCCAAGTAGCGCTGCCACTGCTGCTGCGGCTGGGTTCAAGGTCATCACGTTGATGATCGAGGAGAACGGTTACCCATCGCTGGAATCGCTTAAGGCAGCGGTATCGAGCCGCACCGCGGCCCTGATGCTCAACAATCCCGACGACATGGGTGTCTACAACCCGGAGATCCGCGAATGGACCCGCATCGTTCGCGAAGCAGGAGGCATCAGCTTCTACGACCACGCGAACTTCAACGGTGCGATGACCAAGATCCGCGCCCGTGAGCTGGGCTTCGATGCCTGCATGTTCATGCTGCACAAGACCTTCGGTGCGCCCAAGAGCGGGGTGGGCGGCCCCGCAGTCGGCGCCTACGGCTGCTCCGCAGAGCTCGCGCCTTTCATGCCCAAGCCCCTTGTCGCGTTCGACGGCGAGCGCTACAGCCTTGACTACGAGCGCCCGCAAAGCTGCGGCAAGATCCGTGAGTTCTGGGGAAATCTGCCGGTGATCGTCAAGGCGTACGCCTGGTCGCGATCCATGGGGGCCGAAGGCATGGCGGAGGCCTCGGATCTGTCGGTGCTCGCAAACAACTACATGGAGCGCGGCCTGCTCTCTATCCGTGGCGTCACGCGTTCCCACCCAGATGCCAAGAGCCCGCGCCTCGAGATGACGCGCTACAGCCTGCAGCGGCTCAAGGATGACACCGGGGTCGACGTGCACGATGTGCAGAATCGCATGGCCGATTTCGGCATCGACCCGATGTGGACAAGCCACCATCCCTGGCTGGTGCCGGAACCTTTTACGCCAGAGGCAGGTGAGATGTACGGCAAGGAAGCGCTGGACACCTGGATTGCTGTACTGGCCCGGATTTCCGACGAAGCCTATTCAAACCCCGAGATCGTCAAAACCGCTCCGCACAACCAGGCAGTGCACCGACTGAAGAACGCGTTGATCGACAACCCGGAGCACTGGGCCATGACTTGGCGCGCCTACCAGCGCAAGAGCAAGCTGAAAAAGCCGTCGGCAGCCGTAGCGACGCCGCACGGGCACTGAGCCCGGAACGCGCATGACGAAGTTCAATCGCCACCGCGGCTACTCAGCGATGTTCAAGGAGGGCCACCTGACATTGGGCCTCTTCTTCGCGATCGAGTCCTACCAAGGTGCCGTTCCAGTGATGGACATCACCGGTCAGATGGAGATCGCGAAGATGGCGGAGTCGCACGGCTTCGCTGCGCTCTACTTCAGGGATGTGCCACTGCATGTGCCATCCTTTGGCGACGTGGGCCACATCCATGACCCCTGGGTGTTCATGGGGCATGTTGGCGCGCACACGTCACGCATCGCATTGGCCACCGGCAGCATCATCACCACGCTCCGCCATCCCTTGCACGTTGCCAAGTCCGCAGCATCGGTGGACCAGCTTTCGGGTCAGCGCCTCGTGCTGGGGCTGGCGACCGGCGACAGGCCGACGGAATTTGCAGCCTTCAATCAATCAATCGAAGACCGAGGCGAGCTGTTTCGCGAAGCACTTGCCGTGATGCGCTCGGCTTGGAGTGATGACTTCCCGAGCGTTCTCACGCGCAGGGTCAACCTGACGGGCGGCGACACGCTGCCCAAGCCCGCGCTGCGTGATATTCCGGTCCTGGTGACGGGAAACGCGCGCCAGTCGGTCGCGTGGATCGCGGACCACTCGGACGGGTGGCTCTACTACCCGCAGAGCGCGGAGAGACAAGCCGAGACGATTCACCAATGGCGCTCTCTGCATCAGGACTTCAAGCCGTTCTCTCAGTCGTTGTACATCGACTTGGCCGAGGACCCCAATGCGCCGCCAACTCCTATTGCGCTGGGCTTCAGGTCCGGCCACCGTTTCCTCGTGGAGTATCTCAATGCCTTGAGGGCGATTGGGGTGAACCATGTCGGCTTCAACCTCAAATATGGGTCGCGGCCCGCAGCCGAGGTGGTCCAGGAGTTGGGCGAGTACGTGGTGCCGCATTTCCCGGCGCATGCGGTTGGCGTGCACGCGCATTTGTCAGCGCGCTGATGGCACACCCTGTCACGAGCCGCTTCGTGGACTATTTGCCAAGCAATCTGCTGGCATCGATCGACGCGATCTGCGAAGCACTCGGGTAGAGCGAGCAGCCGCTAGGCGGTGACCTGCGGTCATCCCAGCAATCGTCGCGCGACTTCCTGAAAATCTTGCGATTCAATGACCGCTGCTGGCCGGTCGAACTTTCGCTGCGCGCCCTCTCCAGACACTCAGCGACCCGATTTGACCGAGCGTAAAACAGCCATTCCAGCTACCAGGTTTCGGGGTTGCTCCAAGCCCTGACGCAGTCGTGACCGGCGTGGACAAGGCCGGCGACGTGTCGGCGCTCCGGGCGGCCGCGTCCGGTGCTAGCCAGCTCAAGACGCTCCTCAAGGTTGAGTTGTGACGTAGCAACATCGATCGACGACCAGGCGGCGCAAACGCATCCACAGTTTGAAGGATGCCGCGCGCCAACCCTAGTCGCAAAATTCACTGGCGATTCCGTTAGTCATGGCCTCATGGGGCCAGTCAGATCACGAAGGTAGCGCACCGGCGTGCCGTTCAAAGTGGAGGTTGAGATGGCTTCAAATCTCGGTCGAAATCTATGGAGTCGTCTCGGCCACTGCGGCGCTTGTATGCGCACTTCGTTTCGTGTGGCGCTGCTGGCTTGGATCTTGGTTCCTGCGATAGCCCATTCCCCCTTCGAGGCGCTGACTTGGGTGGCAGTCGCATTTGCGAGCGTCACGTCTGCTGTTTGGCTTGCGCACCTCGTTGCCTTCTCAGTGAAGGCTGGACTACGCTCGCTCCAGTGCCCTGCAGTCGCATCCGCAGATCGTCCCATGCTGAGACGTTCGTTCGCCGAGAATAGTCTGAAGGCAATTGTGACTGCCACGCTCATCTCGACACTGCCGGCTGTAGCTCAGATGCGAATTAACATCCCTGCCTGCCCGGATGACAACTACAAGAACTCTCGCACTGGCTACGGGGCGTGCGGCCAGTTCTGCAACAGTGCTCAGCGTGGCAAGTTCGACTGCCCTCGCGGGTCGCGCCCTGTGTACAGAAACAATGGCGACTGCAACTGCTGCCCGTTCTCGGAATGCTCATAAGCACGGATGCAGCGCATTTGATCTCATGACGGTCTGTCCTCCTCTCGGGCGACCGCTCGTTGGAGCGCCTCTTCTTGTTCTACCCGACGCCCGTTGTCCTCACCTTCATTCCATCCAGGCGCTGCTGTCGCAAGGTTGCGATGACCGACGGTCTCCGGTGATACTGTCGCGGCACAGAATCATGCCGCGCTTGCCCGGATCGATCCAGGTCGGCGCAAGAACTGGAGTTCTACATGGCGCTCGAGTCTGAAGTGGCCGTCTTTGCCGTAGGTGTCGCTGGAGGCGCGGCCAACGAAGTCCTGCACTGGTGGGGGCTGCGAGAAAGTCCTCGCCTGCCAAAGTACGCAAGGAGCCTGTTCTACTGGCTCGTGACCCTGGCGATGATGTCCTTGGGCGGTGTACTCGCTTGGCTGCAGCTGGGTGGCCAAGCCGACGCCCTCATCGCTTTCCAGATTGGGTTGGCGGCACCGCTGCTATTGCAAAAGCTTGTTAAGGTCGCACCGCAGCCAGGCGGCGGCATGGGTGGCGAGCAATCGGCAGGATCGCTTCGCGACTTCCTGGCCGGATGACACCGATTCGCGTACTGAGCGTCTGCGTCGGAGTATCGACCTATCCCGTCTCTGTCCTCGAGCCGGGCGAACGGCCCCTCAAGTACCTGGCGAAGGGAGCGCAGGATCTCAAGGACCTTTTCGCTTCGATGTGGCCCTCCGCGACTTCGGCACACGAGGTGCTGATCAATGAGGCGGCGACGCTCGCGCGAACCCGATCCGCATTCACTAGCGCTCCCGGTCCGTTCGACCTCCGAATCCTCTACCTTGCGGGGCATGGTCGCGGTGGAGCGGGCCGGCCCTATCAGTTCCTGTTTCATGGGGGGGAACCCCGCGATGCAGCGGTCACGACGCAAGACCTCGATACGCTGCTAGAAGGCGCTGGCGGAGATGCCGTGCTGCTGCTACTGGACTCGTGCTCCGCCGGAGCATTCGCGGGTCAGAGCAGATTTTTCAGCAGTGAGCACTTTCAGCGAGCGCGAATCTGCGTGGCGTCCTGCGGCGAGAGTCAGAAGAGTTGGGAAGACGACTACTTCCAGCAGTCGCTCTTCTGCCACGCGATCATCCAGACGCTCACGGTGGATCCGGGTGAGAGCGGAAAAAGCATTGCGCTCACTGGAGAGGTCTTTGCCCAGATCGCATCTGCCGTCTCGCATCACGCGTTCGCTCTAAAGGCGAGCACGGCGCAGGAGCCAGTGGCTCGCGCGATGGTCGCCGACGTCATCATGCTGACCCCCACCAAGTCGACGCGCGCGTTGCGGGCGTCAATGACGACCTACCAAGTCCTGGTGCGACGTAGCCGCCAAGTCTTGGTAATGGTCGCCGTCATCGCGGTCGTGTTTGTCGTCGGCCTGTCAATGACCACTTGGCGTCCTGCCTTCAACGAACACGGCTATGTCGAACTTCGTGCAGGTCCGAAGTGGCTCTCGCCGCTCAACGTCGGGCCGTGGAAGCGTCGAGTTGAGACCTTGCTGGTGGCTGCGGACTTAAGGGACAAGGACTTGGCCGCCGGCGTCGCGGATGAGGCCGGTCTACACAATTGGTTGGGTTCAAACTCTGCCGGGCTTCGTCGATGGTCTAGCGTAGCCGTTGAGGAATACTTGAACGACCGGGTGGCCGCGGCTTGGTCGATCCGTCTCGGACTGGAGGGTGCAGTCGAACGGCTTACGACCACAGTGCCGGTCGGCGGCGGCGGCGGTCTGCGCCCCCCGCGCGTTGCTCCGGAGCGCGTTTCAACGGTCGACATAGCGACAGAACTCGCAGCAGAAGCGAAGCTCCTCGAGCCACAGCACGGTCTCTCCGATGTTTGGACGCTGCAATGGAGCGCCAACTTTGTCGAGGGTACGTGCGACGAGTCGGCCATCTCTTCGCAGACGACCGACCGCTTGCGCAGCTACATAAGCCTGACAGAACCCGCAGCCTTCAGCAGATGGCTGCGTGGGGTCGCCTTATCCGCCCGGACCGACGATGCCATCACCCTTGCTCATGTCGCACAACTCGTCGAGATGTTCCGTGCGGCAAACGTGGTTTGGCGACAGGACTACACCAACACGGTGGGAGCGCCTGGCGAACCCATCACGGCAGAGCGGGTAGCTTCGCGATTCACCGAGCGCCCATCACGCGAGGAGCAGCTAGCGCTTCGAGATGTGACTTCCGCAGTATTGGAGCGTCGACTGGCCCTGGGACGGACGCCGGTGACCAATCAGGAACGTGTCCGACTGTCGTCCTTGGGTAGCGGCTGCACAGACTACCTTGCGCCAATACTTGCTGCGCTTGGTGCCGACGGCGATGTTCCGCGAGTCCTGGGCTGGTCTCGTGCACGAAAGACGGCGGACCAAGGGCGGACAGCACTCTCAGACTTGGCTCTCCGAGGCGTCCTGCCCGACGAAGAAGTGGTCCACGTCCTCCTGATCCAGGGCTTCGACGCTGATGCCGCGTCGCGCAAGCGTTCCTTTGTGAGCACCCACGAGTGGCTCGGGAGGATTGCGGACGTTCGGGGGTTGCCAGTCGATCTAATGCACCGCCTCTTGGACTATGCCGACGAGCGGCTGAAGTTAGGCGACGCAGCGGGAGTAAGAGATGTTCTCGCCGTGGTCAGCAGAAGCCACACCGTGTCAGAACCAAAGGTCGTCGCACGCGTACAGTCATTGATCGCTGAGGCCGTGCAACCGCGCCCGCCGCTGCCGCCAGGAGACTTTGAAGTGGAACTTCTTGGCCTTCTTGCGCGTTCGGGGGCCCCGTTGACCGATAGGCAACGTGAGTCGCTGTTCGATATCGTCAGGGCCGGTCAGGGCGGCGACATCCCGCGAGTGACCTTCACCGAAAGTGATAGGGCCGCTGGCTCGAAGACAACTCGGCTCGTGTCCGGTCTTACCTCTGCACATCTGCTGGCGCAGTCAAGGGCAATCCTGGCACAAGGAGCCTGGCAGCCGCCGCTTGACGAAGCGCAGTCGCTGTTCTTCTTGCGAACAGCGCTCATCGACTCGGTAAGGGAGGGCGCGAATCAAAACCGCTTCCAGGAAGTAGTCGCGGCGGCGGCGCTGCTCGTGTCCCGTCAAAAGCTGGAAAGCTCAGCCGCCAAAGGTATCAGACAAGACCTGGTGTTCTGCTCGGGCGATGCCGCTGCGCGGCAGATTGAAGTGAATATGGCGGTCGCGAGGATCGCCATGCTCCCCTCGGCTCAAATGGCCCCACTGCTCGATGAACTGCGTGCCCTCTGGCGACGCGAACATGAACCCGAGGTGAGGCTCGCATTGGCGGAGATTGTGGTTCGAGCAGTTTCAGAACGGAGTACGTGGATTCGGGCAGCTCGGCCGCGACGCTAGTAGCATGCATGCCAGCCTTGCGGAGATCGATTCCAGTAGCTCAGCCGGCTAGCCGATTGCCACCAAGCCTTCGACCTGGGTGCGGGTTGTGTCTGTCATGGTATGCAAATGGGCGAACATGACGACGACGAGGCAGAGCTGATCAGGCGGAGATCTTCATGGCGGCCTTCTTCTGCTCCTTGCGAAGATCGACATGGAATCGACCTCCGGCCGCGGTGTTGCAGTGTGCAGAGAGAGGAGAGGGGTGACACTGAAAACTGTCATTCGTCAACGACCGCTGCTGGCCGGAAGCGGGCGCCCGCCGTGACGACATTGTTCAGCTTCGGTGAGCGGTCAGCGAGCGGCGCTGCGCATCAGAGGCAGGGCCGCCGGGGCCCAGCAACCGAAAGTACGTCACCAATTCAATCACCGGGATGCCAGTGGTGCGGCAGGGCTGCTGCGAGGCGCATTGTGGGAGACAGGAGAATCACGTAGAACGCGGTATCGTCATCAGTTCTGCCCTCCCGGCCTCCATCTCGCGTGGGTTGCTCTATGGGACGCACCTTGGAAGAGCCTCGAATGCACCGCCGCCCAGCCCCTGAGTACCCGATCATCGTCACAGCTACTGTCCTGTTCCTTGCGCTTAGCTACTTTGCGTCTTCGCGCTTACCCAATTGGGCGGGTTGGGAAAACGGACCGGTCGAGAACCTGCAGGTTGCGATGTTGATCGCTGGCGGCCTCCTTGCCCTTCGTTATGCGCAGACGCAAGAGCCAGCACAACTGCGAACGTTTTGGCGCCTGATGGCTCCCCTATGGGTTGTCCTTGCTGCGCGTGAGCTGAGTTGGGGAGCCTGTTTCTTGCCTCCTTACGAGATGGCCGCCGACACGGGCCCCGAGTATTCATCCACGGTCCAGCTCTGGTACAAGCCAGTGGTTCCGTACTTGCTTTCTGCGTCCCTTGGGATATTGCTGTTTGGATTTATTCGGACCGGCCAGGTGCGTTTTCTTGCTTTGCTCTGGAAGCGCAAGGCTATGCCATGGGCAGAGCTCGCTTGCGCTTCCATCTGCATGATGGCCTCAGGGGCGGCCGAGGGCAAGCTCTACGTGGATCTCAGTCTTGACGTCCACTGGGCGTCTCAGAATTTCGAAGAACTTTCAGAGACATGCGCGTACGCCCTCGTGCTCCTGGCGCAATGGCGCGTGTTCCTCGGTAGCGAGGTGCGTTGATCTGCCCGGATTGAGACAAGTGGCGCGCCGACACGAGGAGCGTACTGACCGGGTTTAGGCGCTCGGCCAACCGTTCAAGTGGGAGACCGCCGACGGCCACAAGCCGACGTCCGCGAACGACCGGTTTTTGTGACGTGTCGCTGCCTTTGAGGCCGCGCGCACCTCTGAGAGGCAGAGCGTTGCCGACGTCATGGCTGCTCGGCAAAGGCTTCAGCTCAACGCAATGCTTGGGATTTTCCCGCCGTTGGAGCAGCGCGCATTGGCGCGGCGTGGTGGCGCTTCTGGTCGGTCATCGAGCGCACTTTTCTGAGGTACGGGCCACCTCACATGGCCAAGGCTACTGCTCCTCGTCCGGCGTGGGGGACACCCGTCGGTACTCGTCGCGATGCACCATGAAGCGGTGGTACGACATGCGCAGGTGCAGCTGCATCACCTGTCGCGCAAGCTCTCCATCTTGGGCGTGCACTGCAAGCGTCAAGTCTCGATGGTGGTGCAGGCTCTGCTCCAACTCCTGCGGCGTGTAGAGGTAGAACGAGCGTTTGATGATCGGCATGTCGATCATCGTCACCAGGATGGTTCGAAGCCGAGGCGACCCGGATGCCTCGAGAAGCGCATGGTGGAAATCCCGGTTCGCGGACTGAACTTCACCGATGCCGTCGCTCCCTGCAGCGATGCCGGCAGCCATGGCTGCATTGCTGGTCTCCAGCTTCTCCGCCAGAGCCTTGCCACCCCGCGTCGCAGCCAGGAGCGACGCGTAGGGCTCGAGCAGCATCCGTAGCTGGAAGGTCTCCTCGACATCCCAGTCGCTCCACTCGGCCACGCGGATGCCTTGGCCCGCAGCGTCCGTTGCGAGTCCATCTTCCACCAACCGTCGCAGCGCTGTTCGCACAGGCGTGCGGCTCAACCCGAGCTCACGGGCCAGCGGTTCCTCCTTGAGTTGCTCGCCAGGGCCGTAGTGCCCCCCGACCAACCGCTGCCGCAGCGTCTCGTACGCCTTGTCCCGACCGTTCTGTACTCGCATGAAGTCGCCTGTTCTGTCGGCTGATTCTAGGTTCATGGACGCAAGCTCCCTCGAGTGTCGAATGGGTGTCAAATGTACTTGGTATGTATTTCACTGAACGCCTCTGCCCGAATTTTGATAGGTATTTAGGGGTTAACCCTTCCATCTATTGCCTTGTTTGTACTTAGTTTGTACTCTTTGGCCCAGTTTGAAAGGTGGCTGAATGAACATCGCAATCATCGGGCTGGGCGAAGTGGGACGTTGCTACGCTGCGCCTCTGCACGCTGCAGGCCACACACTGCTGCTGTGCGAAGCACGTGTCTCGGAGGCCGCGCGCAAGCTGGCGGACTCGGCGAGTCTGGCGATCCATGAGAAGGTTGGAGACTGGCTGTTGAGCGCCGATCTGGTGCTGTCCTGCGTCACGGGCACGACCTCGCTGCCAGTGCTGCAGCAGGTGCTTCCGTACCTCAAAAAAGGGGCCACGCTGGCCGACCTGACGACGGCCAGCCCCGCGGTCAAGCGTGAAGGCGGGACCATGGTCGAGGCTGCCGGCGCGCTCTACGCGGACACCGCCATCATGGGCGCCATCTCGCTCAACCTGGCACGCACGCCGCTGCTGGTGTCCGGCTCGGGCGCCGAGTCGCTCAAGTCGGTGCTGGCGATGACCTGCAC
>Ga0247823_10003817_pt1 | contig 12156 bp, 7 predicted proteins | sample 13C_PalmiticAcid_2_FD_192426 | JGI IMG/M metagenome (GOLD analysis project Ga0247823, IMG submission 192426) | Soil microbial communities from agricultural site in Penn Yan, New York, United States - 13C_PalmiticAcid_Day30 | ecosystem: Environmental > Terrestrial > Soil > Agricultural land...
ATGTTGTACTGGCCGCTGGATCACGGGGCGGCGGCGTCGAAGTGGGTGGAGGAGGACGAGCTGATGGATGTGTTGATGAGTGCGAAAAAGTTTATGGTCAACGAGACGTGTGGGTTGTTTGGTGCGCCGTGAGGGGTGAGAAGCATGCATGTCGGAACGACAGGAAGCAAGTCCCATGATTGTCAAATGAAGATTGTATTTTTGCTGGAAAACTTTTGTCAAGTTAAGACACCAAGGTCGTTATCATAATCCTCTTTCATTTTCCCATCAAACCACAACTCCCACCTCAATGGTTCAACCAGTCCTGAACCCAACCGCTCATCCATTCGGGTCGGATCGGGCCCAGCTTTGCTAGAGACTTGCTGACAAGCACAGTCTTCTCCAAGGAGAGTCTGGCCGACGGCCCGTCCTCGGCGCCGTCTCTGATGAGCCGGTGGTAGAAGTCCAGCAATCTCAGTGCAGGATTGCGGTCCAGATCTGTCGCGAGGGATGGTGATTTGTCGTCTTGCTCGCTCGGCGCAGGACCACCAGTAGTAGCACTGTTCTCCAATCTCTGCAGCCATTCTCTGAATTCGACGACGGAGATTTGGACACCTCCTTCCTCGTCGTCCCGGACTTTGTCCGTGCCGTCACTCCCGCTACCGAGGGACGCCGACAGGACGCGGACAATGTCAGGAACAAGATCCTGCCATGGGATGGGGTGAGGGTTGACGCAATGGAAAACTTGCAGATTTCCACCGCCACGACTCTCAGTCGTAGACTTGGCAAGACTAAAAGACAGCTCGATGAGAATGGAAGCGAGGTCGTCCACGGGCACCCAGTCGACCGACCCCGTGATCCTTCCTCCCTCGCCGAGCGAGCCGGGCAGCGCGCGGAGGCGGCGCGAGCTGAGAACCAGGCTGGGCAGCCACTCCCTCTGGTTCCAGCCTCGGGCCGTGGAGCTCGCCCCCGCCACCTGGCCGATGCGTGCCACTCCAAAACACGATCCGAGGTTACGGGTTGCGGCGTAGGCAAGCACCCGCTCGGCGACGTGTTTGCTTTCTCCGTAGCCGATGGGTGCGGCAGGACAAGACGGATCGGCGGGGATGGGCTCTTCGGGGACGAGTGGGGACATGTCGTAGGCGCTGACGGCGCTGATGGACGAGAGGAACAAGAGCGAGGGTCGTGGCCGTGCGTGGTAGGCGAAGGATATCAGCGCGACCAGGCCGTCGAGACTGGGCTGGAAGAGGCGCAGGGGTTGGTTGAAGTCGACGGGCCAGGCGGTGTGGATGATCTGGGTTGTGCGGTCCAGGAGGGTTGTGTAGGTGTCGAGGTCGTCGTCCAATCCGAGGTGGCTTTTGGCAAGGTCCGCCGTCAGGAAGGTGACCCGGTCCGGGGGGAAATTGCAGGGCAGTCCTCTTTGGAGGTTGCGAGTGCGTTGCAAAGAAAGCGAGTCGTGCGTTCGGTTGAGACAGTAGATGTGGGAGACGCGGCTGTCCGCCAGCAGTCGATTTAGAAGGAAGGAGCCCACTGTGCCCGTCGAGCCCGTGAGCAAGACGACCTCGGCCGCTGGCATGGTCTCGGGTGTCTGCGATGGCGGTGGCAGGCCTTTGGATGCAATCTGGTCGATCTTCTCCTCGTACTGCAAAAGAAGAGATGCCACTGCGGCCGTGCGGTTACCCTCAACATCCCCGGCCGTCGTGTGCTGGAGAGGACGACAGAGCTGTGTAGCCAAAAGATTAACCGACGGGTTCTTGTAGATGACGGCCGGAGAGATTGAAGGTGTCCTGAAGCTGGATCGGATAGCCGCACCGAGTCGCAGTGTTTGCAAGGAGTCCATGCCAGCCGAGAAGAAGTCTGTGTCGTCGCCAAAGTGGCTCCAGGACGTAACATCAGCAACTAAGGCACGCAGGGTCTTGACGGCGTCCTCCAGACTGGGGATTGAAACGGCCCCGTCGACTCCATCCGTGTGTTGCCCACGGTCCTGATCTTGTGTATCCGAGTCATAGAGAGCGTCGATTTCACCCGCATACAGTCGCAACGTCCCCTCTCGCTGCACGGTCCCCTTGCCGGCGCGTAACATGGGCCTGTCGGGATCGAGGATGAGGATCTTGGACTTCGAGATGCGCGCATGTGCAGGACAACAGCGATTCGCCTCTTCCACGGTGGGCCAGATGTCTTGGATAAGTGCCGCCTTTGCACTGTCGGACAAGGTGCCAGTGATGTTAGTTGGCTCGATAAGCAGGCAGGCCTCAAAACGCTGGGTTCCCGCAACCAACGCGGTGTGCACGGCGCCATGTCGGGAGACCTCCTGCTCAAAGGAAATTGGGTTTGTCTTCTCCCCGTTCAAAAAGACCACAATGTCATCGCGTCGGCCGCCGTGCCTCCAGAGATGGGGAAGACTGGGGTGGGGGCTGAAGAGGTCTCGCGTCTCGTATTCGTCAAGGTGCGGGAACATGGCAAATACCGGCTGCGCTCCCGACTGCTCGGCGGACTTGACAATGACCAGCTGGTGCAAGTCGTCCATGTGGTGGCGAAACTCGGGTCCGGCGGCAGGGTTGATGTGCACATACAGCCAGGTGTCGAGGCTGGAAGCGTCGTCGGCTCGCAGCTGAGGCAGGACAGCACACTCGCTGGAGCCGAGGGCAGAAAAGACGGGAATCTTGGAGGACACCACCTCTCCCGCGGCCTGAGGCAGCGCGGCGCCGGTGTAGAAGAGGTACTTCAGCCGGGATGCGACGAGCTTCAATGCCTCAGCATCTTTGCTCAGCTCGGCGATGATGACGGGAAGGAGGAACGCCCAGTCAAAGCACCCATATTTCAGGGCCTCCAACAAAGCATCAGTAGACGGTGGCTGTCCAGGGAGCGGCAGGACGGGGATGCTGTTGGCAAACATGGGCAGGACCAGGCCCCATCCAATGCCCGCGCTCTGTGGTCGTATTAGCACGGAACAGTCTTCTGATACATCACGTCGAATGACTGGAACTCACGTGAAACGCAGGCAAGAAGGAAAAGAACTCGCCGCGCAGGAAATACTCATCTACACGGGTGGTTCCTGGCGGCCCAGGCAAGGTGCTTGCCCTGACAATACGCCAGAGGAAGTCGTTTGTGTAAACCATGGGTTTTGGGATTCCCGTCGAGCCCGATGTGTGAAGGACAAGGACGGGGTCATGTTTGGCTGTGTCAAAGGACTTGTCGTAAGGATAGGGCGAGACCTTGCCGCTCTCCTGCAGCAGGGCCTCGACCGGAGGGATGCGCACTACCGTCTGGACGGGATACTCGCGCAAGATGCTCGATATGAACGGCGGTTCCGGGTCCGTGGTGGCCACCACGCGACACTCGAGGCGTGAAAACAAGTCCATTTGGGCGATCGTGCTGTTGCGCGGTGACGGGAGGAAGGCCTTGTATCCGGTCTTGATGGCCGCCAGAACCACAATGTGGTAGCGCAGGTCGTTAGGTCCGAGGTAGGCGAGCGTGTCAAACTGGGTGCTGGCGCCGATCGTCTCGGCCAGCATCCAGGCCACCCGGTTGACGGCATTGCGTATCTGACGATAGGTAGCCGGCCGGAACCCCTGATCGTAGGATCTTGCGGAAACGGGGAATTTGGCCCAGACGCGATCTGGTTCGGAGTGGGCCCGCCGGTCGAGAACCATGGGCAGAAGTTGTCCACTCTCCCCATCAGAGTTTCTAATGTGGTGGTCCATGGAGGCTTGCGTTGTCTTTGGGGTGGCTGAGTCTTGAGAGAATCTGGCAAGCAATGAGGAAGGTCGAAGCACAGCAGGATTGCTTCATGGAACTAATAAGTATTGAAGGGGTGCCGCGGGACACACCAAGCACCAGGCTGGGGGAAGGCTGCGGAGCGGACCTGGGAAACTAAACTGTAAGTGGCAGTAACTCGTTTTTTTGAATGTATCAATTTCGTGAGGGAGGTACCCAGGTACAGCTGAATTCTACGACGCAAACAGAAGCGCCGTTTCTATGAGTTCAGCACATCGATCCAGCACTGCACTGTCCCGGGGGATTTCATGGCCACCGTCGTGGAGAACCACCTGAGCCGTATCACGCGTACACAAATCCACGACGACGCGAGACGACCCGGCAAAGGGATCTGTGTTTCCAATCACATGGACTGTGGGCATCGAGATTCTGAGGAGCCCCTTGGGTGAAAAGCACAATGCCTGCGACAGAATCGCCGACTTCTCCTGCTCCGTAGCCGAATCTTTCTGCTCTTTAGAGAGAAGCAGATCGAGATAAACGTCCTCGTGCCCCCGGACAGTTTCAGCGAGCGACGCTCCGAGACGTTGGGAAACGGAGGGGACAAGCGGGGCGACGCTGTTGAAGAGGATAGCCACCTTGAAGCGCGGCTCAGTAGCGGAGAGCTCGTCCAACAGTAGCAGGCTGACCGCCAGTGCGGCTCCCTCCGAGAAACCGATCACTCCGTCATACGGTCCGTCCTCGTCGATGATGGAGCGCAGATATTCCTGGGCGGCGTGGACTCCTCCTGGACTCCCGAGTTCGTACCAGCAGAGATACGGCGGAGGATAGGAGCCTGAAATTCCCGAAGCGGCACCGCAGTTGCCCTTTCCGTCGACAAAGTCAAACGTGTGCCGAGCATGGAGCCTACTGCGTAATGGTGCTGGGACAGACCAATCAGTTCGAATTCGCCGAGGCTGGACCACACCACATCGCGGATGAGTCTTACCTAGCTGGGCTTCCAGGATGTTTGAGCTGGTCCCGCGACCGTGTAGACACAGAAACCGCATCGTCGACTCTGGAGTGGGAGATTGCATGTCTCAGACCAGGAAATAGGGCGGCGGCCATACAGGAGTAGATGTTATTCCAAGCCACGCACTGCATCAGTGAGACAATTTCAACGTCTCAGGACAGGTCGGGAATTGCCACATTCAATAACTTCAGCTGTGGATTCCAGTTTGCTGATTCTGCCATCTGCAGTTTGCTCGATTCTCTCTCTACTATTTGTTCCTTTTTATATCTGCAAGTTTGTTGTTTCTCTATCTGTAGTTTGATCATTTTTCTGTCTTGGTTTGATCATTTCTCTTAGTTTGCTCCTTCCCTGTCTTAGTTTGCTCGTTTCTCTGTCTTAGTTTGCTCGTTTGTCTGTCTTAGTTTGCTCGTTTGTCTGTCTTAGTTTGCTCCGTTCTCTGTTCCCCTCAGCTGGCTATAATCCCGTCGATCTGCCACGTTCTGGCGCAATGTGGCACTCATATCTCTTCTTGCTGCAGCGGAGGACTGCCCAAGGAGTCAGACAGGATTCTACAGGATTCTACAGGAAGAACAGTGCGAACCTCGAGGAACAGCACCTACCTTGCCTGGCCTTGCATGGTGGACTTTCCGGGTCAAGAGAACCCCCACGCTAGGCCGCCTCGCATGAAACACTTGCAGGACGAGCTTTTCTACATACGTTCAGTGTCTCATCAAGCTTTGCTCCCCTCTCTCCTGCGTTTCTTCTTGATAGATGGTTCACTTGATCGACGCGAGCTGGAACTGCCCGAATCGGGAATAGAGCACGAACGTAAGGTACCTTATCTACGGCAGGGAGGATACTCCAAGATCTGAGAGGCCTAGCGTGTACATAGATTCCATTGAAGTCACTGAGACATCTTGGCTTGGTCAACTTGTGTAGGAGGACTCTGCCCCCACTGTGGCAGTCCCTATATCTTGCACGTAGCTCGCGCTGTGCATCTTCCTGGTCTCCCCCCTCCCCACGACGAGTGCGACTCATTTCAACCGAATTGATCACAAGTCGTGCGTGGCATCTACCCTAGTTCTTTGTGTTCTTTGCGTCTCACAATTCGCCGCTGTAATAGCGGTAAATCTATACTTTTTGACCCCTGCCTTATATTGCTTGTTTGTGCGTAACATGGATATCCCCGAGTTCAGCGCACCCCCAGCCGAGTCTGTTGACATCGCAGTCGTCGGCTTGGCATGTCGCTTTCCTGGTGTAGGCTCGGAGAAGAAGTTTTGGGACCTTCTCTCTAGCAAACGATGTACGAGATTCCGTTCACTTTTCCTCGCCGAGAACAGCGTTGACCTGCTCGTAGCGGCGTTTGCCAAAATCCCTGAATCCCGATACAACGTGGACGCTTTCCATCACGCGGCCGGGGAGAAACTGAACACGCTCAGTGCTCTCGGGGCGCACTGCCTTGACGAGAATGTTGCCGCTTTCGACGCCCCCTTTTTCGGCATCACGGCACAAGAAGCCACGGCGATGGATCCCACGGCGCGCATGTTGCTGGAAGTGACATACGAAGCTCTCGAGAATGCCGGACTGCCCATGGAGAAGCTCGCCGGCAGCGACACAAGCTGCTACGTCGGGTGCTTTACGCGCGACTACTACGAGATGCTGATGCGCGATTCTGAGACGGCGCCCATGTATGCGGCCACGGGCACCGGTTTCTCGCTGCTGTCCAACCGCATCTCGTGGTTCTATGATCTGCGGGGGCCCAGCATGACGCTCGACACGGCTTGCTCGTCGAGTTTGGTTGGCCTGCACCTCGCCTGCCAGGGTCTCCGCAACGGCGAGGCAAAGGTGGCCCTCGTCAGCGGCGCCAACCTGATCCTCTGCCCGGACCTGGCCATGTGGCTGTCTAATCTGCGCATGACCTCCACCGATGGTCTCTCGCGGTCCTTTGGCGATGCCGTCACCGGTTACGGCCGCGGCGAGGGCATCGCCACGCTCGTCCTGAAACCGATGCGCGATGCCCTGCGGGACGGGGATTCCATCCGTGCCGTCATCAGAGGCACCGGTGTCAACCAGGATGGCCATACCACCGGCATCACTGTGCCCAACCGGGACGCCCAGATGGATTTGATTCGGTCCACCTACCGGTGTGCAGGACTTGATGTGTTCCAGACTGCGTACTTCGAGGCACACGGCACGGGGACCGCTGTAGGCGACCCTCTTGAGCTTGGAGCCGTGTACCAAGCCATGAGCACTGCTCGAACACCTGACAATCCGCTCTATGTCGGGTCCGTGAAGTCGAACGTAAGTCCGGATTTCTCCATCACGCCACGCTGCTCTCTTTGGCGTAATGATCTCTGACGCCCGGCAGATCGGACACCTCGAAGGCGCCGCTGGGCTCGCAGGCGTCATCAAGTGCATCTTGATGCTCGAGCAAGGCGTGATCCTGCCCAACATCCACTTCGACCAGCCTAGCAAACGCATCCCGTTTGACAAGTGGAACATCAAGGTGCCTACCGAGGTCATCCCCTGGCCCAAGCATTGCCTGCGGCGGGCTAGCGTCAACTCGTTTGGCTACGGAGGCACCAATGCCCATGCCATCATCGACAGCGCCGATGATTTTCTGGCCACGGGCCGAGGGGGGCTGTCGCTGTCGCAGCAGAAACTCGAAGGTGTTGATATTGCGGACGAGAGCCACACACATCCGAGGTTGTTCGTTTTCAACGCCGCCTCGGAATCCGCCCTGCGGCACATGATGAAAAGGACGGCGAGCCTTTTGACCGAGAAGAAAGAGCGAGGGCCAGTCGAGAGCGTTGACCTTGACCGGCTGGCCTTCACCCTCAGCGACAGGCGGTCTCAGTTGCCATGGAAGGCCGTCACGATGGCGAGGTCCTTGGCCGACCTCAGCAGCAGCCTGTCATTGTCATCACCATCGACCGACGATGGCTCGACTTCTGCGTCAAGCCCCCACACCCTCCTGGCGCACGCTGCCAAGAAGCAGCCCCGTGTGGCCTTTGTTTTCACGGGCCAAGGGGCGCAGTGGGCTCGGATGGGCGCCGAGCTTTTCCAGTTCTATCCCGTCTTCCGCCGGAGCGTGCAGGACGCCGACACGCATCTGCGCGTCCGGTTGGGGAGCGAGTGGTCGGTCGTGGCCGAAATGGAGAAGGACACGATTGCGTCTCGGATCCATCTCGCTCGGTACAGCCAGCCAATGTGCACCGTGTTGCAGGTGGCACTGGTCGAGCTGCTGAGGTCTTGGAACGTCGAGCCGGCGGGCGTGGTCGGGCATTCCAGCGGAGAGATCGCGGCGGCATACGGCTGCGGCGCCTTGACGCGTGAGGATGCCTGGACTGTGGCTTACTACCGAGGCAAGTTGTGTTCCGAGCTGAGCCTGAGCCGTGATGGTGAGGCAGAGCATGTCAAGGGGGCCATGATGGCCCTGGGACTGTCAGCTGAGGTTGCTGGTGAAGCTGTTCGAGAGGTCAAGGCAGGCACCGTCGTGGTCGCCTGCATCAACTCGCCATCATCTGTGACTGTCTCGGGAGACGCCACGGGAATCGACGAGTTGCACCAGACTCTCGCTGCCCAGGGGGTGTTCTGCCGCAAGCTGCAGGTCGAACATGCCTACCACTCGCACCACATGAGGCCCATCGCCGACGCCTATCTAGGACATGTTGCCAGCATCACCACAACCAACGGGACGGTCCGGATCCCCATGGCGTCGAGCGTCACCGGCCAGCTTGTCGCGACCCCTGAGCAGCTTGGCCCTGCCTACTGGGTGCAGAACCTCGTCTCGCCCGTTCTCTTCGCCGATGCGGTAACCGCATTGCTGCAACATGACCCTTCTCGCCGCCGCAGGCATGCTCGCCCTGGGGATTCGGCCTTCGACTTGCTGCTGGAAGTAGGCCCTCACTCGGCACTCAAGGGTCCCCTGCGCCAGATCCTAAAACAACACAACATCTCCACAATCCCATACGTTTCTGTGCTTCGTCGCGCCGAGGACGCCGCTGAGTCTGCGGTTCGTGCGGCATCCGGGCTCTATATCCACGGTGTGCCCGTCCGCGTCCGCTCTGTCAACCGACCCTTGGATTCCACATCACCACCGACCAAGCCGCTCGCCGATATGCCATCGTACCCATGGGACCATTCTCTCCAATACTGGGCCGAGTCTCGTCTCAGTCGGAACCACCGCCTACGACGTTTCGGCCGCCATGACCTTCTCGGGGCCCCTGCCCCCGACGCCAGTGCGAGGAATCCTCGTTGGCGCAATTTCTTCAGAGTCCAGGAGCAGCCCTGGCTTCGACACCACGTCGTTCAGTCTAGCGTCCTCTTCCCCGGAGCAGGCAGTCTTGCGATGGTCCTGGAGGCCGTTCAGCAGCTCACCTCGGATGGCAAGCGCCAGATTGAGAGCATTAAGCTCCAACATGTGCGCATCACCAAAGCCATCGTCATCCCAGACGACCAGGCCGGGATGGAGGTGGTGCTGCAGCTGCACCACCATGACGACGACGACCCGAGCGGCCGAAGGGAAGACTCTTGGGACTTCTCCATTCAGAGCTGCTCTGACGGCCGCTCCCTGGACCCGACCAGCTCGGGCCGGGTCACGGTGCGGTATGCACCGCCCGAGCAGCAGCAAGACGAGGCATGGACCACGGGAAAGAAGTTGTTGTGGCAGGCGGCGAAGGCAGAGTACGCGACGGCACTCGAGAGTTGCACGCAAAGCATCGCCCCAGCCGCCTTCTACACGGCCACCCACAATGCGGGACTGCAGTACGGCCCCCTCTTCCAGGGACTGGCCGAGATAGCTGCTGGGACCGGTCGCTGCACCGCCACGATTAAGATCACCGACACCAAGGCATCGATGCCGGCCAGTGCCCAGAGCACGCACCTCATCCACCCAACAACCCTCGACGCCATCTTCCACTCCATGTTTGGAACCATGATGGCAGACCAAGAAGACAGCCACATTGGCTTGAAAAGCGCCGCCATTCCCATTGCTTTTGACAGCCTCATCTTTTACCCGGGCATACCCAACACGGCCGGCGATGAGCTACGGACTTGCTGCCGCGTTCAGCGCGATGGTCTGCATGATCTCCACTCTGATATCTACGTCTCGTCAGACATGACATTCGACAAGCCCAGCATCATCGTCAAGGGGATCCGCTGCAGAGAACTGCCACCGGCTGCGGCTGTTGGTACCGGCAGCAGCAGCCCCCCTGGGAGCCCTGCTACCACTGTCAAGGGGCCTGTGGGAACGCTGGTCTGGAAGCCTGATCTCACACTGCTGGACGAGGCGAAGCTGAGAGGCTATATCGAGGGGGGTGGTGGAAGCCAGTCCGAGCTCGTGAGCATCGTCGATCTGGCGGCCCATAAGAACCCGGACGCGGCGATCCTAGAGATTGGGCCGTCCGACTTTGTCATCGACTCGCTGCTGCCCGTTTTGAGCTCCTCACAGGAGGAACGGGGCAAGAACATGCGTTGTTCACGCTATACCGTCCTGGTTCCGGAGGCAGAGAACGTGTCCTGGCTGAGGGAGAGGATCTCGGTGCTGTCAGACGCGTTGTCGTGCGACGTCTTGAGACCGGATGCCTTGACAGAGGCGGAAGATCAGTACGATATAGTCGTCGTCCACGGCGGTGTATTGGCCGATGAGCTAATCCCGCAACTGAAGAAGTGTGTTCGTGCTGGGGGGACGCTGCTCACCCTGGGACGACGGCTGGAGGACGATCCAGAGTCCTCGTGGGTCGTCATTTACGAATCGCGAAAGTCAGGCTGGTCTGGCGAGAAGGGAAGCTGAGACAATCGCTCCGGTCTTCACGCAGACGGTAGTGCTGATCGAACCCGCCGAGCCCGGGCCTGAAGTGTTGGAAATCTCGCACCGACTATCGTGGCAGCTCGCGGCACTGAAAGTGGCCAACGAAACGATTCGATGGTCAGCAGAACTTGAGCTTGAGCGTGTTCAGGGAAAGACACTCATCTCCCTGTTGGAGGCCCAATCGGCGTTCCTTCAAGACATTTCTGCCCCCGACTTCGCGGCTCTCAAGACGGTGCTTCTCAACAGCGGGCGAGTGTTGTGGGTGGCCAAGGGCGAGGATCCGGCCATGCAGGCAGCGTTGGGGTTTTTGCGCGTCCTCACAAGCGAGAACATCAACCTTGACCTGCGATACCTCCTTCTTGAGGATAGGCACGGCCGCTCGCCGACCGGCGTCGTGCAGATGCTGGTTCGTCTGGTGGTTTCGCCTACGACAGATCGGGAATATGTGGAGCACAACGGAAGCTTGTGCATCAACCGTTGGGTTGGCGATGACCATCTCAGCCGCATCATGACTGCCGGGAGCGAGAGCGCGGAGCATAAACAGGTGGAGTCGGAACGTATCCGTCTCGGCGACGTCAAAACACCCTTGCGACTTCTGGCGTCTTCGGTCTTCCACACCGCCAACGGTGGTGGCTCAGCCTCTTCCCTACTCGCTGACGAGGTGGAGGTTCAGGTCAACGCCATGACGGTCCATTCGCCAGCACAACCAGCAATACAGTTCGCCGGGCACGTCACCCAGACCGGCAGTTCCTGCATTCGCCTCCGGCCAGGGGACGGTGTCTGGGGATGCGTGCCCGCCGATGCTCCTCGCACAAGTTTCCGCGTCAAGGAGTGTCTCTGTCAGCTGCTGCCCCCGGACGAAAGCTTTGAAGAGGCAGCAAGCTGGGCCCTCTCGCTGGGCACCGCGTACGGAGCCTTGATGGACGTCGTCAGAGTCCGAGAAAGTCAAAGCGTGTTGGTGCGGGCACCCGCTGGCGGCATCGGCCAATTTGCTGTGCAGCTGGCGCAACACCAAAAAGCCGTGGTCCTCGCAATGGTGAGCAACCGAGAGCAGCGTCACATCATGCTAGATTTGGGGGTTGCCCCTGAACACGTCCTGGACGAAGGAGATCCGGACCTCGAGGCCGCTGTCGCCGGGCTCACCCGACGAAGAGGGGTCGATGTGATCTTGCACCAGTCCTCGACTCGGAAATTGCTGCAGCGCCTGGGGAGCTGCGTTGCTGCCACTGGCGTTCTTGTGGACGTGGATCTCCAGGGCCACGACAATGCATCCCTCGGCCCCCGTTTGCGTCGGGGGGCCCGCTACGCCCCGTTTGACAGCAGCACGATCATGCGCGACAATCCATCAAAGTGGGGAGAGATGCTGCAGCATCTAAGAGAGCTGCTGTCCCAACATCGCTTTCAGCAACCAGCCCCGCGGACGACATGGCGAGCTTCACAGGTGCTGGAAGCGCTCGACTGGGCCCATTCGCACACACCAGACCCGGCCGTCCTGTGTTTCGATCAGGATGACATGGTCCCTGTCACTGCCGACGTCGCCAACCCGTTGGTTCTCGATGCCGAAGCCACGTATCTGCTCATCGGCGGGACGGGCGGTTTGGGTGCGAATCTCGCCATGTTCCTCGCCCGCAAGGGAGCCCGACATCTCGCCATCGTGTCT
>Ga0247823_10003820_pt1 | contig 12150 bp, 9 predicted proteins | sample 13C_PalmiticAcid_2_FD_192426 | JGI IMG/M metagenome (GOLD analysis project Ga0247823, IMG submission 192426) | Soil microbial communities from agricultural site in Penn Yan, New York, United States - 13C_PalmiticAcid_Day30 | ecosystem: Environmental > Terrestrial > Soil > Agricultural land...
ATCTGCGCGGCTATGAATGTCTCGCGGCGAGCCGCAACGGGCTGTTTGCCGTCGACCGGCAGGGCTCCAGGCGAATCGCCTTCGGCTTTTTCTTCGGTCTGCGGCTGCACGGCGATTCGCTCTTCCTTTTCGAAGCATGCGATACCCCAAACCGGACGTCGCGCCGCGGGCGCCTCGTCCGCCTGACGCTGGAAGCGGGCCGGATCGTGCGGACGCGGGTGATCGCGCGTGGCCTCGACAACCAATGTCATCAGATCGCTGTGATCGACGGCCTCATTCATGTGGTCGATACCGCCCATCAGGCGATCCGCATCTTCTCGCCGGATGGCGTGCCGCGCGGCGAGCATCACCCGTTTCCGCCCGCCTCGCGTGAGGATGCGACCGGCTACCATCACATCAATTCGATTGCCCGCGTGCGCGGCCGGACGGCGATCCTCTTGCACAACGGCACCTCAACTCCGCGCCGGCCGAGCGAGCTCGCCTGGCTCGACGATGACGGACAGGTGCTGGCGCGCGAGACGCTGCCGGGCCATTGCTGTCACGACATCCTCGAGGATCATGAAGGCGTGCTCTGGCATTGCGGCTCGCTGGGCGGTGAAGTGCTGAGCTCAGCCGGTCCGCCGGTCCGGGTGAGCGATCGCATGACTCGCGGCCTTGCATTCGGGCGCGATGGCCTGATCGTCGGCACATCGCTGTTCGGCCCGCGACAGCAGCGCACGGACCTCGCCGGGAGCGTGATTTTCCTCGACGCGCAACAGCGCAGGCTCGCGGAAGTCGAACTTCCGGGAGCCCCCACTGATTTGATTGCATTATCTAGCTGACCCGGCAGCGTCCGTGCCGCCGGGATCCCGCGCCGATCAGGAGCGGGTGCAGTCCACGTTCGCAGGATTGCCGTCGCTGCCAACCCCGTTGACGCCTGCGGTTTCCTCAATCGCCAGCGTCGAGATTTCGGGCTCGACCCAGGTCAGACGCTCAGACTTCGGCTGCTTGTCTTCCATACGCTCGATCATTGCTTTCCCCTTTTACCCCGCTTCGGGACGGTCATTGTCACGCCCGATCCTGGCTCCTGCACGATTCGTTTCGCTTTAAAAACGAGAGGGTGTGCAAGAATTGTTCGCATCTTAACCGCTGCCGGCCGCGCAGGCAAGGCGGGCGCCTGCACGGCGCGCGGCGGGGCGAGCCAAATGAAGCGCTTACGGTGCGAAGTTGTTGGCGCTAGGCTGGCATGGCTTCACATTCGGGGACCCATGACCGCCGCGCTCACGAACGAATTCCGGCTCGTTGCCGCGTGCTGCCGCTGGCCCAGAGGCGGCGCGCGCGCCGAAGCGGTGCGTGCCGCCGCTGCCGCCCCGGTCGACTGGGATCGCGTCGAGCGCGTCACCCGCCGCCACCGCGTCTATGCCCAGGTGCAGGACGGGCTGGCCGATGCGCGCGTCGCGCTGCCCGATGCGTTCGGGCGGCGGCTGACCGCGACGGCGCAGCAAGCGCGCATGTCGGCGCTTACCCTCGCACGCGAATCGGCGCTTCTGCAGGCGGCGTTCGACGCCGCGGATTGTCCCGCATTGCTCATGAAGGGCGCGTCGCTGGCAATGCTGGCTTATGGCGACCCCGGCCTCAAATGGTCGTGGGACATCGATCTGCTGACCACGCCCGAAGCCGCCGCGCGGGGTCGTGCGATCCTCGAAAGCCGGGGGTATGCGCTGGTCGAGCCCGCGGGGCTCGATGCGGACAGATTCCAGCTCTTCCTGGGCCTCGATAAGGAGTGCATTTTCGTCCATCCCGAAACGCGGGTCGCGGTCGAGCTGCACTGGAAGCTGGTCGACAATCCGCATCTGCTGCCCGGCATCGGCGCGCTTTCGCCCGCGCGTGCCGTGCTGATCGGCGGACGCGCGCTGCGCACGCTCGAGGATGCGCCGCTGCTCGCCTATCTGCTGGTGCATGGCACGCGGCACGCCTGGTCGCGGCTCAAATGGCTCGCCGATGTCGCCGCGTTGCTGTCGCACTATCCGGTCGAGGACATGGAACCGCTCTACCGGCAATTGCAGAGCCTTGAGGCCGGGCGCGCCGCCGCGGTCGGCTTCCTGCTTTGCCACGATCTGCTCGGCACCGTGCTGCCCGAAGGCCTGCTCGCGGAGTTGCGCGCGGATCGCGCGACCCGGCGTCTCGTCGCCACCGCGCGCGCTGCGCTGACCTATGGCGGGGGCGAGCGGGAGGTGTCGACCTATACCATGCCCGGTTTCCGTACCCTGCTCTCGCATCTGACGGTGGCGCCCGGCTGGCGGCCGTTCCTGTCCGAGCTCAGGGCGAAATGGACCTGCGCCGCCGACCGGCTGGCGGTGCCGCTGCCACGCCGGTTCTGGTTCCTCTACCATGTGTTGCGGGTACCGCTCTGGGTCTGGCGGCGTGGCGGGATCGCGTTGCGGTCGATCCGCTCGAATGAAACCAGCCGCGCGGCGGGGACCGGCTAGGCCGGTCCCGCGACGTCAGGCGGAAGGAAAAATGGTGCTGCCGGTGAGGATTGAACTCACGACCTCAGCCTTACCAAGGATGCGCTCTACCACTGAGCTACGGCAGCACTCGGCGCGGGCGGCGTGTCCGACCCCGCGCGGGAGCGGCCCTTTTGCGCAGGGCCAGCCTGTTGTCAAGGCGGACGCGGCGGGTTTATCGCACCTCGCCATGAACGACGCCGAAAAGAAGGCCCGCCTCGCCGCCGCGCTCCGTGAGAATCTGCGCAAGCGCAAGGCGCAGGCGCGCGCGGTTGGGGATGAGGTGCGGACCGCACCCGAACCGAAGGACGGGCCGTCCGATTAAATCCCGCGTCCCCGGCACGGAGCCGGGGGACGCGCGGTCAGCCGATCACCTTGCCGTAATCGGGCGGCACTTCGCCTCCAGCCATACCCGCTCCTCGGGCGACAGCTGCGGGCCGAGCAGTTCCAGCACCTTTGCGTGATACGCGTCGAGCCAGCGGCGTTCATCCTCGCTCAGCAACCCCGGCTCGATCAGGTCGCGCTCGATCGGCGCGAAGGTCAGCGTCTCGAAGCCGAGCATCGGCGATTCGGCGCCGGGAATGTCCTTGTCGATCACCAGAACCAGATTCTCGATGCGGATGCCGAACTCGCCGGTCTTATAATAGCCCGGCTCGTTCGACAGGAACATGCCCGCGCGCAGCGGTTCGGCGGGCCCGCCGCCGGGATAGTTGGGCGCGGCGATGCGCTGCGGCCCTTCATGCACCGACAGATAGGCGCCGACGCCATGGCCGGTGCCATGGCCATAGTCGCAGCCAACTTCCCACAGCGGACGGCGGGCAAAGGCGTCGATCTGTCCGCCGGTGGTGCCGGCGGGGAAGATCGCGGTGGCGATTGCGATGTGGCCCTTGAGCACCCGGGTGAAGCGATCCCGCATTTCCTGCGTCGGCTCGCCGACCGGGATCACGCGGGTCACGTCGGTGGTGCCGTCCTCATACTGGCCGCCCGAATCGACGAGGTAGAGCTGGCCATCCTCGATCGGCAGGCTTGATTCCTCGGTGACCTTGTAATGCGGGATCGCGCCGTTCGCGCCGGTGCCCGAAATCGTGTCGAACGACAGATCCTTGAGCAGCCCGGTCTCCTCACGGAACGCCTGCAAGCGCGCGGCCGCCGAAATCTCGGTCACCCCGCCCTTGGGCATTTCGGCCTCGGCCCATTTCAGGAACCGCGCCAGCGCCGCGCCGTCGCGCGCCTGCGCCGCGCGGTGTCCGGAAATCTCGGCCTCGTTCTTGATCGCCTTGGCCAGCACGACCGGATCGCGCACGGCAAGCACCCTGGCCCCGCCGGCCTCGAGCGCGTCGAAGATCGCCGCCACCGATCCCGCCGGGTCGGCCGCGACGCGCTTGCCCGCGAACTGCGCGAGCGCCGGGGCGAAGGCCGAGCGGTCATGTACGCGCACCGCATTGCCCAGATGCTTGGCGACGTCCTCGCCGACCTTGTCCTTCGCGACGAACAGATCGGCGGTGCCGTCCGAATTGACGATGGCATAGGCGAGCGCGACCGGCGTATGGCTCACATCCTTGCCGCGCACGTTGAACGCCCAGGCGATCGAATCGAGCGCGGACAGGACCACCGCGTCGGCCTTGCGCTCGGCCAGCCAGTCGGCGATCCCGGCGCGCTTGGCGGCGCTGGATTGCCCGGCGGTCTCGTCATTCTGCACGGCGAGCCGGGCATCGGACGGGAGCGGCTGGTCGTCCCACACGGCGTCGATCGGGTTGCGTTCCACCGCGACCAGCTCGGCGCCCTTCTCGGCCAGCGCCTTGCGCGCTTCCTCGACCCAGCCGCGCGTGTGCAGCCAAGGATCATAGCCGATCCGCCCGCCCTGCGGGGCATGTTCGCCCAGCCAGCTCGCGATGCTCACCTGCGGCACCGGGACATATTCCCAATGCGCGCCGTCGACCTGCTGGCGCACCTGCAGCGTGTAGCGCCCGTCGGTGAAGATCGCCGCGGCCTCCGGCAGCACCACCGCGCTGCCCGCGCTGCCCTGAAACCCGGTCAGCCAGCCCAGCCGCTGCGCATAGGCGCCGACATATTCGCTCATATGCTCGTCGGTCAGCGGCACGACGAACCCGTCGAGCTGCTCGCGCTTGAGCTGCGCACGCAGCGCGTTCAGACGATCGGCATAGGTGGACATGGGGTGTTCCTCAAAAGCGCGTGATCCGGCGGCTCCGTCTTCCCAATTTGGGGGCGGTATCCCCGCCTGTGAAGCCGTCCGGGCAATGGCCGATGGCTAGGCCGATCGCGCGGCTTTTGGAAGGGGCCGGGCGGGCAAGTTAACGCCCTCCCGCCCTGTGCCAGCATGGAACGCCGCCAAATCGGGGGTGGCACCTGTGGCTCGAATGGCGGATCATGGCGGGACAGTTTCAGGGAGTCGGGCAAGTGCGTTGGAGCGGATGGGCGATCAGGACCGGGGTTCTCGTCGGCGGTGTGGCCGCCGCGATGGGTGCTGCTGCGCTGGTTCCCGCCAAGGCGCCGGCGCCCGCTCCGGCAAAGCCTGCCGCCGCGCCCAGGCCGGCTGCAAAGCCGGCGCCGGCCAAGCCCGCACCCGCGCCCGAGCCCCAGCTCGTCGTCAAGCGCATCCTCGACATTCCCGGCCCGATCCGCTTCGGCGAATATTATTGGGATGCCGAGGGGATTCCGGCGGACGGGCCGCTCACGATCACGATCGATCTGGAGGCCGAGACGATGTCGGTGTTCCGCGACGGGTATGAGATCGGCGCGACCGCCATTCTATACGGAGCGGACGAGAAGCCGACTCCGCTGGGCGTGCACAAGATCACGCAGAAGAAGGTGCACCACATCTCGAACCTCTACGGCGCGCCGATGCCGTATATGATGCGCCTGACCAATGATGGCGTCGCGATCCACGCGTCGGAGGTCGAGATGGGCGCCGCGACGCATGGCTGCATCGGGGTGCCCTTGCCCTTCGCCAAGCTCATCTTCGCGCAGGCCAAGCTCGGTGACCGCGTGATCATCACCCGCGGCAAACGGCTCGGCATGGGCGGGGTGATCGCGGGTCACTGACCGCTTTGCCCGCAAGGCGCGGGAAGCGGAGTGATTGCGCGGCGCCTATCTTGCGGAGCATAACCGCAGGAGACTTCGCATGACCCTCGCTCACAAGGACATCGCTTCGCCCGTCGGCACGCTGCGTCTGGTCGCCAGCGACACGGGGCTCGTCGCTATCCTCTGGCCGAACGAGCGGCCCGGCCGCGTGCCGCTCGGCCCGACGGTCGAGGATTCCAAACACCCGATCCTCGTTCACGCCGCCGCGCAGGTCGACGCCTATTTCGCGGGCAAGCTGCGCGCCTTCGACGTGCCGCTCGATTTTCGCGGCACCGACTTCCAGCGCAGCGTGTGGCAGGCGCTGCTCACCATCCCGTTCGGCGAGACGCGCAGCTATGTGCAGATCGCGCGCCAGATCGGCCGCCCGACCGCCAGCCGCGCGGTCGGTGCCGCCAACGGCCGCAACCCGGTCTCGATCATCGCGCCCTGCCACCGCGTGATCGGCACCAACGGCAGGCTCACCGGTTTCGCCGGCGGACTCGAGGCCAAGCGCATGTTGCTCGACCTCGAGGCGGCCTAGCGCCGCCGTCACTCTCCATCGTCATTCCCGCCTGCGCGGGAAGACGGCCAGATATTGGGACTTCCCTATTCCCGGATCGTCACCGCTTCCCCGACCTTCGCCGCCTCGATCTGCGCGGGGGTGAAGGGGAAGCGGACCCACGCCTTCTTCGCGTAGAGCCGGGTCTGGTCGCCATACCAGGGCGATGCCGGATCGGGCGATTGCGAGTAGCTCAGCACCGTGTTCGCGACAGGCCCGGTGGCGTCGAAGCCGACCACCTGCACATAGCTCGATCCGTGCCGCGGGCTGACGCCGCCGGGCGCCGGGTCGGATATCTGGACGTTGAGCACGCCCAGCTGTCCGTCGCCGCCATGCACGGGAATCCGCTCGTTGCCGCGCTGGGCATATTGCACGTCGCCCCAGCGCGCATCGAGCGCAACGCCCGCCTTGGCCACTTCTTCGGCGGCGGCTTTGAGCGTGGCGATCAGCTTCGCTCCCGTGTCGCCGGCGGTCACGAAATCGCGTGGCGTGTGGAGCGGATCCTTCACGTCGAACGGCACCGCCCAGATCCCCGGCACGCTCCGCGCCTTCATCCAGAAGCGGTCGAACAGCCACGCCGCGCGGCTGTCATTCTCGAAGCGCCCGTCCCATTTGCCCAGCGCCGCGCAAGCCTCGGCCACCTCGGCGTTACCCGCGCACAGCGTTAGCAGGGGTTTCAGCGCAAGATCGGCGGCCAGGCTCTTGTTGGCGAAGGCCATGTCCTGCGCGCGCTTGTGATCGACCTTGCCTCCCGCGATCAGCGTATCGGTCTCGATGAAGCCCGATCGCGTGCGCAGGCTCACCTGCTGCTCGGCGGCGCCCAGAATCGGCGACAGCGGCGCGTGGGGCACGCGCGGATTGCTCAGCCAGTAGCTGTCGTTCATGTTCGCTACGTAATCGCGCCGCTGATAGATCGCCTGATCGCCGGCCGGCATCAGCCCCGGTACCGCGGTCCCCGCCGTCTCGTCCCACGCGCAGGCCGATTTCGACCCGTCGAGCAGCACCGCCGCGCGCGCCACCGCGGGCGACAGCGGCGTCGCGCACGCCTTGATCTTCGCCGCGGAGACATTGGGCACCGCGGTCACATCGGCGTGCAGCGCGTCGCCATGCCGGTCGGCCGCGATCGTGTTGACCCACGGAATGCCCAGACTCTCCGTCACCGCGTCGCGCACCTCGCCGACGTTGCGCGCCCGCGCGATCCGCAGCCAGGTGCCCGCGCCGCGCTGGTTCCCCTTGTTGGCGTCGCGCATCGCGAACGCCATCTTCCCGGTCCAGTTGACCATGGCTTGAGGAAGCACGACCACTGGTCCGAAGCGTGTTGAATATAGCGTCCGCTCGACCGGCTTCGCACCGTCCGGCATGGGCACGCTGATGGTCCGGGCGGTCATCTTCTCCGACTTGCCGTCGACGAGGTAGGCGGTCGGATCAGCGGGATCGAGCGCGAGCTGGTAGAGGGTGAAGTGCCGCGCCGCAGTCACCGTATGCGTCCAGGCGATATCGCGGTTGAAGCCCAAAGTGGGGAAGGGGGTTCCCGCGATCCCCACGCCCGCCACATCGACCTTACCCGGGATGGTGACGTGCATTTCCCAAAAGCGGCTCGGCCCGTGCCACGGGAAATGCGGATTGCCGACCAGCAGCCCCTTTCCGTCCGCGGTCACGTCCCCGCCGAATGCCCAGCCATTGCTCGCGATCTCGAGCCGGTCGAAATCGGGCAGCACGGCATTGCTCAGCGCGGCGGGCTTCGCGGCGCCCGGCGGCACCGCATTGGCGATGCCGGGAGCCAGCGCGAGCGAGCTTGCCAACAGCATCTGCTTCTCGTTCAATCGCAGTGTGTCGTCCGCCGTGATCGGCCGCACCCACGGTTTTCCCCTGCACGCTTCGGGCACACCCTGCGGCCCGATATCCCGCAGATAGCGGTTATAGCCCGCGACATAGCCCTGCACGACCTCCAGCGCCTCACGCCCTTGTGCCCGCACGCCCTTACGCAGCGCGGGCAGATCGATCGCGCTGCGGAAGAACAGGTCGGAAGTGAGGTTGTCGACCGGCTGGAAGCCCAACGTCGCGCGGTTGGCGGGTCCGAAATACAGCGAGCGTTCGCCCGCCACGGTCGCGAACTCCTCGGCGATCATGCACAGATTGTCCTGAGCATAGGCATAGCCGACGCCATAGCCCGCTCCTCGCCAGTCCTTCGCGTTGATATGCGGGATGCCATGCGCCGTCCGCACGATCGTCGCTTCGTAGCGCTGTGCCTGCGCCGTTCCCGCGAGCGCCAACAGCACCGCACTCGCCATCATCGCCCGCTTCATCCGCCCGCTCCCGTTCGTTTCGGCCATGATGGCGCAGAGCTTACGTTCGCGGCAAGTGCGCGTGGCGGGTAATTGACGCGATGTGCTCCGGGTTGCGCGACCGAAACGTTCGGCTAGGCTTGGCGCATGCAGGAAACTGAGATCCCGGTCTGGCTTCCGTTTCTCTTCCCCTTCTTCTTTGTCGGCATCTGGCTGTTCGCCACGACGATGATCGGCGTCCTGTCGGGCTGGAACGCGTTGCGAGATCGCTTTCCCGATCGCGATTCCGCCAGCTTGCTCAAGCTTCGCTGGCAGTCGGGCAGGATGGGCCAGTTTATGGGGGGCGCAAATTTCGGCGGGTGCCTCACATTGACCGCGACCACGGCCGGACTGCGTGTCGCAATCTGGCGCCCGCTCGGCCCGTTTCAGTCGCCATTCCTGGTCCCTTGGGAGCGTATCCGGCCCGAGCCGGCCAAAGAGCTGTTTACGCCCGCCGTCCGCCTGAATTTTGGCGATGCCGGCCGGTTGACGGTGGCTACCCGCGTTTGGGAGCGCTTGTCGCAGCATGCGCGGGGCGGGGTGGCGGAGGCTGGTCCGCCGCCGGTTTCGCGCCGCCGCACCGCTCTTGCCTATCTGCTGCAATGGGCGGTCATCGCTTTCGTGCTGAGCGTATTCGCCTTCCTGGTGCCGCGTATCGTTTGGGGTTCCTGGCCTCCGCCGGGGCCGGGCGCTTTTCTGCTGGTCATGCTGGCGGTGGCCCAGCTGATCCGGTTCATTCGCGAAGGGTGAGGGGCTTTCGCGACGTGCGCTTGCTCCGCTAAGGCCGTGCCATGACCGATCTTCCCAAGCCTCCAATCGCCGCCACCCGTCCCCACAGCTTCGAGCGTCATGGCGTGACGATCGACGATCCGTGGAACTGGCTGCGCGATCCGGGCTATCCCAACGTCACCAGCGAAGAAGTGCTCGGCTACCTCAAGGAAGAGAATGCCTATTACGAAGCGGTGATGAAGCCGCTCAAGCCGCTCGCCGACACGCTGTTCGCGGAGATGCGCGGCCGCATCAAGGAAGACGACGCCACCGTTCCCCAGAAGGACGGCGACTGGCTCTACTGGACCGATTTCGAGCAGGGCGGAGAGTATCGCCGCTGGTGGCGCAAGCCCGTGGCGGGGGGCGAGGACAGCCTGATCCTCGACGAACCGGCGCTGGCCAAGGGCAAGGAATATTTCCGCCTCGGCGGGTTCTCGGTGTCGAACAACGGACGCTGGCTGGCCTATGCCTATGACGACAACGGCTCGGAGCGTTTCCTCGTCAAGGTCAAGGATCTGGAGACCGGCGAGCATCTGCCCGACGAGATTCCCGGGATGCTCTCCGACATCGTCTGGACCGCCGACGACGCCGGCTTCCTCTATGGTCTCGCCAACGACCAGTGGCGCACCGACAATGCCCGCTATCACCGGCTCGGCAGCGATCCTGCCGGGGACGTCGAGCTCTATCACGAGGATGACGAGGGCTATCGCGTCGGCGTCGGTGAAACCCAGTCGCGCAAGTGGATCGTCATCTCGACCGGCGACCATGTCACCAGCGAAGTACGCCTGCTCCCCGCGAACGATCCCTTCGCGGAGCCGATCCTCGTCGCCCCGCGCAAGGAAGGCCGCGAGTACGATGTCGAGGAGCATGACGGCACGCTCTTCATCCACACCAACGACACGCACACTAATTTCCGCCTCTGCACTGCCAGCATCGATGCGCCGGGCGAGTGGGTCGAACGGATTGCGCCCTCGCCGCATTTCTACATGACCGGGGTCACCACCTTCGCCGACTTCTTCATCGTCGAGGGGCGCGAGGACGGCCTCGATCAGATCGAACTGCACCGCTATGCCGGCGGCGAGGGCAAGCGCATCGCCTTCCCCGAGGCGAGCTATGTCGCCTCGCTCGGCGACAATCCCGAATATGCGATGGACGTGCTGCGCATCGGCTATGAATCGATGGTCACGCCCGGCACCGTCTATGACTATCACGTCGCCACCGGCGAACTTGAGGTCCGGAAAGTCCAGGTCATCCCCTCGGGCTATGACGCAGCGAAATACGCGAGCGAGCGCCTCAAGATCGTCGCGCGCGACGGGACTGAGGTTCCCTGCTCGATCGTCTATCCTAGGGATTTTCCGCGCGACGGGACGGGCAAGCTCTACCTCTATGCCTATGGCGCCTATGGCATCGCCATCCCGCCGGGCTTCTCCACCTCGCGCATGTCGTTCCTCGACCGCGGCGTCGCTTTCGCCATCGCGCATATCCGCGGCGGGGATGATCTCGGCCAGCAATGGTATCTCGACGGCAAGCTCAAGAAGCGCGTCAACACCTTCAACGACTTCGTCGACGTCGCGAAGGGGCTGATCGACCGCGGCTTCACGCATAAGGGCGGCATCGCCATCGCCGGCGGTTCGGCGGGCGGCGAGCTGATGGGCGCGGTGATCAATTCCGACCCCGATCTGTGGGGTGCGGTGGTCGCCGATGTGCCGTTCGTCGATGTGCTCAACACCATGCTCGACGATACGCTCCCGCTCACCCCGGGCGAATGGCCCGAATGGGGCAATCCGATCACCGACAAGGAAGCGTTCGAGCTGATCCGCGGCTATTCGCCCTATGACAATGTCCGGCCGCAGGCCTATCCGCCGATCTTCATCTCGGGCGGCCTCAACGATCCGCGTGTCACCTATTGGGAGCCGGCCAAATGGGCGGCACGGCTGCGCGCGACCAAGACCGACGACAACGTCCTGCTGCTCAAGACCAATATGGGCGCCGGGCATGGCGGCAAGTCGGGCCGGTGGGAAAGCCTGCACGAGGCGGCGGAGGAGAATGCCTTCGTCCTCTGGCAGCTGGGTCTGAGCGACGCGGGGTAGGGTGATGATCGCGTGCCGGCTCGCCGCGTTCGCCGTGGTGCTGGCGTTCGTCGCCGTTCCGCAGGCGCGGGGGGACAGTTGGATGCCTCCGGGCAAGGCGACCTACCTCTCTCCCGATCAGCGGACGCGCCTCACCGTCTTGCCGCGCGGGCTGGAAAACCGGCTCGCGGATCTCGAAGGCGAAGACACGAAAAAGGAGCGTGCCGGGCAGGCGGCGGAAGAAACGCCCGCCACCGCCCGTGCCGTGCTCGAACGGCGCGGGCAGAAAGGGGGCTGGACCCGCATCTGGGAAGCACCGCTGGTCAACGAGGTCGCGCCAACCCGCGCGCTGGTCGCCAATGGCGGGCAACATGTCTTCACTTTCGACAATTGGTATTCGCTGGGTTTCGGGCCCGACGCGGTGGTGATCTACGGCGCGGACGGCGGGCATGTCCGTTCCTTTGCGCTCACCGATCTGCTTCCCGAAACCTATATTCGTGCCTTGCCGCGTTCGGTGAGTTCGCTCTGGTGGGGTGGCGAGCATCGTTTGTCGCCTGACGGACGCCAGCTCATCCTGGCGATCGCGATGCCCGGCGAGGATTTCCCGCATTCGGGGGAGACGGTCGCCATCGCCATCGATCTTGCCTCGGCGCGACTCGTGCCGCCGTCGGGACCGGCATGGGACCGCGCGCTGGCTCGGGCAGGCGAGGTGACACGCGCGCGCGATGCCGACGAAGCCGCTCGTCGCGCAGCCTTCATCGCGCCGCTGCTTGGTCCCTCGCCCGCCACCGAGCGGGGCTGGCATGCTTATCTCGAAGAGGCGTTTTCCCGTCTCGAGCCGGATCTCCGCCGCGATCCCGACC
>Ga0247823_10003822_pt1 | contig 12150 bp, 10 predicted proteins | sample 13C_PalmiticAcid_2_FD_192426 | JGI IMG/M metagenome (GOLD analysis project Ga0247823, IMG submission 192426) | Soil microbial communities from agricultural site in Penn Yan, New York, United States - 13C_PalmiticAcid_Day30 | ecosystem: Environmental > Terrestrial > Soil > Agricultural land...
TGTTCGCCCTGCGTGACACCTACTGGGAATGCGGCGACCCGCGGTTCTATGAACTCAACGATCAGCTGCAATACCTCGGCTACCTGACGTTCCGCACCCCGTCCGCGGCGTACAAGCACTCGGCGGCGCAGTTCCTGAAACTCCGGGAATGGATCACCAACGATGCACCGCATCCTCAGGGATTCCGCCGCCCGGACAGCGACCGCGCGATCCTGCAGGAACTCGGCCGCCGCATGGGCGTGCTGGATTGATCCTGGTCAATGACGAATCACGAGACAGTGAGGAAAACTCCGGTGGCGAATGAGGCTTTGCTTGAACGGTTTCTGCGGTACGTGCGGATCGACACACAATCGGATGAGACGAGCAGCACCTATCCCAGCACTGCAAAACAGCTGACGCTGAGCGGGATGCTCGCGGAAGAGTGCCGGGAATTGGGCTTGAGCGATGTCACCTGCGATGAATTCGGCATCGTGATGGCGACGGTGCCCGGCACCACTCCGCACTGCGCACCGACCATTGCGCTGGTCGCGCATGTCGACACGTCACCGGAATACACCGCGGTAAATGTGCAGCCGCAGATCGTCGCCAACTATCAGGGCGGCGATCTGATTCTCCCCGGTGACCTCCGCAAGGTAATTCGCGTGGCGGAGAACCCGGAGCTGAAGACCGTGATCGGTCACACGCTGATCACCACCGACGGAACCACGTTGCTCGGTGGAGACGACAAGGCGGGCGTTGCCGTGATCATGCAGGCCGCCGTGGAACTGATGGCGAACCGTGGTCGCGCCGTGGCTCCACTCCGGCTCTGCTTCACCTGCGACGAAGAAATCGGTCGGGGAACCGACAAACTCGACCTGCAGACGCTGAACGCGGTCTGCGGATACACGCTCGATGGCGGCGGTCAGGGACAGATCGACAGTGAAACCTTTTCGGCGGATCAGGCCGTGGTCACCGTGGATGGCGTCAACACGCATCCCTCCATCGGCAAGGGCGTGATGGTCAACGCGGTCCGCATTCTCAGCGACTTTCTCAGCCGGTTGCCCACGGCCCGGTTGTCCCCGGAAACCACCGACGGCCGCGACGGCTTCCTGCATCCGTATCATGTGGAAGGGGGCGTGGCGAAAGCCTCCGCGCGGCTCATCCTGCGGGACTTCGAAACCACGGCACTCGGTGATCAGTACGCACTGCTGGAATCAATCGCGGCAGGACTGCGGGCCGAACATCCGCGCGCGACGATCACCATCGAGATCAAGCGCCAATACCGCAACATGCGTGATGGTCTGGTCAACGAGCCCCGTGCGCTTGCCAAAGCCGAAGCGGCCGTGAAAGCCGCCGGGCTCACCCCCGAGCACACGATCATTCGCGGCGGAACCGACGGATCACTGCTGACGGAGAAGGGATTGCCGTGTCCGAATTTGTCGTGCGGGCAACACAATCCGCACTCACCGCTTGAGTGGGCCAGCCTGGATGAAATGGCGTCGGCGGTCCGCGTGTTGACGCACCTCGCCGAGGAATGGGGCCGCGAACGGGTATCGTAAATCTCGACAGTGGGTGGCAGGGACGCACCGTGTCAGCGGAAGCCCCTGAAATCAAACGCCGGTGATCCGGGGGCTTCCTGCGGAGCGCCCCCGCCACCCGCGAGTTGTGCATCGGAAAGAATGCTCACGTGCATCCCGTGCTGCTGTCTAATGACGAGCTGCTGAAACAGTGCGAAGTCCGCACGGGGCGACGCCGCGGGCCGGGGGGGCAGCATCGCAACAAGACAGAATCGGCAGTAGTGATTCACCATCGGCCGACCGATGTCGAAGGCCAAGCCGCGGAGCGTCGCAGCCAGGTTGATAATCACCGCAACGCAATCAAACGGTTGCGGCTCAATCTCGCGCTGGAAGTGCGCGATTCAAGCTGGCTGGATGAGGTCCCGACGGAACTCTGGCGGCAGCGCTGTCGTGGGGGAAAGATTATCATCAACCCCGAGCACGCGGATTTTCCGCCGCTGCTCGCGGAAGCGCTCGAGGTGATTCACGATCACGCAGGCAATCTGCACGCCGCCGCCGATCGTCTCGGCTGCACCTTCTCGCAGCTCATCAAGTTCCTCAAGCACGAGCCCCGCGCATGGCAGCAGGTGAGTGCACTGCGTCACCAGCGTGGCCTGACGGAACTGGAATGATTCGGACCAGCGAGATCACTCGTCGTCGTCTTCATCCTCGTCGTCGTCATCATGATCCGGGTGCAGCGGGTCGTTCGGGTCGAAGAAGAAATCGCCCAGGCCCATCGGCGTGGTTTGTCCGCCCAGCGAACGCCGTTTGCGTTCCGCGAGCTGCTGCAGATCCGCGGCTTCCTCGCCCAGACACGCCAGCAGCGCTTCGGCCCACACGCGGTCTTTCCCGACCGGATGCTGCAGGTCCTGGGCCAGTCGCTTCATCGCATACCGCAGGACATTCAGGCCATCGCGCGTCGAGAACTCCAACTGCAGTTCGTGCGCCTGCTGCAGGAAGCCGACCGTCAGATTCAGCATCTCCGCCTCGGCGAACGGCAGGTGATACCGCAGGATCGCGAGTTCGTCTTCCTTCGCGGGATGGCCGAGCGTCAACGTCGGCTGCAACCGGCTGAGAATGTAGTCCGGAATCTCGAACGTCGATTCGTCATCATTCATGGTCACCGCGCACCGGAAATCCGTGTGGGCGTGAATCGTGATTCCCGCGACGATGGATTCCGCATACCGGCGATGATCGAGCAGCGGCGCGAGGCTCGCCCAGCTCTTTTCATTCATCCGGTTACCTTCGTCGAGGATGCAGATCCCGCCGCGCACCATCGCGGTGACCAGCGGGGAAGCGTGATACTTGATCTTCCCATCTTCGGCCAGCACCGGCGTGACGAGCAGGTCTTCCGGGCGCGTGTCGGCGGTGCACTGATAGATGTAGACGCTCTGCTGCCGTGTGCGGCCGGCGGCGACGGCGAGCGTGGTCTTGCCGATACCGGGCACGCCGACAATCCGCGGTGCCAGCGGCCGGTCGCGCTCATCCACGGTCAACCAGCAGGCCAGCAACTGCTTCAAAACTTCGCGCTGACCAATCCATTCGCCCGGCGAATCATCCGGCTGGCTCAGATGCAGCAGCACGCCGCCGATTTCCACGTGTTCCACCATGAAGTCCCTGTTCCTCGCCCCGAAAGTTCCCGAATCAGTCGTCCTATCATACCCGCATCGAGGATCGACTCCCATGATTTCGATTGTGCGGTTTGCCGTTCCTTCCATAATCTTTCACCATGGACATTCAGGTTGCTGACGCTGCGGACGCGCCCTACGGGATTCACTGGTTTCGCCGCGACTTGCGGGTGGCGGGCAATCCCGCGCTGCAATGGAACATGCAGCAGCACCGCGGCCGCGTGCTGGGATTGTTCACATTCGACAAGAAGTTTCTCGCCCGGCCCGATTTCTCCGCAAACCGGTTTGCGTTCTTTCTCGACACGCTACGGGCATTGCAACAGAACTTGCGATCGCTCGGCGGTGACCTGCTCGTGCTCGATGTCGGGCCGCGCGAAGGCTGGTCGCAATTGATGGCCGCCCTCGAGTCCGCGCTGCAACCGAAGCCGGCGGCCGTCTCCTTCAACCGGGACTATGAACCGTTCGCCCGTCAGCGCGATGCGGGTTTGATGGAGTGGATCCCGAGTGAGTTCGGCGTGGCGGTGCACCATGAGCGCGATCACCTATTGATCGAACCCGACGAACTGCTACGGGAAGGCAAGCCGGGGCAGTTTTATCAGGTGTTTACGCCCTTCGCGAAACGCTGGTTCGATCTCGCGGCGACGGAGGAAATGCAACGCCGCATCGCGACTCAGGCGAAAGGCTTGCGGGCCTTCGATCAACGGCAGAAAGGCCGCGCTGACGAAGCCAGATTCGCCTTCACCTGGCCCCAGTTGTTCGGAGGCGATGTTCCCCTTCCGGATCAACTTGAGCATTATGCCGCCAGCAACCGGAAGAAGGTCACGGTGCCCATTCCTACCGCGGGACCCGCTGCGGCCTTAAAACAACTGCGAACGTTTCTGAAGCACGCCGCCATGGCGTATCACGAGCAGCGTGACTTCCCCGCCATCAACGGCACCTCGCACCTGTCGATCTTTCTCAAGAACGGCTCACTGACCTCAGCGCAGATCCTTGGCGAGATGCATGGCGCAGGACTGGACCTTAGCCGCAAAGACGGACCGACGACGTTCGTCAAGGAAATCGCCTGGCGCGAGTTCTATTATCACGTGCTCTATCATCGGGCCGATGTGGAGCGAAATGCCTTTCTGCCGCAGTATCGCGAACTCGCCTGGGAGAATCGCGAAGACTGGTTCGACGCCTGGAAGCGGGGCGAGACAGGTTATCCAGTCGTTGATGCCGGGATGCGGCAGCTCGCTACCACCGGTTGGATGCACAACCGTGTGCGGATGATTGTCGCGTCGTTCCTCACGAAAGATCTGCTCATCGACTGGCGCTGGGGTGAGCAGTATTTCATGGAACAACTGCTCGACGGGGACCTCGCGCCGAACAACGGCGGCTGGCAATGGGCCGCGAGCACTGGCTGTGATCCGCAACCCTACTTCCGCATCTTCAACCCGAAGCTGCAAAGCCAGAAATTCGACCCGCACGGCGATTACATCCGGCAATATCTGCCGGAGCTCGCCGCGTGCACGAACAGACAGATCCACGATCCGCACGGCACCGGCGCGGAGGTGAGCTACCCGCAACCGATCGTGAATCACGCGCAGCAGAAAGACCGCGCGCTACGGCTGTATCGCAGCGTTAAGATGAAAGAGGTCTAGCCGCGAAAAGGCGCAAGAGGACGCAAAAGAAGGATGAAGAATGGTTCAAGAGACCGAATCTTGGATCTTTTTGCGTTATTTTGCGCCTTTTCGCGGCTAAATGTCTTCGCCAGCAACGACAACGCCCCCGATGGCAGGTCCATCGAGGGCGTGCGGAGTTCGTTGACCGGGCTGGCGATCACGCGGCCATCGTGTCCGCGCCTTCTTCATCGTCGTAGACGAGGTAGTAGACGTTGGTGGAACACTCTTCGATAAACGCCTTGATCGTTTCACTCTGGGTGGACGCCATCAACTCTTCGAGCGCGGCAACCACACGATCGACTTCTTCGCTGTGAATTTCTTCGTATTCGATCTCTTCGGACACAGTGGCCTCCTGCGATTAGGGTCCGGAAAAGTTCTCCAGAAGCACAGAAAAGTATCGACCGCCACGCCGCGGTTCATCCACCGGGCAGACAATCGATTGCAACCTCCCCCCCAACGGAGAAACTTCGCGACGCCTCAGCCTTTGCGCAGTCGTTACTTTTTCTTTTTCGAGGTCTTCTTCTTCGCGGATTTGGGTTTGTCCGCTTTCTTAGCCGTAGCCTCGGTCTTGCCGGACTTCTTCCCCGTCGCCTTCTGGCCGCTGAAAATCCGATCCCAGCCCCCTGAAAACTTCACATTCGAACCCGTGTGGACTGTGTAACCCGTCATCGAAACGCTGCTCCCCAATCAATCTGTGCGTGTGTGGAACGCGACCGTGGCAGTATTGTAATCACGGTTCAATCCGGGCACGATACCGGGCATGAAACAGTCGCTCCCCCTCGCCGCCCTTTTGTACTCCGCACTCTTCTTTCAGGCAGGTGTGAACCGGCCGCTGCCCGCGGCGGACGTCCCGCACCTGACCATTCCAGAGAAGGACAACGGCTTGCCCGGTGCCGGTCCGATCCGCCGGTACGACTGGTTCCGGGATCTCTGGACGCAGAAGCGAACGGGCTGGACGAAGCGCGTCGAGCAGGATCAACACGCAGTGGTGTTCCTGGGTGACTCGATCACACAGGGTTGGAGCGACGATTTCCAGGGCCGCTTCCCAGGGATGAAACTTGCCAATCGCGGCATCAGTGGCGACACCACTCGCGGCATGCTGCTGCGGCTGAAGGATGACGTGCTGACCCTGAGTCCGCGTTGCGTAGTGCTGCTGATGGGCACGAATGATCTCGAAGAGGGAGCGGAACCCGAAACCATCGCCGGGAACTTCAAGCTGATCGTCGCTGAGTTGAAGAAGCACGATCCGAAGCTGCCGATCATCGTCTGCCAGGTCTTCCCGAGTTCCGAGTCGAAGAAACGGCCGGCGGCGAAGATCAAGGCGATCAATGATCTTTACTTTGCCGCGGTGAAGGGGGATCCGCAGGTCACGTTCCTCGAAACGTGGACGTTGTTCGCGGATGACAAAGGCGACGCCAAAGCCGCGGAGTTCCCGGACCTGCTGCATCCCAACGCCGCGGGCTATGCGAAGTGGGCGGCCGCTCTCAAGCCGATTTTCGCGACCCTCGACTTCATCGAAACGGACGAGGACACCTTCCAGCCGGAAAAGGGCTTCACCAGTCTCTTCAACGGCCGGGACCTCAGCGACTGGGGTTTCCGCGTGCAGAAGACGCTGGAAAAGACCGCGACGTTCGACGGCAAGGCCCAAAGCGAAGACGGACGGTACGTCGCCAAGCATGGCCGGATTATCGTAATGACCCCGCCGGAAGGCCGCCGGGTGCAGCAGTTGTGGACGACCAAAGAGTTCGGCAAGAACTTTGTACTCAAGCTCGAATTCCGCGCGACGCCGAACGCCGACAGCGGCGTCTTTGTCCGAGCGCCGCAGCTGCAGTGCCGCGATTATCCCCTCGCCGGACCGTACAAGATGCTGACCAAGTACAAACCGCAGGACTGGAACGAGCTCGTTATCACGGTGAAGGACAACGTCGCGCACTGCACGTGCAACGGGGAAGTCCTCGAAGCGGCGATGAAGCTGCCGGAGTCAGGCCCGATCGGCCTGGAAGGCGACCGCGGTCAAATGGAATACCGCCGCATCCGGTTGATGGAAACACCGTAAATGGGCTGGTTCACCCATATCCCAGTGTTCTGAGAGCGTAAAAAAATCCCACGACGACTGCGACACAGAACACCGCGCCACCGATCAACATCATTCGTCCGAGCTTTTCGACCCGACGATGTTGTCCGCTGGCGCGCAAACGATAGAACCATGATCCCGTGAGGAGCATCACCAGGCCCATGTATACAAAAATTGCAGCACCAAAGATCGCCACTGCGGGTACGGCAACTTTTGGTTTATGATGCAGCGCATCCTGCATGGGTTTGTAGGCGACCACAAAAAATGTGAGCGGGCCAAGGATGGTGAAGCTCAGGCCCATGAGGCGAATGGACACATCCGATTTCGGCAATCTCCGAAAGCCCTCGCGCTCATAGTGGCGAAAGTAGAGTCCGATGGCGATGAGAATAAGGCAGAGGGATATTACGGCCCATTGTGGCGCTTCATGCGACTCCGGCATGCCTCGTCCTTCGTGGTCCGTTTGGCATCTTCGCCGTCAGCCTTGAACCGCGTCACCATCGGGATGAAACTCATCCCAACGGCGCCAGGCGTAGTCCCACTCCATCCACATCCGGGAGAGCGACCACAGGAGCCGCATCTTGCGGAGATGGTCCTGAGCCATCGCGGATTGCCCTTCAGTGGCGTCCTTCGCCGCTTGAGCGAGTCCCCACTTCTCGCCGAGCGCCCGGCACAGCCCCTCGGGGCGATAATCCGGCGTCGAGCCTTCTTGAAGGTATCCCGCCCCTTCGGCGGTCACGAAGACCTCGAACAACTGGCTCCGATACGGATCGTGCTCCAGCGGCTTCGTCTGCGCATCGGCGTCATTCAGCAAAGCGAGCAGTCGAACCAGCAGACGGTCGGCCAAAGATTGCGGCGTCAAATTCGCGGTCATCGTCATCAGTCTGAAGTCTCTTCACGAGTCAGGTCAATCTTCATAGTATATCCCAACCCGCAGGACGCACGCCACAAAGTCATCGGAAGCCCACCCTTTCTGAAGGGTGGGTCGCTTTCTGTCGCGTTGAAGAGACCCCGCCTTCAGATAAGGCTGGGCTTCCGTTGCTTGGCGGCAACACGACTCGCGTGCCATACTGACGGTGAGGTGATTGGTGTGGCACAAGACAGCGCGGCGGTGTTGCGGTTCAGTGAGCGGATTACCTGCTTGCCGGTGATTCACGGCAGCGGCGACTTCGCCGTCGAAGTTCGTCGGCGAATGCTCGACGAGCCGTTCGATTGTCTCGCGGTGCCGTTGCCGCCGTCATTTCAAGCCGCGGTGGAGCATGCGATCGGCTTCCTGCCGGGGCTGTCAATTGTCATGCAGGAAGAGCCGCGCTGGCTCGCGCCGCAGGAGTGGTCCGGGGAAACGGACCGCCCCGACGACAGCGACGCCGATGTCCGCACCGCGAGTTATGTTCCCATTGATCCCTGTCAACCGGTGATTGCCGCGCTGCGACTCGCGCTGCAGGAGCGGAAGCCGTGTGCGTTCATCGATCTGGAAACCGCGAGATTCGAAAGCTACGCCGCGGTTCTGCCGGACCCGTATGCGCTGAAGCAGGTCGCGGTGGATCGATTTTCGGCGGCGCTGTTGCCGTCGATTCCGCCGCTGCCGGGCGATCAACCGCGCGATCGTGTCGTGCATATGGCGGATCAGTTACGCCAGCTCGAACAGCGTTACGAGAAAATTCTGCTGGTCTGCTCGCTGATGGATTGGCCGTGGATTCGGGAAGCGTATCTCGAACGGCATTCGCTCCGCGCGCATGACGACGCGGTGGAAGAGCCGCAGACGTTCGCCGTTGATCCGCACACCTCGATTTTCATGCTGGGAGAGCTGCCGTTTATCACAGCCCAGTACGAACTCGCGCGGGCTGAACTCGAGCAGGATGACAATCTCTCCGTCGATGGCGTCAAAGCGCTGCTGCTCGCTGCACGCGAGCACTATAAAGAGACGCTGGGAAAACGAGCCCGAAAAATCTCGCCGAAGCTGCTGCAGTCGTACATTCAATATGTGCGGAACCTGTCGCTGATCGAGCGACGGATGACGCCGGACTTCTACACGCTGATGGTTGCCGCGCAGCAGACGATGGGGGACCAGTTCGCTCAGTCGGTGGCGGAGACGGCTCGCGAGTATCTGCCGCAATCGCTGGTACCGTTTCCCGAAGTGAAGTGCGGCATTCATCGCTGCCGGTTACCAGACGGGGATGTCGTCCACTTGAAGAGTCGGTTGCCGGGACCGCTCATCACCTGGCGGACCATTCAGCTGAAACCCGCGCCGGCGAAGCTCGACCAGCTCAAATGGCAGATGCGGTGGAACCCGTTCCGACAATGCAGCTGGCCGCCGGAAGATGTGGCCATCGAAAAATTCCGTACGCATGTGAAAGACACCGCGCTGGCGCTGCTCGGCAATGATCTCGCGCGGAGCGAAAAATTTTCGACCAGTCTCAAAGACGGTCTCGACATCCGCGAGACGCTCCGCAACTGGCACACGGGCGATCTTTATGTGAAGGTCCTGCCGCCGGCGAAGGGCAACCTCGATTGCGTGATCATGCTGTTCGACAGTCCAGCCGACCCGCGCGACTATCCGTGGCGCGTCACCTGGCACGCGGAGCATCATGATGAATCCACGCTCGCGCTCTTCGCCACGGACTTTCAGAAGAACCTCGTCGGCCCGGGGATTGGTCAGGCCACGTACGGCGGGTCGGTGTTCCTGTTCCCCCCGCGGCCGGTGTCGGACATCTGGCGGGATCGCCGGTTCGATTTCACCGACACGCTGGAAGAACGCCTGATCGCTGCCGCGTGTTTTCACTCGCGTGAGAAGCACGTCGCTTTGATGTGTTCACAGCCACCGGGCCTCGGCTGGCGACAGCTCGCCAAGCGCTATGGGAAGAAGCTCGTGCACATTCCACTCAGCCGGTTCAGCCAGGAGTTGATTCAGCAATTGCGCGTCTTCCATGTTCTGAACGGGACGCAGATCCGCAGCTATGCGGCGCACTTCATTCCGAAGGCGTGAGAGGGCGGCCTGACTGATCGACGCGGGTTCGGTCCGGAGCTAAGATTTCGTCATGAACCCGATTCATTTTGCGCTTCGTCGACCGAAGACGGTGCTCGTGATCCTGTTCGCCATTGTGCTGACCGGACTGAGCGTCGTGCGCCCCAAAAGCGTCGACCGCTGGCTCGGCGATCGAGGCGTCGATCTGCCGCTGAAGCCGATGGCGGTTGACATCTTTCCTGCCCTCAACCTGCCGGTGATTTATGTCTGTCAACCGTACGGCGGCATGGACCCCGCGCAGATGGAAGGGCTCCTCACCAATTACTACGAGTATCACTTCCTGTACATCAACGGCATCCACCATGTGGAGAGCCGCAACGTGCAGGGGACGGCGCTCATGAAGTTGATCTTCCATCCCGGCACCAACATGGCCCAGGCGATGGCGGAAACGATCAACTACGTCAACCGTTCCCGCGCGATGATGCCGCCGGGCACGGTGCCGCCGTTCGTGATGCGGTTCGACACGGGCAGCGTCCCAGTCGGTTATCTCGTGCTGTCGAGCGGCACGAAGACCATCGCCGAGATTCAGGACCAGGCGCTGTTCAAAGTCCGGCCCATGTTCTCCTCGCTGCCCGGAGTTTCCGCGCCGCCGCCGTTCGGTGGATCCGCGCGCAGCATCGTGATCCGAGCCAATCCCGATCGGTTGCGCGCGTACGGAGTGTCGCCCGATGACGTGATCTCCGCGCTGACCAACGGGAACACGATCAACCCCTCCGGCAACCTCCACCTGGGCGACCGTTACCCTTCCGTCCCGACGAACGCGCTGGTGCGCGACATCCGCGAACTCGGGCAGATCCCGATCATGACCGGCAAGCAGACCGTCTATTTGCGGGACATCGGCTCCATCGATGACGCGGCGGATCTCACGACAGGGTACGCGCTCGTTAACGGTCGTCGCGCAGTCTACATCCTGGCGACCAAGCGCGCGGATGCGTCGACGATGAACGTCATCGACGAGATCAAGCGGGCGTTGCCGAAGATGCAGAAGGAACTTCCAGATGACATCAAAGTGGCGTTCGAGTTCGATCAATCTCCGTATGTGACCCGCGCCATTCAAAGCCTCGCGACGGAAGGGCTGCTCGGGGCGCTGCTGACCGGTTTAATGGTGCTCGTCTTCCTGCGGGACTGGCGCAGCGCGACGGTTGTTGTTCTGAATATCCCGCTGGCGATTCTGGCGGCGATCGTGGGCTTATGGCTCACTGGACAAACGGTGAACCTGATGACGCTCGGCGGTCTCGCGCTTGCGGTCGGGATTCTTGTCGACGAAGCCACCGTCGAGATTGAAAACATTCACACTCAGCTGTCAAAAACCCCCTCGGTTGCCTTGGCTGTCTTTCGCGGCAACTCACAGACCGCCGTGCCCCGACTGCTGGCGATGTTGTGCATTCTCGCTGTCTTCGTGCCTACATTCTTCATGTCGGGCGCACCCCGCGAATTGTTTGCCCCGCTCTCGCTGGCGGTCGGGTTCGCCATGATTGCGTCGTATCTGTTGTCGAGCACCTTCGTCCCGATCATCGCCGTCTGGCTGCTGAAGCCGCATCGGACCGACGCCGATCATGCTGAGCCACGGGAATCATTCGTTGTGCGTGCCTATCGAAAGATGACGAGTGGAGTCGTCGCCGCCCGGTGGTTGGCCGTCCCGGTTTATCTCGCCGTGTGCGGACTTCTCATCTGGCAGACATCCCGACACGTCGGCGTCGAGATCTTCCCAACCATTGACGCCGGGGAGTTTCGGCTGCGGATGCGTGCTCCCGACGGGACGCACATCGACAAGACGGAGAAACTCGCCAATCAAGTGCTCGATGTGATTGGAGAGACCGTCGGGAAGCAGAACGTCGCGCTGACCCTGGGCTACGTCGGCACAGTCCCGGCTTCATTTCCGATCAATGCGGTGTATCAATTCACCCGCGGCCCGGAAGAAGCCATTCTGCGGGTCGCGCTGAAGCCTCACAGCGGCGTACGAACCGAGGTGATGAAAGCCGAACTGCGCGACAAGCTTCAAGCCGCGCTGCCGGATGTTCGGTTCTCGTTTGAGCCCGCGGACATCGTCAGCGAGGTGATGAGTTTCGGCTCGCCCACGCCGATTGAAATCGCGTTCCGCGGCGGATCGCAGGCGGAGAACCGCGACTTCGCGAAGCGTGCCCAAACCGAACTGGCGAAGCTCCCCGCGCTGCGCGACGTGCAGATCGCTCAGTCGCTCGACTACCCCACCGTCCAAGTGAACATCAAC
>Ga0247823_10003823_pt1 | contig 12146 bp, 7 predicted proteins | sample 13C_PalmiticAcid_2_FD_192426 | JGI IMG/M metagenome (GOLD analysis project Ga0247823, IMG submission 192426) | Soil microbial communities from agricultural site in Penn Yan, New York, United States - 13C_PalmiticAcid_Day30 | ecosystem: Environmental > Terrestrial > Soil > Agricultural land...
ATTACACGCACCTCGGCGAGATCGGTGCCGAGGTCACCGCCAAGCTCGTCACACAGGCGCTCGCGCGCGCCGTGCCCGGGCTGCGGAGCCAGCTCGTCCGCTGATAAAACGTGTATGGCAAAATGGACTAACCAATTTGCCATACAGAGTGGTTGACAATTTTGCAGCCATACCTGACAGCATTGGTCAGAACAGAATCGATATTTGGGAGAGACGACGTGAATTCTCGTAATCAGATCCGCGCGCGCATGCTGCGCGCCGCGTTGCTGGCCGGCGCCGGCTCGACGCTGCTGATCGCCGCAACGCCCGCGATGGCGCAGGACGCCCCCGCGCCGCAGGCCGAAGCCGAAGAAGACGCGATCGTCGTCACCGGTATCCGCGAGACGATCCAGAATTCGATCAATACCAAGCGTGAAGAGACGGCGATCGTCGACGCGCTGTCGTCGGACGATATCGGCGACATCCCGGCGATCTCGGTCGGGCAGGCGATCCAGACGATCACCGGCGCCACGACCCACCGCGAAAAGGGCGACGCGTCCGAAATCGCGCTGCGCGGCCTCGGCCCCTTTCTGTCGAACGCGACCTTCAACGGCCGCGATGCGTCGAACGGCAGCGGCGACCGTTCGGTGAACTTCAATCAGTTCCCGTCCGAGCTCGTCAATAATATCAAGATCTACAAGACGCAGCAGGCAAGCCTCGTCGAAGGCGGTGTCGCGGGCACGATCGAGATCGGCACGCTGCGCCCGCTCGATTTCGGCAAGCGCCGCCTGCAAGGCGAAGTCAAGGCGCAGTTCAATCCCTATGGCGACCGCATCACCGGCGGATCGGGCGGGATCGGCTGGCGCGGGACGCTGAGCTATGTCGACCAGTTCGCGAACGACACGATCGGCATCGCGATCGGCGTCCAGCGCAACGATACGAACAACCCCGAGGAAACTTACGCCGCGTCGACGACCTGGACCGCGTGCCAGGCTTCGCCCGTCGTCGCGAACGGCAATTGCAACGAATATGAGCGCGGCGAATATAAGCAGAACCTGCCCTTCTACCTCGTCCCGAACGCCTACACCTTTCGCCAGATCAGCGAGACCGACAAGCGCGACGCGGTGTTCGGCGCGATCCAGTTCCGCCCGACCGACACGCTCGACATCAATCTAGACGTGCAATATTCGGACCGCACCTACGTCGAGAGCCGCCGCGACCTCAACCTGTCCGAAGGCCGCGCTGGCCTGACTAACGTCGTCTATGACGAAAATGGCATCATCCAGAGCCTGAATGGGCTTTCTGCTATCGAATCGAACGGCTCCGAACTGTCGCGGTCGGAGAAATATCTGGGCGGCGGCCTGTCGGTCGACTGGGAGGCGAGCGACCGGCTGACAATCAAGCTCGACGGCAGCTATTCGCGCACGATCCGCAAGGAAATCGAACGCAACGTCCGCCTGCGCACGGCAGCGACGGACGTCAACGGCGTGCGCACCGTGTTCAACAATCGGCGCATCCCCTATAAATACGAGATCACGCCGGGCAGCTTCGTCCCGACGATCACGATCGATCCGCGCTTCGATCTCAATAATCATGATCTCTTCTGGGAGGACGCGCGCTTCCGTCGCGACGAAACCAAGCGCCACAACGAGATTTTCGCCGGCCGCTTCGACGCCACCTATGAACTCGACGGTTTCCTGAAGACGATCTCGGCGGGCGGCCGCTGGTCGCGGCTCACCTATCGCGACTACGACTTGCGCAACGAAGACCCCAGCCTGATTACGCCGATCGCCGAGGACAAGCGGATCAACAATGTCTGCCGCCAGGCCTTTCCGCAGACCGACTTCCTGTCGGCCGCCAAGGGCAACAGCATCAACAGCTGGGCGACCTTCGACGTCGACTGCCTGTTCCGCGAATATCTGGGAACCGAGGATCCGGGCCTGCCCGACGAAATGCGCTCGGTCGCGAGCCGCGACGTCAAGGAAAGCACGCTCGCAGGCTATGTGATGGCCGATTATGAAGGCGACCTTGGCAGCATGCCGGTACGCGGCAACATCGGCGTGCGCGTCGTCAACACCCGCGTCACGTCGAAGGGGCTGCGCAGCGACCTCATCGTCGTTCCCGACCCCAGCGGCGACGGCTCCTTCACGCTCGACGAAACTGGCGACTTCGTGACCGAAACGATCAAGAGCAGCAACACGCGCATCCTGCCTAGCGTCAACGCGATCTTCGAGGTCGCGCCGAACACGCTTATCCGCCTCGCCGGCTATCGCGCCATGTCGCGCCCCAACCCGAGCGCGCTCGGCGCCGGACGCACGATCACGCTGGAGGGCGGCGAGGAGTTCACGTCGATCGAGGATGCGATCGACAATATCCGCGCCAACGGCAGCCCGCGCCTGAAACCGCTGATGTCGTGGAACGGCGACCTGTCGGTCGAATGGTATCCGAACAAGGACAGCCTCCTGTCGGCGACCGTTTACTACAAGCAATTCAACGGCGGCTTCCAGCCGGTGGTGTTCAACGAGGATTTCACGATCGACGGCGAGACGGTGTCGATCCCGGTGACGCAGACGCGCAACAGCCCCGACAAGTCGCGCATCTATGGCCTCGAACTGACCGCGGCGACGCGCTTCAGCTTCCTGCCCAAGCCGCTCGACGGCCTCGGCGCGAAGGTCAGCTACAATTATGCCGATTCCAATTTCGAGACGCAGGACATCCGCCTCGGCGATGAATATGATCCGGAAACCGAAGACGTCAGCGAAGGGATCATCCCGCCGGCCGGCCTGTCGGGCTATTCGAAGCATGTGCTGTCGGCGCAGGCCTATTACGACATCGGCCCGATATCGTTGCAGGCGATCTACAATTATCGTTCGAGCTATTTCCAGGACTTCGTCGGCGGCAACAGCCAGCTGCGCTATGTCGGTCCGAGCGAGACGGTCGACTTCCGCGCGTCGATGAACCTGATGCCCGGCGTGTCGCTGCGCTTCGAAGCGCTCAACCTCTTCAACGAGCCGAAGGCGACCTACATGCCGGTCTATGGCAGCAGCCGTCAGTATCATTATTATGGCGCGAAATATTTCGTCGGCATCCGGGCGCGGATTTGAAACTAAGTTCGGTCATGGGCTTCAAACTTGTCCTACCGGATTGTATGGACTTCCTGACGCTTGTGCGGGGAGAAGATTGACCATGGCCGAACGCCGCCTTTTTGAAGATGTCGCCGACACGATTCGGCGTCTGATTCTCGACGGAACCTTTCCGCCGGGAACGCGGCTGCCCGGCGAGCGCGAGTTGTCAGAACGTTTCGAGGTGAGCCGGGTGACGATCCGCGAGGCCGAGATCGCGCTGCAGGCAACGGGGTGGATCCACATCCGCACCGGCGCGGGCGCCTATGTCGAGGCGATCCTGCCGGGCGATAATGCGATCCTGCCCAAGGTCAGCGCCTTCGAACTCACCGAGGCGCGCTCGCTGTTCGAGGCCGAAGCCGCGGCGCTCGCGGCGCCGACGATATCGGCCGAAACGCTTGCCAAGCTCGATGAATTGCTCGAGTCGATGGCCGACGACAGCAAGAGCGAGGAAGAGATCAGCGCGATCGACCGCGAGTTTCACATGACGATCGCCGCGGCGTCGAGCAACAAGGCGATCATCCATGTGATCGAAAGCCTGTGGCGGATGCGGATGGAGTTGCCGGAGGTACGGAGCAGCCATTCCTTGGTGTGCCGCAAGGACGGCAGTGCGCGCCAAGCCGAACATGCCGATGTCGTCGCGGCGCTGCGCAATCGCGATGCGACCGGCGCCCGACTTGCAATGCGGCGCCACTTCAACCGCCTGATCGAGTCGATGCTGGACGAGACCGAGGAGCGCGCGATCGTCGAGCTTCGCCGCCAGTCCGCCGAAAGCCGCGAACGCTATCTCTTGAGCGCAAAACTGGCCTGATGCCCGACCATTCGCTTTCACCGGCCTCCCCGGATCCGGTCGCGGCGCTGCTCGGCGCACGCTTGTCGGGACATGCGCTGACCGCCTTTCCCGCGCCGGTGCCGGCCACGCTCGCCGAAGCCTATGCGGTGCAGCAGCGGCTGACCGCCGCGTTGGATGCACCTGTGCTCGGCTGGAAGGTCGGGCGCATCCCGCCGGCCTTGATCGAGGTCCTGGGTGCCGAGCGTGTCGCGGGACCCGTGCTGCGGATCGCCGAGCTCGACGGGGGCGTTCCGGGCGCGGCGGCGATTTTCGCCGGCGGCGCCGGTGCGATCGAGGTCGAAGTGATGCTGCGCCTTCGCGTGGTGCCTGACCGGCTGACGGGCGGCGATGATGGTGCCACATGGGTCGACGAGATCCGCGCCGGGTTCGAAGTCGCAAGCTCGCCTGCACCCGACGTCCACGACCATGCCCCCTACGGCATCATCGCCGATATCGGCATCAACAACGGGCTGCTGCTGGGTCCGAGGCTGGGCATCGACGATTTCGCGACGCTGGCCGTCGAAACGCAAATCGATGGCGTGGCGGTCGGAACCGGGCGTGCGATCGACGTGCTCGACGGTCCTTGGGGATCGCTCAATTTCCTCGTCGATCTCCATCGGCGCGGGGTCATCGAACTGAAGCCCGGGCAATGGATTTCGGCCGGTGCGATCACCGGGGTCCACCCGATCGACATCGGTGAGACAGCGACGGCCCGTTTCGGCTCGGCCGTCCATATTGCTTGCACCGCCATTACGGAAACCGGATTCAAGCCATGATCGCGCCCCAGGGAACCATCGCCTGCTTCGGCGAAATCGTCATGCGCGTCTCGGTTCCGCACGGCGAATTGCCGCTACAATCGGCGCGATTCGACGCGCATGCCGGAGGCGCCGAGGCGAATGTCGCGGTTGCGCTGGCGGCGCTTGGCCATGACACGGCGATGATCAGCGCGGTCCCCGAAGGCGCAATCGGCGACGGCGTGTTAGGGGAACTGCGCCGCCACGGCGTCGATGTCGCACCGGTGCTCCGCCCCGCGGGCCGCATGGGTCTTTACTATTACCTCCCCGGCGGTCCGATGCGCCCGGCCGAGGTCGTCTATGACCGCGCCGGCTCGGCTTTTGCCGAGGCCCTAGCGCGCGATTGGAATTGGGAGCCTCTGCTGAACGGCGCCGGCTGGTTGCATGTGTCAGGGGTTACTCCCGCGCTCGGACCGAACAGCGCCGAAGCCGTGCTCGAAGCTGTTACACGTGCACGCGCGGCCGGGATTGGCGTGTCGTTCGACGGCAATTGGCGCGGACGCCTGTGGGAACGCTGGCAGTCCGATCCCGCGGCTATATTGAAGCCGATCGTCGCGCAGGCGACAGTGCTGTTCGGCAATCATCGCGACGCGGCGCTGCTCCTCGGCCGCGAATTTTCGGGTGAAGCAGAAGACCGGCGGCGCGAGGCGGCCCTGGCGCTGCTTGATAGCTTTCCTTCGCTCGAATATGTTGCCTCGACGGCGCGCGAGATAGTCGGCCCGGATGTGCACCGGATCACGGCGCGCATCGATACCCGTGACGAAGGGGGCGCAAGCGATCCCACTGTCGTCGCGCCGGTAATCGACCGGGTCGGAACGGGCGATGCGTTCGCAGCCGGTGTTCTCGACGGATTGTGGCAGGGGAGGTCGTTAGCAGACGCAGCGAAGTGCGGTCTCGCGATGTCCGTCCTCAAACATGGCATCTACGGTGATTTTGCGCCATTTTCGCGCGCAATGGTCGACCGCGTTTCCGATGTAGCGCAGGACATTTCACGCTAAAGTCCGTCGGGCGAGATCCGGTTGAGTGGCCAATGTCCATTTATCGCTCGACGAACGGCGGAGTCCTCCTTCAGGTTCGCGAAACGGCGTGCGCTTTTGGAGCAGTGGGAGCAATTCCTGCTTGAATAGAGGAAGCTTAACCAGGGAAAGAGGTGTGCTTTGCGCCCCATCTACGCCATTTCGAGCATCCCTGATCGACACCTGAAAGCGGACGGCGCCAATCACCCCAGCGTTGCGATGACTACCCGCTCCAATTCCTTTTGACCAAAAGGCTTACCCAGACGGACAATCGCAAGATTGGCGTCGCTGGGGGTCTCGCCATAGCCGGTCGCCAGGATGATCGGCAGGGCAGGTTGCTCGCTACGGACCACCGCTATCAACTGACTGCCTGTCATGCCGGGCATTGCCTGGTCGGTGATCATCAGATCGATATCCCGACGAGCTTGGAGGATCTGCAGCGCTTCATCGGCCGAACTCGCTTCGACGACCACATGCCCAAGATCCTCGAGGAGCGCCGCCGTGTTCATCAGGATGATCGCGTCGTCATCGACCACGAGAATCGTACGACTGGTGCCAGCGGGCGGCGCAATTTCCTCGGTCTCGGCCGGTGCCTCGAGCATTTCCGCGTCACAGACGGGTAGCCATATATGCGCGTGCGTCCCCGCGTGGACCCGGCTTTCCAGCTGGAGTGCGCCGCCCAGTTGCCGGGCGAAGCCATGGACCATCGACAGGCCGAGGCCGGTTCCCTTGCCGATCCCTTTGGTGGTGAAAAAGGGATCCGCCGCGCGTGCCAGCGTCTCGGCATCCATCCCGTTTCCATTGTCCGCCAGCGTGAGGCGAACATAATGACCGGGCGCAAGGTCGACCACTTCTCCCGACCCGACATTTCGCTCTACCGCCGCGATCGAGATCGTCCCGCCCGCAGGCATCGCGTCGCGTGCGTTCACCGCCAGATTGAGCAGTGCCATTTCCAGCTGGTTGACGTCGGCCGATACCGCGGAAAGATCGGCCGGGAAGCTGGTTTCGATGACGAAACTCGGGCCGAGGGCGCGCTGCAGCAACTCCATGATCCCTCCCACAAGCTGCGGCAGCTTGACCCGCTCGGTCGCCAGTTCCTGGCGGCGCGCGAAGGCCAGCATGCGCTGCGTCAGCGCGGCACCGCGATCGGCAGCCTTCAGACAATTGTCGAGAAGTTTCACGATCTGCGGTTCACGCGGGGCACGTTTGCGCAGTAATTCCAGGCTACTGCTGATCGCCATCAACAAATTATTGAAGTCATGTGCGATCCCGCCCGTCAATTGACCGATGGCTTCCATCTTTTGCGATTGAAACAAGGCTTCGCGCGCGAGTTCGAGCTCATGTTGCGCTTCCTCGCGTTCGGTCACGTCGCGGGTAATCTTGGCGAAGCCGATCGGATTGCCGGCATCGTCGTTGATCGCATCGATCACAACGCTGGCCCGAAACCGTGTTTTGTCCTTCCGCACTCGCCAGCCTTCGGCCGCAAAGCGTCCTGCCTGTCGCGCCGTTTCCAGCGCACGCTCGGGCTCTCCGGCGGCGCGGTCCTGCTCTTCGTAGAAGGACGAGAAGTGGTGACCGATGATCTCTTCGGGGCGATATCCCTTGATCCGCTGCGCCCCGGCGTTCCAGCTTGTCACCTTTCCGTCGTTGTCGAGCATATAGATGGCGTAGTCGGTGACGCCCTGCACCAGCAGGCGGAATTGCGTCTGGCTGCGTTCGAGTGCGGCCGAGCGCTCGCCGACCCGCTGCTCCAGCGTCTCGTTGAGCTCCTTCAGCCGGTCGGCGGCGGCGCGCAGTTCGGCCTCGATGCCGACGCGCTCGATATGGGCCCAACTTCGTTCGGTCACTTCGCGGATTGCGGCCAACTCCTCGCTTGTCCATTGGTGGGCTAGGCGGTGATGGATCGCCATTAATGCGGTCAGCCGGCGATCTTTCACCAAGGGCATGCAGATGGTGGCGCCGATGCCGATCTTCTGGAAGCTCGCAGCGGCTTCTGGCGGGATTTCCTTCAGGTTGTCGTTGATGATGAGCGGCTTTCCGGCACGCAAATTATTCACCGCCTTCTCGCCGAATGCCGCCAGACTATAGTGGCCGACGATCGAGGACGTGCCATCGCGCGCCCAATCGCCACGGATCGTGAACCCGTCCTGGTCGGCATCCATATAGGCATAGGCGCAGTTGGTGACCCCCAGCTCCTCGCCGATCAGGCGGGTGGTGATGGTCAAAATCTCATCGGCATCGGTGCTCGCCGCGGTTTGCTTGCCTAGCTTGTCGAGGAATCGCAGTCGCGCCTCGCTGGCGCGCAGGGCCGCGGTCGCCTTGACGGTCTCGGTCGTCTCGACGACGATCGCCAGCACGCCTGCAGGAGCGCCGTTGTCGCCATACACCGGAGAATAGTCGAGGTTCATCCAGACATCCTCGAAGGTGCCGGTGCGGTTGAGGCGGAGTAAATGGTCCTTGTAGGCAAGCGTGCTGCCGGCCAGCCCGACCTTCATGACATTGTCGTTGAAATCCGCGACCTCGGGCCATGCTTGGCGGACCGGGCAACCGAGGATGCGTGGATGATTATCAGCGGCGAATTGGGAATAGCCGTCATTATAAATCATGATGCCGTCGTCGCCCCACAGCATGACCATCGGAACCGGCGAATGAATGACGAAGGCGACAAGCGCGCGCAGGCTTTGCGGCCAGAAGGCGATCGGACCGAGAGGCGTGGAGCCCCAGTCATAATCCGCAACCCTCTGACCCATTTCTCCTCCATTTTCGAGGAAGAGGACATCTTCGGGTTCGGCAGCCAACGCGCTCAACACATGTTCGCTCCCCTTTTTGTTGACAGTGAAACGACGGGAGGGAAGATAGGGTTCCACAAACGCCAAATCGCACGCCCGTTGCATCCAGTTCACGATGCTCGCGTTCTCCGACAATGAGATGGCGGATCGGAACGGCTGGCTGGAGCATCGCGTCGCAATATGCCGGCCGATTTCCGGATACGGGCTTTGCTCTCGAACGTTATGCGCGTCGCTTGTCGTCCGTCGAGGTCAATTCCTCCTTTTACCGTTCGCATCGCCCCGCGACCTGGACGCGGTGGGCGGCGATCGTGCCCGACGACTTCCGTTTCGCGGTCAAAGTGCCGCGTGCGATTACGCACGAACGCCGGCTTCGCGATTGCGGGGGCCTGATCGCCCGCTTGATCGAAGAAACGGTCGGACTGGGTGCCAAACTCGGCGTCCTGCTCGTCCAATTGCCGCCCAGCATGGTCTATCAGTCCGATGTGGCCGAGGATTTCTTCTCCGAGCTTGCCGCCGCTACGCCGGCCCGCATCGTTTGCGAGCCGCGTCACCCGAGCTGGTTCGACGACGGTCCCGAGCGCATGCTCGTGGAACTTGAAGTGGCGCGTGTCGCGGCCGATCCCGCCCGCGTTGTAGCGGCCGGGTTGCCGGGCGGCTGGCGCGGGCTGTCCTATTGGCGCCTCCACGGATCGCCGGTGATGTATCGCTCGCCCTATGGCACGGAGCGGCTCGGCGCATATGCGGCGCTGATCGAGCGTGAGCATAAGGGAGCGGAGCCGCCCTGGTGCATTTTCGACAACACCGCGGCGATGGCGGCCTTGGGCGATGCGTTCGAACTCGCATCGCGGGCGCCGTCCGCGTGAAACTCGAACCGCCTTCCAACGGCGAGACGCCCGCGCTTGATGTACTGGTCGTGGGCGCGGGTCCGGCGGGCCTCACCGCCGGTATGTACCTCGCGCGCTACCGGCGCCGCGTGCGGATCGTGCATGACGGCAGCTCGCGCACGCTCTGGGTTCCGCGCTCGCGCAACGTTCCGGGCTTTCCCGACGGGATCATCGGGGCTGATCTCATTGCGCGCATGAGCGAACATGCGGTGCGCTACGGCGCCGAGATTGCCGAGGGCAGGGTTGTCGAGATCGTGCGGCGAGAAAATGACGGGGGCTTTCGCGCGCGTCTCGAAGGCGGTGCGACCATCGATGCACGCGGCCTGATCCTCGCGACGGGCGTCGACACCAATCTGGCGAAACTCGACAGCGGCGATCACAAGACAGCGGTTCAAAGCGGCGTGCTGCGCTATTGCCCGATCTGCGACGGCTTTGAACATAGCGAAGAGCGGATCGCGGTTCTCGGCTCCGACCTCCATGGCGCCGCCGAAGCGATGTTCCTGCGGCAATATTCGAGCGACGTCACGCTCATCCCGAAATGGCAGGTCGCGCTGACCGATGCGCAGCGCGCCGAACTCGAGGCAAGCGGGGTCGGCGTGCTCGAAGGCCGGGTTCTGCGCCTTGATGCGGCCGGCACGACGATATCCGTCACGCTTGAGGACGAAGCCGCGCCGCGTCGGTTCGACATCCTTTACCCGGCGTTCGGATCGACGCCGCGCAGCGAGCTTGCGGCCATGCTCGGGCCGCTGACCGATCCCAACGGTTGCCTTCCCTGTACCGCCTATTCGGACGGGCTGCTTCCCGGCGTATATGCCGCCGGCGATGTCGTTGCCGGTCTTGACCAGATCAGCGTCGCGACCGGACAGGGGGCGATGGCGGCGACGCGCCTCCATAACTGGCTGCGCGAACAGGAGGGGCATGTGATGGCCGACCAGAAATAGCACGGGATGCGAGGTTCCGCGAAACTTAGGGGCGAGCGGGGGGTTGAAGACTCAAACCCCTCCGACCCAAGGAACCGATCATGGCCAAGAAGCCCGCGCCTTCCCCTGCGACCGACCACGCTCTTCGCGTCCATCAGCCGGGAGAGGGCCAAACAGCGCCAACCGATCACCGGGGCAATGGCGATGAACTGCACCAGCAAGTAAGCACCAACGTCGCCGAGGCGGCGGCTTATCTCACCGACAATTTCGGCCACCGAATTTCCGACAACCAGAATTCGCTGCGCGCCGGCGAACGTGGGCCGACCTTGCTTGAGGATTTCGTCCTTCGCGAGAAAATCTTCCATTTCGATCATGAGCGCATCCCCGAACGCATCGTCCACGCACGCGGATCGGGCGCGCATGGGGTGTTCGAATGCACCAAGGCGATCCCGGGCCTGACCAAGGCATCGATCTTCCAGAAGACTGGCGACACCTGTCCGGTCTTCGTCCGCTTTTCGACCGTTGCCGGCGGTGCGGGGTCGGTCGATACGCCGCGCGACGTGCGCGGCTTTGCGGTCAAGCTCTACACCGACAGCGGCAACTGGGACCTTGTCGGCAACAATATCCCGGTCTTCTTCATTCAGGACGCGATGAAATTCCCCGACCTCGTCCACAGCGTGAAGATGGAAGCCGACCGCGGCTATCCGCAGGCGGCGAGCGCGCATGACACCTTCTGGGATTTCATCGGGCTGATGCCGGAGGCGATGCACATGATCATGTGGGCGATGTCCGACCGCACGATCCCGCGCAGCTTCCGCATGATCGAGGGCTTCGGCGTCCACACCTTCCGCTTCGTCAACGAAAAGGGCGACGGCAAATTCGTCAAATTCCACTGGAAGCCCGTGCTCGGCCTCCAGTCGACGACGTGGGACGAAGCGGTCAAGATTGCGGGCGCCGATCCCGACTTCCACCGCCGCGACCTGTTCGAAGCGATTGATGGGGGGGACTTCCCGGCGTGGGATCTCGGCGTCCAGGTCTTCGACGAGGCCTTCGCGGCCAAGCAACCCTATGACGTGCTCGACGCGACCAAGCTGATCCCCGAAGAGGATATTCCGGTCGAGATCGTCGGGCGGATGACGCTCAACCGCAACGTCGATAATTTCTTCGCCGAGACCGAACAGGTCGCCTTCCTTCCATCGAACATCATTCCAGGGATCGATTTCAGCAACGACCCGCTGCTGCAGGGTCGACTCTTCTCCTATCTCGACACGCAGAAGTCACGGCTGGGGACGACCAATTTCCACCAGATTCCGATCAACGCGCCCAAATGCCCATTCCACAATTTCCAGCGCGACGGGATGATGCAGACGCTCGTCCCGACGGGCCGCGCGAACTACGAACCGAATAGCCTTGCCGAAGCCGGCGAGAATGGCGGTCCGCGCGCGAGCGCCGAAACGGGGTTCACGACCTTCGCGACGAATGACGAGCGTAACGATCCCGCGCAGAAGCTGCGCGTCCGGGCCGAGCTGTTCGCCGATCATTTCAGCCAGGCGCGGCTCTTTTACCTGTCGCAGACCGAGAATGAGCAGGCGCATATTGCCTCGGCGCTGGTGTTCGAGCTGTCGAAGGTCACGCTCGATCACGTCCGATCGCGCGTCGTCGGTCAACTGCGCAATATCGACGAGGAACTGGCGAAGCGCGTCGCCGCAGGCCTTGCCATCGACTTGCCGCCTAAGGAAAAGGCCGCGCGTGCGCCGGTCGATCTCAAACCATCCGAAGCGCTGTCGATCCAGAAAAATGCCGATGACAC
>Ga0247823_10003825_pt1 | contig 12144 bp, 12 predicted proteins | sample 13C_PalmiticAcid_2_FD_192426 | JGI IMG/M metagenome (GOLD analysis project Ga0247823, IMG submission 192426) | Soil microbial communities from agricultural site in Penn Yan, New York, United States - 13C_PalmiticAcid_Day30 | ecosystem: Environmental > Terrestrial > Soil > Agricultural land...
CTGAAAGGCGACTACCCTGGGCGCGGGCGGCGGCCGGGTGAAGGGCCCGGTCCGCCAATCCTGACCCGGGGCCCGCCTCTTCCCTCTCCGTCGATCGGCGGGACCCGTGTCGTCAACAGGGCCGGCAAGATAGGCCGGCCCGCCGGGGGTGTCAACCTCAGGTGGTTGCGCACCCCCGGTGGCTCCTCACTTCCGTCGGCGCAGCCGGCGGACCAGTCCGACCAGCGGCAGACCCAGCCCGGCCAGTGCCAGGGTGGTCGGCTCCGGCACCCCCGGCGGCGGCTCCGCCGTCGGGACCGGGACGGTGGTCGGGGTGATGTTGCTATCCACCAGCCCGTCAGACGTCCGGTGCGTCCGGGCGGTGAACACAGACTCGGTCGCGGTGCCGTACTCCGAGACGGCCCAGAAGTTCCCCAGCCCGACCTGCCCGGACGCAACGTCCGGACCGGTGTACCGCCAGGTCAAGTTCGGCAACTCGGGGTGGTCGTCCGGCCTGACGCCGGTCGGCGTGCTGCCGGTGTTGCTACTGGTGAATTCCCAGTCGCCCGGCTGGCTATTGCTGCCGGCGACCAGCCCGGCGAAGTCGTAGATGGTGAAGTAATCCCCGGCCCGGATCATGGCGTCGGTCGGCAGGACGACGGCATAGGTCCACCGGTACTTGTCGGCCTCTGGGTTGATCGACACGCTGACCGGGAGCAGACCGGCCTGGGCCCCCGGGACCGATCCCGCCAGGGTAATCCCAACGGCGAGGACCGGGGCTAGGAGCGAGACACGGAACATGACCACCCTCCGTGACGGTTCGCGCAGCAGCGGCTTGGTCGTCCGGGAGGGCGAAACGGAACACCCGGACGGGCCGAAATGGTGCCCGATCCCGGCGGAGGTGTCAACCGCGGTTTGCGGCGGGGCGTCTGCCGCGGGCGGGGCGATACACGGAGCGCCACAGGGAATCAAGACCATCCACGCAGGGGTGGTGGTGGGGCACGGATTCGCGTGCATTCCAGAGTGGTGAGCGTGTTTATGCGTCCCGGAGCGCCCCACCGACGGGAACCGAGTGCTAGCCGATTGGTGGGGCCGCGTGGGTCGAGTCGCCGGGGCCGCTGATGCCCGGGCGGGCGTGGGAGGATTCCGACGAGCGCGTGCTTACGATGATGGGCTTCAACTCGCCAGTTACCACGTCCAGCACGATGCACGTCTTCGGGTTAGCCCGGAACAACGCCCCGGGGTTGGCCACCAGCGTCTTGCCGGTGCGGTGCTGCTCCCGGACGTGGGTGTGGCCGTAAAACACGTAGTCGAAGTAGTCGCAGTGTTCGAGCTGGTAGAGCTGGTGCCGTTCGTGACTGTGGACCCAGGCGACGCGCTTGCCGGCCAACTCCAGTGCACCGAACCCGTCGTGGGCGGTGCCGCCGATCGCTTTGATGGCCGCGGTCAGCTTGGCCTTGTCCTTGTCCCAGTTGCCGAACACGAAGTGCGTCGGGAGGAGCTGGAACGCCCGCACGGTGTCGGGGGACTCGATGTCTCCGCAGTGGAGGATCAGCTCGACCCGCTGGTCGGCGAGTAGCCGAACCGCTTCGGCCACCGCCTCCAGGCGGTCGTGAGTGTCGCTGACCACGCCGATCCGCATGCCGACCTCGCCGCCGGACGGTCCGTCCCCCGCGCGGACCACCGGTGCCGCGCCGCCACGCCTGGGTTTACGATAACAAATGCGGCTGAAAGCAGGTAGATACGAGACACGGGACACGTGATACGAGAAAGAAAACTCTTACGATGTCTTCTCTCGTATCTCGTGTCCCGTGTCTCGTATCTACTTCTTGGCCGGGAACTCGACCGCGTTCACCAGTTCCAGGTCGCGGGTGCCGACCTTGGCGGCTTTCTCCTGGCGCGCCAGCACGGTCACCGCGAGCTGATCGCCGGCCGGGCCGGCCAGCAGGTAGAACGTCTGGATAACCGCCAGCCCGTCCTGCTTGCCGCGAGCCGATATCCGGTACAGCCAGCGGCCGGCGTCGGTCGGAATCGCCCCGTCAGTCAGGACCTGCTCCGGCTCCCAGCCGGGGAGCTGTCCGAGCAGCTTCTTGAACTCCTCGGGGTTGCTGTGCTGGCCGGGGTCGGCCTTCTTCCAGGTGGTCACGGTCGCCTGGGCGACGAATTCGCCCTTCTCCAGCAACCGGATCACCAGGTGGTCGCGGGTGCGGCCGACGACGTGCCAGTCCCGCGGGTAGGTGAACTGGTAGCGGCCGTCCGGGTCGGCGTAACGCAGCAGCGTCGCCAGTTCCGGCACCTTGCCGTCGGCCGGCACCTTCGCGCGAGCGTCAGCGGACAGCTCCTTCGGCTCCTCGGCCAGCGGGGTGCGCTTCACGGCGATCGTCGCCTTGACCTCGGACGCCGGGCTGGCCGGTCCTTGACCACGGTCGTCGGTCTGCTCCCAGGTCAGCTCGACCAGTCGCTTCGCGGCGAGGTCGTACTTGCCCTTCGCGGAGACGGTCAGCTTCGCGTGCGCCCCCGCCTCGATCCCCTCGGCCGGGCCAGTGATTTCGAACAGCGCGACGCCGTCTTTCACCTCGACCAGCTTGCCGACGAGTGCGGCCTTGATGAGCCCGCCGAACAGGCAGGCGTGCTGCGTGGCCTCCGGGCCGACGGTCCAGGTGTCGCCGGGCTTCAACTCCTTGCCGGGCAACAGGGCCGGGATGCAGAGCGTGTCGAAGTGCTCGGCGACCAGTTCCAGCTCCTCGCGGTAGAGCGGCCCGTCCGGGCTGAAGTGCTGCGACCCCTCCGCGGTGCGCTGCGCGACGACGAGCCGACGGTCGGCGGATAGCTCGCGCTTGTTGCGGTCGGAGCCGGCCTCGGACTCGGACGACGCGGACTGGTAATGCCGCAGCGATCGGCCGACGCCGCCGCGGGCGTCGGCCGAGTCCACACGCTCCAGGAAAGTGTGCGCCGCCTTTGCCTTCAGCGGGATCGCCTCGAGCTTGCCCTCGCGATCGACCTTCATCTTGCCGTCAACGGACAGGGTGATCTCGTAGCGGAAGCAGTCGCCCGGCTTGACCTCCTCGGAGAGGTTGACCTGGGCGAACGCGGGGCCGCCAGCAACCAGCAGCGCGAACAGGCCCACCCAGCGGCGGAGACGGAGCGTCATGTCGGACCCTCGTGAGAACGAGTTTCGTGGCGGGCAGATAGCCACAACCAGGCTGACCCGTCAAGGGAGGGGTGTATGACGGGAGTGTCGGGGTTTTGGGCAGTCAGGCGATCAGGCGATCAGGCAATCACACACGCCAACTGATCGCCTGACTCGGGGCCGGTCCTGTGAGGTAGGGTTGTAAAGTACGGCAGCACGAGCAATTCCGGCGAATCGGTGCGTCGGCAGTCGAATGAGCGGTCGGCGCGGGCGAATAGCCTCTCTTACCCACACCCCTTCGGAGGCGATTTCGGTCATGGGCGCTACGCGGACGTTCCCGACGGTCCGGCTCGTCAACGGGTCTACCGGCGACCCGGTGCTGTATCTCGCCGACCCGGCGACCGGGACCGCATTGCTGTTCGACGGCGGGGACAACTGCGCACTGACCCGCGACGAGCTTGGCGCCCTGGAGGCGGTATTCGTCACGCACCACCACGTCGATCACTTCGTCGGGCTGGACCGGATCGTTCGGGCGAACACCGACCGCGACAAGACGCTGCACCTGTTCGGCCCGGAGCACACGATCCGGCGAGTATGGGATCGGGTGCGGAGCTACGAGTACCCGTTCTTCCCGTTCATGAAGCTGCGGCTGCGGGTCCACGAGCTGTTGCCGGGGCGGATGCGAATCGGGGAGATGTCGTGCGAGGAGCGCTGGGCGGAGCCGACAGTTAGCGAACTTCCGTGGACGGGCCGCGTCTGTTACGAGGCGGACCGCCTGCGGGTGGAGGCGGTGCCGGTGGACCACACGGTGCCGTGCTGGGCGTATGCCCTGGTCGAGAGGGTCGGCCGGTCGCGGCGGGTGGAGGTGGCGTTCGTCACGGACACCTGCTGGTCGGCCGCGGTGCGGCCGGAGTTGGTGAAACTCTGCCGGGGGGCCGAGCGGCTGTACTGCGACAGCTTCTACGCGAGCGCCCAGGCCGAGCAGGCGGCGAAGCACCGGCACATGATGGCCCCGCAAGCGGCCGATCTGGCGAAGCGGGCGAAGGTCGGGGAGATGGTGCTGATGCACTTCTCGACGCGATACGCCGGGGCATACGAGCAGTTGGTTGAGGAGGCGCGGGCGGTGTTCCCGCGGGTAACGGCGGATTTGTCGCCCCAAGGGGGTGTCCGGTAATAGCCAGGGGTGGAGCGCAGCGCAACCCCTGGACTTTGCCCGACACAACCCGCCGTAACCCGAAGGGGTGACCCGCCCCCGCGGGTCACCCCTTCGGGTTACGGCGCAATAATCACCGGTCTGACCAGGGGTTTCACCCCTGGCTATTACCGGACGCCCCGTTGGGGCGACAGAAAGACGCTTGCGAGGTTGCCCATGTCCGAGTCCGAACTGCAGAAGCTGATCGCGGTCCCGGAGCCGCCGGCCGACGAGCCGTCGCCGGCGAAGTCCGACCTCGCGCCGGACCAGGCGCTCGAGCTGGTGCGTGCCGGCAAGGTCGTCGAGAACGCCCGCGTCAAGCGGCTGAAGCTCCGAGGCGACTTCGAGCAGCCAGTTCGGTTCCGCAACTGCGTCCTCGTCCAGTGCGAGTTCGACGGCGCCGTCTTTCGGCAGGACGTGGCGTTCGTTGCCTGCACCCTGGACCGTCCGACGTTCTCGAAGCCGAGCACGTTCGAGAAGAACCTCGACCTCGGGCACTCGGTCGTCAACAAGGCGATCGTCTCCCGGCTCACGGTCCGGGGGAAGTTGACCGCCCCGCACGCGGAGTTCCGCGGGCGGCTGACGGTCGCCGACTGCGAGTTCGGGCAGGGGGTGTCGTTCTGGGAGGCGAAGTTCGCCACCTGGGTGGACTTCTCCCGCTGCGAGTTCCGCGACGTCGCCGACTTCCGGTCGGTGCAATGCGACCAGGGGTTCGTACTTACCAAGTGCGTTTTCCTGGGGGACTTCCTGTTCCGCGGCTCGTGCGTGGAGAAGAAGTTCCAGGCCGACGGGTCGCGGTTCGAGAAGCTGCTGGACCTCTCGAAGGCGAAGCTGCACGACTACGTCTACCTGGAGGCCATCGAGCCGGGGCCGGCGCAGTCGTTCGCGTTCCTCAACGCGGTGGCCGAGCGCATCCGCGTGCGGCCGGAGCAGGTCGAGGGCCGGCTCGACAGCGAGGCGGCCGGCCGGCACGAGGAGGCGATGCAGGAGTACGGCCTCTTGAAGCGCTGCTACCAGGCTCTCCACCGCTTCGACTCGGAGGACTGGGCGTTCTACCGGTTCAAGGTGAACCAGCGGAAGGCGAAGCCGCTGAGCTGGGCGCGGCCGTGGACGGTGTGGCGGGCGTTCGGGGACTGGCTGTTCCTGGACGTCGGCTGCGGGTACGGGACCAGCCCGATCCGGGCGGTGCGGATGGCGCTGGTCATCATCCTCGGGTTCGCCGCGCTGTACGCGACGAACGTGGAGATGTTCTACGCCGAGAAGCGGCCGTACCCGGACCTGCCCGTGACCGACCCGGCCAACCGCGTGATGATCGGACTCATCACCAGTGTGTCGGTGTTCACCAGCGGGATGGGGGGCATCCGCGAGATCGCCCAGGGGTGGATGAACGTCCCGGTCATGGTCGAGTCGATCATGGGGACGCTGCTGTTCGGGCTGTTCATCGTGGCGTTCAGCCGGAAGGTCATCCGGTGAGCGCCCGCCCACGGAGCGCGGTCCGTGGGCGTTGTTCGTCCTTGCTCATCGTGCGGCGCGGTCGCATAATCACCCCCGTCCCACCTACACACCCCTTCGCTCGAAGGAGCCTCCCCCATGCGCCGACTGTTGCTCGTCGCGGCCGGGCTGACCGCCGCGGCCGCGGTCGCCCCGGCCCAGCCGAAGGACGCCGCTGCCAAGAAGATCACCTGGCAGAAGACCGTCCTCGACCGCAAGTTCCGGTCCGAGGGGGTCGCGGTCGCCGATGTGAACAAGGATGGCAAGAAGGACGTGCTCAACGGCGAGTACTGGTATCAGGCCCCGGACTGGACGCCGCACGAGTTGCGGGAGCCCAAGGACCACGGCACCGGCGAGAAGGGGTACAGCCGCTCGTTCGCCTGCTGGGCGGACGACATCAACTCCGACGGGTACCCGGACCTGATCGTGATCGACTTCCCCGGCGCACCGTGCTACTGGATGGAAAACCCCAAGGGCCAGCCCGGCCACTGGAAGCAGCACATCATCTGGCACAGCGCCTGTAACGAGACGCCGCAGTACATCGACCTGCTCGGGACCGGCAAGCGGGTGCTGCTGATGGGCTTCCAGCCGAAGGGTGGAAAGCCGGAGGCCAACGAGGGGCAGATGGCGTACTTCACGCCGAACCCGAAGGACCCGACCGCCGAGTGGGAAATGCACCCGGTCAGCGAGCCGAGCACACCGGGTAAGCCAATGCCGGGTACGAACCGCTTCAGCCACGGGCTGGGAGTCGGCGACCTCAGCGGCGACGGCAAGGCGGACGTGATCTGCAATGGCGGGTGGTGGGAGCAGCCGGCGAAGGCCGACGGCAAGACCGCCTGGAAGTTCCATCCGGCCAACCTCGGCGAGTCGTGTGCCGACATGTTCGCCCTCGACATGGACGCGGACGGGACGCCGGACGTGCTCTCCACCTCGGCCCACAAGTTCGGCATCTGGTATCACAAGCAGGTCAAGAACCCGAAGCCGAAGCAACAGCCATTCGAACCGGTGACGCTGTTCGGACGACTGTCGTCGGAGACGCACGCGGCGCACCTGGTGGACATCGATGGTGACGGGCTGAAGGATCTGGTGACCGGCAAGCGGTGGTGGTCGCACGGCCGGGCCGAGCCGGGTTCGGCGTGGGAGGCGCGCGTGTACTGGCTCAAGGCGGTCAAGGAGCGGGACGGGTTCATCAACTTCGTCCCGCAGTTGATCGACCGGGACAGCGGGATCGGCACACAGTTCGAGGTGACGGACGTCAACGGCGACGGGTTGCTGGACGTGGTCACGTCGAACAAGAAGGGCGTCCACGTGATCGTGCAGGAGCGGAAGTGAACCCGGACGGTACGGAGTCGTACTGGTCGCGGCCGCGGATCGCCTTCTGGGCGGCCGCGGCCGCGGTCGTCGCTGCGGGCTACGGCTCGCAGTTCGTCGGAGTCTTCCGCCCGCCGTCGGGGGCGTACCTGGACTACGTGCAGGAGTGGCTCTCGGCCCAGAACTTCTGGGCCGGCCAGCCGGTCTACCGGCCACAGGCGGACGCGATCCTCGACCACACCGGCCGGGCGATCGACATGACCGCACTGCCGTGGAACGGACACCCGCCGGGGGCCGTCCTGGCGGCCCTGCCGTTCGGCCTGTTCGCGGACTACCGCGACGCCCACCTGGCCTGGAACCTGGCCACCTTCCCGCTGTTCGTACTCGCCGTGTGGATCGTTCTCCGCGAGCTGCGGGCGCCGGTTCGGGCGTGGTCGTTGTTGCCGGCGGTTGCCTTGACCCTGGTTTGCTTCCCGGTGCTGGTTCAGCTCGGACAGGGGCAACTCAACTTCCTGCTGGCGCCACTGCTGGCGCTGGGGTGGGCGGCCGACCGCCGCGGGTGGCCTGTCCGGGCCGGGGTCTACCTTGGGCTGGCGGCCGGGCTGAAGCTGTTCCCCGCGTTTATCTTCGTGTACCTGCTGTTCGCCGGCCGGTGGCGAGCCCTGGCGGTCGGAGTGATGGTGCTGATCGCGGTGAACGTGGCCGCGTGGGCGGCGTTCGGCACCGACGCTTTCGTGACTTACGTCCGGGACGTGTTGCCGAGTCTCCAGGTTTTCCGCGGGTCGTGGCGGAACGTGTCAGCCACCGGGTTCTGGACGCGGGCGCTGGGGCCAACTGCCCCCGGACTGGCGCAGGGACTGGCCGCGGCGTCGGTGCTGGCGGTGACGGTCGCGGTCGGGTGGCGGGCCTGGTCGGCCCGCACGGTCGAGGACCGGGACCGGGCGTTCGCGGCCGCCAACCTCGGGATGTTGCTCGCCTCCCCGGTCGCCTGGACGCATTACTTCGTGCTGCTCGCGGTCCCGCTCGGGCTGCTCTGGATGCGGCTCTCGGCGGGGTGGACCCGGGCGGTCTTCCTGCCGACCGCGGCGGTCCTCTGGCTGCCTGAGAACGTGTTCGCCGTCCTCGCCCTCGGCCGGGACCGCGCCGCCGAGATCGTGAACCTCCACGACCTGCCGGTCGGCCCGGGCGCGAACCTGCTGGGGCTTTCGGCGTTCACTTATTCTCTGGCGGCACTGTTCGGGCTCCTGGCGTTCGCCCCGCTGGCACCGGGCCAGGAGGCTCCGTTGAACCCGCCGGCACCGGTCCCTATCATTCCCACCGACCAACCCTCTTGAGAGGACTTCCGTCGCGATGCGTCACGTCCTGTCGGCCCTGGTCCAGAACCAACCCGGGGTGCTTGCAAACGTCTCCGGGATGTTGCACACCCGCGGGTTCAACATCGACAGCCTCGCGGTCGGCGAGACGGAGCACCACGACCTGTCGCGGATGACGTTCGTTGTCCACGGGGACGATGCCCAGCTCGACCAGGTCCGCAAGCAGCTCGACAAGATCGTCACCGTGATCCGGGTGGACGACATCAGCTCGGAGAACTTCGTCGAGCGCGACCTGATGCTCATCAAGGTGACGTGTCCGTCGGAGAAGCGGCCGGAGGTGTTCCAGCTCACCGAGTCGTTCCGCGGCCGGGTGGTGGACATCCAGCACGAGAACGTGATGATCGAGATCGGCGGCACCGAGGGGAAGGTGGAAGCGTTCATCGAGCTGATGCGGCCGTACGGCATTCTGGAGCTGGCCCGGACCGGGCGGATCGCGCTGGTCCGCGGGCAGGCCAAGCCGGCCGTCGCCGCGGAGGGGACGTGATGGCCGCCCCGGAGAAGATCGTCTCGTCCACCCGCCGGCTCGACCCGGCCCTGGTGGACCTGCTGAGGTCACTGAAGGCTGGCGACCGGATTCAGGTCACGCAAACGGTACGGGTCGGGTCGCGGACCTGGCCCGCCCAGACGGCCGGCACCTATCGCGGCGTCAACTACCTGGCGACCGGCGTGACGACCGACCGGGTGCCGGAAGACGACATCGTGGTGCCGACCGTCCACTTCACCAAGGACAACGGCGAACTGGCCAGCGTCAGCGTGGACGAGAACACCCGCATCACGCGAGCGTAAATCCCAAATCCCAAGCACCAAATCCCAAACAAGGCAACCGCATGTTTGGGATTTGGTGCTTGGGATATGGGATTTGTTATTCCTGGTTCCCCGCGAAGCAGACACCGAACCCGTTGAGGTCGATGTCCTCGCCCTTCTCCTGCTCGCCGGGGCCGCCGCGGTCCAGCGACAGCCGGACGTACGCCCACCAACTCGCCTTCTCGCCGTTCATGTCGTAGCCGCTGGCATCCACGTCCGCCTCCAGGAGCCACCGCCAGCTCCGCCGGTCGGTGCCGGTGTCGGCCGCTTCCTCCTGCCAGCCCTTGAGCACCCGGGAGATGTGCTGGAGCGCCTGCTTCCAGCCCTTCGACTCGTCGAGGTGGACGCGCAGCTCGTCGGCGGCCGGCTCGAACTCGGCCCCGGGCACGCCCTTGACCGCGTCAAAGAGGCGGTGCTCCAGGGCGCTGCACCGCCACGGCGACCACAGGTAAAAGGTGACCCCGGGGGTCTCGACCGTCAGTCCGAACAGATCGACCCGCATCGCCGTCGGCTCCCTACCCGGCCCGCGTGGGGGCCGTAGAACGCATAATGGATGAGGTGAACTTACCCCCCGGCCGCCCGGCCGGAAAGGTCCGCCGACTGCCCATGGTTCTGCCCGTCACGGTCGAATACCCTGCCATCGCGATCGGCGACCTTCACGGTCGGGTCGAATGGCTCGACAAACTGACCGCCCGACTGCGGTCCCTCCCCGAGTGGCCGTCCGCCCGGCTCGTCTTCCTGGGCGACTTCGTGGACCGCGCGGGCCGGGTCCGCGACACGCTCGACCGGGTGCTGGAATTGATCGCCGAGCGGCCGGGCAGCACCGCGGTACTCGGCAACCACGACCTGGCGCTGGTGCGGGCCGCCGGGCTGGACGGCCGGTCGCCGTCGGGCTACTGGGTCCGTCGGTACGCGTCTGCCTACGATCACCAGCCGACCTTCCAGAGCTACCTCGGCCGCACCCCGGACTACTACTCCGGCGCTGACTGGGAGAAGGACCTCGCAGAACTGAAGGCCGCAATGCCCGCCACGCACCGCGAATTCCTTTCGGGCTTGCCGTGGGCGGTCGAAGCTGACGGACACCTGTTCCTGCACAACGGCCTCTCGCCGGAACTGGACTGCCCGGCCGCGGTGCAGGTCGAGTGCCTGCGGCGCCGACAGTGGGACCGAGCGGTGGTGAGCCCGAAGTTCGGCACCGACACGGATCGGCTGTTCGAACCGGAGTACCCGGTCTGGATCGGGGCGGACAAGAAGTTGTCGGCCCGCCCGCTGCCGCTGCCGGGCAAGGTGCAGGTGACCGGGCACGTCCAGGTCCCGGCCCCGGACGTCAGCCCGGTGCGAATCCGGATCGACACCAGCGGCGGGACGCGGGAGCCGCTGACCGCGTGCCTGCTGCGCGGACCGGGCGAGCCGCCGGTGTTCGTGTTCAGCAACGGGTGATATGTCTTGTCCCCCTCTCCCCAACGGGGAGAGGGGAGGAAGAGGGTTGATGGACCGTTCCGCGTTGCCGTTCGTCCGCGTCCGGCTGTCGGTGATGATGTTTGTGTTCTTCTTCTCCCTCGGCGCCTGGGCGGTCACGCTCTCGACTTACCTGATGTCCGCCCCGACCAAGGGCGGGCTGAACTTCACCACCACCCAGGTCGGGTGGGTGTACTCGACGTTCGCGATCGGCGGGATGCTGGCCCCGCTGGCGATCGGGCTGCTCGCGGACCGGCTGTTCGCGGCCCAGCGGGTGCTCGGCGTGTCGGGGTTGGTCTGCGCGCTGCTGCTGTTCGCGGCCGGTTGGTGGTGCGACGCCAACTTCCCGCGGATGGACGACGCCTACCGCCGGGCGACGGCTGTCGAGCCGGTGCTGGACCCGGCGGCCCTGGACCGGGTGAACCACGACCCCGAGGTCCGCCGTGTCGCGGCCGAGACGTTTCGCCCGCTGTTCGGGCTGATGCTGGCGTACTGCGTCGGCCTCCAGATCGGGACGACGCTCACCACGGTCATCACCCTGCGGAACCTGCCGGACCCCGGCGGATTCAGTCGCATCCGGCTGTACGGGACCGTCGGCTGGATTGTCGCCGGGTTCGCGATCGGGCAGCTCCTGGCGGCCGTCTCGTCGCAGCCGCTGTACCTGGCCGCGGCCTCGGCGGGGCTGCTCGGGCTGGTCGCGTTTCTGATGCCGCACACCCCGCCGAAGGGGACCGGGCGGACGCCGGCCGAGATGTTCGGGCTCCCGGCCCTGACGCTGTTCCGCGACCGGTCGTTCGGGGTGTTCGTCGGGGTGACGTTCGCGTGCAGCGCGATGAACCAGTTCTACGGCATCTACGCGCACCGGTATCTCACGGACCTGGGGGTCCACAAGCCGGAGCAGACGATGACGCTGGGACAGGTGGTCGAGGCGGCGTGCATGTTCGTCATCCCGCTGCTCGGCCCGCGGCAACGGGTGAAGGGGCTGATGCTGCTCGGACTGGTCGGGTGGGTGGTCCGCGGCGCGGTGATGACCTGGGGTGCGGTGCCGGCGGTGGTGGCGCTCGGGGTGCCGATGCACGGGTGGAGCTACGCCTTCTACTACATGGTTGCCGCGACGTATCTCGACCGGGAGGCCCCGCCGCACCTGCGGGCCAGCGCCCAGGGGATCATCACGTTCGCCTCCAGCGGCGCCGGGGTGTGGGCCGGGAACACCTTTGCCGGGCTGGTCGTGGACCACCACCGCGCCGGCACGGTGATCGACTGGCAACCGGTTTGGTTGGTGCCGCTGGTCGGGTCCGCGGCGGCGCTGGTCGTGTTCGCGGTCTTCTTCCGGTCGCCTCCAGACCGCAAAAGACTGTAAACTCGGGGGCGGTAGGTCCGCCCCCTCCTGCCGAGAGATGTCATGG
>Ga0247823_10003826_pt1 | contig 12143 bp, 12 predicted proteins | sample 13C_PalmiticAcid_2_FD_192426 | JGI IMG/M metagenome (GOLD analysis project Ga0247823, IMG submission 192426) | Soil microbial communities from agricultural site in Penn Yan, New York, United States - 13C_PalmiticAcid_Day30 | ecosystem: Environmental > Terrestrial > Soil > Agricultural land...
CCGCCACCGTCGCCCCATTCACAAACGCCCCCGCCCGGCTCGCCAGGAAAATACACGCCCCGCCCACATCGCTCGGCAAGCCGATCCGCCCCAGCGGATTCGCCCCCTTAATCTCCTCCCCAAACTCCTTGAGCGTCGCCGCCATCATCTTGCTCGGGAACGGCCCGCACGCGAGCGTGTTGCTCGTCACGCCCCGCGGACCCAGCTCCACCGCCAGGTGCCGCGCGAGGTGGTGCAGCCCGGCCTTGCTCGCGCTGTAGGCGAAGGTGGGGAGGAAGGGCACGCGGAGGGCGTCGATCGAACCGATGTGGATGACACGCCCGGGGTCGAGGACGGGGCCGGAGGGGTTGGGCTTGGAGGCTGCGCCGGCTGCTTCCAGGAGCGGGGTGAGGAGTTGCGTGAGGGTGAAGACACGCTGCAGGTTGAGCGTCAGGAGCTTGGTCCAGGCGGCGTCTGGGTAGGACTCGTAGGGCTCGCCCCAGGTGGCGCCCGAGTTGTTGACGAGGACGTGAAGTTTCGGTTCGCGCCGCGCGAGCTCGGCGGCGAGGGCCTTGCAGGCGTCGAGCTGGGAGAGGTCGGCGGGTAAGGGGATGGCCGAGTTGGGTTTCACGCCGGGCAGGGCGTTGAGCTCGGCGCAGGCGGCGGCGCAGGCGGCGGCGTCGCGCGAGGCGATGTAGACGCGCGCGCCGTTTACGACGAAGGCTTCCGAGATCATGCGGCCGACGCCCTTGGCGCCGCCGGTGACGAGGACGACTTTGTCCTGGGATGTGTTAGTGGTGGTGAGAGTGAGCGACGGGTTGTGAACGAAAGGGGGGTTTTACCTTGACACCGAAGAGGGATTGGACGTCCATTTTGAGAATCTTTTTGGTTTTGGATGTAAAACTACACAGGTTGATTGAATCTTGTTCTGTTCCTTTCGAGATTTGATGTTTCACTCTTCAAGCCCTAGATGGATGTCCGGCGTCGTGGTTGAGATGGACGCCGGCTGAGGAGAGCCCCCGGAAGCCGAGCCGAGGCATCTCAATGCCGGACAAGTGCAGCCCGAGAGCCAAGACCGAAGACAAGTCCAGCTCTGATTGGGCAGCCCCAGAGTTATGCAGCTGTCAAGAGATGCAGCTAGCCAGTTCTGGTGACGTTTACCCGCAGAGCACTCCACAGCCACAAGTCCGGCCCAAGCATCATCTGGGGTAGCTCCTTAGTATCATCCGGGGAAGTTGCCAAGGTAACATCACTCTGGCGCAAGCAAGTAAACAGACAACACATCGAAGCCACGGAGAACAGAAGTTCAATATTCCACATGGTTGTTCAGGGCTAATGGCGACAGACAAGACCAACTGAGAGCCAGTCCGGCCCATAAGTGTAATTGCCACCATCCACTCCAGTGCAACATTGCCTTGCTGTGTGGACAGACAGACGTCAATGGCATTGGCCTGACCAGTCTGATCTGACCCGGCCGCTCCGTAGAGCCCAGAAACGAAGCGCAGAATCTAATAAATACACTGTCCAAACGAGGAGTCTCTCAAGAGCTCCAGACAACACAATGGTATCACTTCAATCAAAAAAAGGGGGCTGACCCTCAGAACCCTTGCACCAAGTGCTCCCACAGCCATAAATCCATATACCAAGAGAAACGAAAACCTCAAGAGAAGATGGTGTGTCCTGTCCTGGTCACCAAACGGTGGACGGCATCGCTGGTCGTAACTCAGCAGACTTTTTTAGATTAAGGAAAAGAAGACGAAAAAGGAGCGTCAGTCATGACTGGACCGCGGCGTGTGCCACAAGATATAGGTGGGGAAGAAAATCAGAAAGAGAGGCAACGCTCCTAGAACCCCCTAAATGGGTCGTCCCTCAGGTACCACTCGTCCACGTCGTCCGTGGTGGTCCTGGTGGCTCGGCTCTGGTAGCTGTCGCGCTGGCGGCTGCGGCTGGCTCTGCGCCGGAGCTCTTTGCTTCGCCGCCGCGTAACGTGCCGGAAGTCGTCCTGCTCGTACGGCGTCTCGTCGAACTGGCTGAGCGACAGAGGGCTGATGAAGGCCTCCATGCGCACCGTTCCGATCGCGTCAAAGAAGTTGTTCATGACGGGGCCGGCCGGCCGGCTGGACGCTTCCGAGGTACGAACCGACGGTGTCGCCCACGTCATGCCGCTGGACCCGGTCACGGCACTGGCGCCGGCGTTGCTGTAGATGTCGGACGATCCGGCAGTCATAACACTGTTACCCGCCGTGCTGTTCGTCGACGTATGGTAGCCGCCGCTGCCTGCAGGCCCAGAGAAGCCCCGGAACGAAAGTGGCGGCCCAGCGTGGCCGCCAGTGTTGCTGCGCTTGCGTCCGTGGACCGGCCCCTGGGTTTGCCGGTCCGAGAACCGAGGGATCGCGGGCGGTTCCGCAGCGTCCCTCGACATGTCGCGTGCATGTGCAGGGAGAGTGTATACCTCGGGCACCGGCGGAGGGCGATAGGTGGGAATGCTCGGTGGAGCGCTGTCCATGTGCGACGATTCTGTAATCGGATCCGACTTGATCACCGCCGTCTTGGCCTTGGTGAGTCGGATCGAGTCGCGGATCGGCCTCCGTTTCGGTTTCGGCAACTCATATTGCTCAATCAACGGCTTGGGCTGTGGCGCCGGTACCACCAGGGTTTCTGGTATTGCCTGGTTGGAATGGGCCAGGAATGAGAGCGATGTCAACCAGATGTAATGGCGCTCGGCGTTTGCTGCCGTAAACTTCAGCGCCCTCTGCGGCGTCAGGATCAGGATGGACCGGTTGAAAATATGGGCGGTTCCCTTTGGAGGCGGATTGTCATCCTTGACATCAAGCACCGATTGGATCGTGACTGGAAAGACGTCAGCACATGGGTCAACATTGTTTCAAGGACGGCTGTCACTTACGCTTGCGGCCAGACTTGCCCATCAGCGCGCTTCCCGAAGCTGGCTGCTTGCTGCTCCAGAGAATTGCGCGCTCGTACGGGGCAAGCCAGACCCATCTCTTATGACGATCGTTGCTGTTGTCGTCCCCGCCCTTGGTATCTGCAACACCAAAGGACTTGCGTCTCCGCACATACTTGAACATCCATTCACCCACCATGGTTTGGGCAATGGCATCCACAACCGTGGGTGTCTGGTTCGAACCAGCTTGTGAAGGAGCTCCCGTGTCGGCCGTGTTCGCCGTCGTCGTAGACGGCTGCGACCTGTGGCTCTTGTATCTCGGCGGCATGTACCCATCTCGGGTACGCGGCGTCGTGATGTCGTTGCTCGGCAGGGGAGGGAGCCCCGGGCTCTCTGGGGCCTCGGTCGATGGCGAGAACGGAGGCGGAGAGCGGCTGCCGTGTCGCCGATATCGCTGATTTCGGGGCATCGCGGCGGCCGAGCGCACCTTGCGGATGCTGTTCGCTCGGTAGTGGCTCCGGCCCGAACCTCGCCTGGGCCAGGCTTCGGCGCCTCTGCTGCTGGGGCTCGTGCGTCCGTCGCTTGGGGCGCTCGCGCTGAAGGGCGGCTTCCTTGAGCTGGCACGGGTCGGGATGGGGAACGGAGGCTCCTTCGGATCTGTCAGACTTGGACTCCTCGCCCTCTGGTGCGAAGCGATGCCGCTCTGGATCATGGCAGACCGGCGCATGACGCTGGATTTTGTGCTGAAGATCGAAGGCCGCCCGCCGCGCCTTGAACCCCTTCTGCCAAAGCCCGACTCCCGCATGTCCCGCATTTGGAACGAGGCAGCGTCGAAGCCTTCAGCATCCTCGGACGTGCGAGGGACAAACCGGCTGCTAGTCTTTGGCGAGAATGCGTTTTCCGAAGAGGTGACGGTCCCGACCGAGCTGCGCTTGCCTGCGCGGCTCGGGCCAGGCCTTGGCCTGGGCGCAGAGAGTGCAGTGCGGTACTCCGAGTCGCTCAGATCAGCGTCCATAAACTCATCAACCTCATCGGAGCTGTTTCCGTCGAAGCCCGCGAATAAGCTGCTAATCCGTGGCGGCCTTCGCATCGGTGCTCGCTGACTCGACAGCGGGCCATCGTCGTTATTCCCCGGGTAGCGATCGTGGGTCTCCTCTTCGAGAATGAAGGACGAGCCCACCGGTGGTGATGAAGGCAGCTCTGTCAAGCTGCGTTTGGTAGCCAGTCGTCGCGGATTACGAGGCGGCAGGTTCCCAGGAATCGGGGTGAACTGCCGGGTTTCCTCGGTCGCGAATTCGGCTCCAATGATGGCAGGCGACGAGGGCCTGGACGAAATCGCAGAGGGGTGGAGGTGCGGAGGCAGCCTGTCTAGTCTCTTGTCGACACGAATCTCCTCGGTTTGCATGCCCGAGGATGTGGTCGATACGCTGGTCAAGAGGGACACCTGGCATCCGAAATCCTTGCACAGCTGCGGGAGACGCGGCTCGCGCGGCGTGCTTGGACGGCTGGTGGGGGGGATGATGCTGATGCTGGGGATGGGCATTGGGAGCCCAAGGAATCCAGGCTGGAGCGGAGGCGGCACTTCGTCGGTCTGCGTAGACGCCGAAACCATCGCGGGCGGTTCAGGCTTCGGAATCGGAATCGTCTCTTCTAGCGGTGTCTTCGGCGTTCTTGGTGGGCTCAGCGGTTCCTCGGCAGTTTGAGATGAACCGTTGACCATCAAGTTGTGCATACCAGGGGTCTTGATGGCAAGCGGCTGGCTAACATGCACCCGCTTCCTCCGCTGGTTGGCTTCGATCTCATGGTCGGCGCGGGGAGGGCTGTCCACATCGTAGAGCCGCTCAAATCTCTGCATAAACGGAGAGGGCTCTGGGGTCGAAGGCTTGATAGGGACAATCTTGGGCGATGGTGGCGGCGAGTACTGTATTCCAGTATCAACATAGCTGGCCTTGGGTGCAGGCGCTGGCGATTCGTCGTCCTCTTTGATGATGCCATCCTCGAGCCTCTCGAGCGCCGCAGGGTTGAAGGCGAGTTTGCCACGGAGGACACTACCTGGCCTCACTAGGCTGTCGTTGCTTCGATGCCTTTGATGCATCCGGAAGGGAACACTGTCTCGGCTGTAGTTCCGCATGTGGCCCTTGGACAAGACGCTCTCGCGGCCTCCGTAGTCGCTCTCATCGTCGCAGCTGCCGTCGAATCCGAGCTCGTCGGCCAGCGAGTTTCCGTTGGCCTTGAGGATGCTATTCGCGACGGAAAACCGGATGCTGTTCGTGATGCTCATGCTCCTAACACTGGCGGCGTCGTTATCCTTGACGCTGTCTTCCCCATCACTCTCCGCACCGTGGGCTGCTCCATGCAGTCCGTGGGCCTGAGCTGCCTGAAAGGCGGCCACTTCTTCGAGGACCACCTTCAAGCGGGTCTCGGCGACGTGAACTTTGCGCTCATACTTGCGCTTCTCCTCCTCCCACTCGTCTTTCTCCTTTGCCCATTGTTCATGCACGCGCTCCGAATCCTCTTCTTGACTCCGCAATTTCTTTTGCGTGGTCTCGAGCCGTTTCCGGGTCTCGGCCGCCGAGTCAATCGCCTCATCGCGCTCTTTTGCGAGCTCGCCCAGCGCGGATGATGTGCCCCCTTCCAACAAGGACAGTTGCCGTTTCAACGACCGGCTCTCCTTCCCTGTTGCCAAAACCGAAGCCTGCAACGATTCGGACTCTTCTCGGACTGTGTGCAACGACGTCTCCAGACTCTCGATGATTTTCAGCTTTTCCTCCTGGTCTCGCCTGAGTGAAAGAATTTCCGAGACCAGACTCGCGTGGAGGGTTGGCGTGAAACGACGTGGGTCCAATATGCTGATGTTCTCATCGTTGGTGACGTCTCTGGAAGACCTCTTGGATCCCCTCTCACTCTTGTCGTTTGAGAGAGGCGGAGGAGAGCGGCTTTTGCCCTTCTTCCCGGGAGGCGTAACAGACCTCCCTGATTTCCGTGAACCACGAGAAACGGTGCGTGATAGAGGACGGTAGGGCGTGTCAGCGGGAGTCGGCAGCGCCGCCGGCCCGCCGGTCGATTCGTCCTCGGTTTCCCAAACGGCCATTATGAGCGGGTCTAAGAAGGGCACTCAAATCATTTCCACCTCTTTTGTGCTCGGACTGCTGATCAACTCTCGTGGAAATGGTGAGCCAGTGTGTGTTAGTGATATGTCGAGGGAACCAGGCCGTCGAGCTCAACTGCGATGATCCCTGTCGCCTGGATCAAGCTTTATCGCACGTTGTTTCAAGGTGAAGCGGCAAGCAGGCGGATGACCCAAGCTCGGAAGCTCAGCCGAAGGTCAATGTTTGAAACAGCCCCTCGTAGCACCAAATGCATGCACAACCCTGAAGTGCCTGGAGGGTCCGCAGCACAGAGCCGGGATTGACTCTCTCAAAACCAAACGTCGTGGGTGTCGGACTCGATCCGAGACCAAATGGCCATCGATTCTTGCCTGTGTGTGATGTCAATCCTAGCCACGATTGGTCAGTTAGCAGTCTGCTACCCCAGGTTTGGCCGACTTGATGCTATAGCATATCTCTTAAGAGTCGGAACCCCTAATAAGCCAAGGCCGGCAGTGAACCATGTGGCATGGGCAAAACCGGGGTTTGGCAAGGTCGAGAACCGAATCGACTCACAAATCGAGGAAGTCAATGGTGTTGCGGTGCAGCCGCCAAAATGTAAGGGGCTTGAAAAATGGCCGTCCGTTGAGGAAACAATGCTTGCGGTCTAGGATGTCCGTTCGTGGTTCTCGAGTGCTTCCTAGTCGGCCACGAGGGGGTGGGGCAAAAAGATGGGACGAACAGCGGGTCGAAAACCGAGTGAGCTGATACAAGTACAAAAGCGAGAGCTTGCGTCGAACTACGGCAAGATGTCTTGGTCAGTAAGGTGTTGTGAGGGGGCTTTCTGGGGGTTGCGCCATGATAATCTGGGAGGAAAGACGCACTGAAGACCAGAACTGACTCGTGGTTGAGCAATGAGAAGATCGGCAGTCCTGATATCGAAGCGAGAAACGCGCAAAACGATTGGCATGAAGCAGAAGACGCAAAGAACCCGGGATGTCGTCGGTGCTCTCGCAATGGGCGGAAAACAACTCGTCGACTCGAAGGAGGGCGCAGTGTTGCAGTCCAGTGTCTGGGAGCACCTCGATACTCGACCAGGAGAAAGAAAAAGACACCAAGCCGCGAGTCCGCGATCCAGAGGCGAAAGTGCTCCGAGCAACAGTGCCCGAGACTCGAGATCGAGAAGAAGGAAGGGAACAATGCCTCAAGCTGGGCTGGCCCAGAAGTTTGATTGTCTTGCACGATACATGGCCCAAGAAGGCTTGAGCAGGTCTGGGCGCTGGAGCAGCCTGGGACCCTGCGTTATGTATGAACTCTCCACTTTTCAGCAAGCACCCTGGAGGTGGAGAAGTGGGATGGGCCTTGCCGAACTGCGAGCAGCGGCCTGGCCTGCAGTTGCAGCTTCCAATGTGGAGCGCAAATCGGCAAGCCCAATGTCACGGCGGAAAGCGCAGCTGCACAATCAAGGGCCTTGCCTTCCAGGTTGAGTTGCCCAGGCGGGGATTGCGGGTGGGATGAGCAGGCCCCCAACCAGAGAGGTACGTACCGGCAACCAATGCCTTCCACAGTCACACCACAGGCCAATGGGTTTGCCGCAACTTCCCGGTTCCCGCACCTCCACCAGACCACCACTCTGAGCCAGTCTCTGCGGAGAACGCCAGAGCGGCTTGAGATTGGTCACACAATCGAAGACGGGTTCGGTCTGGGAGCTATTTTTTGGTTGGTTTCATGTTTTCAACATCAGATCAACCGTCCTTTAAACGCACCGTCTCAGGCCCAGCCGCTCCAAGCCGCAACAAACTAAACACGGACGCGCCCCGGAAAGTTTGCATTGCAAAGTTGAAGCGAGTGAAGATTGACTTCTGCAGTTTGCCTTCGAGAACGCACAGATGGGAGGGGGCTCCCCTGGTCTCCTGAGTTGGTAATTCCCGAAGACTCGGTTCCTTGAGCTCGAGCCGGAAAATACTCCGAAGGACGTGCAGACCTGAGATTCAGCCATCTCACGACCACGAGCATTGCGGAGACTCCCGTCCACCGCAAAGGGAGTATTCTGTTCGTCTGCGCAGTAGCGGTTGCCTTCCATGTGCTTGCGGAATCACCGCCGCCCCATCACAGCCCAGACTCGTGAAGCTGCAACTCGAAGCTGCAGGCACCCGGGAGGGCGTCGACCAGAAGGGCCGTTCCCGGAATCCAGCCGGCCTCGAGTCCAACGCGTGTCCCGAATCGAGGGAATCCGAAAAGGGGACGAACGAACCAGGAAGCCAGTTCCCCACTAGCTCTTTTCGGCCGCAGCCCTCTGTGACGACCGCGGAGCAGCGAATGGGATGACAACCCTGCGTGGGGCCAATTTCCTGGTGTGATAGGATTTTGACGATCAACCGGGCCCAGTGTCCCCCAAGTGGGGACAAAACGGGGGTGGGGGATTTGACCACTGCCTCCCTCAAGCCTCCCAGAGCTCGTCCCCAGTCCGGTCTCGATGCTTTTCCTCACAGACGGCCCAATCCCGGCATCTGGGATGAGATGAGGTGAGCAGACCGGGGATGGAAAATCAACAACCCTGGAAGCAAAACCAGTTGTGATTGCTGCGCTGCAACGGCGTGGCGGGCTCCTTAATGAAACCCCCCACCCGTCCCTTATCACCGGAACCACACCAAACAGCAGCCAACCGAGTGAGACAGCTTGGCATCGACTTCTCGCGATCCTGTTCACAGTCCGCCGCACTGCCATCGGTCGAGCATGGCCATGCCACATTCAGCAGAAGCCACATTCAGCAAAAGTTTGGGGTTGGAGATGATAGGGTTGCAACGTGGTCGACGTCAAAGGCGGCAGCAACAAAGATTTGGGGACTGACAGCTAGGTATTACCCGAAGTTCAACAACAACTGAGCCAATTTGTGGCACACCCGACTCGGGTCCTCAGCGGTACACCGGGGAACATGCTGTGCCGCTGCCGCGCACGAAACGGCTTTTGAGGCAAAAAAAACCGCGGAGGTCCACGCGGGAGAAACGGGCAGCGGCAGAGACTCCCGATGTGTGCGACCTTCCACACCTTGGGGAAGAGGGGAACCGCGATGCATCCTCCCGACTCTCGTGGCTCTCGTCTTCTCTTCTCCAAGCCCCGGGCAGCTTTCCAACTCTTTCTGACCGGGGTTGATCTCCACTGCCACATGCATCCAGCACAGTAACAGGCGTTCAACCCATGCTATCCATCCCCGGCGCCGTCGATCTCAAGGCGACGCTGAGGCATTGACCCGAGGGCCGGCCTGTGCTGTCATATATCAGCCCGGTTTGTCGTCGACTCCGGCTCCTGATTGATGAACCCCCATGGCGGCATCTTTCCTGCGCAGCCAACCCCTCACGCAACCACTCTCCGACTGGTTCGGCCAGAGGAAGAAAAAGAAACAAGCCTCAGCGCCCTAACGCGCCAAGCCACGGCCGGCCCAACTGAGATCCAAACCCAGTCCGGGGAACCCAAGCTTACGACGGAGTCGGATGGCCGCCGCGTCTTGCTCAACAAGCACGCGTTGACCAATCTAGCCAGCCCATTGGCTGGTCTGCGACGTTGGAACTTCCATCCCCGGATACGGCTGGCTGACAGAGAAACTCGGCAGGCCGCCCTTCCCGGCCGGAGGATCTGGGTCGGTCAACAGATGCTCCAATCGCTGCCGCGATACACGCGAGCTTAAACGCCAGCTCCGCGCTCAACCTGCTTCCTGCGATTCTGACTGGTCTCCTCCCGCAAGAGGGGAGGATGAGGAAACAAAAAGGCATCTCATGATCCCGTCAATTGCCTGCCTGCATGCATGTGCTGCGCTGCACGGCTGCTGTGGTGCAACATGGAGATCCCTGCCCTGCCTGCCGCAAGGTGCAGAATGCACGGGGTCTTCGGAAAAGAAAGAAGACCCCTGTGGCCCCAAGCGAGACGGGCTGCAGCAGCTTGCAGCTTGCAGCTTGCTAAGCAAAGACACACCATGCCAACTGCAAGGCAGGCTTTTTGGCTTGCAGCGCCCAGCGCCCAGCAAGCAATCCCCCTGAAAGCGCGGGAGTTGAACAAATTGAACGCGCCTCTGCTGTGCATCCAGATCCGGGGTCTGAAACTCGCTATCAGATGCGGGTGCGGGTGACGGGGAGTGGTTTCGGTACTTCAATTGCGGGACGCTCACTTCACAGTTTTCTTTCTGGCCACGTCTTCTTGTCCAGTTTCTTTGTCTGACTGGCTGTTGCAACAATTTACAGAGACAGCAAGACAGGAAACGAACAAACCTCGAGGCGCACGTCAACTCGAAGATGGAGGAAAGTGAAATCCCAGTGATTCTGCTTGCTAAGTGGTTGAGTGCTTTCAATAACTGTCACATGTAGTCGCTTATCACTTGGCCGTGGACGCCCGTTAGTCTTTAGCTGCAGGCTTCCCCGCTCACGTTTGTCCGAGTGCAGCCTCAACTGGTTCAATCAGACACTACTGGCTCAGGAAGTGAAGCCTGAAGATATGAGTTCTGGAGATGAAGTTTGCTACGCGACTGAGGCTTGTGTGCGCGTGGATAGGCCAGAACACACTGTGTCATGCATGACCCCTTTTTGCATACAGAGCCACTGGACCCCTTTTGTTACAGAGTCACCGCGTGCTTCACTAGTCTACACCACCTTCTCTCCGGACGGGAGCCATGACGGAGACTCGTCCACAGACACTGGGTATTTGTCCAGAGACTCGTACCATTGAATAACCGAGCCGATCTAAAAAGGGGCACGAGCAGTCGGTCAGCGAGCCTGCCAACCACAGGAGGAGAAAAGGGGGCATGACGGTGGCTTACCAAGAAAGCCCATGACCCGATAAACGTCGACAACCCCGAGGCATACTCGAGTGCTGCTGAATTCTTTGCACCAAACCCCACGGCTGGGCAGAGAGTGAAGCCGATGCCTCCGATCAGGTTCCAGAACCCAACCTGCCAGCCCAGCATATTCGGGGCTGGCTTGTACCTTTGGGGTCTGTCAGTCCATATGAATAACACTTTTGGCTGTACCGGGTTTGTAGTGAAAAGAAGCAGGAGACACAGAGGGGCAGATACATACCATTTGTCCTGGACCTCAACCATGAACATGACTCCCGCGACAATAAAGCCTGTCCCGCCGACAACCTGCGGGACCCAATACACCCCGTTCATAACCGGAACCGAGAGGGCGTCGTAGATGGGTGGCAGGGCCGTGAAACCCGATATCCAGAAGATGGAGGCGCCAAGCAGCTGTACTGCAGACGCGAGGAAGCCGATCTCCTTGATGTAGTGCGTTCTGAACTCTTGCCAGGTTGGCCACCACGACCTAGCAACAGTCAGTCACTCCTGTGATCCCTGAGACCAAGAGCTCACACTGCTTCTCATGCAGCCATGAAGAGAAAAACACATACCATCTCCGCTCCTTTTCCGTTCTCGTTCCCCCATCACCGCCATCCTTCCGTTCCTCCAACCCGCCCGGTTCCGTGACATTCTCGACGGCCTCGGCCGCCATGGTCGCCACGGCACTGTCCTTCAACAAAGACCGTCGGCTGCGGTGAGAATGGCGGCACCCCTCGTGCTTGGGATGCAGCCGCAGGCCGTGGTCCTCGAGCGACTCCTCCAGCGCCCAGCCGAAGCAGTCCGATTCTGCACGCACACCACCAGCGCAAGTCAGCCGCCATCTCTTCTATAGCCCCCTTTCTTTTTGCTACCGCAACACCAAACGCATCAGATCCATTCAACCCCTCTCCCGTTACAAAAGAACAAGAGAGCATTCACCACCAGACATGACACCATCAGACATGGCACCATCAGACATGACGCCATCAGACATAACTCCACTGAGCATAGAGGAAAATATTCAACAACAACAAAAAGAAGAAGAAGAAGCAGAAAAAAAGAAAATCAAGAACGAAAAGAAAAGGACAAGAAACAAAAAAGAAAAGACTCACGCTCCGCATTGATAGCCTCCACAACCATCAGCACCGAGCCCACTTCAAACACAGTCGCGCCGACGAAAGCGAGAATCCCCGCGGCCACATTGGTCTCCCCCTCAAACTCGCTCGAGGGCGCCACCAGCGGCAGCCAGACGAAGCACCCGTTGATGCACCAGACTATGGATCCTGGAGTATGTGGAGGTGGTGAGTTAGTTTAGGGGGGAGGCTTTGGGGGTGGGTAGTAGTGGCAGCAA
>Ga0247823_10003827_pt1 | contig 12143 bp, 18 predicted proteins | sample 13C_PalmiticAcid_2_FD_192426 | JGI IMG/M metagenome (GOLD analysis project Ga0247823, IMG submission 192426) | Soil microbial communities from agricultural site in Penn Yan, New York, United States - 13C_PalmiticAcid_Day30 | ecosystem: Environmental > Terrestrial > Soil > Agricultural land...
CGCTCTCGGAGCAGATTCTGAGTCGTTTGAATAGCAAGCTTGACATGTGATGGCTTCCGCAGCGCGCGAAGGACTAGGCGGGGATTTGGCTTAGGTCCCATTCGGTCATCTCTAATATAGAAAGCGCTCTTATCTCGTCGCGGGATAAGTCGTTTCGTTCATCGGTGAGGAGCACACAGGCGGTCTCAAACCGCTGCTGGTCTGGCCACTGCTCCTCGTCAGCGACTTCGAACATGTGGCGCAGCATGTCCTTTGAGTTCCAGCGACTTGCCTCACCGACGAGCACCTTTTCTCGTGCGCAGCGCGTCAGGGCCGCCAGCACACGGGCCCGGTCCAAGTTCCGCCAGCTTTTGGATATGTCGTCAAAGAGGGCGGTCCGGGCAGCGGTCCGGTCCGGAATGGTCTTGAGGTCTTCTACTGCCTTCTGAAACTTGCCCCGAGTGAAGCCTCGGCGACTGACGAGCTCGTCCCAACTGCTGCACTTCTCAGTTCTCCGGGCCGTCTTCTTGAGTTCAATGTAGAGCGTGTCGACGAGCGAGGCAGCCTGACCCGCATGCTCGGGCGCCACCGTGCTCAGGAACTCCAGCATCACGCCGTTGGCGTGTCGCTGCAGGTCATTGATGGCAATGGCTTCGCTTCGAAGCTCCACTGAGCTCAGGTCGACGTCGGCGGGGTCGATGCCCTCGACGGCAGCAATCGCAGCTTTCAGTTTCGACGCGTGTGCGGCGTCTAGCTTGTCCAGCCCGATGCGGGTGTCATTGACTGAGCTTTGACCTGAGGCCAGCTCGACTTTGAATTTGCCGTTGGTGACAAATGCGCCCGTCGCCTTGGCAAGCGTCACGGTCCGAACGTGGCGAAGAAGCTTCCAAATGGGCTTGTCCGGATTGGGCGTCTTGGCTTTGCCGGACTGTCCCGTCAGGGTCAGCGGCGTCCAGTAGCCGTCTTCCTTTTTCTTCAGCTGATAGAGCTGAACGCGCGTTGGAGCAGTGCTGGAGTCGAACTCTGCGACGTCCTGCATGTATTCGCAGACAAAAAGGTAGTCGCTGGGCTTGGCCTGTTCGAGTTCGGTGACCCGCTGGATGACCCAGAAGCTCGCGAAGTCGTGTCCCTTGCCACCATGCGAGCCGCCGAAGTCATGCAAGGCGTCATCACCTTCAATGACCTCGAATTCCTCGAGTGCGGTTGTCACTGCCTTGGGCATCTAGGCGCCTCCTGTCGCTAACTGTAACAGTGTTGGTGCAAAGTCCTCCAATTTAGGCCCTCGCTAGCGAAATCGATGCCCTGGACCGAGTCGTTCTAGACAGCGGCAGGCGACGTGAAAGACGGAACATGGCTTCGCAGGAAGCTTCGCAGTGCCGCCAGAAGTCAACTGGGCAACCGGAGGGGCGGCTGAGGCGTGAGGTCGGTAGTCGAAGGCGTTCGCCTTTTGAGGCGTGAGCTCCTACGGATAAGTTGAGCGCTCCACCGAAAGCGCAGCTGGGGGCGATCGGAGCCGCGGCATCCCGGGCGGTCAGTGCTTGACATCCTGGCGATGCCGGTGATCCACCGTCAAGCGGTCGTTGGCGAGTGGATGATGAAGGACTGCTACCGCTGCATGTGGGTATTCCGGAGCATCGTGACCGCCCATTCCGGCCTATCGTGACCGAGCATTCCGCACGAACGTGACCGGTGATTCCGGGCTCAACGTGACCGATTTCTGGCTGGTCCGGAATCACCGGTCACGATGGCGGAATCACCGGTCACGGCAGCGGAACGCTGGCGTACGTCAGCGTGTTGGTGTTGCGCATTTCATCCACCCCATGCGGGTAGCCTGCCCGGCTTTTGCCGGAGACAGGCTTGCCCGCACCAAGGATCAACATGCGCAAGCTCAGAGACGTCCTTCGTCTCAAACTCGAAGCCCGCCTCTCCCATGAACGGATCGCGGCTTCACTCGGCATCTCCAAGGGCGTCGTGGCCAAGTACGTCGGCCTTGCCAGCGTCGCGGGCCTGGACTGGCCCACCATTCAAACGCTCAGCGACACGGCGCTGGAGCGTCGTGTCGTGCAAGGCCGGCTGGACCGTCCCTCGCACTATGTGCTGCCTGACTACGGCCGCGTGCACCAGGAGCTGCGGCGTAAGGGCATGACCCTCATGCTGCTGTGGGAGGAGCACGTCGCGGCCCACCCCGGGCAGCCGACCTACCGCTACAGCCAGTTCTGCGAGCGGTATCGGCGCTATGCACTGCGCCTGAAGCGCTCGATGCGCCAGATCCACCGCGCCGGCGAGAAGCTCTTCGTCGACTACGCCGGCCCCACGGTCGAGCTCGTCGACGGGAGCCGCGCGCACATCTTCGTGGCCGCGCTCGGCGCCTCCAGCTAGAACGCGCAACTCAACACGCGTGACGACCGGTCACGATAGAGCGGAATCGTCGGTCACGTTCGCCGGAATACGCAGCATGGCTGCCACTCGCGGATGAGTTTGGGTTGCGTGTCGCGTTGTGCGCCTGTCATTGCTCCACAGCTCTCCTAGTAAGCGATGGAGGTGCGCCCATGCGCGCGCAGCGCATTTCTTACGCCAGTGGCCACTGAGCCAGGGGGAGGGAAGACGTAGCCACTGGGACCGGGGTGCGGAGGGGATTCCAGAAATTCTTGGCCCCATATGACAGAGATGATCAGCATGGGATCTGATGCAGATCTGCTGACGGTGTTTCGCGGACCAAATCTACGGGAGAACACGTGCTGCCGTGACGGCCGGCTGGCTACCTTGTTGCGCGCTTCCTGCTGCGAAACCAAGTCCGGTCGTCTTTCGGTTCCGTGCCCTTTGCGCAGCGCTGCTCGAAGTGGCCACAGTCATTCAAGATCTGCCGCCAACTTGTTCGCCCATATCGCTCTAGTGTGTACTCGGGGTACAACGCCTGAATCTGCTGCACCGCCTGATGCAGTGATGTCCACCCGTCCACGGCAAGGGCCGTTTCCGCCTCGCGCAAGTGCTCGACCATCGAACTGAGTTTCCAGTCAACGGTGCCGTCGGGCTGGATGCCGTGGAAGAACCAGTCTGACCAGGTATCGCTCGCCATGAACGACGCCAGTCGGCGTCGGCTATCGTCCATGGTCCGGAGCCAGTCCTGCGCCTGCATGCAGTGCAGGTCAATCTGGGCGTAGCTATTGTCCAGAAAGGCACCGGCCGTCAGGCATCCTTGCATCGATGCCAGGTCGAACATGTCGATGAAATGGTGCACCAGGCGATTGCGAAGGTCCACCAGCTCACGAAGACCCGAAACCAGCTGTTCATGGTCTTCAGGGTCTAGCGAGATGCGCATCTGCATCCGAAGCCAGATCTGCTGATCGTTCGGTGGATCCCATTCCGCCTCTGCCTCGCCATCCGCAGGGCGAGGGCTCAGATAGGTACCGCTCAACGCCGTCACCAGTCCGCCGAGCGTCTGATTGGCGAGCGCAACCTCGCGTTTCTTGTGGATGTCCGGCAACTGCTGCGCAGGTCCCTTGATCTCGAAGTTCGCGGCTAGCACCTTCACCATCTTCTCGTACTGCTGCAGGCGCAGCATGCAGCGCCCGAGCTTGCGCTGGATGTCCTGCTGCAATGCGCTCACTGTGTCTGGTGCGAACGCCGGTGGCAGCTGCGCTAGTTGTTTGCTCTCTACCTCCATCAGTCCCTCGATGCTTTTGTCTGAGGAGCGACGTTACACAGACCGCAAAGGCCCGTCAAAACCGGCACCATGCGCTCGATGCCTGCACTTGCTGCGAGAGGCGGTGAGCCGATTGACAGCCTTCCCCATCCCACTCCCGTTTTCTGAGCCCGGCATGCCCTGCCGGGCATATGCCGCTTCCTCGTGCGCCGACCGCCCCGTCCGGCGGCATCCGTGCGCCCATGCCATTCATCCACCTGCCAGAAAGGATCTTCTTCCCTATGTCTACCTGTCCCCACTGTGAAGTCATGGACGCCAATCTCTTGGACAACCACCAGCGCCCGGCCAGTGGCCGTGCCTGTGCCTTCGCCCACAGACCGGTCGACGCCGATGGCTGCGTGAAGGAGGCCGCATGACACGCTTTTACGTGGTCTCGGTGACCGCGGGAGGCACGGGGCCGCAGGAGTTCCCGACCGAACGTGCGCGCGCCGAACACCTGCGGCGGCAGGACGACCGGTTCGACGATTTCTACTGCCTGGACGTGGAGGGTGAACTCAAGGATGTGTACATGGCGCCCACCGGCGCCAGCGTCGATCCGAAGGACTACCCCGAATGACGGTGCACCCGAGCCACTCCTTCATCGATCTACACCACCTTGCCCTCCACCCGAAGCCCCGTCTCTCCCTCAGGAGAACGGGGCTTCGGGCTTTGGGGCTTGAACTTCAAGGATAAGACCATGATTCATACACGCGCGGAGCGCCTGAGGGCAAGGCCCCTTTCATCGACTGGGCGTGCGGCACTGCATCTGGTGCCGACTGCGGCTCCCCCTGGCGAACGTCAGACCGACATCCCCGGGATAGGCGTCGATGCTCTTGATGCTGCCGCAGCCCTGGGGCGAGATCCCTTCAAGTCTCAGATCCGTCTCTGGATGGAGAAGACAGGCCGCCAGGACCTACTGCAGCCGGCGCCACGCGAAGACGGCGGTAGTGCCTATTGGAGCCGCTTGCTCGAGCCGATCGTGGCCGCGCACTACACCCTCAGGACAGGCCGACAGGTCCGGCGTACGCACACCGCGCTTGGACATCCCAAACACCCCTGGATGCGGGCCACAGTCACGCGCGAGGTCGTGGCCTCGACCGAGGTCCAACTGCTCGAGTGCCTGTGTGTCGGGATGAACGCCGCACCGCTGTGGGAGCGCGGCGTGCCCGAGCACATCCGGCTGAGGCTCCTGCACCTGCTGGCCGTCACCGGGTTGCGCGCGGTCGATGTGATCGTGCTGTTGGGCGGGCAGGACCTGCAGATCTACCGGGTCGAGCGCGACGAGGCCGAGATCGCACGACTGATTCGGCAGGAGCGGACGTTCTGGCGGGGTGTCGAGCGTGACCAAGCACCACCTTCGCGGGATGAGGGCGTGCCGGTGTTCGCGCCAGTGTCCTGACCTGCGGGGGCGTCAGCTTTCCCGCCAGAACGTCCACCAGCGGCGCGGCATCGACCTCGTCTCCAAGGGCCGCAGGTCCAGGGTGTCGTAGTTCGTGAAGGGCACGCCCGCACGCCGGCGCAACTCGGTCTCCAGCTCGTGGGCGATACCGCGTGCGTGAAGTTCTCCTTCCAGCGCCTTCCTGCGCCACTCGATGGCCATGGCGCTCAACACCTCGTCGGGCAGTTCCTGATTCGTCGTCATGCGCAGATTGTGCCGTGTCGGCATGCGTGTCTTGACAGATGTCCTGAGATGGCTGCGAGCCATCGAGCGCCAGGGCAGGAGGCGTGCGTTCTCTTCCTCTTCGTCTTCCTCCGTCGATTTCTTCTCCTCCTTTTTCTTCTTCTCCCTTTTCTTCTTCTCCCTTTTCTTCTCTTCTTCACAACCCCAACGAACATGAACAACGGATCCATCACTCCCGCCCGATGGGGGCACGGGCCCGGCGCCTTGCAGCCGGTGGGCCTTCATCGCTACATCGCCCGAACCCTGCGCGTCAGTGCGCTGCATCTGCCATGGGCGATCGCCCAGGAACTGAACGCCGAGCACCGGGCGGGAGAGGGGGACGAGAGCACGCCCTCGCATCACGCCGGCCTGCGAATCGTCGAGCTCGAGGACTTCAGCTGGTGCGCCGATGTCACGGCCGACAACATGGCCGCCGCCCAAGCGTTGGGATGGCACGCGCTGCACCGGCTGTTGTGCCTGGCGCAGACGTACCAGTGCGAAGCCCTGGAAATCGCCCGCGACAGCTTGGTGCTGCCTGCTGTTCTGGAGTTCGAGGTCTTCCCGTGGCCTTGAGCCGTCCCGCTCTGCCTTCACCCCAGTCCCACTCAAAGGAACCTCCCATGACTTCCATCTCCATAGACGCCGCCACCAAGTACCTGCTGGGTGGCAATGTCTACAGCGGGCATCAGCTGCAAAGAGCGATTCACTGTGCGCACAGCGTGGCGCGTGCCTACGCGATCGCCGATGTCGCCAACGGCGGCGGTGGCCGTGTGGACCCGTGCGAGATCGACGATGCACGGCGCGAAGCCATCGATGCGATGGGGCCGCAAGCGATGCACGAGATCGTGGATTCGGCGCGTGAGTACAACGATGTCCTGCCGCCGTCTTCGCAGACGCAGAGCGTGGCCTCCTTGCTCACCGAGGACGAGACCGCCGAAGCCTGCATTGAAGGCTGGTCGCTCTTCACGCACTTCGGAGAAACCATCGAGCTTCGGCTCGAGCGTATCGACAGCCCCGACGAGGGCGATGGTGCGTTGCCCGACGATGCAGCGGCCTGGATCCGCGTCTGGACCCGCGCCACCCCTTTGCATTTGAAGGTGATCGACATCCTGAGGGAATCATCCCCCGCGGAGCACGCACGCATCGAGGCCTATGTCCATGGTTCGGAGGTATGCCTTGCTCCAGCTTGAACGCCTGGCCCGGGAGGTCGTAGCGCGCTGGGAGTGTGGCGACCTCGCTGAGGCCGCGCGCGCCCTGGATCAGCATTTGCAGGACATCGCCGAAGACCGGGTGCGGCACGCAGACCTGATCGAGCGCGCTATCGGCATTCATGCGGATGAGGACGCCGAGATCGGCCCCGAGGACACCTTCATCAGCGAGAGCGAGGAGGGTGCCTTTGTCATGGGCTGGCTGTGGGTGTCCGGGCGCGATGGCGATGCCGCGATCGATCCAGAACAAGGTGCGCAGCCTCCATGACAGTCACTCGCCGCAGTTCGCTTCAAACGCTTTTCGACATCAACCCAGCCCGCCTTGTGCGGGTTTTTTTACGTCTACGCAATGCATCAAGTCCTCCTTTTCCTTCTTGAAATTCTCCTTCTGGTGGCCTGTTCGATGGCCGCCACCTGGTCTGCGCGAGCGCCATCCTTCGCGCCAGGCAGTTGACATGGGCTCCATCGTCTACCGCGCCACCAAGGCCCAGGCAATCCACGATGAGCTGGCCAGCGTCGGGGCTTCCTCCACGGTGTTGGCGCACCGCGTGATCGGCAACCGCCTGTGGTTCCTGGCCCAGATCCGCACGGGCGAGCGCGCCGGGCGCAAGTGGATTGGCCTGACCCTGATCGACTGCAGAAACGGTGAAGGCGCCGTCAAGTGCCTGGATGAGAGCTGCGGGCCTTGCTACTACGACTGTCCACGTGCATTCCTTGCCCAAGCCGATGCACCCGTGGGGCCGTACGCGGGCCCTTGGCGCGAGAAGGTGCAGGCCTTTCATACCGCCCGGGCTGCCAAGCGTGCGGCCACCCGTCCGGGTGCACGCGTCGCCTACGGGGCTCGGATCTACGTGCTGCGCCGCAGCCTCGGGCGTCGCGGATGGGAGGTCGCACGCGAAAGCGACGGCTACGTCTTCCGCCTGAAATCCAGACAACTCGGCAACGCGACGGTGTTGCCTTCCCGGGAGAAACATCCATGACAACCCGATTCCAGCGGCACACCACGGTGCCGGTTCACACCCGCGACCCCTTCGCCCAGGACATGCTCAAGTGGTCGGCGCAGTTCGAGGTTCCCTCGATCGGTCAAGACGTGATCATCTGCGTCAACGGCATCGGCCGCGCCAAGGTGGTGGGCTATGCCTCGCAAGGCGGCTATCTGGGTGTGATGACCGTGCCGTACAGCCCGCCCGATTGGTGGATTCGCCAGAACGGGCCTCCCAGCCCCGACAACGCGGCATTGGCCTTCGGCGCGGAGATCTCGAGCGTCGATGCAGGGGAGGGCGCATGAGTAGCCCATCGCCCACGCCGCGCACGGTGCTGGTGTTCCGCGTCGAGCTTGCCGTCTTTGACGAGGAGGCACTGGGGCATGCGGCCCAGGCCCGGGCGCGCCAGGACGGCCTGAGCGACGAGGTCTGGACATCAATGCGCTCGGGCATGACCGATGACCTGGTCATGCTGCTGGATCCGGGGCTCGTCGCCGACGCAGGTTTCGAGATCCTTCAGTCAACGTGCGAGGTAAGCAAGCATGCCGTCGACCAATGTTGAATTCGTCACCGAGCTGATGGAGTTCAGTGCCTACGGCGGGCTCGTCCAGGCGTTCGTAATGCAGGCGCTGCAGCAGTACGCCGGGCGTGTGGCTGCAATGGATCCTGAAGCACTGGACACCCCCATGGTCAGTGGCCGTGCCTGGCATGGCTGCGCCGTGGAGGTGCGGGACAAGCTGGCCAGGAGGCTTGGCAGCAGCGACGCAAGTCCACCGGCTGCCGTGTCACCCACGCAAGGGCATTGATCCCCCGCGGCAGCTGACCCGCTTCAGCTGCACAGCAGGTGAAAAGGGCGTCTCGCGCCCGCATCGGACAGCCCAGTCCGCTTTTCTTCCCCACACACCCACCCACCGCGCCCCGGCCTCTCTGGCCTGGAGCGGGGCGGGCGTGCGCGTGGGTCTGGCTCGCCCCTTGGGGTCGGCACTTCATGGCGCCGGCCTTCAACGGCTGCGCTCACAACATAGAGGATAGATCTTGTCCATTCCAATCATGGCGCGGGCACAAGCTCGCCCGAACACCGGCCGGGCGCCTCAAGAACGCCCGGGCAGCGCTTCCAAGACCTTCGCTGAACGGGACCCATGTACCTATCACCTGGTGCGCGTCAGCCGTAACCGCAAGACAGGTCCGATCCCGGTGACGACCACGAGTGCGAACTCGTGCCCGCCGAGCTGCGGCTTCAAGGGCAATGGCTGCTATGCGGAAAGCGGACCCTTGGCCATCCATTGGCGCCACGTGTCCGACGGGCGGCGAGGGCACACGTTCGATGAGTTGCTCAAGGACATCGCCACCTTGCGGCGCCATGCCCTGTGGCGGCACAACCAGGCGGGCGATCTGACGCCCGAAGCGCCTGGCGTCATCGACGCCCGACAGCTCACGAAGCTGGCCATGGCGAACCGGGGGCGCCGTGGGTTCACCTACACCCACTATCCGCCGACACCCGCCAATCAGGCGGCGATTCTCAATGCGAACAGGCTTGGCTTTACGGTCAACCTCAGTGCCGAGACCTTGGTCCAGGCCGACGCGTACGCGGATCTTGGCATTGCGCCCGTCGTGGTCGTCCTACCCCAAGGGCTCGCCAAGCCGACCCAAACGCCGGCCGGGCGTCAGGTGATCGCTTGTCCGGCGAGCACCGGGAATTCCGATTGTCTGAACTGCGGCATTTGCCAGCAGCGCGATCGCGCTTCGATCGTGGGGTTTCCGGCCCACGGCAGTGGGGCAGGGCGGGTGCAGGCTGTGTTCCTTGGCAAGAGTTCGCGATGAGCACGTCTCGAACGAGCGACTCAGCAAGGTCCGAGGAGCTTGAGCTCGACGAGGCATTTCTGGAGCGTGTGGACCGGGCCGTCTTGCTGTCCAAGCAGCGCGACCCATACCGTCTGGAGCAGGCCCATCGCGCTCTTGAACAAGAGGTTCATCTCGCAGCAATCGACACAGTACCCAGAGACCAGCGGCCTCGTAGAGGCGCCTCAACAGCCACTTCCGATATCAACCAAGGAGCCCTTCCATGACCCCTCGAAACATGTTTCACCGCAACCGAGCTGACCGGCCAGTCGGAGTTCGCAATGCCCATGGACTTACCGCAGCCGCGGCGAACTCGAACGCGGGGGCGACGCGGACGGCTGGGATTGTCGCCAACGGAGTCAGACGATTCGCTTCGCTGCCGCGAGACGGTGCAGCAAGGAGGCCAGCATGACCACAGCCGCAGGCCCACTGGAATATCTGGTTGTCTACGCGCTGGTCTTTTTGGCTGGGCTTATCGTCGGCTTGGCATCCGGCCTGCGCGATCTTCTCGGCGGCTGATAGCCGCCTTTCAGCGGCAGAAAACCGCAAGCAACGGTGCGGTCTTCGCTTTACGACCGATGAGAGACCTGATCTTCTGTTGATCGCTCAGCTCTCTGACCGATTGAGGCGACGCCGTTTTGTGAGCGAGGCCGCTCCGTGCTCCTGCCGCAGCCTTGCCTCACCGTTACGAAGAGCCTGACCTATCCGTGTCGAGGCTCACTTCTTTGGTCGACGCTTGTGGGCGGTGGCTTCTTCGATCGCGAGCTTTTTCCGCTTCATGGTTTCTGCTCGCTTCAGCGTCGCAGCGGAGGGCGGCCGTGACTCATGCGAGGCCTGGTTCGATCGACGCTTGCTGCCACCAGGCACTCCCGATGGCGGCAATGTGTGCTCAATGCCAGCAAACAAGTCGGCCAAAGTGACGTTCAAGCACCAGCACAACGTCCCCAAGCTGAAAAGAGAAGGATTCGTTCCTCCTCGCTCGCACAACGAGACGAACGTCCGGTCCATCTCGGCCGCGAAAGCCAGATTCTGCTGGGTCAGGCCTCTTTCCTGGCGGATGCGTTTCAAGTTCTCCCCGAGCGCGCGAGAAAGAGCGTTGCCGCTGCTCGATTTTCGGTCGGGCCCTGGCGTCTGAGCGGCTGACTGAGCCGCTTGGGATTTCTGCGATTTCATGTGCCGCAGCGTCGGCAACATGACTTGTTTGGTCTGCGTTATATATGATGCGTTCTGTAAGCATCTGAGGAGACCAGGTACGTCTATTACGAACGCCGCCGTCCGAGCGAGACGGGGACCACATCTGAATGCCAACGCGGCAGTCAGCAGTCGCCGAAATGTCCCGGAGGGAAGGGCGCGTCGCCCCGCCTAACCCAGCCTTGCCATCAATGCAGTTGAGTGCGCTGCAGCTCGTCCGAACCCCAGTCGTCTACTCAAATTTTGATTTCCCTCTCACCTTCCCGATCATGAAATCCACTACCAATATTCACTTCGCCAAGAACAACCAAACCCGCTTCGTCAAACACGGCTACTCGTGGCAGCTCTTCTTCTTCGGACCGATCGCATTCTTGATGCGCGGTCAATGGCCGCTGGCGCTGCTGTGCGCGGTCTTCCTGTACGCGACCTTCTTCGTCGTGGGTCTCGCCATCTTGCTGGTGCTCGACCCCGCCGAAGACTGGGTGGCGCAGACCTGGGCGATCCTCATCGCCTGCGGACTGGTCGGGCATTTCGGCAACAGGATCTCGGCACGCTCCTATGTGAAGAACGGTTGGGTGCCGGTCGATGCCTTTCCGGCTGACTGGAATATCCCGCAACTGATCGCGCCCAAGCCTGTCGACACCAAGCTCGGCTGAACGGCCTTCGATCGGTGCGGCCGCATCTGGTCGATCGCCTCCCGTCCACTCTCTTCAAGGCTCCCTATGAAAACCATGCTCGGCACCGTCTTTGCTGTGCTCCTTGCTGTCGTCGTGACGCCCCTGGCGCTTGCAAAGGGTATCGATCCGCTGATCAACCCAGATGCCGTAAGGCACCAGATCGACCGCTCCGCCATGGAGATCCAGATCCAGGGCTGGAGTCGCGACCTTAAATACCCGGTCTACCCGATCCAGGTGCAGGCAGGGACGAACGGCGTGTACTACGCGACCACCGATCGCGCGAGCTCCTACAAGGAATTCGACTTCGACGAACTGCGCTGCGAGATCGGTGACGCCGACCCTGCTGTTCTGAAGGCGCCCGGCTACGCCTGCGCCGACGGTGTGTGCGTGACCAAAGAAGGTGCCGTCCTCGGCACCGACCCACGTCGGCGCATCAACAAGAAACATCGCTGCTGAGCGATCAGGTAGCAGCGACACCTTCCGCACTCGGACGGCGGTACCGACACGTCCGGTTTCCACCTTCCCCCTCATCATTCCTCATCGAAGACTTTTCACATGACTTCCCTCGATACGATCAGGTTGATCGGTTTCAGTCTCGCCTTGACCGCGCTGGCCGGTTGCGGTGACAGCAAGATCTCTGCCGTCAAGGACACGCGCTTGCGTGGTGACGAGTTCACCGTCGGAGAGACGTTGAGCAAGGTCAAGGAGTGCAAGAGCACCGATTGGACCAGCGAGATCGTCAACAACGCCACCGTTGTCACGCATACCTGCACGGTCAAGCTGGACGACGAACTGCTCAGCGCGTCCAAGCAAGGGGAACTGGCCGCCCTGAAGACAAGATCGGAGCTCGCGGATCTTTCCGTCACCACGGCCTTGTCGCAAGCCCGCAGTGCCCATGCAGAAGCAGTGCGATTCAGTCAGGAG
>Ga0247823_10003829_pt1 | contig 12138 bp, 9 predicted proteins | sample 13C_PalmiticAcid_2_FD_192426 | JGI IMG/M metagenome (GOLD analysis project Ga0247823, IMG submission 192426) | Soil microbial communities from agricultural site in Penn Yan, New York, United States - 13C_PalmiticAcid_Day30 | ecosystem: Environmental > Terrestrial > Soil > Agricultural land...
AGCGGTTTATTTAGTTTAACTAAGTGTTCCACCTATAGGGCAATGGGGGAATCCAGCGAGGGAATTACACCACCTGTTAGGATAACCTCCAGCCGAATGTTGCCCCTTGCTCCCGCTCTTCCGCAGTAAATCCGTGACGACATGCTACACGTTCTAACAAAGGAATTCCCGCTACTTCCGGACGATCGCCGCCAAGAGATCGTTAGAAATGCGACAGCACTGATGTGGCCCAGCATCAACCGTAAGGCGTTGGAGACGACGATGCGAATGCTTGCCGGAATTGCCGTCCTCAAACCTGAGAGCCCACCAGAGCTAAAAAAGCCATGAGCGAGTCCAAACGACAGCGAGCCTCTAGCAAGCTGGACAACCTCCCGCCGGAGAAATTCCACGCATTGCGCGACGGTCTCATCAACCGCACCTTCACCTCGCAAGCTCAGGCTCAAGAGTGGGTCGCCACCACGTGCGGCTTCACCACCTCGGCTGCGGCCCTGTCTACTTTCTACGTACGCCACTGCGCGCCATTCATGGTCGCACGGTCTTCGGAGCCGCCATCTCAGGCCGCAACGCTGGAACGTCTGCTTGAGGCAGTCGAGAAGCTTACGGCGGCCGTGGAAGCGAACACCGAGGAGCTGCGGAAGGGTAGATAAAGTCCGATGTCCGGTCGCCATCCAAACATGCGAGACACACCCGCCGAGTGCCAGCCGGGCGACTGGCTGCTCGCATCCTCGGTCCCGCAATGGAGCAAGAGCCAAGTCTTCCACGAGTTCACTCCGGATGAGAAACAAGTCGATCGCTGGACCTTTCGTGGCAGCTACTTCATCGACGCTGCTGGCGATCCCGTGGCCATCTGGCGGAGAGAGGAACGGCTGTAGGTATTACCGCAACCGACATGGGAAGGGTTCGGGATTTCCTAATCCCCCCTTCGAAAATCTCCCGATGCGCCTCTCTCGCCTTTCCTGTATTCAATGAATGTCATGAGCCATCCGTCGCGCCTGTGGGCTATTGGAGCGGCGGATAGAGCCCCTCGCAGGAGACGACGCTTGCGGGGGCTCGATTCTTCCCGGTGCTAAAGCGCCCGTGGCCGGAAACAAACCCAAGCCGGTCACGGGCCTTCGCCCAGCAAGGTACGACTCCAAAGCGAGCACTAACTTATTCCATGACTATTCATCAAAGCGGGAGGCGGGACGATCTGAAGCTTATGGACGAAGCATGGAAGGGTTCGGAATCATTGCAGCCAGAGGGCAACACATAAGAGTTGCACCCGGTCTTTCAGCACCGAGTCCACGGCCGTAACCGGCATGAGTCTCGGTCGGGGAAATCCGATGTTTGCAGCGGGCGGAACGAGCCGGATCACGGGGGACACGTGCCATCGCGGAGAACGAGCAGCCAGCGTGCTTCGGCGACCAGTCGATCCCTTCCATCTACCTTTAGCGCTGAAAGGAGCCTTTCGTCCACAACCATCGGGGAGGATGGAGCCGTTTCGAAAGGGTCCTCATTGGTAGGACGGAAATCCATCAAATGGGCCTCTTTGCCGACTTCTAGGGTAGCAAGCCACACCTCCCGTCCGACGTGGAGTTCAACACAGATGCCGTCGTAAGCGCGTAATTCTTCAAGAGTCACCAGTCACCTTAGAACGGGCTTCGGTGGTTTGCCATTCGGCTGACACAAAAGGATCGGAAGATTATCGCGGATGCGGGAACGAACCGTTCCCGCAGGATCGCGCCGCGGCCACGGCTGAGGATCAAGGTTCGGGAGCGCTGGCCCAAGCTTCGCGTATGGCTGCCAACGTTACCTGCGGTGCTGCGGGATTCACCGACGGCTCATCCTCGGCGAGTTCCGCGGCAACAATTCCAGGGAGAACACGGGTGAGCGACGTCACCGTGGGAGCACATGCTCTCAAGCCCTCCTCTGCCAAGGTTGTGCACTCGGGATGGCCCGAAGTGAGAGCGAGCGTCAGAAGCATCCCGTAGCTCGTCGCCGCTGTCGTCTGGGCGACGATATCGTCTCGCACCATTCGCGACACGGGATGTTCTCGCATCCTTCCGTAGAGCCCGGCAAGCACACCGGTGGCGGTCATCACTCCCTCCTTTAGCGCCGAACCCAGAGCGCCTCCTTCATCCTTGGACAGTGTTTTCAAACGCTCCAGCCGGGACTCGGCCTGGGTGGCGATTTCGCCCAGGATCGCGGCGAGTGGAGGGTGTCGGCTGATCCTTTGATCCTCCAGTTGCCCTCGGATCGCTTTCGAAATGTCGGCCTCGAGACCGATCATGTCATTCACATACTGACGAAGATTATCGGAATGGCTCGTGTGCATGGTGACCTTACATAAACCGTGCCGTTGTCGGCTCAGAGTTTCGTATTGTTGGGGAACGTGTCCCATTGCGCCTTCCCTATCGCGGCAACTCGGCGAATACCCGGGCCTCATTTGCGACACCCGATTGATCCTGCGACAGCGGACGGGAGTCTAGGAAAGAGCTCCGGCCCTATGGTGGCGTGTGATGTCAAGTGGTCGCCCCGCCACCTGAACCTTCCTCGCCACGGGGGCCTTCGGGGTCATCCCGCTTCTCTAGCTCGGAATTGATCGGATCACCGGCGAGCTTGCCGCCGAGAGCGCCCAAGCCAGCTCCGACAAGAGCCCCCACGGCCATGCCTGCCGGGCCACCCATTGCGCCGACGGCGGCGCCGGCGGCAGCCCCAGTGACTCCGCCGACAGAGGTGCCGACCGCGCCTCCTAAACCTTCCTTCCTAACAACGTGGCTGGGGCCGTGGTCCTTGGCCTTCGGATGTTCTTCCGGCACCGGGGTCGAAGCGGGATCGAGATCAGGTTCAGTCATAGCGAAGCAAGCTCTCGCAATCGCCGTGCCGTCCGCTTGCCCGGTTCATCGAGACCTTGCGAGCCACGTTTTGCAGGAACGGAGCAGGGGCACGGTTTGCAACTCGCATCGCCAAGGGGATCATCTGCATCATTCGTCGCTGATACCCAGGGCGCTCTTCACGGCAGCCTCGAGTTTCTCACGGGACTCGGAGGGCGCGATGGCAGCCGCCGCGTCATCCAGGACTCGCACGACCTCCGCCGCAGTTGTGCCGGGATAGTCGCTTACGAACTGCTCAACGAAGTATCTGCGCTCGTGCTCTTCACTGAGGGCAAGTGCGGCGATCCTGTGGTGTGTTTCCTTTTTCGTCACTCATGGCATCGAGAAATTCCACGTCCTCTATGCAAGGACCGTGCCGCCGTTCCCCTTGCCCACTCCTTGGTGGAACACCTCCTGCGAAAAGACCCGCATGGCAGGCTCACGGAAAAGCCCCAGCAAGCGCTCACCCGCGCTCACGAAGTATCGCGAGAAACGGAGCTTTGCATTCACTCCAGAGCCGGCGGGCAAACGAGGCAGTAAATCGGGACGCTCTTTCGTCATTCAAGAGCACCACGCGCGTAGGCATCACTTCGACTTCCGCTTGGAAATAGATGGGGTGCTGGTCAGTTGGGCGGTTCCGAAAGGCATTCCCGAAGAGCCCGAAGCAAAACGCCTCGCCGTCCAGGTTGAGGATCATCCGCTTGAATATGGAAATTTTGAAGGCGAGATCCCGAAAGGCAACTATGGGGCTGGCACGGTGAAGGTCTGGGACAAGGGGGAGTGGGAGCCACAGGGCCGCTCCTGGCGGAGCGACTACGAGAAAGGAAAGCTGAAGTTCGTTCTCCGCGGCAATCGACTTCGTGGCGAATACCTTCTCGTTAGGACCGAGGAGCCAAATTGGCCTTCGCAAGCTCTCCGATTCTGTCCCGACCCCCGATGCGGTAAAGCTGGCCAAGGAGGAGCCTCACTTCATTCCGTTCCAGTTGGCGAAGGTGGTACCCGCCGTCCCTACGGGACCTGACTGGATCCACGAGATCAAGTTGGACGGCTACCGCATTCAGGTGATCAAGGCCGCCGGGAAGGTCACGGTCTTTACCCGCAACGGGCACGACTGGACAGACAAGTTCCAAGCGCTGGCAAGGCAGATCGGCAAGCTGTCGAAGAAGGACTTCATCCTCGATGGTGAAGCGGTGGTTTTCGATGAGAAGGGCAAGACCAGCTTCGGACTTCTGCAAGCGGCAGTGGGAGTCCGGGCACGGAGACAGGCGGGAATAGAGGTTGGCTTCGTCGCCTTTGATATCCTGCACTTCGGTGGCTTCAATCTCCGTCCCCTGCCCTTGGCGGAGCGGCTGAAGTGGCTGGATAAACTGCCACTCTCCGACACGGGGGCGATCCGCCGGTCAAGGTATTGGAGCGAGGACGCCGGGGCCGATCTTTTCCGGGAAGCCTGTCGCCTAGAGCTGGAAGGCATCATCTCGAAGAAGCTGAGCCAGCCGTATGCGCCCGATCTGCGGGAGTGGACTAAGAGCAAGTGCCGCCCCCGGCAGGAGTTTGTGGTCTGTGGTTACCTGCCGCCGAAGAGCTCCCTGCCTGCGTTTGCTTCATTGCTCCTGGGCACGGTCGAGAACGGCAAGTTGATACCCCGGGGGAAAGTTGGCACCGGCTTTACCGAGGATAGCCGTCGCGAGGTGCTCGCCCAGCTGGAGCCGCTCCGCACTCGAGAGCCGGCCTTCAAGGTGGACGAGCGCGGGGTGATCTGGGTGAAACCGCAACTCGTTGCAGAAGTGGAATACGCGGAGATCACCCGCGATGGATACGTGCGCCAGGCCAGCTTCATCGAATTGCGAGAGGACAAGGGAGCGAAAGAAGTCCATCTGGAAGGCATCCAACGAGCGCGGGCAGACGCCAAGAGCGCCAAGGTACATGGCATCGCCATCACGCATCCCGAACGAGTGGTCTACCCTGAAGACGGAATCACGAAGTTCCAGGTCGCGAAGTATTTTGAGAGGGTGGCGGATCTCATTCTTCCCTTCCTGAAGAACAGGCCCCTCGCACTCCTGCGTGCTCCTACCGGTGTGGGTGGCGAGCTCTTCTTCCAGAAATCATTTGAGAAGGGACAGCCCGCACACGTTTTCAGTAAGACTCTCGGCGATGGCACCGAGACCATCTTTGTCAACGACGTGAAGGGCCTCGTTTCCCTTGCGCAGTTCGGTGTCCTCGAGCTTCACCCATGGGGAGCGCGCTACCCGGAGGCGGACAAGCCCGACTTTCTGATCTGGGATCTCGATCCCGACGCCGCCGTAGCGTGGCCGGAGGTCATGGGAGCCGCTTTTCTCCTCCGCGATTTCCTTCGCGCTCGAGGGCTAGAAACCATGGTGAAGACCTCTGGCGGCAAAGGCCTACACATCCAGCTCCCCGTGAAACCGATATATGGGTGGGACGTGCTGAAGGAATTCACCAGACAGGTCTCGATCGCCGTTGCCGGTTTCAACCCCGCCAAGTTCACAACCGTAATCTCCAAAAGCCGCCGGAATGGGAAGATCTTCATCGACTACCTGAGAAACGGCCGGAGCGCGACCTGCATTGCCCCATGGGGATTAAGAGCGCGTCCAAAGGCGCCCATCTCGATGCCGATCAACTGGGAGGATCTCTCCACCGTCACACCCGCGGGATTCACGATAGAGGAACCGCCCCAAGCGCCGGGAGAGTGGACTGATTTCACCGCCCAGCGCATTACCAAAGCTCACCTGAAGGAATTCGGACTCACATGACAATCGCCACCTATAATGTCAATGGGGTGAACGGACGCCTGCCCGTGTTACTGCGCTGGCTTGAGCAAACGGCACCCGACGTGGTGTGCTTGCAGGAGCTAAAAGCTCCTCAGGAACGCTTCCCGGAGCATGCCATCAACGACGCTGGCTATGGAGCGATATGGCATGGACAGAAAAGCTGGAATGGCGTGGCCATCCTCCTGAAAGGCGGCACCCCCGCCGAAACCACTCGAGGGCTGCCCGGTGATCCCGAAGACCTGCACAGCCGTTACATCGAAGCCCTCATCGAGGGCATTACCATCGGCTGCCTCTATCTCCCCAACGGCAATCCCGCGCCCGGTCCCAAGTTCGACTACAAGCTCCGCTGGTTCGAGCGTCTTACGAAGCACGCACGCAAACTCTTGAAACGTGACACCCCCGTCATCCTCGCCGGTGACTTCAATGTGATGCCAACGGAACGCGACGTCTATAAGCCGGAGAGCTGGGTCGATGACGCGCTCTTTCGACCGGAGACCCGGGCAGCCTTCCACAAGCTGGTCAAACAGGGGTGGACTGACGCCTTGCGCGCCGTTTACCCGGAAGAGCGGATCTATACGTTCTGGGACTATTTCAGAAATTCGTTCGCGAGGAATGCCGGGCTACGAATCGATCATTTCCTGCTGAGCCCTCACCTGGTTGACAGGCTCGCGAATGGGGGAGTCGATCGTGAGGTCAGGGGCTGGGAGAAAACCAGCGACCACGCGCCGACATGGATCGAGCTTAAGAAGCCGCGGCGGGCGGAATAGAAGACAAAACGGCGCCGCCGCGGGGCAACAATGCCAAGTCCCCTGGTGGCCCACTTGGGGACTCAGCAGCATATTTGCCTCGGGGTGCTCTCAGAACTCCGGTTTGGTTTTCGCCTTTGCCCGGTCACTCTGCTCTTCATGGTAAGGTGCGACGGCCTTGTTCGTCGCCTACGGGATCAAGCTCTCGGGTTCTGGAGAGTCCCGGGCAGCCACAGGCGGCACGCTGAAGGTGCACTGGGCGTGGGCGATCGAGACCTGCTTGCTTGAGCCTACGGCATTCCGGGTGCAGCTCTCCTAAAGGGGGGGAGGAGCCAATCTACGTCCGCCTCAATCCTGTGACCTGATGAGATGCCCCTGTTCATGCCTGCCGTCACCCTACAGGCCGCAGCGTCGGCTAGCCGGCCATGACACCCTGAATTCAGACCTTTGTTCCGTTGATTCTCGGTGTCTACCGGGTATCAAGCCCTACCCGCAGGGACTCGTTTTGGGGAGATCAGCAGCATGACTTGTAGGTCACCGATCGCTCAGGGAAGTAAATTACCATGCAGGATATTATCGAGGGTAGTCCCGCCGCAAAGTCACCGCAGCCTCCCTGAGTCAGTACAAGCCGAGCATCTTCGCCTTCTGAGTAAGCCGGCTTCCGTTGGTCATCCGAGAACCTCAGGCGTTTCTGGCCCTGCAATTCCTTGAGCACACGCACTTCCTCCTGAAGATACTCGATAACGTCCTGCTGCTGTCGGTTGATCCAGCCTGCGACGGCAACCATCATGAGAGTGCCGATTCCCATCGCGGAAAGGTAGCTGAAGGACTACTTCTGCACAGCCTAAAATCGGCTAACCTACATTTTTAACGGCCTGAAATCCTGACACTTACACTACATTCGAATTTCTGGACACCACGGCCATCCGCAGATCGCGCAATCGACGCCCCGCGAATCGATGTCCAAAAAGCGGATTTCAGTTTCAGAAGCCTTGTCACTGCCGCTCCTATTCCCGCTGTTCTCATTTCGGCCGGAATAGGGTTCTTGATAGGAAGTTTCGTCCGGCGCTGACCGTCATTGGTACGTCCACCACGATAAACCCGGTCCGTAAACCCGGTCCGCGCGGGCCGTTCAGTGAACGGCCCGCGCGTCGAGAGACGGCGTATTAGGGCTTGGTGGCCATGATCCTGCCGAATAGCTTTGATTCTGCGGCAAGGCTTCGCGGGATACGGACTTCCACGGTATCAAGCGCCGCCGACGGTGAATCCTCGGTGACATCGACTGCTGGCAGATCATCGTCAGACCCCACCGTGACGAAGTCGTTCCAAATTCCCAGATCGGTCGACCACTGGACTTTGACCACCGTATCGTTCTCAGAGATATCGGAGCGACGGAATGTGAGCGCCAGATCATCGTCCGTCAGACTCGGGGCAGGCAGGATCGAGGTATCGGCGGAACCGGCTCCCACCGGGATGCCGCCCAGCACGTACTCCAGGACATTCTTGATGCCGTCGCCGTCTGCATCCTGCTCCGGCCCATCGTTGACGCCAGCTTCGAAGGGGAAGCCACTGGCCCACGATGCATAGCCCAAAGGCGCAGGGCCCACACGAATCTTCCCGGGGCCGGTGATGAAGCCTGGATCGGTGGTCGCGTCATAGACCCCATTCGCCTTCGGCGGCTGGCCATTGATCGTCAGCGACCCCACCTGATCGGTCGAGGAATGAGCGAGATGGAGAACGGCGCCAGTCGTTCCGATGACCACGGCAGCGGCATCCGCCAGCACCGGCTGGGTGATCGACAGCGTTCCCTCCGTCACCGTGGTGCTACCGGTATAGGTATTGCTTCCTTCGAGCGTCCACTTGCCGGCATCGCGCTTGTTGAGGCTGGTGGTGCCGGTTCCATTCTTGATCACCCCGGTCACCTTGTTATCTTCCGTTGACGCTCCCTCGAGGATCAGGGTTCTTCCTTCGCCGATGTTATTGGTCACATCACCGGTCAGGAGAAGAGAGCCACTGTCCGACTGAATGGCCGTGAAGCCGGCGCTCGACCTCATCGTGATGACACCGGTGAGCGTGTTGTTCCCGCTGAGATTCGCGATCGCGTAACCGGAAGCGCCGCTGCCATCATTGCTTGAGGAGATCTCATTCGTAAGCGTGATTCCGCCCTGCAGCTGCAAGCCCGACGACAGATTGCGAATGTTGATCCTGCCGGTACCCAGCGCACCACTCGCTTCGGCTCTCACCAGACCGCCATTCAGGTCGACCTCCCCGCCCAATGCATTGGCGGTTTTCAGCACCAATAACCCGCCTCCGATCGTTGTCAGACCCGTGTAGGAATGGGGACCGGTGAAGGTCAAGGTGCCAGCACCCGACTTCACAAATCCGAGAGCCCCTGACGGCCCGTTCTCCAGCGTTCCATCGAAGGAATTGTCGATGGCATTGTTCGCGCGCAGCAGGCGTTCCTCCAGCGCCCCGTTCGTGATCGTGCCAGAGCCGATCAGACCGGAAACATTCAAATCACCACCGGCGACGCCTGTCCTGCCGATTTGCAAGGAGCCCGCTGCCACGTTCAGCGTGCCACCGACGATACTTCCCGCCGTGGACCCGCCGCTGCTCGACAGGATCAGCTTCCCCGTGCCCAGCTTCGTCACATCGTGAGCCGGTGCCTTCAGCTCCCCGAGGGTGACAGTGCCTGAGGGCACCGTGATCGAGCGGTTCGTATCGATCCCGCCGACCGTCACGGTTCCCATTCCCATGTCGAGATCGCTGGGACCGACGAAGGCAAGGTCCGCATTCGCGTTCTTCGCGTTCACGTTCGTCATGATCACGGGCGCGCCGCTTGTATTGCCGATCACACCGCCATTGATGGTCAAAGGTCCCGTGCCGAGGGCCAGGGCGTGATCGATATTGATCCTGCCGTTGTTCAGGACCGTCCCGCCTCCATGGGAATTCCCGGTGGCCACCGTGAGCGATCCAGTCCCGTTCTTGATCAAGGAACCACCTGCGATGCCGAAGCCACTGCTGCTCGCCAGCGTATAGTTGACGGCGGTGGAGTTGTTGAAGGTCGTCGTGGAAGGATTCACGTTCCCGTCATCCACTTGCACCACCTCGTCGGCTCCCGGCATATCATCGAAGATCACATCGTCCCCTTCGAGGTAGTCCGTCGCCGAACCATCCGTGGAGAGCTTCCAGTTTTTACCTCCGCTTATGGCATTGACCGTCCATTGGTTCGACTCCGCTCCCGTCCAACGGATCGGATTCCCAATGATTTCAAGCGCGAGATTGTTCCCGTTGATGACCAGTTCCCCGAGATCCTGGCGTGGCCCGAGGATCGCGCCGAAGACATCGCCCAACCTGAAATCCTTCGCATCTGCGGAAGCGAAGGACGTGAAGCTGATCAGATTGTTGAAGCCGTTTTTCCAAGTACCGGAGCCCTTGATATTGATGACGATCGCATCATCTTCCCCGGAGGTGGTGAGATCCCCTGCGGCGATGGCCACGGTCGTCAGCGAGGAACTCAGATTCACCGTAGCCTCGCCCGCGAAGTTCAGGTTACCGGTGGTCAATGTTCCGAAGCCTCCGTTGCCATTCGCAAGCACGGCAGCCAATGAGTCAGCAATGGCCAACGGCCCCACCGTTCCCGTCCCGTCCACGATCCCCTCGGTCAAGGTGATGGGAGGTGTCGATGGGACCGTGCTGGTATACAGCAGCTTCGAGCCCGCTCCGGAAACGGAAATCCCGCTGCTGGAATTGATGGAACCGGTGCCGCTGATGGTCAGGGTCCCCGCGCTCACTTGGGTGGGGCCCGCATAAGTGCTGGTAGCGGTGAGTGACAGGGGGTTCGGTCCAGCCTTGATCAGTCCCCCGTTGGAAATCGCGCCCGAGAAAAGGTGGGGCGAGGCGGGATCGGCCAGGGTGATCGTGCGCGTCCCGCCACCCAGATCCATCGAGCCAGCCAGCGTTGTCTGGTTGTTTCCAATGATCGAGAAATCTCCGCCCACTACGATCCGGTTGTGAAGCGTCTTGCCACCCAACCGCGCCCTCATGGATCCGCCGTTGATGGTGAGGGTTCCCGTTCCCAACGGCCCGCTGGTGGGAGCATCGGCAGCACCGGCGGAACTGGTGCTGTAGTCGATCATCCCGTTGTTGAGAGTGAAGCCTCCGCTGTAGGTATTGCCACCATTGTTCAGGACCCAGGTCCCCGTGCCATCCTTGACGAGCGACAGCGTATTGCCGGTGCCATTGGTAATCAGGCCGCGATAGGCCACAGCGTCCACGGTGGTATTCGTCCCCGTCAATGTCAGCGTGATATTGCCTGTATTCGGCACACCGGAGAGCACAGTGGAAGCACTCGGGTAGAAGACCCCGGTTCCAGAGCTATTGGCAGTCCACGCCTGGCTTGCTGACAGAAGCCATGAACTCAGTGAAGAGGCCCCACCCAGCTTGCCGCCGTCTCTCGCGGTGGCTCCTCCCGCTCCCGTCGTCAGTACCGGCGTCGAATTACCGGCGAAATTCATGGAGCCATCTTCCACCGTGATGCTGTTGGCCGTCCTCGATCCGGAAACAGTCACCGTATAAGCTCCCGTCGCGGTAGTGCCGGCCGAGAAGGTGAGATCGTCGGCAGCAGTCGTCGCCGTCGAGAAGGTTCCCGCTCCCCCGTCCGGGTCGGAGTTCCAAAAATTGGAGGTGCCCCAGGTACCCGCCGGGGTCGCAGTGGTGCCGGCCGTCGCTCCGTTGTTATCCCAGTAGAGATTGGCCGCCGGGGCCAGCGAGGGCGCAAAGATTGCCAATCCGGCATAAATAATGCCGAGCCTGCTACTTGAGGGGCTGGACCAGATGGAACGTCCTTTGGCAGAAAGGCATGGGTTGGCTGAGATCGTCCGAGTGTGATGCTTCATAAGTCTCTGTGGCCTGCGATGGATTTTGGGTAGCTTTGGAGGTAGTGCCTCGCGGCGACCTCCACTGAATCACTTTGAGTTCAAGGAATTGGGTTCGCGGCAGGGCGAAATGCTCTGCCACTGGACGGAAAGGGCGAAATTTTCCGCTGAAACCCGACAGACGTCGGTAAGAAATTTTCAACCGGGACTGATGGCAAGCCCGCCGCACCTCAGTCGCTTCAGTCCGGGACTCCACCGCGCCGCCATCGATGATGAGTTTTCCTGTCGGGTTTTGAGGGGAATTTCCGCCCTTTGTACTTGAGCATGGCATTCCATCCACCGGTCACCTGTTTCCATCCCTTGCAAGATCGTGATTAACCAATCCCTAGATCTGCAAACCCAAGCACCCCGCTCCAAGCCGATAGCCGTGGCGGTGATTGGAAAATGCCAGTATTTGCTGAAAGGCTTATTACCCGACACCGGCCTAGTGTGCGCAGGCTCCTGGCGGAATGGCAACGATGCGATCACGGGCTTGGAGAAAGATCCACCCCAGGTGATTCTCATGGATATCGACTGTCCCTCAGTCGGCGGTATTGTAGCGACCTCGCGGATCAAATTGCGGTTTGCCGGCGTCCAGATCCTCGCGGTCACATCATCGCATGACGCAAGGACGATCGTGGCAGCGATCCAGCGCGGTGCTTCGGGTCACGTTCACAGGTCCGCCACTCCTGGGGACGTCGCCCGCGCGGTGCAGAAGGTGATGCACGGCGGCGTTACGGTGAGCGAAGAAGTGGCACGCGGCTTGATTTCGAATTTTCACAAGCTGCTAGGCGTCGGGATGTCCCCTGCCGATCTCACCCACCGCGAACATGAG
>Ga0247823_10003830_pt1 | contig 12136 bp, 9 predicted proteins | sample 13C_PalmiticAcid_2_FD_192426 | JGI IMG/M metagenome (GOLD analysis project Ga0247823, IMG submission 192426) | Soil microbial communities from agricultural site in Penn Yan, New York, United States - 13C_PalmiticAcid_Day30 | ecosystem: Environmental > Terrestrial > Soil > Agricultural land...
TGGGCTTTATCCGTATCTCCGAAACTTCGATGGAGGCGGTGTTTCAGAAGCAGGTGCAGGCGTTTGGTTTGTAAGTCATCCCCGGGCCGTTAGTCGTTGTTTTCCGCAAATAACAGGAATGGGTTGTTTGGGTGTGAGAGTATCTATATCTTACGTAGATACCCCAACTAAACCTGTTTATGCCCCAATTTTTACCCTTTTCTCTTGCAGCGCTTACCCTCTTACCCTGCCTGGCTGTTCAAGCCCAGGAGCAAACCAGCAATGTTGATGTGCAAATCATTCCCATGCCCATGCCCCTTAGCGAGTTCGTGATTTCTGCGAATAAGTTCAACGAAAACAAACGGAACGTGGTGCAGTCCATCCTGGTGATCGACAACAAAGTAGTGACCCGCTCCAACCCGCAAACCTCGGCCGATATGCTGCAGCAAACCGGAAATGTGTTTGTTCAAAAAAGTCAGCTGGGTGGCGGAAGTCCCGTGCTGCGCGGCTTTGAGGCCAATCGTGTGCAATTGGTGATAGATGGGGTGCGGATGAACAATGCCATTTACCGCGCCGGTCACCTGCAAAATGCCATCACCATCGATCCCAATATGCTGGAGCGCACCGAAGTGATGTTTGGTCCGGCCTCTACTTTGTACGGCAGCGATGCCATTGGCGGGGTAGTGGTGTTTGAGAGCCGCAGACCCAAGTTGTCCGAAAACGGTTCGTTCACCGCCGGCGCCAATGCCATGGTGCGTTATTCCACCGCCAACCAGGAAAAAACAGGGCATGCCGATATCAACCTGGGTTGGAAAAAATGGGCCTCACTCACCTCGTTTACCTACTCCGATTTTGACGACCTCGTGCAGGGCAATAACCGCTCTGCCGCGTATCCCGATTTTGGCAAACGGCCGCAATACGTGGTGCGGGCCAATGGCCGCGATTCGGTGGTGAACAACAGCAATATCAACAAACAGGTGTACAGCGGTTACAACCAGGTGGATGTATTGCAGAAATTGTTGTTCAGGCCCAATAACCGGGTGATGCACACGCTTAACCTGCAATATTCACACTCTTCAGATATTCCCCGCTACGATCGCCTCACCGATATGCGCAACGGACAGCTGCGGTATGCCGACTGGTTTTATGGTCCGCAGGACAGGCTGATGGCGGCTTACCAGCTGCATACCACTTCCCTGCACGGATTTTTCAATGAAATGAAAGTGGGCGTGAATTACCAGCACCTCGAAGAGAGTCGCAACGACCGCGAGCTGAACAAAAATTACCTCAACCACCGCCTCGAAAAAGTAGATGTGGTGGGCTTTAGTGTGGATGGCATCAAACGTTTTGGTCAGCAGGAATTATCGCTGGGTATGGACGGACAGCTGAACCTCGTGAACTCCACGGCCAGTCAGCAAAGCATGGCAGAGGGTGGGGCAGACCTGCCGCTGGCCACCCGCTACCCCGATGGTAAAAACAACATGACCCTGCTGGGACTTTACGCACAACATATCTGGAAAATAAAACCCAACAAACTTGTGCTCAACGATGGTTTGCGGGTGAGTTATGTGGGACTGAATTCCCAGTTTAAAGATACTTCCCTCACACATTTCCCTTTCTCGTTTGGTACCGTGCAACAAAACAATGTAGCGTTGAGCGGCAACCTGGGACTGGTGTACATGCCGGTGAGGCCGTTGCGCATTCATGCGGGCGTATCGACGGGTTTCCGCGCGCCAAACATCGATGATGTGGGCAAAACCTTTGATTCCCGTGCAGGCGAACAATTGCTGGTGCCCAACGCCAACCTTCGTCCCGAATACAGCTACAACGCTGATCTCGGTTTCACCGCACTGGCCTGGGGCGAACGCATTAAACTGGACGTAACCGGTTTTTATACGCTGTTGCGCAATGCCATCGTGGTAGATCGCTATAACTATAACGGACAGGACTCAGTGATGTACGAAGGCAAAATGACTGCCATCACCGCAGCGCAAAATAAAGCCCGGGCGTATGTGTATGGTGTAAGTGGTTCATTGATCGTGGAACCCATGCGGGGTTTGAAATGGTACAGCACGATTAACTATACCCGTGGCCGTTTTCAGAATGCCAATGGCTCCGAAGTGCCGATGGATCATATTCCGCCGGTGTTTGGCAAAAGCAGTGTGTCATATCTCTGGCGCAAACTCACCACAGAGGCGTATGTGCAGTTCAACGGCTGGAAACGCATCGCTGATTACAATCCATATGGCGAGGACAACGAAAGATATGCCACCAAAGATGGTATGCCCTCCTGGTACACACTCAACCTGAGAGCCGGTTACCAGATCACGCCTAAAATATCTGTGAACGCAGCACTCGAAAACATACTGGATCGCAACTACCGCTATTTTGCCAGCGGCATCAGCGCCCCGGGACGCAACCTGGTGCTGGCTTTGCGGGCAGGAATATAATATGGCTCAATACCTCATATAGGGTACAATTTTCGAATGGCTGCATTATTGCAGCCATTCTTGTTAACTTGGCGACCGGTAAAACAAACCATATGAAATACCTGTTATCGTTTACACTGGCCGGTATGGTGTGCCTGTTGGGAGCCTGTGGCTTTGGTGAGCAAAAAACGGAAGTGCCTGTAGCTGCGGAGTCTGCTGCACCGGTGCCTGATACGGCCAATGCGGTGTCTGTAGAAGCACCTGTTCCGGCGTTGGACAAAGCCGGTCAGCCACTAGCCAGCCTCTATTTTTTGCGCAGCTACAAAGGTGAATACCCGCAGGATATTCAACTGCTGGCGAAATCGCCGCTCAAAGAACGACTCATTGCACTGGTAGGAAAAGAAAAACAAACCTGGATGCTCGCCAACCTAAATGTCAGCACACCGGTCGAAATCGAGCACAACTGGATGTACACCTGGGGCATGAAAGCCAATGAGGGTGGCGATCCGGGTATGGTGATCATGGCCGATCTGAGCCGCAACGTATTGTATGTGGGCATCAAGAACAAGGGCGATAACGGATTTTATTCAGATGATAACAGCACGATGCCACCCCGTATGGCCAAGTGGATGAACGAAAAAAGAAAATGATGATTACACATTTCAGGGTAGCGAGGCATACTGATAGTCTCGATAAGATGAAAGCTTTTTACATTGGCCTGCTGGGTTTGCAGGAGCTGGGCCATTTTACCGGTCACGATGGGTACGATGGCGTGTTTTTGGGCCTGCCGGGTGCTGACTGGCACCTGGAATTTACCGTTTCGGAAACCAAACCCGAACACCAGCCGGATGCCGATGACCTGCTGGTGTTTTACCTGCCTGATGAAGCTGCTTTGAAAGTATACCAGGGTAGGATGAGTGAGGCCGGTGTGTTGCCTGTAACACCTGTCAATCCTTATTGGGTACAGCATGGCGTGAGTTATACCGATCCTGATGGCTTTGGCATCATGTTGGCATTGAAATCTTAACAGGAACAAGCGGGAATGTTTATCTTGCCTCCCTGAAAAAGCTATGACACGACACATTGGAAAAATAACGGGCCTGGCGGCCATGCTGCTGCTCGGCGCCATGCAAGCCTCTGCCCAGATAGAGCAGGCTCTCGAAACTTCAGAAAATAAATACCAGCAATGCCAGGAAAGCGGCAGAAATGTACCGGCTTGTGCGGCCAGGTATTACCGCGAAACCGACAGCCTGCTGAACCTCACCTACAAAAAGCTGCGCGGCACCCTCAAATCTGATGGCAAAATAGCTTTGCAAAAAGAGCAGAACGACTGGTCGGCCCGCCGCGATGCCTATTTCATTAAACTCAAGGCCGATTACAAAGGCAGTGGCAGCGCTCCCGCCAACGAAGATGAGGCCGATCCCAAAGCCGCTATTTCGGAAGACAAAGCGCGCTTCGTTCGCGAGCGCATCGACGAACTGCTGGGCCGCATTCCCGAAAAGGAAGAAGAGGAGTAAACCCGTCCACGAAACCTTATATCAGGCAGCGGGTACTTCATCTATGTGAAAGTACACTGGTAATCCTTTGGATAGGATGTGATCTCTTTCGCGGTTGGAGCCGGGGCTTTCGCTGATTTGAAGCAGGGCCTCGCACTGGTCAATGATCGCCATTGAAATCAGCATGATGGCTTCATAGGTGTTCCCGGTGCGTATTTTTTGCACCACCGGTAGCGCTGCATTGACGCCTATCAGCGGAACATGACCCTTTTCGAGCAAGGCTGCTGCTGCTTCATTCATTTTATCCAGATTTTGTTGCCGCTCTTCGGCGGTTGGAGCAGAATAAGCCCCTGCTACACCTATAATCATATGCTGAAAATAAGGATAAATATACCGGACTGCTCAATCTGCCCGGCCCGATATTATAAAACGTTAATTCCTAGCGGCTTGCTGTTTTTTCTATACTATTTTCCTTTATCTTGGTAGTAGAATTGCCCAACCCATATGCTAAAGCGCTGGCAACAGCTGAACCATTATTTTAGGACCCGGTTTATACTACAGCCCAATTTTATTCGATTACTGGGTCTGTTGGTATTGCTTTGGGCGCTCCATCGTTGGAATACACAATACGAGGGCAGCGCAGTAAACCGCCTTTTCCAGCAACTGATCACCCTTAGTTTTTACACCTTACTCATTGTACCTGTCGTGACGTTGTTGCTGACGGTAGTGAGTTGGTTGTGGAACTGGAACCGCCTGCGCCACCTGGAGCCCGGCCAAAGTTTCCGGCTCATGGCCCGCGATCGGGATACCACAGTACTTAAAATGCCTCAACTGGTAGCACCTTTGCTGGGGCGACTGCAAGTGTTGCTGCAAACCAACAAACAACTTTGGATCAGCAAGCGCAATGAACAGCACCGTAAACCGTCCAAGTCTACCTGGGCTTTGTTTGAACAACAGGAGTTGTTCTCCGGCAATTATGAAACCTACGAAATCATCGTGCGGCATGTAGATATGCTGGGTTTGTTTGCCATACCGGTGGGCATACCCTGGGTAACGGAATGGATTGTACCGCCCATGGGTGGTCTGCCACAAAGCGACCTGCCCGAACCGCGGGTGACCGAGCAGATGCTGCAAAAGATAAAACACTGGAAAAAGATAGAAGGCGAGTGGCTCCATTATAAAAAATTTGACTGGGGCGATGATGTGCGCAGGGTAGTATGGCCGGTGTTTGCCCGCAGCCGCGAACTAATGGTGCGCCAACCGGAGTTGCAGGAGCCCTATGCTTCGCATGTGTATATTTATGCTAGCTTTTACCAGCAGTATCTCGATGGACTGGCGCCGGAATTTGCTGCGATGATGGCCGATCATTACCGCCGCTCCATCTGGAGCCTGCTCGAAGCCATGGAGACCAGCGATGTGCAGTTCCGCCTCGCGCCCGATCAGTCGGCAGGCATTGCCCATGTCACCGGTCACCAGGTGCGCGAAAGCATTGCCCGGCTCGAGTGGCAGCTGCAACATAATTTGCAGGAGTATGTGAAACCGCGCAAAGCCTCTGTACTCATCGTACATTCCGGTACCGATGCAGATGCGTTGCAACAGTTGATCAGCCAGAATAAAACATTGCCACACCTGGTGTTTATACCATTGAGTGGCATCCTCAAAAGACCGCTCCGGCTGCGCGACTGGCTCAGCTGGATCTGGCTGCCACCACCCGATCACCGCGATGCCATTCGCAAACGCTGGTGGCTCAGTCCGGTACGGCAGCAGATGCTGCACAATGAAAAACGTTTACAACAAATCATCGCCGATGCCCAGCGCTCCGGCAAAATACATTAACCGAACAAGGAATATTCCCCATTGAAATCGCTGCAATACATATCGTTCCGTAAACTCCTGGCCTGGCTGCTGCTGGTAGCCTTGCCGCTGGCATTGTTTGTATGGCAGGGTTTCGAGTTTGTACAGCAGGCCGTAGCCGTTATCCGGCAGCAAACCACTTCACTCACGTTGTATTTTGCGTCGGGTGTGGCTGCTGCGATGGTGCTTTACACGTTTAGGCTTCGGTTGTTGCCTACGGCAGCGGTGCTCGCGGCGGTCTTGCTCAGCATGTATGCCGCTATTGACCGTTCGGCGATCGGGGAGTTTGATACGTTTTACCTCTCTGTTCAGTTCCTCATTTTTGCGTACCTGTTTTTCACTGGCTGGTTAAGTGGCTGGGGATTGCTGCGCTGGCGCTGGTATCCCTGGGTGTTTTCCGGTGTGGTTTTACTGGTCACCTTGTTGTGGTTGCCTGTAGAGGTTAAACCTTCGCTGGCTGCGGTGCTTATTCCTATTGGTTCGGTGCTGGCCTTCTCGGCTTACCTGATTTACATCTGCCATGCGCTGCGCAACCTGGAGGACAACGATATTGCCCAGTGGAAAAGACTGGTGCCAAAAGTGATTTTGTTTACCCTGCTGGCCGGTGGATTGGTGGCATTGGTAGCCTGGTGGCAATCGCCCGAGCTGGACAAAGCCATTGAAGAAGCCCGCGGCGGCGGCAAAGAAGGGGAGCAAAATATGTTGGGCCGCAACAAAGACGGGACTTACAATGTGAAGAAAGGCATGCAACTCGGTGGCAGCAACGGCCGTGGCAAAGAGCTGCTGTTTGTAGCCCATATCGAGAACTATTTCGAAGGCACAGATATTCCCAATCCGCTGTACCTCACTTCTTACCATTTTACCCGGTTCGATACCACTACAGAAACTTTTGAGCCAGACCCTAACGTGCCGCAACAGGATCTGTTCCGACCCAATCCGTCGGCCATTCCTTTGTATGCTACGGTACAGGATTCTTCAGTGCTCAAAACGGTACTGCACGATAAATTACAGCAAACGGTAGAGATAGAAATCTACAACCGCAAACTGGGACGCGATGAATTTACCGCACCCATCACCTCGTTTTTTGTACAGCCGGTAACGGTAGAAAAAGAAATGCGCAAAGAGTTTGTATCGGCTTTCAGAGCCAAGAGCCTGAGCTCCAAACTCAACAGCGCCTACTTTGTGTACAATCCCGGCAAAGACCCGATGGTAAAGGCTTTCCAGGAAATGCGTTTCGAAGAACTGCGCAAAGTGAAGGATTTTGACGGGCTGGAACCCCAGTTCAAAAACTACTACACCTTCATGCCCAAGGGTGGCACTTACGATTCCATTACCGCGCTCACCCGTCGCATCACTGCCGGAGCCCAAACGCCGGTAGACCAGGTGATTGCCATCCGCGATTATTTCATGAGCAAGGACAAAGACGGCGAGCCTTTGTTTAAATACTCCGATAACCCCGGTATTCCAGGTGTGCCTGCTGCCAACAAGCTCATGTATTTCCTGTTCGAAAACCGGAAAGGATACTGCGCTTATTTTGCCGGTGCTACGCTGTTCATGCTGCGTTCATTGGGTATTCCCAGCCGTATGACGGTGGGTTTCCTGGTGGTAGACCGCAGTGATAAAAACAAGGGCTGGTACTGGGTGTATGCCGATCAGACGCATGCCTGGGTGCAGGTGTATTTCCCTGGCTATGGCTGGATTGATTTCGATACCACCATTGGCAACGATGATGCCCGCGAAGCACCGCAGCCCGATGGCACACCGCCGCTGCAACCTTCCAAAGCCTGGCTGGCCGTAAGGGGTAAAGTGCTGTCGGTAGACACCCTGCAACGCATGCTGAACCTGGACATGAAATCGCTCATGTTCAAGGACAAGGATTATATCGCTGCTACGCAAAAGAAAGTGCAGCTCGACCTGCGCTCTGCTAAAGTGGTGATCGATTCTGCTGAAATGCCCATCAGCAAACTCACTCCGCAGATGAACATCATTGGGGTGTCGTTTGCAGAAGTCTATAAAAACAAAAAGTTGTCGCCACAACTCTCCGATGCTGTCAAAGCAACAGAAGAACTGGGCGAACCATTCATCATAGATGAAGTATACGTACAGCCCGATGCCAAACAGGAGCCACCAGCCGAACAGCCCAAAGAAGCTGCAGGGCAGGGGCTGACGGGTAAAGACCTGCTTTGGTATGGCCTTTATACTTTAGCCGGAATCATTGCTATTCTGCTCTTGTTGCCCATGGCATTGCAGGCGTATTACCTGATGCGTTCAAAAATGGCGGGCAGCGATGCCTTGCGGTTGTACTACCTCAACAAAGCTGTAACCCACCGCTTATTCCTGCTCGGTTTTTACCGCGGCGATACCTCGGCCATGCGTTTTGCTGCAGATACTGATCGCAAGCTGGGCATTGGTTACGAGCGTTTGCAACAGGCTTACCAACAGCTTAAATACAGCGATGAACCGCTCAGCAGCGAGCAGCAGGCTTTTACCGGCAGTTACTGGAAACAGTTCCGCAGCAGGTTACAACAAAACATATCCTTTAACCGGAGGGGCGCCTCAGCCGTTAACGGCATCCGCACCCTGCAATATTTAATGCACTCATGATGGACGAAATGAACAACGGCATACCATCTCAGCCCCGGCCCGCCGATGTGCTGGTCGCAGAGATTGAAAAGGTAATCAGGGGCAAACGCCACGAAATAGAACTCGTGCTGACCTGCCTCATTGCCGGCGGACATATCCTGCTGGAGGACAATCCCGGTACCGGTAAAACGGTGATGGCCAAAACCCTGGCCCGCTGCATCTCCGGTGATTCCGGTGCGCAAACCACCGTCTTCAAACGGGTGCAGTTCACGCCCGATCTGTTGCCTATGGATATCCTCGGTACCTATGTGTTTGACGATCGTACCAAGGATTTTACCTTCAAGCAAGGTCCCATTTTCTGTAACGTGATGCTGGCCGATGAAATTAACCGGGCTTCTCCCAAAGTGCAATCGGCCCTGCTCGAATCCATGGCCGAACACCAGGTAACGATGGGCGATACCACGTTTAAACTGAACGACCTGTTCTTTGTAGTGGCTACGCAAAACCCCATCGAAATGGAAGGCACCTATCCGCTGCCTGCTGCACAGCTCGACCGTTTCTTCATGAAGATTCATTTCGGGTATGTCGATAGTGCTACCGAAATGGATATTTACCGCAGCTACAACCAGATCAGTCGCAACCTTGAAACCGCACAGCAGGTGCTTTCGCTGCAACAGGTGCTCGACTTGCAACAGCAGGCCGAGCAAGTATTTGTGCATGAATCCATCATCGAAGCGGTGAGCAATATTGTGCGCAGCACCCGCGAAGAAAAAGGCATTCAGCTGGGAGCCAGTACCCGCAGTGGTATCATTTTCCTGAAATGCCTCAAAGCCTGGGCACTGCTGCAACAGCGCAATTATGTAACCGAAGAGGATGTGGTAACGCTGGCTTCGCCGGTATTGGCGCACCGCCTCATGTTTGGCAACCCGGCCGAGGGAATGGAAAGTTTTAACGGCATCGTACAACGGGAAGCCGACAGACTGGCCCGCCTGAAACCTGCTGTGAATGCCGGGGCCTAGTTTTATTTAATGAACATCATTTGAAGCACAACAGCATATACCGTTTTGTCCTGGCATTGGTGGCCCTCACCTTTGCACTGAATACGCATGCCCAACGGACGCTCACCAAAGAAGCGGCCCGGTACGAGATCGATGCCAAACGCATGGGTGTCGATTACTTTAGCAAGGATGCACTGCCCCGCAGCCGCGAGTTTAAACGGCTGGACAGTACCTATTATGTGGGCTGGATGCTGGAAGGTTCGTATACCTACGACAGGGCGGCCGATTACCAGGGTTTCAGTAATGCCGTTGCTCCGCTGCGCAAAGCCATGCAGCTGATGGAAAAGGATTTTGGTAAACAGCTCGGCACCCGCACTTCGGATGTGATGACGTATATACCGTTGCTTCGCTTTCAACAGGATTACAATTTTATCACCTACTGCCTCTACAATTGTTACAGCAACCTCGAAGAGCCGGATAGCGCCTTTAACCTCATTCGCCGGTACAGCCGCTACAATATCCAGAAGGAGTTTTATGTAGAAACCTACAATGCGCTGGCCTGGCTCTATCACCGTAACCGTTTTTATACCGCAGATCGTATTCCGTTCCTGAAAAATAATATTGCAGAGAACGAAAAAATGGTACACCTGATGCTCGACTCCGGCGTTCGCAAAGTAACGCTCGATAATAAGCTGAACAATACCATTTTTCAGCCGCAGATTAACGCACAGGATTACGATAAAGTGTACCACTATTACTCACTTTATTTTGCGTACAACTTTAAAGTAGATTCAGCGCAAAAGTATTACGACAAACTGCGCAATAGTCCTTATTTCCCGTTTAACAACTACGCCAATTTCATGGGCGTGCTCGGCAATTTTGATGAAGCCTATCAGAACTATGCCAATGCTGCGATGCAGGATGCGGGCGATAAACGTTTGCAGGAATGGTCGTACTACACGTCTATCCTGGATGTGTATACCGGCCGACTCAAAACAGGCATCAACCGCATGACCGATTTTATCCAGGCGGTGGGCAGTACGCCGGGTTATGGCTGGTACAATATTGGTTTGGCCCGCATGTATGCCTACGACGGTCAGCTCGATAAAAGTGAAACTGCCATCACCAAAGCCAAAGGGTTTAAGGAATTGCACATTGGTACCACGCTGGGACAGAACCACTACGATTTCAGTGCATCGCTCGTCGATCTGGATCTATTGGAAAAACGGTATGCCGCCCTGAAATTTGAACACAAAAACTGGTGGTATAATCCCATCGTTTTAAGCAAAATGGCTGCGCTCAAAGGCAAACTCTGGTTTCAACGATTCATGCTCGTGAACCAGTTTGCCGGGAATCCCGAGCGCGACAGGGTAGTGTACCGTTTGTTCAGCACCGAAAGCACGGTGAGCTGGGATGAAATTTGGCTGCTGATCAAAAATTTCAGTACACGGTATTTTACCGATACCTACCGCAAATACCTGGCTTCGGACGAACGTCCTGCGATACAAAAATATTACCGCTACAGCCTCGCTCGCCTCTACATGAAACAAGGCAGGGAGGATGAAGCCGGCCGCATGTTCCAGCAAATTATGCAGGACACCACTTACAAACGCGATAAACTGCTGCAAGCCCGCGTTACCGAAGCCCTGGCCGAACTGGCCGATGAGCGGGGCGACGAACGCAGCCGCAACGAGTTGTTGTACCGCATGTACCAGGTCTATCCGCAACTATTGCCTTTTGGCGAGTTGAAACCCAATTTCAGGCTCAATACCGCGACTGCTGAAGGAGATAAGGATTTTGAACGCATTGTGCGCAAAATGAAAAAATTCCGGGTCAACTGGGATGCGCCCACCGGTACACCTGCGCCCGAAGCTTACCTCAAATTCGAACACGATGGCAAATTCGTGAAGGTGAAATATTATGTGGTAGACCACACCGGCAACATTGTGGTGCCCATGCAAAGCATCAGCATCAAAGAGGAATCGGAAGATATACCGCAACTGGTGTACCGTTTGTTCAACTGCGGCAATGAACAGTATTATCGCTTACCGGAGGAAGAAGAAGCTGCAACAGCGGCTCCTGTGGAAGCAGACCACTAACGGCGGTCGCACCTGCGCCATCTCTCCTGCTGAAACTCACCAGTCATCACATAAAACAGCATATTTTTCAGGTAAGGCTTGATAGCGGCATCTGTTTGCAGTTGCACAAAATCATCGCAGCTGGGTTCGTATTTGTTGCGCAGTACGTAACAAGCCTGGAACAATTTAACCTGGTTAAGCAATACCGACATCGGTAATACGAAGAACGGGGCATACCCTCTTTCGTTCCTGCGCAGGTTTTTATTGAGACTATCAGGAACCAGGCGGCTGTGATTATCGATAAAATAGGCGTAATGTGGTTTGGCAATCTGGCAGCTGATCCATACAGAATCATGCTCTACCATCATCTCGCCCTCGCCACCCGCCGGACTCATAATGGAATAGTATTCTTTTTCTTTGCGCAGAAACAAAAGTACTTCCTGTCCCAACACATATTTTTTCCAGCGTTGAGCACATTCCCAACTTTTGAATTGCTGCACTTTAATGGTCAATGCACGGGGTGCAGCAAGGTTCTGAGCAAAATAAAAATCCTGATCCACCCGGGTGATGCGGGCATGGATCACAGTATCTGAACCCAAAGCCAGGTAAAACAATTTGGAAGGACTGTAAGTCGCCAGCGCCGGTAAAGCGCCAGCCCCAACAGGATGGCCAGTAGCCATTTTTTCATCATCACTTATTTCGTCTTGACATAAAAATGC
>Ga0247823_10003831_pt1 | contig 12134 bp, 6 predicted proteins | sample 13C_PalmiticAcid_2_FD_192426 | JGI IMG/M metagenome (GOLD analysis project Ga0247823, IMG submission 192426) | Soil microbial communities from agricultural site in Penn Yan, New York, United States - 13C_PalmiticAcid_Day30 | ecosystem: Environmental > Terrestrial > Soil > Agricultural land...
CGGGAAGTCGGAGGCAGAGGCGCAGGTTATTATATTAGGGGCCGCGTTGGGGAAGAGGGAGAGACGGGTGTGGCATGCCAGGATGGCGTGTCGCTTGGTGGTGAGGGACCGGGTGTGACGTTGGGGAAACGTCGATAGGACGACCGGATGTAATGCTTGTAACGTTGGTTGTGTGCAGTCTGCAGTCTGCAGTCTGCGGCTCTTCCCCGGTTGGAGATTGCGTGACGGTGGGTGAGGGTTACCATGCAGGACCGGAAATGCCCGACCTTTTGGGTCCACGAGCTAACTGATCCCGTCCTCGCCAGAGAGCCAACTGCAGCGCAATATCATGCGTTTCGGAATCAGAGTCTCGCGTAGAGGCCCTTGTCGGTCATAGCTCGTCGCCGTGCCGCTGCAATGCATCGGGCCACGGCCCGCCTCGGCGCGGGGGCCGTGTCCTGATGCTCGTTAGCGTTAGTGCCCTGCGGTTGGCAGTTGTGTCCGCAGAACCCAAGCACGTTGATCAATAGAACCAAGCATGCGGACCTATGGCTCGGCCACTCGTGTCGGCGCATCTGGCGCAGACATCTCGATTAAGACACGCGAAGGCATTGTGTCAGGCCCCCGGCCCCTGCATGCCCTTCATCTTAGCCGTGTCCATGCTGCATAGGAGACGAAATGACGATAAAGGGATGCGAGTTGCGCTCTCTCGGTCGGCGCCATGTCGTTTGTGACACCGAACTTGTCGTCGACGGCTTCAGGTTCCATTGGCGAGTTCGAGCTCAAAAGGGCATTGTCCAGGTACGCGGAACGCACGGAAGCGAGGCGAAAACGACAAAGTGAGCTTCCATTCGGCTACAGTTCAGCACGGTCATGTAAGGCATTTTCATTTCATTTTTTTTTTCTTGTCGTCTGAAAGGCTTCCCGCTTTTCCCGCCCGTTCGCCACTCACCTCGAGTTCGTGCCATTGACTCTAAGCAGTGCGGGACCTGTGACACAAGAGTCTTTGAATCAACTTTCTGGTTCTCAGCTTTTTGTTTTGATTCGCCTTAACCCCTGATCCGAAGTCGGCAGCGAGCGCATTTGCTTGGTCGCATTGTTGCGTTGCATGTGAGAGACGAAAGAGAAAAAAAAAGCACCTCCGTCTCGTCTCATCGAATCAGCTCGCTCATACAACAACCACACCACCGTCTTCGTGTGATTTGTCCGTCATCCCAGAAACGGGGTGATACAAAAAAAAAAACCCTTGAAAGGGGATAGTGGAAAATGGAAAACATGCAGCAGCCACAACAACGCCGCCCCCGCATCCTCTTCCTCGACGCCCACGACTCCTTCTCCAACAACATCACCTCCCTGCTCACCACCCTTCTCGAGGCTGATGTCTCTGTGCTGCCGATTGATGACCCCCTGGTCGAGGGCCACCATCATGGCGGCGCCGCTTCTTCAACACTCACCCCGGCGCAGCGCCAGGCCCGGTTCATCGCCGAGCTGAAGCGCTATGACGCCGTCGTGTGCGGTCCGGGGCCGGGCCACCCCGACAACGAGGCCGACGTCGGGCTGATGCGCGTCGTTTGGGAGCTCGCCGAGAGCGAGATGCTGCCCGTGCTGGGCGTGTGCCTGGGGTTCCAGAGCCTGGTGGCGGCGCACGGCGGGCAGGTCGGGAGGCTGAGGAGGGGGCTGCATGGGATGGTCAGGGGCATCGACCACCGCGAGGAAGGGAACGGAGAGCAGAGGGAGGGGGATATCTTTGGCGGGGTCGGGACTTTCAAGGCGACGCTTTATCACAGCTTGTGCGGGCATGTCGGGCAGGAGGAGGTTAGTGAGGGGGATTGGGAGACGGCGAGGTGGCAGCCTTTGGCGAAGTGCCCGGACCTGGTGCCGTTGGCGTGGGTCGAGGAGGAGCGGGAGGACGGTGCGAAGGAGAGGATTCTCATGGCGGTGCGGCACAGAACGAAGCCGTTTTGGGGGGTGCAATACCACCCCGAGTCTGTTTGCACTGAGGAGGAAGGGAACAAGGTCATTTCGAACTGGTTCCGGGAGGCGCAGGGGTGGAATGAGAAGAGGGGAAGGTCTCCTGTGGTGGACGGGCACGGTCTGGCTCGGGCTGCGACGAAACCTAGCCTGCTCTCCCAGCTCGCCGGATGGCCGGCTGACCAGGGCGCATCACGGCGGTGGTGGGAGACGCTCCAGACGGACCCGGCACCACAATTCCTTACGGTGCAGCTGCCGCCTGGCGTCCAGGTGCCGGATATTGTCGAAGCACTCGATCCCATGCGGTCAGAGCGAATTGTCCTCGACTCGGCCAACGCAGCACCATCAACCTCCAGATCCGATGTTCGCGGGCGGTACAGCATCATTGCCACTGGGCTGGATGAGGCGTTGCGTATCGAGCACCACACCGGCGACTCCTATGCCACCATCAAGGTTGGGGGTCTCGTTGGCTCGTCCCTGAACCTCTCCGACATGGTACCGCTTGATCAGTACGGTGATGTCTGGGGCTTGATCGCTGCCTTCCACGAGGCGCGCCGTGTGCCGGCTGCCGAACCCTCGTACACGCCCTTTGTTGGCGGCTTCATGGGCTACATCACCTATGAACAAGGCCTAAACGACATTGGCATCTCTTTGGGAGAGTCGCGTCCACACCACCGACCTGATGTTGCTCTTGCCTGGGTTACCAAGAGCGTCGTCGTCGACCATGTGCAGCAGGTGGTCCACATTCAACACCTCAGTTCTGGCAGCCTAGAGGAAGACGACTGGGTAGGCAAGACGGCGGACAAGCTCCGCTCGTTGCGAAACCAACGCAGGCCGTCTCTCAACACAGCAGAAGAGGCCCTGAAGTCGCTCCCTTCAAAGACGCGGCGATCCTCGTTGAGCGCTTCCATACGGCCGCCTCAAACAAAAGACTACGAAGGCAAAGTTCGGGTCTGCCAGGAATACATCGCAGCCGGCGAGACTTACGAACTCTGCCTCACCGACCAGACCACCATCAGCCGCCCCCTCAGCGACAACCTCGCCACCATCACCCATTTCCCATCTCACCCGTGCAAACAACAGCAATCTCAACAGTGCCGCTGCGCCTCCTGCCCCGCCTACTCTCCGCAGCCTCCTACCCCCTCCTGGGCGCTCTTCAAGCGCCTGCGCAAGCACCAGCCCGCCCCCTTCGCCTCGTACCTCCGCCTCGGGCCCGCGACCCTCGTCTCGGCCTCGCCCGAGCGCTTCCTCACCTACGACCGCGCCGGGCGGTGCTCGATGCGGCCCATGAAGGGCACGGTGCGCAAGTCGGACGCCGTCTCGACCCTCGCGCAGGCCGAGCGCATCCTGCACGTGCCCAAGGAGGAGGCCGAGAACCTCATGATCGTGGACCTCGTGCGTCACGACCTGCACGGCGTGTGCGGCGCCGGCAACGTGTTCGTGTCGGACCTGCTCAAGGTCGAGGAGTACCAGAGCGTGTTTCAGATGATTACCGTTGTGGAGGGCCAGCTGCCTCCGCGAGGATGCGAGGGGGCGCAGGAGGAGAAGAAGGAGGTGTATACGGGGCTGGACGTGCTCGCCGCGAGCCTGCCGCCGGGGAGCATGACGGGCGCGCCCAAGAAGAGGAGCTGTGAGATCCTGCGGGAGATTGAGGGGCACAAGGAGCGGGGGCTGTACTCTGGTGTGGTCGGGTACATGTGCGCCACGGGGCGCGGCGACTGGAGTGTGACGATCCGGAGTCTGTTTCGGTGGGACGATGAGCAGGTTGTAGTGAACGGAGACGACGGGGCCGAGGTGCATGAGGTGTGGCGGATCGGGGCCGGAGGCGCGGTGACCATCCTGAGTACCCCCGAGGGCGAGAGAGAGGAGATGTTTACCAAGCTTGGTGGGCCCCTGCGCATCTTTGGCGAGGAGCCGTGTCGGTGGTAGGGGGCTTTTTCCGGAGTCTCAACATAGGGTAGAATGGACGCTCAACGAGTCCAGTGGGCGATGTATAATACCAGCGTGATTGCGCTTTTCAGTTTAGAAATAGGATCGGCTCAACGGCACATTAAGGATACACGGCTTTAACGCACTGTATGTAGCACTGGGGTTTCGAAGTCGGGATATAATTCATAGATAAATTTCTACGCACCATGCGCCCAACCCTCGCCGTTTCAACATTCCGACTCCTCCTGCAAGAGCATGCTGACAAGGCGCCGTCCCTACCCCGCTTGTGATGTGTCGATAAAAAGCGCCATGTTGTACACCCACGCAGAGAAATGCCGCCCCGAAAAATCCAACGTCCCAACCCATCGTCGTCGTCGTGATGCTTCAATCCCCCATACCACTTCCTCACCGCTTCATACCCTAACCCGGCCCTTTAAAACTCCTGCTCTTCTTGGAAGAACATGGCAAAGCTGATAATCGTCCCGTAAATCAACAGCCCGCCAATAACAGACATGACCATGGCCGGGATCGAGATCAGATTCGAATGGGCAAGCAACACGGGCAGCGCTACAACAACCCCAAACATGATTAGCAAACCCTCTCCCATCACGCGACTTGCCCCCATTTTGAAGGAGAGACGTACCAATCCCCATGACGACCAAGAAGCCCGTGCAGAAGCGGCCCAGGTCGAGCACGGCGGCGCCCGAGCTCTCGACGAAGTCGTCCGGGTTCGCGCAGTGGCTGCATATCCAGTTGGGCACGGGGGCCAGCACGTAGGTGGCGACGACCAGCAGCGGGTAGTACGAGTGCCAGAGGGCGCACGAGAGGATGACGAGCAGGAAGCCGACGGCCAGCACGAAGGAGAGGGCGATGATCGTTTTGAGGCCTGCTGTTGGCATTTTGGCGGTGTTTTAGTGTTCAGGGGAACTGTGGTCTGAATGCGAGTTGCTTTGGGTCTGGGGTGTGTGGTGGTGTGTTTATTGCGTCGTCGGCGTCGACGGAGGGGCGCACGAGGAGGCTGGAGCCTTGGACGAGATGCGGCGCGCGAGGATTCGGTTTGTGGGTGCCAATCGGCGGCGTCGCAAGTGAAACTCTTGAATTTACGGTTGAGGTATACCGCCGTGTATGCGCAGTCCTGAGACACTGAAGCGCTGCGTGGTCGTCGAGTCGTCGTCGAGTCTGGCGGTGCCTGGTGGTTGGCGATGACGGCGGAGTTGCTGTGACGCTCGAAGCCCCAAGCCGTCGTCAGCCTTGGCTGGTGGTCCCTGTCCCTGGTCCGGGTTGGGGTTGGCATGCGCTGAGCAGGACCATGCTTCGTTGGAGTGGGGACGAAGTGATGCATTTATACGAGGTTTCGCACTACCGAGTACCTAGTACCTGCCGCCTTGCCTGGGCGACGCAGCTCGGAGCTGCCTGGCACTGACAGCCCAGCGGAACGAAGCTCCAAGCCAAACCAAACCAAACCAAACCACCGCGATTCCCCAACATCCCGCCAACGAACACTGCAAACCCGCGACCATCCTCTCGATTGATACCCACAGAAGTGACCGATACATAGTCATTCTCGATCTTGAATTGCAGGAGCCGCCATCATGTTCAGAAACAACTACGACAACGACTCGGTCACATTGTAAGCTCCAACACCGGTCCCGCCCCTTCAGCCCTGAGCTGCGTTTACGACTCCCCGCTGACCACCTTTTCAGCTCGCCGCAAGGGCGGATATTCCAGGTCGAGTATGCGGCGGAGGCAGTGAAGCAGGGCTCAGTGGTGGTGGGAATCGCAAGCAAGACACATGCCGTGCTGGTAGCAATCAAGGTGCGCACACTCCCCTCTGCATCCCCAACCCTCCGAAGCCAGCCACCCGGCCGCTGACGTCCCTGTGTCCTCCCAGCGCAACGCCGAGGAACTCTCATCGTACCAAAAGAAGCTCTTCCCCATCGACGAGCACGTCGGCATCGCCATCGCAGGCCTCACATCGGACGCGCGGGTGCTGTCCAACTTCATGAAGCAGCAGTGCCTCGGCCACCGCCTGACCTACGGGCGCAACATGCCCGTGCGGACGCTGGTCGAGATGATCGGCTCCAAGGCGCAGATCAACACGCAGCACTACGGCAAGCGCCCCTACGGCGTGGGCCTGCTGGTCGCGGGCGTCGACGACCAGGGGCCGCACCTGTTCGAGTTCCAGCCGAGCGGCATGACCGAGGAGATGGTGGCCTTTGCCATCGGCGCCCGCTCGCAGATGGCCCGGACCTACCTCGAGAAGAACATCGACAAGTTTGCCGACTGCGACCGCGAGGAGCTGATCCGCCACGGCCTGCGGGCCCTCAAGGAGAGCCTGGTGCAGGACCGCGAGCTGACGGTCGACAACACGAGCGTGGGCGTGGCCGGCGCGGTCAAGGCGGACGACGGCAGCACCAAGGTCGAGCCTTTCCAGGTGTATGACCAGCAGGACGTGACGGCGTGGATAGAGAGCGTGGCGGACGATAAGGAGGGCGCGGGTGCGGGCGAAGGTGAAGGTATGGAGGTTGACCCATAGATGACACAGTCTTCTTTTGGGTGCAGGAACAGATCTCTCTCCCTTCCATCGAGAGTCCTGCGGTCGTGCGTAGTCAATGTACAACAAATGAGAAGTCATGGCCCGGAATGTTACCTGGGTTAACGTTTTCTTGGGACTCGGTAGATGAAAACGAGATTCACCTGAGGAATCCCTTTGATGTTGTCTATTTGCTTTGAAAATCCCAAGCCTGTCTACTGCGTCTACTGATTCTTCCACGAGAGCTTGTACACCGCTTCCGAAACCTTGTACTCCCTCAACGCCGCGATGGCCTCGTCGGCCGTCTTGGCCTCGGCCAAGATCCGCTTGTTGTCCCCGTGGATGAAGCCTTCCTCGACGCTCTTGTTGATCCACGTCAGGATGCCGTCGTAGAACCCGTTGATGTTGAGCACGCAGATGCCCTTGTTGTGGATGCCGAGCTGGTTCCACGTCGCCGTCTCAAACAGCTCCTCGATGGTGCCGTACCCGCCGCTGAGCGCGATGAAGCCGCTCCCCGGCCCGCCCTCGATCACCTCCTGCGCCATCAGGCGCTTGCGCGTGTGCATGTCCTTGACGATGGTCGTCCGCCCGAACACGGCCTCCTCGGGCACCGCCATGTGCGTGCCCGTCGCCCCGTTCAGCTGCTTCGACGTGTAGGTCGGGTCCCGCTCGTACCGCACGAGGGCCTCGGGGATGATGCCGTGGACCGCGTCCGGCCCGGAGAGCGCGACGAGCGTCTTGGCCACTTCGCCCATCAGTCCGACTGTGCCTCCTCCGTACACTGGTGGGGAGAGAAACGGTGTTAGCTTTTCGCTTGGGGTCCGTCCAAGGTATGGGGGCAAACTCACCTAGCGCGATGTTGTTGGCGGCCATAGCCCGGGCGAGGGCGCGGGCGGCTTCTACATGCTCTGGCTTGGTCCCTGCTGACGAACCGCAGTAGACGCAGATCTTGGTCCGCTGGGAAGCGGCGGTCGAGGGGGTCGCAATGCGAGGCTCCGGAAACGGAGAGGAGGCGCCGGAGTCCATGTTGCCCGCCGATGTCTGGAGCAGGAGCGCGAGCGGCAGCAGTTCTGGGATGGGGTTGTTCTGGTGCCGCTGGGAGAGGACGGGGACTTTATAGTTGCGCCTGTGTTGCTTCGCTTGGCGAGTACTCGAACAGAGATACGGTGGTGCCACGTAGTTGCCTCTTGGTGGTCGAGAAGCACGTCACGGAGGCTGTGGGAGGCTGGCTGGACCAAGACCGGGTCGGACAAGAAGTCTCGTGTGTGGAGTTTCAGATTGGCGAATCCGCGATGGAGTGGCGCGGCGAGTCCGGCGGACTGGTGTTGGTTGAGGGGTGTTGGATGGATGGAACGGGGCGTGGAAAACCAAACGGTCACTGGCACGGAAGGAGGATTGTCATCTCATGTAAGCGCTGTCCATATATATATACCTATCCATATCCGACGCTACCCTGCCTGGCTGATGCTCGCCTCTGGCTGCGATCGCGGTCGCGAATCCGGGCACCAAGGCATGTGACCCGCCCGTGGACCCTGATGGGGACAACGGTATGACATAATGGGAGCCCGCTCAGCAAATCAGTGCCACGGAGTGCCTGGTGGCGGTTGCGGCGCACAAGCTTGGGGGACTTCCAAGATGAGGAAGCCGGGAGGAACACGCTGGACCTGTTGAGGGACGACGTGAGATGCAACATGGAGGTCACAGGATTAAGCATTGCAGGTCGGCAAGCTGCAGGACCAGTTGATGCGGGACGGGAAAGCTCGTGCTTGTCGGTGCGAATCCGATCGGATGGATCGGAGTGTGTTAGTGAGCCAAGGCTGCCCACCTTGAGGCAACACGTGGGTTTGGAAGGGTCCGATCCCAGGAGGTCGACCATGCGAACTCTATACGTGTACTGCAAAGAGAAAATGGCAAGGAGTGAGAAACAAGAGGGGGGAAAAAACACACAAGACGAAAAGTCCAAAGCAGGCAAAACATAAATGCATTCTAATTAACTATCTGTACCTCATTCTCTGTTTTCCAGGACTGAACTTGTGTCGTACAGTCCTTAACGTTACCAGGATAACGTTACAAGTCAATTGACTGATACAGGCCCCGCTCTTGGCTGGAGCTTCCCTCATTTCGGGCGACATCACATCACTGGGCTAGTGCAGGGTCCTCTCCTTTCTACATCCCCGACTCTCGTCAACTCAACAACAACAGTCAATTGTGGTCTCGGCAACCGCCACAATGCCTGAGGGAACCGCGCAAACAGGCGGCCAGCCTGCGCGACAGGATGGGGAAGGAGTATGTCAACACGTCAACCCGGCAACCCGGGACAAGATACTGACTGACTGCTGCGCAGAAATCCATCTTCCGGACCATCATCCAGGGCGTGGCCATGTACATGGCCATGCAGTTCGTGTTGAAGCAGTTTATGGGAGGCCCTAAAACCACGACCGTCCGCGACGCCACCGGAAAGACTGTCCAGGTTGCGACATCGAGCCAAGTCCCCCCCTACGGCGAACGTCCAGCGCAGTTGAACGACGGCGCCACCTACAACCACATCCCGCAGCTTGTTGCGCCCATGTGGCCCGACAACAGCGCAGTCGACATTATCGTGACCGTCTCGCCGTCGTTTGGGCTCACTCCGCTCAAGGACTATCCCAAGTCCGAAATCGTGTTCGAGGAGAAGCAGTTCCGGATTGGCAACTGGACCGACAAGCGCACCGCTGAGGGCACCATCTACGTTCCGACGCCGGTTCAACACAATGGAACTCTGTGGGGGCATTTCTACGTCGGCCTGTCGGGGTCTACCTTGGACCCCACCCAGCCCGGCTATGACCCAGGTTCCGCGTACTATTTTGTCTACCCGCTCACCCAGTACATTCCAAAGAAGAAAGAAGCCAAGACGCGAAGCCTTCTGGGGGATGCACCAGATGCTGCGGAGGAACCGGTGGAGGAGGAACCTCAACAGTCCGGACCCATCATTGCGAACTATTACCACCCTAACGTCTCGCTGTCCTTCATTCCGAACTCGGGTGTCGTCACTTTCCCCCAGGCGCCCCCTGCCGTCCGCCAGTTCCTCCGTCTTGAGGCGACCGGTGCGCGTGACGGGACCGGCCAGAACTCGTGGTACTATCCGATCCTCTTCGTCAACACGTTCTGGCAGCTCAAGTCGCACATGACGCTGCTGAACGACACGGTTCAGAGCTTGCCTATCCGCATTGACCTCAACAACCTTGCCGACTGGAAGTTCAAGACGATGGCGTCCATTGACATGAGCGGCAAGGAGTCTGCTCGCCAGGCCGCCTACGGGAACGCGTTGCCGGGCGGTGGCGACGGAAGTGAGATTGAAATGATCAAGGAGATCTTCATCGACACCAATCCGATTCTCCTTGGCGTCACAATCGTCGTCAGCATCGCGCACATGATCCTCGAGACGCTGGCTTTTGGTTCTGACATTGCGCACTACCGCAAGAAGAAGGACAACGTGGGCATCTCTGTGCGGTCCATTCTGGCGAACGTCTTCATGCAGACGGTCATTTTCCTCTACCTGATCGACCAATCGCAGAACACCAGCTGGATGATTTTGGGCGGCCAGGCCGTCGGCATTGTCATTGAGCTCTGGAAGATCACGACGGTGGTCAACGTCCGGGTGCGCCCCGCGCCAGGGTCTCTGATACCGTACCGTGTATCGTTCGAGGACAAGCACAAGCTCAGCGAGACCGAGGAGAAGACCAAAGAGTACGACGAGATCGCCTTCAAGTACATGTACATTGCGGGCATCCCTCTGCTCATCGCGTACGCCGTCTACTCCCTCGTCTACGAGACGCACAAGTCGTGGTACTCGTACATCATCGCAACACTTGTGGGCTCGGTTTACGCGTACGGGTTCCTCATGATGGTGCCGTCGCTCTACATCAACTACCGGCTCAAGAGCGTGGCGCACATGCCGGCCAAGGCCATGATGTACAAGTTCCTCAACACCTTCATCGACGACCTGTTTGCCTTCACCATCAAGATGCCCTTCCTGCATCGCCTGGCGACGCTCCGAGACGATGTCATTTTCTTCATCTATCTGTATCAGCGGTGGGCGTACAAGATTGATTATACCCGCGTCAACGAGTTTGGCCAGGGCGGCGATGACGAGGAGGAGGTAGACAAGAAGGACGCAGACACGGAGAAGAAGACGCTGCCCGCGGGTCCTGCCGAGGGGACTGCCAAGTCGACGGGCGCAGATGCACCCAAGGCAAAGGTGACGAAGAGGAAATAGGGGGCGACTCATGTGGCGGTTACAGCATAGATTTGGGAAGATATTTTGGGAATAGAGCACCGGCACATATCCAGACACATCGATCCCTTTTGCCTGTAGACATCTGAACACTGGAGATTGTCGTCGGTGGGCTCTTTCGCTTGACCGAGGTGATGTCGCACAGACGCGGGACCCTGCAAATAGGTCCCGTCTCCAGCGCTCGGCCGCGAAGCTCCGGAGACCGCCTCGTAGGGCTGAGCGGCACAGCAGGAGCCCGGAGATTTCAGCTGTCCATTGGCCAGTAGAGCTCTGTCCCGAACACGCTACGGCACCGTAGAGTGCCCTTCTTCCGTGTGTCGAATTTACACTGCAGGACTGTTCGTTTTCTCGCCAGTGACGAAGCATGCAAGGTGGATGTCCAGGGGCAGTCAGCGAACCGTTACGCGTTCCCCACAGCAGCCACAGTTACAAGGCCCTTGCCAGCTTGGGCAAGCACCCCGCAGAGCAGCATTCCCCAAAACATGGGGCCTTGCTCATGTCAAGTTTGCCCCAGTCTTGCCGTTTCAATCTCCCGACCACAATGAGCAGGCAGGTAGTGCGGCTACACTGCAGTAGCCGTGCATAACCGTCCGTATTTAGTTCGATTCAGCCCTTATGGAAATCTCAAGTTGAAAAAAATACCCGACTGTCCACGACTCTCGCCCTGTTTCACCAGCTCGTACCACCCCTCTGTCGCTTATCTTAGCGTCCCGAGGCCGCCGAAGCTCCCCTGTCCGGGGCCCCGCCAAGCCAACCTTATCCCCAAGGATCCTCGTGTTGGGCGATCACTGCCCACGTTGTCAACATCCAGGGTTGAGCTCGAGCTCAGCCCAAAGCATAAACATTTTCTGCAGCAACATACGCGAGAACGGACAAGTGTCTCTCCATTCTGGACGACAGCAGGGGCCATAACGCATCAAAGTCCTGGACCTGCATCAGTCAACCTGCACTTACGTCACAAGAAGACGTCGTTCATCCAGCCGAAGACGGGGAACCCAGCAGCCAAATTGAAGTCTGAGTGAGGCGTTCAAACCCATACACACACAAACAAAGCCAATTTTGGAACCGAACCGAGCCTACCACCACGGCAACAAAAAGAGAGTTCCCCAAGCGATGAGCAGCGGCGCGAGCCGCGCCCGCAGCAAGGGCAGTCTGAGCGTGGGGAGCACCAGCGCCAGCGGCTTCGACACCGACGACAACACCGCCGCCAGCGAAATCCAGACGGTCGGCACCCTCCTCGCCGCCATAGCCACATCCCTCTCCGAAGCCCTCCGCATCCTCATGTTCGCCGACAAGCGGCAATGGGGCCCCGACGAGTTCGAGCAGACCCGCGTGCTCGAGGACGCCCTCGACGAGGCCAAGAAGGACTTTCAGGAGATGGCACCGCTCGTGCACGGGCAGTTCTACTACGAGAACGACCGATCCCGTTCGTCTCCCCCCTTCCCCCAC
>Ga0247823_10003832_pt1 | contig 12134 bp, 8 predicted proteins | sample 13C_PalmiticAcid_2_FD_192426 | JGI IMG/M metagenome (GOLD analysis project Ga0247823, IMG submission 192426) | Soil microbial communities from agricultural site in Penn Yan, New York, United States - 13C_PalmiticAcid_Day30 | ecosystem: Environmental > Terrestrial > Soil > Agricultural land...
TGATCATCCTTCACGGTTGGATGTATCGCTGCTGGCATTAAGTTGGAATGACCGCACGGCAGCGGGCACCGCACGATCACTTGCGTTGAATCCTGCAGAACAAAGCTCTCAGCGACTCGCGGCTTATCAGGCGCTGATTTCAAGCCGTGTAGACAGCGTCGATGAAATCGCTCGTGTCGTCTTCGAGCGTGGAGACCAAGAATCGGCGGCGTTTCGGGGAGAAGTCCTTGCAGCATTGGGTAAGACTGACAGTGCAGGAATCGGCGACACTGTCGTTCGTTCGCTCCCAACACTGCCAGCGGAACTACAACCCAAAGCGATCGAGCTCCTCACACAGCGGCCGGTGTGGGCGAAGACTTTGCTCAAGGCGGTCGGTGACAAGAAAGTGGCGGCGACCGCGATCAACGTGAATCAGGCCCGGCGGTTGTATGACACGAAAGATACCGAGGTGCGGGAACTGCTTGCGAAGCACTGGGGGCAGGTGCGCGAGGGTCGCAGCCCGGATCGCGACAAGATTATCGCCGAGATGCGCTCGCTGATCCGCCAATCACCCGGTGACGCCATGAAAGGCGAAGCGGCGTTCAAGAAGGTCTGTGCCCAGTGTCACAAACTGTACGGCGAAGGCGCCGAAGTCGGCCCGGACATCACGCTCAACGGTCGCAATGACTACACGCAGCTTCTCTCCAATGTGTTCGATCCGAGTCTGGTGATCGGGGCGGGATACCGTTCCTACACCGTGGTCACCGTGGGCGGTCGCGTCATCAACGGCTTGCTGGTCGAAGAAAGCCCGCAACGGATCGTGCTCAAAGTCCAAGGCGGCAAGCAGGAAATCATCCCGCGCGATGACATCGACGAATTCAAAGTGAGCGAAATCTCGCTGATGCCCGAACAGTTGGAGAAGCAGCTGTCGCCGCAGGAAATCATCGACCTGTTCGCGTATATCACGCTCGATAAGCCGCCCCACGATCCGACGGCGCGACGATTGTCGGGCGTGTACGATGTGGCACCGCGCTCGAGTGAGAGCGCCACGGACTTCGCGGCCATCTTTCAGGAAGTCGCGCCCGGTTTCACTCAGGTGACATCGGGCGAAGGTGGTGTCGCTCTACTCAAGGAACACATGGGCCGCCCTGGTGTGGTACGGACGCATCCCATCAGTCGCGATAAACCCGCGGACATGTCCGGCAAGTTCGCGATTCCGGCCGGAAAGAAGACGACGCTGCTGATCGATGTGTCACACGACCCGCGCGGGGACTGGCGGCTGGTGGTCTCGGGGCCAAATGGACGGTTGCTCGACGAGATGGTGAGCAAGGCGACCTGCAAAGATGGCTGGGCGACGTTCAACGTCGATCTGTCGCGATATGCCGGGCAAGAGACGACGCTACGGATGTGGAATCAGGCAAATGATTGGTCGTATGAGTTTGCGTATTGGGGCAGCGTGCGAATGGTGAATGAACCGTAGACCGATTCAGAAGAAGCAAGAGACCCAGGGTTAGGAAACCCTGGGCTTCTTATGCTGCCATGGAAAAGTCATGCGATAGAAATGCCGCGAGCCTCGGTCATGGTGATGACCGAGGCTCGCGGGTTATGCAATTGGTTGGTGGAGTTTTGAGGGAATTGTCACGATCTTGCGCGGGTTTATCGAATCGTGTTGGGACCGACGGTGTGTTTCTGAGCAAGCTCAGGAACGATTTGCCGATCCCGGTTTTTGGTCTGGTTGACCATATCCTTTAGAAAGGAGGTGATCCAGCCGCAGGTTCCCCTACGGCTACCTTGTTACGACTTAGTCCCAATCACCGGTTTCACCCTAGGCGCCTGTCTCCCTTGCGGGTTAACACAGCGACGTTAGGTGCCCCCAGCTTTCGTGGCTTGACGGGCGGTGTGTACAAGGCTCAGGAACACATTCACCGCGGTATTGCTGACCCGCGATTACTAGCGATTCCGGCTTCATGCAGGCGAATTGCAGCCTGCAATCCGAACTGGGGGACGCTTTCTGGGATTTGCTCCGCTTCGCAGCTTGGCTTCCCTCTGTACGCCCCATTGTAGCACGTGTGCAGCCCTGGGCATAAAGGCCATGAGGACTTGACGTCATCCCCGCCTTCCTCCGGCTTGACGCCGGCGGTCTCTCTAGAGTCCCCACCATGACGTGCTGGCAACTAAAGATAGGGGTTTCGCTCGTTTAGCGACTTAACGCGACATCTCACGACACGAGCTGACGACAGCCATGCAGCACCTGTGCACGTTCCACCCGAAGGCGTCATTGACCTTTCGGCCAACTAATCCGTACATGTCAAGCCCAGGATAAGGTTCTTCGCGTTGCCTCGAATTAAGCCACATGCTCCACCGCTTGTGTGAGCCCCCGTCAATTCCTTTGAGTTTCAGCCTTGCGACCATACTCCCCAGGCGGAGCACTTAACGCTTTCGCTACGAGGGAAACGGCCGAAGCCCCTCCCCTCCAGTGCTCAGTGTTTACGGCTAGGATTACCGGGGTATCTAATCCCGTTCACTTCCCTAGCTTTCGTGCCTCAGCGTCAGACAAGGCCCAGTACGCCGCTTTCGCCACCGGCGTTCCTTCTGATATCTACACATTTCACCGCTCCACCAGAAGTTCCGCGTACCCTTACCTCACTCAAGTCACCTAGTTTCAAGCGCAATTCCCCGGTTGAGCCGGGGGATTTCACACCTGACTTGTGCGACCGCCTACGCACCCTTTAAGCCCAGTGATTCCGAATAACGTTTGCACAGTTCGTATTACCGCGGCTGCTGGCACGAACTTAGCCCGTGCTTCCTCCGAGGCTCTGTCAAATACAGGAGATTGCTCCCATACACTTCATCCCCTCCGACAGCGGTTTACAATCCGAAGACCTTCATCCCGCACGCGGCGTCGCTCGGTCAGGCTTGCGCCCATTGCCGAAGATTCTCGACTGCAGCCACCCGTAGGTGTCTGGCCAGTGTCTCAGTGCCAGTGGTGGGGGCCATGCTCTCACACCCCCTAGCCATCGTCGCCTTGGTGAGCCGTTACCTCACCAACAAGCTAATAGCGCCTCAGCCGCTCCTCCGGTGGAATCTCACCTTTGCTGACAAAGCCTAAGCCTCTGTCAGGTCATCGGGTATTACCCACAGTTTCCCGTGGCTATCCCCGTCCGGAGGGTACGTCACCGAGGTGATCCTACCCCGTTCGCCGGTGTCCCCCTTGCGGGTTCTCCCTCGACTTGCATGCCTAATCCACGCCGCCAACGTTCATTCTGAGCCAGGATCAAACCCTTTGAGTAATGTATTCAGGTGGCCGATGGTTAGCGGCCTCTGACCCGGAGACAAACAAGTCTGTCTCAGAATCAAAGACCCCACCGACCGTTAACGCAGCCGGCCCTGGCGGGCCGACGCGGTGCAAGAACACAGGGTTTGTGCCGGCGTACGTTGGTGGTGCAAGAATGCCGAAGCACCCTGCACCGAATGTCCAAAGACAAGTTCCTCGTACGTCCAGCAACCGCACAATACCGTGCAAAGCTGATCCTCAAAATCCACCAACCAGATTGTCAAAGAACAAATCGCCGCCGCAAAGGAAGTTCTCCCTCACGTGGCGAAGCACGTTGTGCAGTGGTGATTCTAGCGTCGTGAAACCGGGCGTCAATCGTCCGGCAAAGAAAAAATTCATTTCGCGCAGAAGTTCCTTCGCTGTGGGGAATATCGCTCGTCTCAGTTGCTCTCTACATGTGCCTGATTGCATCTGTGTGGCAATTGCCTGCCGCTTTCCCGGAGAGGAATCTGATTTTATGAAACGCATGTGTGCTTTGGCCTTGCTGGCCGTTGCGGGACTAGGTTGCGGTGAACCAACGAAACCTACGGCGGCACCCGCCGTCGACAATCCAGTGCCGCCGATGACGAAGCCGCTCGTGCCCCCGACCGCGACTCCCGCACCGGGCGAAGGCGCTCCGGCTGAAACGACGACTCCGACGCCCGCGGACAAGCCCGTCGAAGATCCGGCGAAAGCCGACACGCCAGCTCCGGCCGGTCCAACCAACCCGTAAATAACGGCGGAATGTCCACCGTTACGAATTTTGCCTTTTTTGAATCTGGAGAAATTGTGATGCGTAAGTTCTCTGCATTGGCTCTGTTGTCCGTTTTGGCCCTCGGTTGCGCTGAGCCGACGAAGCCCGCTCCCGCCCCGGCTCCGGCGGCCCCGAGCTCTCACGCCGCGCATGATGCCATGCAAAATCATGCCCCGGCTCAGCCGGCTGAACCGGCCCCGGCCACCACCGACGCGCCGAAGACCGACGCCGAGCCGGCTCCGGCCACCACAGAAACGCCGAAGACCGATGGCGACGCCACGCCGACCCCCGCTCCGGCCAAGCCGGAATAAGTTGTCGAGACTAGACCGCCGGATGTAATGACGTGCGGACGAGCAGCTTGTGTAGCTGCTCGTCCGCTGTCTTTTTGATACGCTGCCCTACTGTTGCCCAGCAATCTGGACCGGAGCTGCCCGATGGTCGGACCGTACGGACTCACCAAAGCCGAACTCGACACACCTCTCTTATGCGTCGATCTGGATGCGTTCGAGCGGAATCTCCGATTCATGTCGCAGACGGTCCTCGCGGGCGGAAAAACCTGGCGGCCGCATTCGAAGGGGCACAAGTCACCAGCGGTGGCCTGGCGGCAGATCCGCGCGGGGGCGATCGGCGTGACTTGTGCAAAGGTCAGCGAGGCCGAGGTGATGGCTCAGGCAGGAGTCCGCGACATCCTCATCGCCAACGTCATTGCCGGCAGTCACAAGGTGGAACGTCTCGCATCCCTCTGCAGTGCCGCCGATCCGATCATCTGCTGTGATCATTTCGCTCAAGCGGAACCAATCGCGGCGGCGTGTCGTCGCCGTGGAGTCACCTGCCGCGTGCTGGTCGACATCAACATCGGCATGAACCGCACGGGCTGTCGGCCGGGGATGGACGCGGTCGACCTGGGCGAAGCGATCACAAAACTCGAGGGTTTGGAACTCGTAGGCATCATGGGTTACGAGGGGCATCTGCTTCGAATCGCCGATCCCGCTGAGAAGGAACAACAGATTCGCGGTGCCTTGGATGTCCTCGGCCATTGTCGTGAAATGTTCCATCGCCAAGGCCTGCGATGCGACATCGTCAGCGCCGGTGGCACCGGGTCAGTGACCATTACGTCACAAAGTCCTTCCATTACCGAAGTGCAATCGGGGGGTGGTATCTTCGGCGATCCGTTCTATCGCGAGGCCTGCCAAGTGGAGCCGATCACCCCCGCGTTGACCGTTCTGTCGACCGTGACGAGCCGCCCTTCCCTTGAGCGGGCCGTGCTCGACGCCGGCCGCAAGACGTTGAATCCGGAATTGGGATTTCCGAAGGTCGCGGGACATGCCGACGCGGTCGTCGCGTCGATGAGTGCGGAGCATTGCACGCTGAGCCTGGGGCCGCAGTCGCAGGATCTCAAGATCGGCGACCAAGTCGAACTCGTGGTCGGTTATCACGACTGGACCACGGTTCTGCACGACCAGTTCGTCACGTTCCGGAATGATCGAGCCGAAGGTGTGTGGCCGATTCTGGGACGTGGGAAACTACAGTAATCGATCGAACAGTCCCGGATTCGTGAGCCGCTGGGCGAATTTGCGGCCGGTGACCGAAAGGGGAAACTGCGGGAAATCGCGTGGGGCGACCCAGCGCAACGAGTCGTCCCGATGCAACCGGCCCTTCTCGACACTGGCCGCAAAGCATCGCAGTGTGATCCGGTACCGCGTGACGCCGTGCTTGAACGTCGCGATCTCGTCGCCGAGCGCGATCGTCAGTCCCGTTTGTGCTCGCACGCCGTCGGCGATCGTCCCCACCACACCCGCGTCGTCATCGACGGGGTAGCGCGGAAAGTCCCAAAGTCCCGCCCAACGTTCACCGGGAGCGCGCTGTCGGAGCAGAAATTCCCCGCGGCGATGTATGGCAACGGTCGCTTCGGTGACTTCAGTGATGACCGGCCGGACGACAGGCCGCGGGATTTCGTTCTGCTGACCGGCCTGGAACGCGACGCACCACTTCTGCAGGGGACATTCGGGACAACGCGGTGACTGTGGCGTGCAGACGGTGGCACCGAGATCCATCAGCGCCTGATTGATCGCACCGGGACCAAACTCCGGCGTTGCGGCGTTTACGAATTCGGCAGCGGATGACCACAACTCGGCCTGCCCGTCCTTCGAGCGCGGATCGCCGACGTAGCCGATCAACCGCGCGTGCAATCGCAGGGTGTTGGCCTCGATGATTGCCGCCCGCTGATCGAACGCGAAAGACGCAATGGCTCCCGCGGTATAACGACCGACTCCCGGTAACGCTTCCAACGCGACGGCGTCTGATGGGAATTGCTCTGACAACTCGCTGACAATCTGCCTAGCCGCGCGATGCAGGTTGCGAGCCCGGCTGTAATAACCGAGACCTTCCCATAGCCGTAGCACGGCCATTTCGTCGGCCGCGGCGAGTGACTGAACGGTCGGAAACGCCGTGATAAATCGCTGAAAATAGGGCACCACGGCGGTGACGGTGGTCTGCTGCAGCATGATCTCGCGCAGCCAGACACGGTACGGATCGCGCTCTCCCCGCCAGGGAAGTTCGCGACCGGAGCGTTCGTACCAGCGCTGCAAGGCGGAAAGGCGTCCGCGCGGTCCGCTCATCACAGTTCCTGACCGGGAGCCCGGTGCGGCTCAAACATCGATACGGGCTGTTGCTCGGCCGCCTGCAAGGCGGCTTGCGCGAGTCGATACAACTCGGCCTGACTGCGCACACCCTCATGGCCGTTGTCGCCACTCATGCGTTCGTAACGTCCATCGGGCAACAGTCGGCGACCTTTTGCGGTGTCCTGCAAATGCAGTTTCAGAATGGACATCAACCGATTCTTCGCCGCCGGTTCTTCCACCGGCACGAGCAGTTCGACCCGGCGATCGAGATTGCGCGGCATCCAGTCGGCGCTGGAAATGAAGAGACGATCATCACCGCCGTGATGGAAGTAGAGGATGCGGCTGTGTTCCAGGAACCGGTCGATCACGCTGCTGACGGTGATGTTTTCGCTCAGCCCAGGCACGCCGGGACGCAGGCAGCATACGCCGCGGATACTCAACCGGACTTTCACGCCCGCCTGTGACGCCTGATAGAGCGCTTCAATCATTCGCTCATCCACTAAGGCGTTGAGCTTAATCAAAATCAGCGCTTTGCGGCCCTGCTTCTTGTGCCGCGTTTCCACATCGATCATCTCGAGGAGATGATCGCGCAGGCTGATGGGGGCGGCTTCGAGTTTGCGGAAGCGCTGTGGTTGCGAGTAACCGGTGATGGCGTGGAAGAAGCTCGTGGCATCGGCGCCGAGTTCTTCATCGCACGTCATCAGGCTGGCATCGCTGTAAATGAGCGACGTCTGCTCGTTGTAGTTCCCGGTGCCGAAGTGCATGTACCGGACGATGCCCTGCGGTTCGCGGCGGGCAATCAGGCAGATTTTCGCGTGAGTTTTCAGGCCTTTCACGCCGTAAATCACCTGCACGCCGTTGCGTTCCAGATCTTTCGCCCACTCGATGTTGCGGGCCTCATCGAAGCGGGCTTTCAGCTCGACCAGCGCCGTGACGTACTTCCCGTTCATTGCGGCGCGCTTCAACGCGGCGACAATCGGACTGCGTGAACTGGTGCGGTACAACGTCTGTTTGATCGCGAGGACATCGGGATCAACCGCCGCTTCTTCGATCAACCGGACCACTGGCTCGAAACTTTCGTAGGGGTGATACAGCAGGACATCGCGCTCGGCGATGGTTTCAAACAGGGACTTGGCCGGATCAATCTGCGGGCTGGCGACGGGAGGCCACGGTTCGTCCTTCAACTGTTCGAAGCCCTGCATCGAGGTGAGCCGCATGAAGGCGGACAGCTCGAGCGGACCGGGGATCAGAAACACGTCATCTGCATCGACCACCAGCAACTCTTCCAGAAAAGCCCGCGTTTCGGCAGACACCTGCTGGGCCATTTCCAGGCGGACGCACGCGCTGACTTTGCGGGCGTCGAGAATCTCCTGCATCCCCGCGAGCAGGTCGACCGCCGAGTCCTCGCGCAGCTCGACATCCGCATTCCGTGTGATACGAAACGGAACCGCTTCCACCACGGTTTCGCCGGGGAAAAACTGCCCGACGTGCAGCATCACCAGATCTTCGAGCAGGATGTAGTTGAAGCCGCCGTCGCCGGGCAACGTGATGAAGCGTTGCCGCTGCCGACCGAAGGGAATCAGCGCGAACCGATGCGGCGGCGGTTCCGTGGACGGTGTGGCATTCTTGGTCGCCGTCGGTGCCAGGCGGACCGCCAGATGCGGCGCGAGATTCATCAGCAGCGGCCGCTCGCCCTCCGGGTTCACCGCCATCGGCGAAAGAATCGGAAAGAGCTCATCCTTGAAGACCGCGTTCGAAATCTGCGATTGCACGAGTGTCAGTTCGTGCGGCAACACCCGTTTGATACCGGCTTTCGTCAGCGCCGGCGTGAGCTCGTCCAAAAAGCACAGATACTGGTCGGCGACGAACTGCCGCATGCGTCCGAGCACCACCCGCGACTGCTGCTCGGGCGTCAGTCCCGCGGCGTCCGCTTGCCTGCGGCCCTCTTCCAGCAGTCCTTGCAGCGTCCCCAGTCGCACGCTGGCAAATTCATCGAGATTCGACCCGGAAATCGCGAGGAACTTGAGCCGTTCCAGCAGCGGCAGCGAGGAATCATGCGCCTGGTCGAGCACCCGCTGATTGAATTCCAGCCAGCTCAACTCACGATTGAAAAATCGGGGTTCGTTCGGATCAGCCATGATCGCGGCAGACTTCGTTCAGGGGTCAGCAACCGGAAAAAATCCAAGCCCGCAGTGTACCGCACCCGGCGACTCGGGGCGAGATTGCCTGCTCAACAGACGTCACGCGAGAGGTGGCCGAAGTTGGAGCGTACTCGCGAAACTACGGAACAGTGTACCGTACGTTCCGGGGCTTCCCTTCGGTCCAGCATCGCTTACCCTTGGCCGAACTGTTTGTTGAAAGGGGGTGGTGCACTCCCGCACTTGCGTTGTTGCCGTGCTTGTCGCAAACTAACACTTTGATTTGACGACAATTTTCACGGTCCGCGGAAACGGAAACCCGTCGCGTCGACCGTGTGGTGATTCAATCCGGGACGAGCATTGTGGCGCTGAAGAAGAAAGCCCGGCGGAAGATTCCGCTGTATCTCGATGACCATGAAGTCGAAGGTTTGCGGGACGCGAGCCGCTTCAATGCCGAGTTGATGGATTTCGTTCGCCCGCGGATGCTGCCCGGCATCACCACGCTGGAACTCGACCGGCTGATCTACGAATACACCACCGATCACGGCCACACGCCAGCGTGTCTTGGGTACAAGGGCTACCCGCGCACGATCTGCACCAGCATCAATGAAGTCGTCTGTCACGGCATTCCCGACATGACGCCCCTGCGGCTCGGCGACATCGTGAACGTCGATTTCTCGACCGTCGTTAACGGCTGGTACGGAGATTCCTCCGAGACCTTTATCATCGGCGAGACCTCGCCGGAGTCGAAGCGGCTCGTGCAGGCCGCCCATGATTCGCTGTGGATCGGCATTAACGCCGCGCAGCCCTTCAGCCGGGTGTGCGACATCGGCAAGGCGATCGAGCGCTTCGCCAAAGCCCGTGGGTTCGAAGTGGTCCGCGAATTTCAGGGCCACGGCATCGGACGCGAATTCCATCAGGAACCGGGTGTGCCGCACTATTGCCCGCGCGTCGGTGCCTCGCAGGAGATTCTCGAGCCGGGGATGTGCTTCACGATTGAGCCGATGATCAACGCCGGGACATGGCGGACGTTCATCGACAGCCGCGACAACTGGACGGTCCGCACGCTCGATCTGGCGATGTCCGCCCAGTTCGAGCACACGATCCTGATGACGGAAACCGGCCCCGAAGTCCTCACGCTCACCCAGCACGGTCCGCAACAGGGACATCGGTTCTGAGGCCGGCGGAGGTTGAACAGGCTTCGCCAAAAGCTTGGTTCCCCAGGAATTCGGGTCTCGATTTCTGATCGCCGGTCTCTACAATACGGACCCGCACGCGGTTGCGTTGTTGCTCTCGGGATCGCGGGGCCAACGAACCATTTCCGCTCACGGACGACGAGGGCTGCGTGCATCATCTGGAATTGCTGACGACGTTGACCAGTGCGCTGGTTGCGGCGTTGATCTGCGGATATATCACGCAGCGCGGCGGTCTGTCGCCGATCGTCGGTTATCTTCTCGCTGGGGTCGTGATCGGCCCGACTACTCCCGGGATTGCCGCGAACCGGGAACTCGCCGGCGAAATGGCGGAAATCGGCGTCATTCTGCTGATGTTTGGCGTCGGGCTGCATTTCCACTGGGAAGAGCTGTATGCGGTGCGACGAGTCGCCGTCCCCGGAGCGATCGGGCAAAGTCTGGTGGCGACGGTTCTCGGAGCATTGCTGGCTCTGGCCGTCGGCTGGGGCTGGAGCACAGGACTGGTTTTCGGGCTCGCGTTGTCCGTCGCCAGCACCGTCGTGTTGACGCGCGTGCTGTCCGATCACAACGACCTGCACACGCCCGCGGGCCATGTGGCGGTCGGCTGGCTCATCGTCGAAGATCTGCTGACCGTGGTCATGCTCGTCGTCCTGCCCACGATGTTCCCATTGAACGCCGCGGAAAATACCAATCTGTCGGTCGCGCTCACGCTGGCGGTCGTCAAAATCGGTTTGCTGGTCGGGTTCACCTTTTTCGTCGGCGGTCGGGTGATCCCATGGTTATTGAAGCATGTCGCCGCCACGCGGTCGCGCGAACTGTTCACGCTGACGGTGCTGGTCATCGCGCTAGGGATTGCCGTCGGGTCGGCGCAGTTCTTTGGTGTGTCCATGGCGCTCGGGGCGTTTCTCGCCGGCATGGTCGTCGGGCGGTCCGATTTCAGCTTGCGGGCCGCCTCGGAGGCGTTGCCGATGCGCGACGCCTTCGCTGTGCTATTCTTCGTCTCTGTGGGCATGCTGCTCGACCCGGCGGCGCTGGTGGAAGAGCCCGGCACGATTGCCGCCACGTTGGCCGTGGTGTTGATCGGGAAACCGCTGGCCGCCGTGCTGATTGTCTCGTGGATGGGTTACCCCGTGCGGACGTCGCTGAGCGTGGCCATCGCCCTGGCTCAGATCGGCGAGTTTTCGTTCATGCTCGCTTCGCTGGGCAAAGAGCGCGGCATCATGCCGGATCGGGCGTCGCACGCGCTGGTCATTGCGTCGATGATCTCGATCTCGCTCAACCCGATCCTCTATCGATGTGTGCGACCGATGGAACGCTGGGCCGCGACACAGCCGTGGTTGTGGCGATGGTTGACGGCAAAGATGCCGAAGGTCTCCACCGTGGACCAGACCGACGACGGCGGGGAATCGGACAAAGAGCATCGCGCAGTGGTGATTGGCTACGGGCCGGTCGGGCGAACGGTGACGCGACTGCTCAGCCGTAACGGCGTGACGCCGATCATTCTCGAAATGAACCTGGAAACGGTGCGGCGTCTGCGAGCCGAAGGCATTCACGCGATCTACGGCGATGCGGGACACCGTGACACCATGCTGCAGGCGGGGATCGCCGACGCGGCGACACTCGTAATCAGTGCCGGTGGTCTGCACGGTGTGGAAGAAATGATTCGGACCGCGCGCGAGTTGAACCCGCGGATTCGCATCCTCGCGCGGGCCACGTATCTGTATGAGCGACCGCAATGGTATGCGGCCGGTGCGAACCATGTCTTCGCCGCGGAAGGTGAAGTCGCGCTGGCGATGGCCGAGTCAATTCTCGTCGAACTCGGCGCGACTGCGGAGCAAATCGACCGCGAGCGTGAACGCCAGCGTGCCGATCTCAGTGAAGCCTTGCCGCCGGTGAGGTTGTCATCGGCGTCTTCAACAACTGTAGGTCAGGCTGTGCCTGACGCATCGGCAGCGGTCCCGCAAACCGAAGAGAAGTCAGGCACAGCCTGACCTACGCGTAACTGTCAGCCATTGAAGAAGGCGATCAACGCCGAGCCGGACCGGACAACTCGATTGCCTCGGCGGCCAACCGGATGACCGAGGGGCCACTCGGTGACGGTGGCAGATCGGTCGTGGCGACATCGACCTCGATGGC
>Ga0247823_10003834_pt1 | contig 12130 bp, 12 predicted proteins | sample 13C_PalmiticAcid_2_FD_192426 | JGI IMG/M metagenome (GOLD analysis project Ga0247823, IMG submission 192426) | Soil microbial communities from agricultural site in Penn Yan, New York, United States - 13C_PalmiticAcid_Day30 | ecosystem: Environmental > Terrestrial > Soil > Agricultural land...
GGAATATTCATGACACGCCACATTGCCATCCTCGTGGTCGAGGACGAGCCGCTCGTCAGCATGATGCTGGTGGACGATCTCGAGGCAGCAGGGTTTTCGGTGATCGAGGCTGCAAATGCAGCCTCGGCGATCCAATTGCTCGAGCGTAGAGATGATATTCGGGTCATCATTACCGACGTAGACATGCCGGGAACGATGGACGGGTTGATGCTTGCGGCCGCCGTAGCTAATCGGTGGCCACCAATTCGTATCATTGTCGTGTCGGGGCATCGAACTGTGGAGATAACGGATATCCCCGACGGATCGGTGTTCTACTCCAAGCCCTATAGACCCGCCGAAATCATCGAAACGATGAACGAGATGCTCGCTTAACGCTTGTGTACCGATGAGGTCGACATCTGCTTGGTTCACGTCGACCGACATTTAGGGCTGCTAAGAGGAGCACCTGCTGGCCCCGCAGACGGGCAAGCAGATGCCAACCCAATGGACCGGTTGGCTTACGCCTACTCGGCGGCTTCGTGTGCTGATGGCGCCGGCGTTAGATTGCGTGCGTGATCGTCATACAGGCACTTCCGAGCTTAGGCTGTGGTCAATGATAGCTCGTCGGTGCCACCGTCGAACCGAATGCACTGATGCAATAAATGCCGTCACCCACCCGCTCCGCGATGCCCAGATTGATCAATTGCTCGGCAAGCTCTTTTGGCAGCGGGCAAAGTCCGCGTTGGCACAATAGCGACACCGCCGAGCGCTGGGCATCGGAAAGGGTCATCCAGTTCAGATTCATCGTCACCTCCGCTCTTTTTCGACAATAAAAACCAAAGTGCGCTAAGGGTTCCCCAATCTCGATCAAATCTGGCCGCGAGGGTTCTGGTCCCGGCCGGGGACCTCCCGCTGTGTCCTATGAGGAAGCTTAAGCTTAGCCTGCAGCAAATGGGCGAGAAGCAGCGCCTTCACGGTTTGTGATCCTGGATTGCTGCTCAACACGGTCATGATCATTCGACCACCGATGTTGGCGTGGATCACGTTGTTCTCGATATAATAGCTGGCCGAGTGGACCTCCCCGTCGAACTCGATTGAGGCATTGTAGACCTGAAACTGTCGTTCGATCTCCTTCCTCCTCAATTCAGATTAAGCCCGCTCGCAGAGCGTTTGCAACTTCACAAGCTTGCAAAAACCGGCGGTCGGGGCAACGACAGCAACACGAGGTTTGGATGCAACAAAGCGCCACGTGGAGCCGTTGAAGGCGTCGATATTCAAGGATCGGGCGAAAGGACCCAAGGAGCCGTGCCTTCGTATGAGCGAAACTGAAGAACACCGGATCGATCGGGAAATTCACGCATCCATAAGCGGATCCGATCCCTTCTCTGCTGCAGTTCGCGCGACACGCATGCCTATGCTGATCACTGACCCGCGTCAGCCGGACAATCCAATTGTTTTCGTCAATGACGCGTTCGCTCGACTGACCGGGTATAGCCGCGAGGAAACGCTGGGCCGCAACTGCCGTTTTTTGCAGGGGCCAGCAACAAACACTGACGACGTTGGGAAAATTCGCACCGCCATCGATCAGCGGGTACCAATCGAAATCGAGCTTCTGAATTACCGCAAGGATGGCACCACCTTTTGGAATCGGCTGCTGATCTCGCCGGTATTCGACGAGGGTCAGCTGACCTATTTCTTTGCTTCGCAGTTCGACGTGACGCCCGAACGCGATCGCATCAATACGCTGTCCATGGATCGAGACGCCCTTGAGAGCGAAAACCAGCGTCGTGTCCTGGACCTGGCCGCGAGCGAAGAGCGCCTACGCTTTACACTTCAGGCGGGAGGACTGGGTACCTGGACACTAGATATCCCGCATCAGCGGCTCGTCGCATCGTCGATCTGCAAATCAAACTTCGGTCGCGGCCCAACCGATAGCTTCACCTATCAGGATCTTCAGAATTCGATCCATCCGAGCGACCTTACACGTTGGCGTCAAACGCTCGACGAGTGCTTAGCTGGCAACGGCGACTTCAATATTGAGTATCGGGCCATAACGCCCGCGGGAGAGATTCGGTGGATCGAAATCAGGGCGCAAACCAAGTACGACGCTCACGGCCATCCCATCAGCATGACCGGCGTATCAATGGACATCACGGAGCGTAAGGAAGGCGAGGCGCATCGCCAGCTGCTCGTCCAGGAGCTCGGTCACCGGATCAAGAACACTCTTGCGACGGTGCAGTCTATAGTGAGCCAGAGCGTGCGTGGCAGCGACGCGTCGGATGACCTGGCCACCGTCATCAATCAGCGCATCGACGCCTTGGGTGGCGCCCACGATATCCTCGCAGGGCGAGGATTTGATCGGGCAAAGCTATTGGAAACAGTAGCTCGAGCATTGAAGCCATTCCGCGGTGACGGAGGCAGGATTAACATCCTCGGTCGTGACGATATCGAACTATCGAGCAGGTCGAACACCGCCTTGACCATGGCTCTTCACGAACTGGCCACAAACGCTGTTAAGTACGGCGCTCTCTCAAACGACACGGGCCACCTTGAGGTCGACTGGAGTCTGACCGGCGACGAGTTCGTGCTGACGTGGCAGGAGTTCGGAGGACCCTCGGTCAGCGCGCCTACAAGAACCGGCTTCGGGTCCCGCATGATCGAACGGGCCCTCACGTCAACGTTGGGTGGACCTGCTAAAATTGACTATTTTCCGTCCGGCGTCCGTTTCGAACTTCGTACAGATCGCAGTCGCTTGGGCGACGGGCTGGATACGGCCTCGAGTCCGCGCTCAGGTTAACTAGTCGAATAAACGACGATCCAACTCGCAGTTGGTCCCTCTTCGCCACGTGATGGCAGCTTTTGGGGACTAAAATCGTGGCCGCTAGTGACAGAAATGGGGTCGGTTATCGACCCACGCCATAACGGTGTTGTCGGTCGGTTCGCCGCCGACGTTCGTTTCAGAGAATTGCGGCAGCGCAAGTGATCTGGAAGTTGCGAGCAACTTCCAGATCATGGCTGTTTACCCCCAGCGTATGCCTGTGCGCCGCGTTCTTTGGTGTGCTGCCAGGCTCGATGCCAGGAGTTCGAAGACCTTGCGAGCCTTGCGGACATGCCAGTAAAGGGTGATGCGAAGGATCAGCCTCGCGCTCATCGCCCTGCCTCCCAGAGGGCAACCGCGTCGGGACCCGCTGGATAGCGCAACTGGTCGGACGTGTCGGTGGCCGCGCTCCAGATTGCCTCGGCGACATCGCTTTCCCTGGTGGTCAGCGCTGGGTTTGCAAACGCTGCGAAAATGGGCCCTGCCACTTCTGCGTAGGCCGGCGGGATAAGGTCGGCGATCGGCAGTGCCGTGTTGGCCGCAAAACGCGTGGTCGGGGCATACCCGGGCTCGATCAGCTTCACTCTGATTTTGAAGCCCCGGAGTTCCTCCGCAAGAGAGCCGGAGAAACCTTCGATGGCCATCTTGGTGGCCGTATAGGCGGCCGCAAAGGGCGATGGCGCCAATGCCACGCTGGAGGTGACGTTGACGATGGTACCGCCCCCGTTTTTGCGCATCGCTGGCAGCGCTGCCTGCACCATGGCCATGGTGCCGAAAGTGTTGGTCTCGAAGAGACGTCGCACATGATCCATGGGCGAAGCCTCAAAGGCACCAACCATGCCGATACCGGCATTGTTGACGAGAACATCGAAGGGCTCCGACGCCTTCAGGCAGGCCGCGATGCTAGCGACATCGGTGACGTCGAGCGGCAGGACTTTAACGCGATCATCGACAGGGAAAAGCTGAGGCTGCGGCTGGCGCATCGTGGCGATTACCCTCCAGCCCCGCTGATGAAAATAGCGCGCGGTTTCGAGTCCATAGCCGGAAGATGCGCCGGTGATGAGAATGGTGTTCATGACAATGTCTTTCGTTTTGAGGAAGGGGCTCACGCAGCAGCGTCGAGTACGCGGGCGAGCCATGAAGTGCGGGCCCGACGGGCGGCAGTAGAAAGTGCCGCATCTGGAAACATGGCGTCGAAGCCATGGAATCCGCCTGCCCAGATGTGGAGCTCGGCCTGGCCACCGGCGGCCCAGATACGGCTTGCGTAGGTTGTGTCCTCATCGCGGAAGACTTCGGCGGTGCCGGCGTCGATGTAGGTGGTGGGAAGGCCCGAAAGGTCGGGGGCGAGAGCGGCGGAAATGTAGGGCGAGACTTCCAAGTCATCGGCCCCGAGCACGGATTGCCAGCCGAAAGCATTCTTCTCGTGTGTCCAGATGCCCGGTTCCCCGGAGTATTGGCGGCTCGACAGGGTGTCGTTGCGATGATCCAGCATGGGGCAGATGAGAATCTGCGCCGCAATTGCGGGGCCTCCCCGATCCCTTGCCATCAGAGTCATCCCAGCGACCAGGCCGCCGCCGGCACTGGCTCCGGCCACGACAATGCGGGAGGGCGCAATTCTCAGTTCTGAGGCGTTGGCAGCGACCCAAGCGAGGCCCGCATAACAGTCTTCCACCAGCGTGCTGCCAGAGGCCTCGGGGGCAAGACGGTAGTCAACGGTGACGACAGTGGCGCCGAAGCGTTCCAGCCAATCGAGCGCGATGTCGAGATTGGCGAAGCGATCTCCCATCACCATGCCGCCGCCATGCACCCAATAAATGCAAGGGGCATTCTGTGCGATCGCGCCGGCCGGGCGAAAGATCGAGAGCGGGAGAGCATAGCCGTCGGTTGTCGATATCTGCACCTCCTGCCGTTCGACCAAGCGGCCTTCAAGGAGGGTTTCGACGGGCGTTTTATACTGGCGCATCTGAGCCAGAATGTCGGCATCTATTGTGGTGCCGAGGGGCATGCCGGCTAGGCGAGCGGAAAGTTCGGTATCCAATTGTGGGCGGGGGATAGACATGGTGTTTCCTTGCGTGACTTGGCGCGAGACGGCATCGGCGATGAAAGGGGGTGTTGAGGGGGGCTAAGCGAGGATGGCCTTGCCACCGACGGGGACTGCGTCGACATAGACGGCCTCCCCGGCAACTAGAGATGCGAAGCGGGCCACATAGGCCTGGGCGATATCGCTGGCAAAAAAGCGGGCATGCGCCGCCTGGGCCACCCAGCCTTCAGTGACGAGAACGAGATCAGGATTGCTGGCAGAGCGAGCGACAAGGAATACGAGACAATCGTCGTGGGTGAGCGAGGGAGCGGAGAGCAGCAGATCGACGAGTTCGGCGCCCTTACCGGGCTGAGCGATGATGGTTGCTTGGAAGCCGTACAGACTTGTCATTGAGTGTCCTTTCGGGTTGCAGCAGCGCTGGCTGCCGATGACCCAATCAAACATTTCTTGGCGGTTCGGTGTTAGGCTCGGACTCCCGCTCTCTTGCACAATCCTCCCAACATCGAGAGAATTGTTGTACCATAGCGACGGTGAATCTAAGGATGGTGGACCGAAAAAGGCTGATATGACCCATGCAGATCGACGAGCTAAGGAGCCTGATCGAGCGCCACGCGAATAGCGAAAGGGCGAATTCCATCGAGGGTGTGCTGATCGCCCGTCATGACGATTCGGCACTGGAACAATCCATGTCTGGTTCGGTGATGGCACTGATCGCGCAAGGGACGAAGCGATTGGCACTCGGTGACAGGGTTTATGAGTATGGGCCGGGGCAGTTTCTGGTCTCGTCGCTCGACATGCCGGTATCCGGTCAGTTCATTGGTGCTAGTGCCGACGAGCCTGCGCTAGGCTTTGGTCTCCTGCTCTCCCCTCCTTCCATCGCAGAATTGTTGCTGCGCTCAGGCGCGCCGATGCCGCGGGATGGGCGGGGCACTGTCCCTTCGGCCATGGTGGTGAGTGATGCGCCGGAACAGTTGGTGGAGGCGGCAATCCGGCTGTTGCGGTTGCTCGATTCCCCCCGCGATCTTGCGGTGATGGCGCCGCTAATCAAGCAGGAAATTCTCTGGTGGCTTATAGTGGGCGACCAGGGTGCGGCAGTGCGCCAGCTCGGACTGGCTGACAGCAATCTCAGCCATATCGCGCGAGCGGTGAGCTGGATCCGCGAGCACTATGCTCATGCCTTCCGAGTGGAAGATGTTGCTGAGATTTCGGGGATGAGCCCATCGGCATTTTACCGCCATTTCCAAGCGGCGACGGCAATGAGCCCCATCCAGTATCAGAAGCAAATCCGGTTGCAGGAAGCACGGCTACAACTCGCCGCCGGGCGAAGCGACGTGACGGCGGTGGGCTATAGTGTGGGCTATGAAAGTCCGGCGCAATTCAGCCGGGAGTATCGCCGGCAGTTCGGCCGACCACCAAGCCAGGAGTCACGCTCAACTCAGCATTGATGTTTGCTTAGGGGGTGGCCGCAACGGCGTCGGGAGCGATCGATCAACTGATCGGCGGCGCGAGGATGGACAGGGCCACCACGTGTCAAGCAGCGTTCGGAATACGCACCCACACGACACGGCGCTTGCCCAGCGCCGTGCTCAGTTCACATTTGCCAACGGACTATTGAGCGGCTTCCTCGATCAGATCCACGACAGCCTGTGGCTGCGAAACCATCACCACGTGAGAAGCACCGTCCACAACGACCGTCCGCTTCGAAGCTGCACGCTCGGCCATGAAACGTAGGCCTTCGGCAGGAATATTCTTGTCGCCGCTCCCGTAGATGAACCAGGAGGGCAAAGCCTTCCAGGCCGGCTCGCCCGCTGCCTCGGTCAGTGCCGCTTCTGTGATGGGCCGCTGGCCCGCTGCCATCAGGGCCGTCTGGGCTGGCGTGACGTCATGGGCGAACTGTTCGTGAAACTTCGATTGATCGATGTAGAGATCCACGCCACCCTCATGCAGGCTCACTGGTGCCGCTAGCGCCGTTCCCAATGTGCCGCCAGGGAACTTTCCGGCCAGTTCTGCCGCAGACTCGCCGGCATCAGGAGCAAAAGCGGCCACAAAGACCAGGGATTGGACATTGGCGATGCCGTTCGCGGCTGCCGAAATCACTGCGCCACCATAGGAATGTCCGACCAAGACCACGGGGCCGTCGATCGCCTTAACAAGACTGGACACGTAGTTTGCATCACTTGAGACGCTGCGCAGCGGGTTGGCAGCGGCCACGACGCGGTAGCCCTTTTGCTGCAGGAGAGGGATCACCCCGTTCCAGCTTGCAGAATCGGCAAAGGCGCCATGGACAAGAACAACGGTTGGCTTGGCGGAGGCGATATTGAATTCAGACATGATGTTTTCCTCTGGTCGGAATGGGTGTTCTGCTAGAGGGCGGCAATCGCCCTTGCGTCAGCTTCTGATGAATTCCAGGACGTCAGCGTTGAAGCGATCCGCGTCGATTTCGGCCAAGCCGTGCGAGCCGCCCTGGTAGATTTTCAGCGTGGCATTGGGGACGATCTCAGCGGCCTTGTGGGCCGAGGCCTTGATGGGAACGATCTGGTCATCGTCGCCATGGATGATGAGGGTCGGTCGGTCGATCTTCTGAAGATCTGAGGTGTAGTCCACCTCGGAGAACTCGTGGATCGTGTCGTACTGGCCCTTGATCCCACCCTGGAGTCCGATCCGGCGGAAGTTCTCCCTCAGCCCTTCGTTCGGTGAGACGCCCTCTCGGTTGAAACCGTAAAATGGAATGGTCAGGTCATAGTAGAATTGCGATCGGTTCTTGGCAGTACCTTCTCGAATGCCGTCGAACGCAGCAAGCGGCGTGCCGTCAGGGTTGCCGTCGGTCTGCAACATGAGTGGCGGCACAGCGCCAACGAGCACAACCTTGGCAACCCGATCCGTTCCATGCCGGCCAATATAATGGGACACCTCGCCACCGCCGGTGGAGTGGCCGACGAGGACGAGATCGCGCAGATCCAGTGCCTCGATCAGTTCCGCAAGATCATCGGCATAGCGGTCCATATTGTTGCCGTCCCAGGTTTGGTCCGAACGGCCATTGCTACGGCGGTCGTGGGCAATCACCCGAAAACCCTGCTGGCCGAAGAACAGCATCTGCTGGTCCCATGCGTCTGAAGAGAGCGGCCAGCCGTGTGCAAACAGGATCGGCTGACCGGTGCCCCAGTCCTTGTAGAAGAGGCAGGTCCCGTCCGTGGTAGTGAAATAGGTCATTCAGCTCTCCATTGATTTGTGTGCGATTCGTTTGTGCACGATTTGTATATTTGTACGCTGGGCAGGTGTCAATCGCTTGCCAACAGTTTGTGCGCGATTTATTTATACGTGTAAGGAGACAGCATCATGAACAAGGCTCGACAGCCCGCCCCCACCGACCAAGCCGTCGCAGATATGCTCTGCTTTTCAATCTATTCCGCAGGGCATGCCTTCAATCAGCTATATCGGCCCCTCCTTGACGAGATTGGCCTGACCTACCCGCAATACCTGGTGATGGTGGCGCTCTGGAATCGGGATGGGCTGCGCGTGAAGGAACTCGGCGACACGCTCTTTCTTGATTCCAGCACCCTCACTCCTTTGCTCAAACGAATGGAAGCAGCAGGCCTGATAACGCGCACGCGCAACCCCGAGGACGAACGACAGGTGCTCCTGCACGTCACCGATCAAGGCTGGGCTCTGAAAACGCGCGCACAACCGGTCGCGGCCTGCATCCAGGAAGCGGTGGGGCTGGATGCCGAGACTCTGAGCAAGGTACAGGTTGCTATCGACGCTATCCGCGACAACCTACAAAAGAGAGACTAGCCGACTAGAGCACATGACAACCAGTGACTCTTGGCACACCGCGTCGCGCAACTGACCCAAGGTAGACATATCGATCTTCCGCATCGCCATTCCGGAATGACGACGCTTTTCAAAGAAGTAGGCGGAAAACTCAGTTCCCACTACCGTGATCCTGCCAAACCCTTCCGGTGCGATGACCATATGAGCTGAGAAGACAGCACCTCGCACGCGCAGATACTGGCCTTGCCGAACAACTTGACTTCAAAGCCCCGCCGGATAAATTCTGATTGTCGAAAATGGTGGACCGGTTTTGGTGAGCCCCGGTCAGCTTCACTCCAGGAAGCCTAAATCCAGCCCCTAGGCCGCGGACCACGACGAAGGCGGACGTGTGCCGTTTTTGTCGAGGTTATCGGGGCGAGGTCTATGGCGTGCTTTCCATTTTCAAACTCCGGATCTCTGCGATTCTGCCCGCGTCCTTTGCCGCGCCACGGCCAAATGACATTGGATAATCTGCGATATGCAAATCAGTGATCAACCTGCTGCCACCTCTCCGTTTGCGAGAGGTCATTTCATGCTGACCGCCGTATCACGATCACCTGAGATTCAAACACGAATCGGCGCTGCCTTCTCGTGCTTTGGCTGGGTCATGCTGTTTGTGGGTACAGGACTGGGTTCCGCCCAAGTTGGAAGTCTCTTCGGGCTGGTCTATCATTTGTCGCTCGCTCCGGTGGTCGCGAACCTGAGAGCGCCATCCTGGGCGACAATGGCCGGCTTTGTCTGGATATACAGCGACGCCGTTCTCGATGTCGCCAGACTCAACAGCCTCGATGAGGAGATCATTTGGGCGTTTCGTCTTGGCATCCACATTGCAGCGGCCATCTGGATCATCGGCACATCGCTCAACATGCCGCTCAGGATGAAGCTTCCTGGCATCCTTCTAGGGGCGTCTCTGGCCCTTCACGCCATGCTTTCCCCATACCTGCCGGATTCCGAACTGGTCCTGGGGGTGACGGCCATTCCGCTCATGGTGATCTGGCTTCTGACAATCGCCTTCAGTTACTCACAGACAAAGAGCTGACCGAAATTGGCGTGGCCTTGAAGGGCCACGCCGCATAACCTGGCGCGGATCGCACGGCCAGTCGATGCCGGCAACTTGGAGAAGAGCGCCACCAATCCAGATCTTTCAAAACTCCCGGGTCAGGGTGCGAGATTTGCACCCATCAAGAAATGGTATGACAGCGCAAGGAGCCAGGCAGACATGGCTGGCACTACACCGATCCCGAGGATAGCCTTGGAATTTTTCACGTCCGCAAGGAATGTGGCATGGACCGCAAGAAAGAGTCCGAGCGGAATTCCGATCCACAGTGCAACGCCACCAAGACCCCATGAGACGCCGCAGATCCAGATAGCGGCAAACAGATGGACGCCCATCCGCAGTGCCCACACCGTTTTTTCACCGATGTGGTTGATGGACACCATGTCCACTAGTGCATCCATAAAGAGCCAGAGATAGCCAGCAAATTTAACTTCTGGTCCACCGGGCAGGTGGTCAACCAGCGGGATGAGGGCAAGGTGATACACAAGGCCGGCAATATCCCCGGCGAAGAGGCTCCGGTGCTTAAGGCCAAACATTGAGAGCCAGCCCATCAGCGAGATAATCGGGAGAGCGGCGAGAAGTCCGAAAGTCATGATTTTATCCTTCAACGCGGCGCCTTGGCGCCATTTCAAGAAGGGCGTCTCCGGGCAGCCGTGTTCTGCGAAGGAATTGTCGCACGCAGTTCAACGGTGCATGCGAAACGCCTGCTACCGTCGAGGTCCGCGGCCCCTTTTATATGGGGATGGAAAGTCCCTGCCTTAGCTGGCAGGGCGACCGGGGCTCACCAATCCGGTCCACCATTTTCGACAACCCACGTGTATGATCAGGGTTCCCCACAGTCAAGCTCGATCGGATCGCTCTGAATCAGAGAAGAGTCTGCTTGATTGGGCGCGCGGCATGAGTCTGCTTTTGGGTTTCCAGAGGATGGCCATCAATGGCGGAAATGGGGTCGCCAGCGGACCCGGGGGGTTGAGCTAAACGCTCTTAGGCGTCAAACACAGCTGGATTAGCCAGTTTCTGTTGAAGCCTACGGCTTGGCACCAAGTGCGTCACGCGACGTGCTTTGATCGGATACGTCTCACCCGTAAGTGGGTTGCGACCTGGCCGCTCAGCCCAAGACCGTATCTCGAGAGTGGCAAATCCGGAAAGTTTCACTGTCTCTCCTCGCTCCAGCGCCGCTCCGATCAGCGCAATCATTCTGCGGCTGACAATGTCGACATCCGATCGGCTGAGGAGGGTCTCCTCAGCTACTCTCGAAGCGATTATCGACCGCGTCAAAGTCGTCACAGGTCAAGCCCTGGATACATGTTGCAATGCCCGGACTATATCAATCTGAAGCTGACAGAACGCTGACGCCTAGAGACCGTCTGCCTATTTGACATAGTGCGTGTCGGACCAAACAATGTGTCCGGCAAACGCTGCAATGATCGCGTTGTATTCATCCGCCCTTTCCAGCATGCCCATATGATTAACCCCTTCCACGACCTGAACTGCCGCCGATCGGGATTGAAGTGCGATCTCGCGGCTTGCCTCGGGCTTGGTCACAATATCGTTCTCACCCGCAATCAATAGAACTGGCACCCCGATCCCAGCGAGAGCGCTTGTCGCGTCCCAGCGGAACATTGCGAGGTTTCCCGCGTCGATGGATGCGGGGGAATTCTTGGTGGCCAGAAGGGTAACGTGATTGAGCTGGCTGCGGGTCACGTATTTCCCAAAGCCCACGCGATTGGTCAGATGCGCCATACCGCTAAAATAGCTCTGCCAGGCTGCCAACCAGGCGAGCGGGTAAAGCAGAATGGTCAGCCTCATGATCGGCTCAAGAACGGGCCACCGGATGGCCTGCATGAACCGCGGCAGGATCATCGTCTTCAAGGGGTTTGTGTACGTCGTATTCAAAAGCGCGACGCCTGCCACCTTGCTGTGGAACAAAATAGGATGATCCCGTCCGAGTGTTTGGATCGTCATCCCTCCGATGCTGTGGCCTACTAAAAGGACCTTCTGGGCACCGGACCACTCGATCACTTCAGCGAGGTTGCCGGCAAAGTTCTCTAAGCTAATGGGGCCTTTCGATTTGCCCAGACCAGGAAGATCCCAGACCACCACCCGAAAACTCTTAGAAAGGGCGCGTTTGGCATAGTGCCAAATGGTGCTGTCCATGGCCCAGCCATGGGTTAAGATAATGGTTGGACCTTGCCCGAGCTCCTCGACAAAAATTTCCGAACCGTTTGTGCCACGAATGATCGCACCAGCGCCGCGATCTTCTCGCGACGCCTCACCAATATCCGGCCCTGCGAGAATCGGCGCCACCAGAATCTTGCCGAAAGCCGAGAGCATGCCCAGAGCAACGGCGATCCAAAGCTGCCAGTTCTCCCGGACCAGGACCAGATCGCCTTCTGCGTCCCGGACCCAGTTTCCGTTCTACCAG
>Ga0247823_10003835_pt1 | contig 12126 bp, 7 predicted proteins | sample 13C_PalmiticAcid_2_FD_192426 | JGI IMG/M metagenome (GOLD analysis project Ga0247823, IMG submission 192426) | Soil microbial communities from agricultural site in Penn Yan, New York, United States - 13C_PalmiticAcid_Day30 | ecosystem: Environmental > Terrestrial > Soil > Agricultural land...
GTTGAAAGCGCGCGCGACGCCGCGCTCGCAGAATTCGCCAGCAGCGACGTGCTGCTGTCGGGCGAACGCGCGGTCACGCTGAAGCTGACCAACCAGCGCCCGGCAGCGACGCCGGGCCCGGTACGGCTTGCGGGCGCGGCAAGCGGCGTCGCCGCGGCGCTCGCGATTGCCGATCCCTCGCTCGACCTTGCCAATCCGCTGAAAGGCCCGTTCCGCACAATTGCGACCGGCAGCGAAAGCGCGGCTTCGACCGCGATGACAATGGCACGCCATGCCGGCCTGCTCCCCGCCTTTTTCGTCCGCGAAGCCGCGGGACCGGCGGAGACCGAATGCAGCGTCGACGACGTCGCGGCCCTGCTCGATCCCACCCGTCTGGACATCGCCGCGCGCGCGCGCCTGCCCGTCGAGGCGAGCGAGAGCGCCGAGATTGTCGCATTCCGGTCGCCCGAAGAGGCATCGGATCATGTCGCGCTGGTCATCGGCAAGCGCGACGGCAACCCGCCCGTCGTGCGCCTGCACAGCGAGTGCCTGACCGGCGATGTGCTCGGCAGCCTCAAATGCGATTGCGGACCGCAGCTTCACGCCGCGCTTCATGCGATGGCCGACGCACCGTGGGGCGTGCTGCTGTACCTGCGTCAGGAAGGACGCGGGATCGGCCTCGTCAACAAGCTGCGCGCCTATGCGCTGCAGGATCAGGGCTATGATACGGTCGACGCGAACCTGCGGCTCGGTTTCCCGGTCGAAGCGCGCGACTTCGCGATCGCGGGACGGATGCTCGAGTTGCTGAACATTCCGCGCATCCGGCTGATGACGAACAATCCCGAGAAAGTTGCGCGGCTGGAGAATGAGGGCGTCGAGGTCGTCGAGCGCATCCCGCTCGCGCTGCCGACGAACAAATATAACGAGCAATATCTCGCGACCAAGCGGGACAGGACGGGGCACCAGCTCTAACGAAAAAGGCGCCGGACAATGCCGGCGCCTTCATCATATCAATGCACGAAGCGCGCGACGACGTCGCGATAACTTCGGCTGACCTTCACCTGCGCGCCGGAGCCCAGCACAAGGAAGCATTCGCCGTTAGTGTGCGGCTTGACCTGCTTCACCTGGCTGAGATTCACGATGGTCGAGCGATGGACGCGCTGGAAGTTACGCGGGTCGAGCCGCTTTTCCAGATCCTTCATCGTCTCGCGCAGGATCAGCGAATTGTCGGCGGTATAGATGCACATATAGTCGCCCGCCGCGTCGATCCGCTCGATGCTGTCGACATCGACGCGGAAGATCTGGCCGCGATCCTTGATGTTGATCATCTTTTCATAGCGGTCGGCGGCATGAGCGTCGGGCTGGGCTTCGGCATCATAATCGTCGGCGGCTTCGGGTGCGACTTCCGCCAGCACCGTCTTCAGCCGCTCGACCTCTGCCACGCCGCGCTTTTCGGCGAGACGCTGGCGGACGCGGTCGAGCGCGTCGGCGAGCCGCTCGGGCTCGACCGGCTTCACCAGATAATCGACCGCCTGCGCCTCGAACGCGCGAATGGCATGGTCGGAATAGGCGGTCACGAAGACGACGAGCGGAGGCTCGACCTCCATCAGCCCCTGAATGACCGAAAAGCCGTCAAATCCAGGCATCTGGATGTCGAGGAACACGAGGTCGGGCTTGTGGGTCTTGATCTTGCGAATGGCCTCGCGGCCGTTCTGGGCGGTGTCGACGATTTCGACGTCCGTATGCGGTTCGAGCCGCAATTGCAGGCCCTGGGTCGCCAATTTTTCATCATCCACCAGGATGGTTCTGATCGTCATGTGCGTTCGGTTCCAATCGTCGCTTGTCCATCGGGCTGAAACGGAATCTCGATAATTACCTTGAAGCCGCCATCAGCGCCCGTCTGCACCTCGAACCGCTGCTGGTCGCCATAAGCCTGCGCCAGACGGTCCCTGATATTGGCTAAACCCACACCGGTCGATTCCGTTGCAGTCCCCGTGGTGGGATCGACCGCACCCTCTGACAATCCCGCCCCCGTGTCGGACACGGTGATCCGGACATTTTGACCGGCAAGCTGAGCCGACAGGGTGATGTCGGCGCCGTCTTCCTGCGGGGTAACCGCATATTTGATCGCATTTTCGATCAGCGGCTGAAGCAGCAGCGACGGCAGCCGCGCGCGCGCAACGGCAGGGTCGATGTGAAAATGCGGCCGCAGCCGGTCCTCGAAGCGCATCTTCTCGATATCGAGATAGAGCTTCAGCGTTTCGACCTCCTGCGCCAGCGTCACCTGCGCGGTCGGCTCGTTCGCCAGCGTGTAGCGAAGGAACGCAGACAGGCGCGAGAGCATCGCGTTCGCAGGCTCCGACTGCTTGAGCAGCACCAGCGTCGAAATGCTGTTGAGCGTGTTGAACAGGAAATGCGGATTGAGCTGATACCGCAGCATCGCAAGCTGCGCCGAGGCGGCCTGCGCCTCGAGCCGCAACATCCGGTCATTCTGTTCTTCGAGCTGAAGGAAATAGTTGATCGCGAAATAAAGCGCCGACCACGCACCGAGCGAGGTTGCATCGATGTAGATCGCACCGAGCAGCAGGCTGGTAAAGCCCGCCTCGCTGGCCGGATTCTGGATCTGCGCCACCCAGGCGTCGATGAAGGCCCATAGCGCGACCGCGATCCCCGCGAGTCCGAAGCTGACCCCCCACATCAGGATCGGTCGCCGGTTGATCAGGGACCGATAGCATACCGACAGGACCAGCGTCAGCGAGAAGCCCGTGATTGCCGAAATCGTCTGCGGAATCAGAAAGGTAAAGGACTGGCCGTTGGCGAGGCCCGAAATCCCGCGCAGACCGAGCCACCCGGCCCACCCCAATATCTGGAGGTTCCAGAAGGCGCGGACCTTGTTCCCGAAAAACGGCTCGGGCGACGAAAAGCCGAACAGCGGCATCGAGGCCGATTGCGATACGGGCGGGGTCGCCATTGTCAGAATCCGGAGTGCTGGCGACGACGCGTGCGCGCGGTGGCGGCGATCATTCGGCCGCGACCGGGGCCATCCGTACGCGTGCCTGGCCAATCGGCTGCAATTCCGAGCGATGCTTCCACACGAGTTCGCCATAGCCGAGCGGCCGGCCGTCGTGCGCGGTAATCGTAACGGGGCCGATCGGCTGTTCGTCGGAGGTATCGACGAGCACCGGGGTCGAGGGAACGCCCGCGCCCCATTTTTCGCCCCACTGGCGCAGCGCGATCATCGCAGGCAACAGCTCGATCCCCTTCTGGGTGAGCTCATAGCGGACCTTGCGCCGGTCTTCGGCCATAACTTCGCGCGCCATGATGCCATGATCGACGAGCTTCGACAGCCGGTTCGACAGGATATTCCGCGCAATGGCGAGTTCCTGCTGAAACTCCTCGAAATGGTGGACGCCATTGAAGGCGGCGCGCAAAATCATGAACGACCAGCGCTCGCCCATCGCTTCGAGCGCGAGCGGCAGAGCGCAATTGGCGCCGTAAATGTCGTTTAGCGGTTCGCGTAACTTTCCCATGAGCCTAGCACTAACGTAAAATTGCCCCCCGCACAAAAAATATGTGGCGTCCGTTGCAATTTGCAACCCGTATCCTAAATTTCATTCTGCAACGCTTCGCGTTGCCCAGAAAAACAGGAGGACTCCCCATGCTGAAGCTTTCGACTGCGGCGCTTGCGCTGCCCTTTCTTGCCGCCGCTCTCGCCCCCGTTGCCGCCGGCGCGGCCGGTGGTTCCTATTATCGCGCCGAGCTGACCAGCCCGGCCCCGAAGGCCAAGTTCGTCGCCCGCGATGTCGTCTGGTCGTGCGACGGCGCCAATTGCGTCGCCGGCCGCGGCACCAGCCGCCCGCTGATCATGTGTTCGAGCCTCGCGCGCGAAGCCGGTGAAGTGAAGAGCTTTGCGATCAACGGTACCGCGATTGCCGCCGAAGAGCTGGCACGCTGCAACGGTAAATAAGGCCCGCCGGGCGGCGGCGCTCTCCCCTGTTCCTGCCCCGCCCGTCACGCCGCAGAAGGCCGCCCGCCCCAAGGGATGTGGCGGCCTTTTCTTTTGAAGGTTCAGGCGGCGATGCGGTTGCGCGCGACGGCGAGCGACCAGCGCGCGATCTGTGGCAGTCGCGTCGCGACATAGGCCGGATCGGCGCGGAACGCGCGACCGACAAGGTCGAGCCGCCAGCGCAAATGGCTTTTCAGGGCAAGCCCGAGCAAGATTTCGCTGCGGCTGCGCGCGGGAAGCGTGTCGGGCATCGCGCGCTCGACGATCTGCGCGGTCAGCGCCTGAATACGTTCGGCGCGCTGGCTCGTCAGGCTGCCGCCATGCTTGCGGTAGAGGTAGAGATCCTCATGCAGTTCGACGAAGCGGAAACGCTGCGCCGCACGCAGCCAGAAATCATAGTCCTCTACCCCGAACAGGCCGGTGTCATAGCCGCCGAGCGCCTCGGTCACCTGCGCGCGATAGAGGAAGCAGGCGCCGACATTATTGCCATGGAGCAGCCGTTCGATCGGCCCGACGCGCGACCGGCCAAGCTCGGTGCCCTCTTCGTCGATCAGGGTGAAGTCGGCGTGGACAACCCCCGCATCGGGTTCGGCGTCGAGCGCGCCAACGAGCCGGCCGAGCATCGCGGGGCGGAGCAAATTGTCGTCCGAGGTCCAGCTGTGCAGCCTCCCGCGCGCCGCGGCGAAGCCGTGGTTGAGCGCGGCGGGCAGACCGACATTGTCCCTGAGCGTGACGAGCCGGATTCGCGGATCGCGCGTCGCGGCATCGGCCATGATCTGCGGCGAGGCGTCGCGCGACGCATCATCGACCAGAATCAGCTCGAAATCGGCGAAATCCTGATCAAGGACAGACCGAATCGCCTCCGCCAGCCAGCGTGCGCCATTGTGCACGGGCATGACCATCGAGACCCGTGGCGGCTCGGTCGAATCAGGAAGAACAGTCCCCATCGCTTGTCGTCCTACCCGTCACGAACGATGCTTCCAACGGGCTTTACCAAAGTTGCTAACGCCCCGGCCGTCGACGCAAGCAAATTTCGCATTGCAATTGGCCCTGCATGAACGACATTGGCACCAATGCTGAGACAATATGAACTTGTCGAGCGCGTTCGCGCTTATGATCCCGACGTTGACGAGGCGCTGCTCAACCGCGCCTATGTCTTTACCGTCCAGAAGCACGGCAGCCAGAAGCGCGCATCGGGTGACCCCTATTTCAGCCATCCGGTCGAAGTTGCCGGCATTTTGACCGATCTGCATCTCGACAGCGAGACGATTGTCACCGCGCTGCTCCACGACACGCTGGAAGATACGCTGACGACGCCCGAGGAGATCGAGCGGCTGTTCGGCAGCGACGTCGGGCGGCTGGTCGATGGCGTCACCAAGCTCAGCAAGATCGAGGCGCAGACCGAAAATGAGCGCGCTGCCGAAAATCTGCGCAAATTCTTGCTCGCCATGTCGGACGACATCCGCGTGCTGCTGGTCAAGCTGGCCGACCGGCTGCACAATATGCGAACGCTGCACTTCATCAAGAATCCCGACAAGCGCCGTCGCATCGCCAAGGAGACGATGGATATCTATGCCCCGCTGGCAGAGCGGATCGGCATGTACGAATATATGCGCGAGATGCAGTTGCTGGCGTTCCGCGAGCTGGAGCCGGAGGCCTATGCGACGATCACCGGCCGCCTCGCCAAGCTGACCGCCGGCGGCAAGGACAAGGTTGCCGAGATCAGCCGCGATTTCAAGGAGCTGCTCGCAAAGAACGGGATCGAGGCCGATGTCTCGGGGCGCGAGAAGCATCCCTATTCGATCTGGCGCAAGATGCAGGAACGCCATGTCAGCTTCGAGCAGGTGACCGACATCATCGCGTTTCGTGTCATCACACCGACGACCGCCGACTGCTACGCCGCGCTCGGGCTGATCCACGGCAAATGGAAAATGGTCCCGGGCCGCTTCAAGGATTATATCTCGACCCCCAAGCGCAACGGCTACAAATCGCTGCACACGACGATCATGCATCACCAGAATATGCGGATCGAGATTCAGCTCCGCAGCCTTGCGATGCACCAGCAGTCCGAATTCGGCCTTGCCGCGCACTGGGCCTACAAACAGGGCGGCGCGGTGCCCGACGGACAGGCGGGATGGATTCGCGATCTGCTCGAAATCCTCGAACAGACGCACGATGCCGACGAGTTCTTAGAGAATACGCGCATCGCGATGTATCAGGACCGCATCTTCGCCTTCACCCCGAAGGGAAGCCTGCACCAGTTGCCGAAGGGCGCGACGCCGGTCGATTTCGCCTATGCGGTGCACACCAAGCTTGGCGACCGCACCGTTGGCGCGAAGGTCAACGGGCGGCTTGTACCGCTGCGGACGCAGCTCGCGAACGGCGACACGGTCGAAATATTGTCGTCGGACAAGCAGGTGCCGCAGCCGGCATGGCTCGGCTTCGCGGTCACCGGCAAGGCGCGCGCGGCGATCCGCCGCCATGTCCGTTCGAAGGAAAAGGTCGAGCTCTCCGCGCTCGGGCGCAAGATGTACGAAGAGATCGCGCGCCGCCTGCCGAACAAGGTCGGCGACAAGGCGCGCGCCGCGGCGCTCACCCGGCTGAAGCTGGAGGACGATAGCGCGCTGTATGTGGCGATCGCGAAGCAGCGGCTTTCCGACAATGCCGTGCTAGAGGCCCTCGTCCCCGGCATCACCGCCGAGATGAAGAGCAAGCCCGGCAAGCTGGTGCAGGGCGCGGCGGTGTCGATTGCGGGGCTGACCCCCGGGGTCGCCTACCAGCTCGCCGACTGCTGTCACCCGGTCCCCGGCGACCGCATCGTCGGCCTGTCGCGCCCCGGCGAGGGGATCGAGGTGCATGTCATCGACTGCCCGAGCCTTGCCGACGGCATCGATGCCGACTGGATCGACCTCAGGTGGCAGGAGGACAGCGAGGGCGGCAATGCGCGGCTGTGCGTCGTCATCCTCAACGAACCCGGCACGCTCGCCGAAATGTCGGGCATCCTCGCCGCCAATTCGGCGAACATCACCAATTTGCGGCTGTCGAACCGCGAGGGCGACTTCCACACCTATGACGTCGTCGTCGAGGTGCGCGACGTCCAGCACGTGATGCGGATCCTGTCAGCGCTACGCGCGTCGGACAGCGTCGTGCAAGCCGAGCGGCTTTAATCCTCAGTTCGCGTAGAGCAATGGCGGCCGCCACGCGGCCTGATCGACCGCGTCGCTGACCTTGTAGACCAGCCCCTTGCTGTTGAGGAACAGCTTCTCCATCTCGGGCCGCGTGAACGGGCGCGAGCCGACGCGGCCGAAGACCGCGATCTGGCCGCCGGTCTCGTCAACCGCGCGGTCGCGGTCGAGGCCCTTCGACAGCGCGAGCGCGGGCGACGGCGTCTTCGCCCAGGCGATCAGCTCGGGCGTCGGCTTCGGCGAGAAGCCATAGAGGCCGGGATTGTCGGGACTCGTCAGCTGCAACACCTTGATGCCGTTCCGACCGTCGGCGACATAGGCAAACAGCGAGGCGTTGGTCGATCCGACGATCACATCCTCGGCATCATCGAGCGCACCGCCAAAGGTCAGCGCGGGCCAGACGACCGGCGCCGCGGGGCGCGTCACATCGACGACGACCAGCCCGTCCTGCTTTGCCGCGACATACATGTAAGTGCGCGCGAGATAGATTTTCCGGGCATTGGCCAGTCGCACCGTGCCCTCGGGCAGCGGCACCGGCCGATCCATGTGCGTGATGTCGAACAGGCTGACACCCTCTGCATTGGTGACCCACAGATAGCGGAACTGCACGGCGCTCGCGCGCGCATCTGTCAGCGGCAGCTGCGCGGTAACCTTGGGCTCCAGCGGGTTCGACAGGTTGACGACGACCAGACCGGCATCGGCGGCGATATAGGCATAATCGCCGGCCAGCGTGACATGCCGCGCGCCCGCCAGCACATTGTCGGGGTTCCACGTCAGCGCGCGGGTGAATTTGTTGTTGCGGAATTCACCGTCGGCCAGCGTGTCGATATCGACGAGAATCAGCCCCTCGACGCTGTCGGTGATCACCGCATAGCGATAGAGCGGGTGGAACGACTGCTCGTGGTTCTCGGGGAAATTCTTCACGATATTCTCGTTGCGCGAGAGGCTGATCGGCTGATTGGTGCCGATCGCCATGCAGGTCGCGTTCGTCGTCTTCACATGCGTGTCGTGGCCGAGCGGCGAGAAGGGCGCGCGGACGATGCGGTCCGAGAAGCCCTTGTTGCCGACCGACGCGACGTCATAAACGCGGAAGCCGCCCTTGCCCTCGGCAACGAACATATATTCGCCGCGCTGCTGCAGGCAGTTCACGCGGCCGCTGGTGCCCTGAACGATGTTGTGGAATTCCTCGAGCGCATATTTCTCGCCCGAGACCTTTTTGTCGAAGGTCTTGCCGCGCACCCAGTTCTTGAGCTCGCGCCCGTTCTGGTCGACGTGCAGTTTCCAGTAATCGGGATAGGCATATTTCTGCAGATAGCTGCCGATCACCGCCTGAGGCTCGTCCCATTCGGTAACGCGCGTCGCCTGGAAGCTGTTTTCCTGACCCGACCAGACATTAAGCCCGACGAAATTGACGAAATTGGTGCCGAGCAGATTCAGCTGCGCCATGATCGCATTATTGTCGTCGGCGGCCGACAGGTGACAGTCGGTGCACTGCTTGGTTTCCTGACGCCGCACCGTGTGCGGGAAATGCGGGGCAAAGGCCTGGCTGGAGAAGCCGGCCGAAGACACCGGCGGCTGCTGGATATAGATGCGTTCGCGATTGATGTTCGTCGACGACAGGACGAGCGCCGATGTCGACCGCACCGGGGTGATGATCCCGCGCGGGTTGCCCTCCGCATCGGGTTCGCCGGGCTTGGTCAGCATGTGCCGGCCGAGCTGGAACATCTCGTCGCGCGCCACCTGCGGGTTGTAGGTCGCGAAGTTGCGCGTCTCCTCACCCTCGAAGTGATGCATCTTGGTCTTCCAGTTCGCCTCGATCGGCAAATGACATCCGCCGCAGCTCGTCGTCCATGACAGGTGGCACGTGAAACACGTCATCTTGTCGTCGCTGTGTGCGCGATCTTCCTTCGCTACGCCCGGTCCCCATTCGAATTTTCCGTCCTCGGCGCCCGCGCGCGACATAAGCTTCGCGCGCGCTGCCTTGGCGTTGAAATGCGGCCCCGGCGTCACCGCCTGCTTGACCAGGCTGACCTGCCATTCGAGCTTCGGATCGACGATCGAACGCTGGATCAGGCCGGTCACCTCGCCGTTGTCGTCATACCGGAATTCAAAGCGGCGGCGCCCGTCGCTGTTGCGAAGCAACGCGAGGTTCGTGCCCTGCGGCCGCGCTGCGACGTTCGAGGTCAAAAGGTTCGGATAGGCATCGGCGGTGCCGTGGCAATCCTTGCAGCTGATCTCGACCGCATTCGCGACCTCGCCCTGGATATAGCCGTTGCCGTGCGAATCCTGCGCGAAGTGGCAGTCGGCGCACTGCATGCCCTTCTCGGCATGGATGTCCATCATATGGACGGTCTTGCCGGGATTGATGCCGGGCGGGACGAACTTGCCCTCGACCCCCGGCTTGCCCGGATCGGCACTCGACAGACAGAGATCCCGCTCCCTGGCGTCGGTGTAATAGCTACAGCTCTTGCGCCATTTCTCCGGATCCTTCGGATCGATGATATGCGCCTTGTCGGTGCCATAGGTCGACATATTGCCGTCGGCGTCGAGCAAATTGCCGTTGCGGTCGCGCTTGAAGATGCCGCGGAAGTTCCAGCCATGGCCGTGATAGTCGGCAAACTGGGTATCCTGGTTCGTGTCGTTGACGTCATAGACGTCGCGCAGGAACTCGACATCGGACCACAGGCCGCGCGTCGCCGCGCCTTCGGGGTTGCGTTCGAGGGTCTTATGAACCTCCGCCGCGGTCGGATAATGCTGCTGCTTGAACTTCTTCTGATACTCCTCGTCGCTCATTCCCGGCGGACGCGGCGCGGTATTGTCCGGCCCCGGCCACATCTGCGGCGCGTCGGATTCATAATCCCACATCGTGTAGCCGAGGTAGGAGTTCAGGAAGATGTTCGGCTGGTGCATGTGGCACGTCATGCACTGCGCGGTCGGGATCGCGCGTGTGAAGGCATGGCCGATCGGATGCCCCGCCTCGAGCCGGTCTTTCTTCGGTTTCGCCGGCGGCCCCGCCGCCGCCGCAGCGGGATCGACGAGCGCGCCGTGCTGGTCGGGATCGGGCGCATGCTTGGCCGCATCGCCATGGTCCGAACCACCGCCGCCGTGGCTGTCGCCATGACCGTCGCTATCAGGCTTCCACTTGCGGCCGGCGATCGTCGGATCGACCGTCGCGGTCTCGCCGTCGCGGCCATATTGAGCGTAGATCAGGCTGTGTCGCGGTTCGCGGTCGTTGGCATAGATAACGTGACAGCCCGCGCAGCCCGAATGGCGATAGTCGCCCGGCTGGTCATTGGTACCCATGAACCACATGAACGGGTCGTTGAGGCGCGTCTTGTGGATGTTGAGCACGGGGATCGAGACGCGGAGGCCCGTGCCCGGGCCGCGGTTCGACTGTTTGAGATCGGGGCGCCCGGGCTCTTCGAGACGCTGGATGCTGCCCGTCGGGTTCGGCAGGCCGATTTCGGCGAACTGCGTGCTGATGTTGCGCCCGCCGCGCTCGAACACGCGGAAGACGTCGCCCGGCGGGATCACGCTCCAGCGCGGCAGCGGATACATTTTGGCGAGCGCGCCGCGCTTTTTCTCCGAATCGGTCAATATCTTGTCGAAGCCGAAGCCGGGCTTGCACGCCTCGGCATATTCTTCCTTCGTCAGCCGCGACGAGGGCGAGAGGATGCAGGCAGGCTTGCCGTCGCGCGTATAGGCTTCGCCGAAGATGTAATTCTTATAGGGGACGATGCCGTTGTTATACGCCGCGCCGCCCCACAGCATTGCGCCGGTCGACATGAGCGAGCGCTCGGTCGCCTCGATCACCTCGAGGTGGCATGATCCGCATGCCTCGCGCGCGACGCGATAATCGCTGGGGTTTACGAAGCGGATGAATTCGGGCGATTCCTTGTTGAGCAGGGTGTAGCTGCGCTTCGGATTTGCCGGACTGCCGCCCCATGCGCCGGGCAGCGTCGGCTGCGGATGCGCGACCTTTTTCGCCGCCAGATTATAGGCGTTTTCATAGCCGAGTTCGGGCTTTCCGAACGCAGCAGGCGAGGTCGAATCGCCGCCGTGGCAATCGGTGCAGCCGAGCCGCACCGCGGGCGTCGCATGCATCGTCGGCATGTCGGTGCGGACGTGGCAGCTGTAACAGCCGGCCGATTTCTCGGCCATTTGCGCCTCGCTCTGCTCCTTTGGCGCCGGCGGCGTGAAGCGATACACCACCTTGACGGGCTTTTCCTCTTCGGACGCGCGCACGCCCTGCGCGCCGAACGCCAGCGCCATCAGGAAAAATGCAAAAAGGGCGAAGAGTTTGCGCGCCATCGTCTAAAAGCTCACGATCACATTGGCGAGGATCGACACATAGGCCTTGTTGCCCTGTTTGTTGTCGAACAAATCCTTGAACCCCTTGCCCGGAACCAGAACCGCCGCGCTGAGGCGGCCGACGATATTCTGTGTCGCCTTTGGCCGGTAAATCCCGGCGACCGACAGGTCGAAGCCGATGTCCTTCGGAATCGACCCTTCGACGCGCAGTTGCTGCAGCGTCGTCGTATCCTCGAACCAGAGATGGTTGAGGTTGGTGCTGATGCGCGTTTCGGGCGACAGGTCGAAATCGGCCCCGACGCCGAGGAAAATGGTGCCGGGGTTGTTGAAGTTCGACTGCCCCTCTTCCTTCGACGAACGGAGCGAATTCAATATGCCGTTGCGACCGCTGATCGAAATCACGCGCCCGCCGCCCGCGAAGGGGATCGTCTGGCGGATCCAGTAGCTGGTGTCGGCGCCGCCGAAGATCGGATTTTCGAAGATCGCGTCGAAACCGGCTTCGGTGTTGTTGTAGGGGTTGCTGTCGCCCGTCGCGTAAAGCCCCGACAGGCGGAACCGCATCCAGTCGTGATCATAGCTGAGTTCGGCGGCGGCGAAGCCGGCGCGGATCTTGGCAGGCTTGCTGGTGAAGAAGCTGTTCCGGTC
>Ga0247823_10003836_pt1 | contig 12126 bp, 4 predicted proteins | sample 13C_PalmiticAcid_2_FD_192426 | JGI IMG/M metagenome (GOLD analysis project Ga0247823, IMG submission 192426) | Soil microbial communities from agricultural site in Penn Yan, New York, United States - 13C_PalmiticAcid_Day30 | ecosystem: Environmental > Terrestrial > Soil > Agricultural land...
GTGGCGAAGGCGATGACGCTCGACCTGCTGGATGGGGCGATGCGCAAGGATGGGGTTGCGCCGGGGCAGTGAGCCCCGGCACCCCCGCACTGCTGTCCGGGGAAAAATCGGCATGGTCACCCCGGCGAACGCCGGGGCCCACTGTGCGCAGGCTCCGGCAAGTCACGCGGTCTCGCGCTGCGGCTGAAGTGGATCCCGGCGTTCGCCGGGATGACGGGCTCTGCTGATCGCCCGCAGTTTCCTGGGCATCAATGGGCACCCTCGGGGGCGCCCTGATCCCACCCGGGCCGCCCCGTAGTCCGTTCGGTTGCTCCGGATGCATTCCTCCGAAGGCAACGCTGTCATCCCTCCCGGCAACACTCCTTCACGTTGTCCCTCATGGGCCAGCCCGCTCTTTGCTCGCGATGCCCACCGGCATCCTCACGCCCAAATGCCGCCGCCGCGTCCGGTCCCGTGTCTTCCACCCGGGTCCCGATTGCAACCGGCCGCGATCCAGGCGTTCGGTCCGTGCCCGTGTGAATCGTGCAGTCCACGCGGGCCGACATGTGTCCGAGATGTCAACCCTACCTTCTGGAGAGATACAAGCATGAAACTGAAGAACGTTTTCGCCGCCGCTGCTGCCGCCCTGGCCGCTTCCGTGGCTGCCCCGGCCTTCGCCGGCATCGACCGCAACGATGGCGCCGAAGTCGTGTTCGTGGTGTGGGACGAAGGCCGTTCCTACGCCCTCGACACCGGCTGGACGCTGAACAGCCTGCTCGCGGGCTCCGCCAGCGACGCCGGCTACAGCGTCTCGCTGAACGTCGGTTCCCTGTTCTCGCAGTACGCTGCCGCCGACACGAACCTGTTCGATGGCGCCAAGAACAGCGGCACCCGCTGGGCCCTCGTCGCCGTCGACCTCGAAGGCACGACGATCCCGGGCGAAATCCGTGGCCTGAGCACGCTGTGGGAAACCCAGCAGTACACGACGGACGCCGGCAACTGGCAAGCCGCCATGGGTGGCCTGCAGACCGTGCTGGCTTCCATCAACGACACCGGCACCCACGACGTGACGAACAACGCCCAGAACGGCGAAAGCGTCAACGCCAAGGGCACGGATGCGTACTTCGGCGACGCCGGCACGCTGTTCTTCAACGGCGTGTTCCTCGGCAACGCCGTCGGCACGAACTCGGCGCTGACCTACACCGAACGCCTCGACGACTACGACGAACTCGCTCCGCACCTCTCGCGCGCCATCGGCAACAGCGCGAACGTGGGCGTCGCCTCGTTCAACGGCACCACCGTGTCGTTCAACGTCGCCGCCGTGGCCGCCGTGCCGGAACCCGGTTCGATGGCCCTGCTGGCCGCCGGCCTGGGCGCGATGGGCTTCGTGGCCCGCCGCCGCCGCCAAGGCTGATTTCCTTCGAGTGACCACCTCCGGCGTTCGCCGCCGGAGGTTTGTTTCGCCATCCTTCCCGCCGTGCCCTCGGCCGGGGAGGGTGTGCCTCACCCTCTTTGTCAGGTCCCGACCATGAAACTGCACAAACTCGCCCTTGCCGCCTGCGTGCTCGCCGCCGGCTCCGCCCACGCGCTGACCCCGGCGCAGATCGACACCTTCCGCGGCGACGGTTCGCTGAAGGAAATCCACATCGCCGGCGCCTCCGCGCTGCGCCTGGCCCTCGGCGCCGCCGTCCAGGACATCTGCGATGCCGCCTCGTTCGACGTCTTCTTCGACTCGACCGCCGGCAGCAACCACCGCGCCTACTCGTGCCTGACCTCCGTTGCCGTCGGCAGCTACCCGGTCGGCACGAAGCTGCTCGTGACGAAGCGCGACGCCGGCGGCTCCGCCCGCGGCGTGACGCAACTCGCGACGAACCCGCCGACCCCGCAGGAAGCCATCCTCGTGACGGCCGCAGGTGCCACCCCCTGCACCCCCACCGGCGCCACGCTGCCCCTCACCATCAAGACGCCCAGCTACCTGTGCACGGGCACCGTGAACAAGGCCTCCGACGCCGGCATCTCCGACGTCGAGCCCGCGATGCTGCAGCAGACCATCAACCGTCCCGACGGCGTCGCCGCCGTCGACACCAGCACGCTGACCGTCGGTTCGCTGGTGCAGGGCATCTTCGCCCCGGCCGTGAACAACAAGCTGTACTTCGCACTGCAGCGCGCCCAGTTCCCGGCCGAAACCGCCGGCAAGACCATCGCCGACATCGACACGCTGCCGCAGCCGTCCCTGTCGACCGAGTTCATCCGCAGCGTGCTGACGGGCCAGATCACCGGCTCCGCCGGTGGCAACAAGGGCTGGAACGTCGTCGTGCCGGACACGATCGACTCCCGCGTGTCGGGCAAGACGGTCAACATCTGCCGCCGCACCGAAGGTTCGGGCACGCAAGCCGCCTCGAACATCTACTTCGCGAACAACCCGTGCGGTGGTGCCCTCAGCGGCCTGACCCCGAGCGGCGTCACCGGCAGCAGCGGTGGCACCACGGGCACGCTGAGCGTCCGCACCGGCCTGACCGCCGTGCAGGAAGGCGCCAGCAGCGGCAACGTCGAAACCTGCCTGGCCACCGTCGATGCGGCAGTCGTCGCCACCGATCCCACCGACAACGCCGCTTACGGCCTGGCCATCATCGGCCGCGAGAACGACCCGGTCTCCACGAACAAGAGCTACCGCTTCGTGAAGCTCGACGGCGTGGCCCCGCTGCGCAACGAAGCCAAGGTGGGCAACTACCCGATGGTGTACGACGCGACGATGCAGTGGAACACCGCCTACGTCGGCGCCGATGCCGCCAAGCTGTCGTTCCTGACCGCGCTGCGCAACAACACCGGCCGGTCGTCGGCGCTGGCCGCCCTCGACGTGTCGACGCACGAAGGCGTGATGGCGCTGCCCGGCACCTACACCGGCCCGTACCTGACGATGCAGGCGTCGTCCAGCGCGAGCGCTGCGGAAAAGGCCTTCGGCTCGCGCGTCTCGCGCCTGGCCGGCAACAGCTGCTCGCCGATCCGCATCATCAAGTGATGCAACACGGGAACCCTTTTCCGTGTGAACGGGAGGAGGGTTCCTGCCTCGATGTTGGAGGTGGAGGGGGCGGCCAGTCCGTCCCCTTCGTTCATGCCGCGCCTCCGCGAGGAGCGCGGCTGATTGGAATCTTTCGAAGGTGTTCGACATGATGGGCGTGAAGATGAAGCGGTTGGGGCTCGGCCTGCTGGCGTGGGCCTCGGTGGGCAGTGCCTCCGCGGGTGTGGACAACGGCGCCAATGGCGGGGAACTGCTTCTCTACCTGTGGGACCCGGTGGCCAAGGTGTCCTACGCGAAGGACCTCGGCATTTCGATGGACACCTTCTTCGTCAGTGGCCAGCAGGACGCGGGCGTGCAGCAGTTCTGGCAGCTTTCCGGCTCGGAGGATGCGCTGTTCTCCAAGTTTCTTGCGGCGACGACGAGCGCGAACACACGTTGGGCCCTCTTCGGATTCGACTCGGAAGTGTCCGCTGCCGATGAGGCGAACGGGCTCTACCGAGAGGCGCCGGGCGCGAAGCGCGTGTTCACCACCCTCACGAACACGACCCAGGTTGGCGTTCCCAGTTCGGCCTACAGGGCCTTGACGGCGTGGACGTTCGGGGACTTCGAGTCCCTTGTCGGAGCCGCGGCTAATCTGGCCGTGAAACTCGCCGAGCCGTTGGTGGATTCGAGCCACACCGTCGATTGGCAACAGAACGGCAGCAGTTTCAACCCGGAAGGAACACCGCAGTATTTCGACGATTCGAGCAGTGTCCTGAAGCAGTTCGGTTCCGACGCGATCGGAATCTCCACGACGAACAAGCTCGGCGAGTCGTCCTGGTTCTACTATGCGACGAACTTCGACGACTCCGGCAGCTACCTGAATCCGGTTGTCATCGACGAGTTCGACAACCGCGGCCACGACGCGTACTGGGGCCTCGCGCGCGACCCGTCCACCAGCAACTACGTGCTGAGCTACACCCTCGCGGCCGCCAACCAGAGCGGGATGCAGTTCAGCCCGATCGGCACGGCCCGCGCGGCCGTCACCGAGTACCTCGCGAGCACGGGTGACCGCCTGCTCGACACGCCCAGTGGCGCCTACGACGGCTACGTGCCCATCGACCTGTCGCCCGTGGCCGCGGTGCCCGAGCCGGCGGCGTGCCTGCTGTTCGGGACCGGCGTGCTCGCGCTGATCGCCCGGCGCCGCTCGCACAAGACCCCCCGCTGACCTCGTCCGATCCAGTGCCGCCGCGTGCGTGGCGGTGCTGCGCCATGCGCGCACGACGCCGTGCGCATGGTGCGTCCGGACCATCTCCGGGATGCCCCGTGAGCCGGTCGGACCACGCCACTTCATCACGCATTCACTGCCCCCCGGCACGATCGCCGCCCATGATGTTCCTGTCGTCCTCGACGCGCCGCAGCGCGCTCGTTTCGCTGCTCCTGTCGTGGTCGCTGGGCGTTCACGCGCAGGCGGCCGTGTCCGCGCCGGCCGAGGCCGCGGCACCCGCGCCGCGCTTCGACATCCTCGAGTACGAGGTGCATGGCAACACGGTGCTGCCGGCCATCGCCATCGAGCAGGCGGTGACACCGTTCCTCGGTCCCGACCGCACCATCGCCGACGTCGAGTCCGCGCGCGCCGCGCTCGAGAAGCTGTACCAGAACCTCGGCTACCTCACCGTGTTCGTCGACCTGCCCGAGCAGCGCGTGGACCAGGGCGTGGTGCAGCTCAAGGTGCTCGAAGGGCGTGTGCAACGGTTGAGCGTCTCGGGCTCGCGCTATTTCTCGCAGGGCTACATCCGCGAGAAGGTCGGTGAGTTCGCCGACGGCCAGGTGCCCAACTTCAACGTGGCGCAGGCACAGCTCGCGCTCGTCAACCGCACGGAAGACCGCCGTGTGCAGCCGGTGCTGCGCCAGGGCACGCTGCCCGGCACGGTGGAGGTGGAGCTGAAGGTCACCGACGAGCTGCCGTTCACCACGTCCGTCGAGGTCAACAACGACCACGCGCAGTACACCGACGACGTGCGCATCCAGATCAACGGCACGTACTCGAACCTGTTCCAGCGCGACCACAGCCTGTCGCTCACGGCCATCACCGCGCCCACGGCGCCGGAGCAGTCGAGCGTGCTCGTGCTCGGCTACACCGTGCCGCTCGATTCGGGCAGCAGCGTGTCGTTCAACGGCGTCTTCTCGAACAGCAACGTCGAGACCCTCGGCGGCAACGCGTCGGTGGGCAGTGGCACCACGCTCGGCGTGCACTACCTCGTGCCGCTGGGCAGCACGGCGGAAAGCCAGCACAGCCTGAGCCTGGGCCTCGAATACAAGGACGTCGACGAGACCACAGACATCTCCGTGCCGCTCAAGTACGCGCCGCTGTCCGCCTCGTACAACGGCGCCTGGTTCGGTGCCGGCGGCCGGCAGACTACGGCCACGGCATCGATGCTCGCCGCCTTCCGCAAGGTGCTGGACCGCCAGGTCGATTGCATGTCGAGCGACGGCCTGCCGCTCGACCAGTTCGCCTGCAAACGCTACGGCGGCGACGGCGGCTTCGTGCGCTTCAACCTCGACGTGCGGCACACCGAGCCGTTCGTCTCGGGCACGTCGCTCGGGTTGCGCCTTGCGGGCCAGTTCGCCGACCAGCCGCTCATCAGCGGCGAGCAGTTCTCCATTGGCGGCGCCGAACAGGTCCGGGGCTACTACGAAGGCGAGGGGTCCGGCGACCGCGGGGCGATGGGCTCCTTCGAGTTCCGCGGTCCGAACTGGAGCAGCTGGGCGAACCGGCAGGCAGGCCTCGGTGCGGAGGGCGAGGGCGGGGCGCAGACCTGGTCACTGAACCGCCTCGCCGTGCACGGCTTCGTCGACGCCGGCCAGACCAACACGCTGATGCCGCTGATCGGGCAGCAGCACCGCACGCCACTGCTGTCCACCGGCTTCGGTGTGCGGGCCGGCGCGAGGGGCGGCTTCGAGGCGGGGCTGGACCTCGCCTGGCCGCTCAAGCTCACCTCGGCCACGCCCGACCACGGCGTGCGCGCCCACGCCCGCGCGCGCCTGCGCTTCTGATCCCACTGCCGTTCCGCTTCGCCCACGAGTCCCACCATGCGCCACCACCGCACCACAGCTTCCCGTTCGCACCCCGTGCTGAAGCCACTCGTGATGGCACTGGCCATCGCGCTGCCGCTCGCGAGCGAGGCGCAGAACCGCCTGCCGGTGCCGGCCGCGCCGTCGGCCCGCAACCCGGCGGGCTGGCGGGTGCACGGCCGCGGGTCGTCCGCCCCGATCGTGAAGCCGGGCGGCCGCGATATGGTGATCGAGCAGCAGGACCAGCGCGGCATCTACCACTGGGCCAGCTTCGACATCGATCCGGGCAACACCGTGCTGTTCGACATGAAGCAGGCGGGCAGCAGCGCGCTGAACCGCGTCGAGGGCACCGGGCGCAGCGAGATCTACGGCTCGCTCAAGGCCACGAACGGCGGCGAGATCTACCTGATCAACCGCAACGGCATCTTCTTCGGGCCGGGCGCGAAGGTGGACGTGGGTTCGCTGATCGCCTCGACGCTCGACCTGCGCAACACCGACTTCCTGGACGGCCTCACCGGCCACCTCACCAGCAATCGCTACGGCTTCAAGTACGACGGCAAGCCGGAAGACTTCATCGACTCGAAGAACTTCGTGCTGGTGGACCGCGACGCGAAGATCACCACCAGCGAAGGCGGCCGGGTGTTCCTGTTCGCCAAGAACGTCGAGAACGCCGGCACCATAGAGACCCCGGGCGGGCAGACGATGCTGGCCGCCGGCGGCGAGGTGCAGCTCAAGCTGCCGACCACCGACGCGCTCTATGCCGCCGCCGGCGACGCGAAGGTGCCCGCGCTGCGCGGGCTGCTGGTGGAAGTGACCCGCGGACCGAACGGTGCCGAGGGCACGGCGACGAACAGCGGCAAGATCCTCACGCCGCGCGGCAACACCACGCTCGTGGGCATGGCCGTGAACCAGACCGGGCGCATCACGGCCAGCACGAGCGTCTCTCAGAACGGCTCCATCCTGCTGCTGGCCCAGGGCGATGCGCTCCCGTTGCGCGAGACCCCCGACAGCGGCGCGCAGGTCGGCCTGGACCCACGCGACACGATGGCGGATCCCAACCAGGCCCTGTCGTACCGCCGAGCGCAGACCGGCGGCACGCTGATCCTGGGCAAGGGCAGCGTGACCCAGGTGCTCGCCGACACGAGCTTCGACGCGAAGGGCCAGGTGCCCGTGTCCGATGGCAACGCCACGTTCGTGACTTCGCGCATCGACCTCGCCGGCCTCTCGGTGACGCTCGAGGGCGATGGTGCGTCGGGCGCCAAGGTGATCGCGCCGGGCGCGAACGTCAACGTTCGTGCGATGACCACACCGCTGTACGTGCCGGCCGGCGGCAGGACGCAAGCCTACACGGGCAACGCTCCTGGAGCGAGCGTGACGATCGGCCGCGGCGCCGTGATCGACGTCTCCGGCACCGAGAACACCACGGTCAGCGTCGCCCGCAACTTCGTCACCACCGAACTGCTGGGCAGCAACGACCTGAAGGATTCGCCGCTGCAGAAGGACGGGCTGCTGGCGCGCAATCAGGTGGTGATCGACGTGCGCGACGACTCGCCGATCCTGGGCAAGCTCGACACGTACCGCCAGGGCATCGACAAGACGGTCGACGAACGCCTCTCCTCGGGCGGCAAGGTCTCGATCGTGGCCCAGGGCGCGGTCGTGGCCGAGCAAGGCTCGCGCATCGACGTGTCGGGTGGTCAGGTGAACTACACCGCGGCGCAGGTGCGTCCCACCGCGCTGGTTGGCCCCGACGGCAAGGCCTACAGCCTCAATGATGCGCCGGCCGACCTCTTGTACACGGGCATCGTCAACGCGGTGCGCGGCAAGGCCGTGACGAACCGCTGGGGCGTGGTGACGCGCTTCGGGCTGGGAGGGCGGCTGGAGGCGGGGTACGTGGACGGGCAGGCGGCCGGGGCGCTGGACATCGTCGCGCCCACCGCCACGCTGGATGGCGCGCTGGCAGCGGGTACTGTCGCTGGCACGAGGCAGCTCAACGGGCAGGACGCGCAGGCCGCGGGCGGGCGCCTGAGCGTCGGCGCCGCCACGAACGGCAACACGTCCTTCGACGCCGACGCCGCCACGTTCAACCCGGTGCTCCAGCGGTTCGTGATCACCGGATCGGGTGCGACATCCGCCGCGGAAGTGTCGCGCATCTCCGCGGAGCAGATCGCTCAGGCGGGCTTCCGCGAGGTGTCGATCACCGCGCGCGACGGTGTGTCGCTCGAGGACGGGGCGTCGCTCGACCTGTCGCCCCTGTCCACGGTGCAGCTGCGGAGCCTGAACGGCGACGTGGTGCTGGCCGGCGACATCCGCAGCGCGGGCGGAACGGTGCTGCTCAAGTCGGCGCGTGCCGACGTCGATGTCTCAGGCACCCTCGACGTGTCGGGCCGATTCGTCAACGCGCAGCGCGACCAGGCCGGCACGGCCACGGGCATCCACGGCGGCAGCGTGTCGGTCTCGGCCGATCGCCAGTTGCACCTGCGCGAGGGCGCCCGCATCGACGCGTCCGGCGGGGCCTTCGTGGCCGCGCCGGGTAGCATCAGCGGGGGCGACGGCGGCAGCATCGCGCTGTCGGCCGGCAACGCTCAGGCGCGCACCACGGACGAGGGCCGCCTCGAGGTGGAAGGCCGCCTGGAGGACAAGCTCACCGCGCAGGCCATCGGCAAGGGCGGCAGCCTGTCGCTCGCCACCCGGTCGGTACGCATCGGCGACACGGCCGACGCCTCCGCCGAACCCGCCGCGCTCAACCTGTCGTCCGAGTTCTTCGACCAGGGCGGTTTCGCCACGTTCCGCATCGACGGCCGCCACTTCCTCGATGTGGCCGAGGGCACGGAGATCCGGCCCGCGGTGCAGTCGTGGCTTCCCGCCGCCTCCGTGCGAGGCGCCGCCACCGGCAGCGAACTGGCCGACCTGCTTCAGAGCGGCCAGCCCGTGCTGAAGGCACCGCAGGCCATGACCCTTGCGCTGTCGTCGTCGGGCCTCGGCGCCGACCTGGACAGTGGCCACCTCACGGTGGGCACCGGCGCGTCGATCCAACTCGATGCGAAGTCCACGGCCTCGTTCACGGCGCTGTCGACCGTCGAGTTCGACGGGGCGGTGAAGGCGCAGGGTGGGGCGGTGGACTTCCGGTTGACCCGGGGCTCGCCCAGCGCCGCGGCCGTGCCCTACGAGCAGTCGCAGCACATCTGGCTCGGGGAGAACAGCCGGGTCGACGTGTCCGGCACCACGGTGCTCGCGCCAACGGCCGACGGCCTTCGCCGCGGCGAGGTCGTCTCGGGGGGCAGCATCACCGTGGCCGCCGGCGGCGAGATCGCGAACAGCGTCGTGTGGCAGGAGGGGAGTCGCTTCGACGTGAGCGGCGCGAGCGGTGAACTCGATGTCACGCAACGGGGCCGCAACGGGCTCGTCACCACCCGCCAGACGGTGGCCAGCGCGGGGGGGCGTGTCAGCTTCGAAGGCAGCCGCGACCTGGTGCTCGAAGGTGAACTCGCCGCGCGCGGAGGTTCGGCCACGAGCGCGGGCGGCAGCCTGTCCGTGTCGCTGGTCCAGAGCTTCGAATCGGCCAACCAGGCGCAGCCGGCGACACGGGTGCTCGAAGTGAGCGCCACGAAGGGCCATGCGACCGCCGGGCAGTCGGCCGATGATCTGGCTGCTGCGCGTGACCTCACGGGGCGCGCCTCGGTGTCGGCCGAACTGATTGCCGCGTCCGGCGTCTCGGACCTCCGCCTGGCTTCGCACGACCAGGTGAAGCTCGAGGCCGGTGTCGACATCCGCGTGCAGCGTGAACTTCAGCTGCTGGCACGGACGATTTCGGCGGGGGATGGTGCGGCATTCCTGGACGCCGCCACGCTCCGGGTCACGCAGAACGAGGCTTCGGAGAAATTCACCGGCCCCACGGCTCGGCCTCTGGCCCAGGCCACTGCGGGCGCCGGCGCGCTGCGCCTCGCTGGCGACCTGGTCACGCTCGAAGGCAACCTCGTCACGCAGGACATCGGCAAGTTCGCGCTCGACAGCCGAGGTGACCTGCGGCTGCAGGGCCTCTCCACGGACAACGGCACGCTGTCCACTCGTGCGGACGTCGAAATCACCGCCCGGCAGGTCTACCCGGCGACCGCCGCACGCTACACGATCGACGCCGGCGAGCGAGCGGTCACGCTGCGCGCTGCCCCGGGGCCGGCCGCGAAGCCGCTGTCGGCCGGCGGCACCGTGGTGATCCGCGCTGGCACCATCGAGCAGGGCGGGGTGATCCGTGCGCCGCAGGGCGCCATCGAACTGATCGGCTCGGGCGACGTGCGCCTGCTCGCGGCCAGCGAGACGTCCGTGTCCGGCGCCGGCCTCGTCGTGCCCGGCGGCACCCACGACGGGACGAACTGGCTGCCGACCGGCGGGGGGAGTGCGCAGACCGCGCCGCCGGCGAAGACCGTGCTGCTGCAGTCCGGTTCGGGGGGCGTGGACGTGCGCGACGGTGCGGTCGTCGACCTCTCGGCCGGCGGCACGGTCTACGCCACGCAGTTCGTCGAAGGCCCGGGGGGCTCGAAGAACGTGTTCAGCGGTGTGGATGGCGCCTTCGCGATCGTGCCGGGCGTGGTGGGGGCTGCGCCGTACGACCGCGGGCTCTCGCCGACCAGCACCGCCCGCATCGGCCGCCAGATCACGGTGGGCGAGGGCGGCCCGCTGCCGGCCGGCACGTACACGCTGCTGCCGGCGGCCTACGCGCTGCAGCCCGGCGCGTTCCTCGTGAAGCCGGTGGCGTCGGGCACGTCGATGATGCTCGGCACGTCGGTGGCCAACGCCGATGGCAGCGCGCTCGTGGGCGCGGTGCTGGGCGATGCGAACACGGGGTTCCGCGATGCGCTGTCGGCCACCTGGCTCGTCACGCCGTCGGCGGTGGCCCGCCGGTCGTCGGAGATCCGCACGGTGACCGCCGACGAGTTCTTCACGAAACGCGCCGAGGCATCCGATGCCACGGTGCCCCGACTGCCGGGTGACGCGGGGCGCCTGACGATCGCGGCGCCGCGCGCGGAGCTGCAGGGCACGGTGCGCTTCGACGTGCCCGTGCCCTCGGCCGACCAGGCCCCGGGCCGCGGCGGCGAGGTCTTCTTCTCCGCGGGCCAGATCCGCGTGGGCTCCGCCGCGGGCGCGCAAGCCGGCGTGCTGAACCTGACGCCCGAGCAACTCGGCCGCCTCCGCGCCGCGACCGTGGTGCTTGGCGCCACGGCGGGGTCGGGCGGCAACGCGTCGTTGCTGAACGTCTCGGCCGAGTCCATCGTGGTCGACAACGCGGGCAACGCACTGCGCGCGGCCGACGTGGTGCTCGTCGCGAAGGACCAGGTGCGCCTGGCCGACGGCGCGTCGGTGGTGGCCGAGGGCGCGCTGGCCTCCGGCGCGCCGTCGTGGACCGTGACCGGCGACGGCGCCGCGCTGCGCGTGTCGTCCGATGCGGACGCCATGCTCGTGCGCACGGGCGCCACGCGGGCGCGGGGCGACCTCGTGATGGGTTCGGGCGTGACACTCGATGCGGGCGCGACCGGCTCGGTCCAGCTCGATGGCACCCACGCCACGCGCGTGGCGGGAGACACCCGCATCGCCGGCGACACGGTCACGGTGGGCGCGGCCCACGTCGTGGTGGCCGGGCGCGATGCCCAGGCGCCGGTGGGCGCCGACACGCTGCTGCTGTCGCCCACGCTGGCCGCCCAGCTGGCGGGCGTCGATCGCCTCTCGCTGCGCAGCTACTCCAGCATCGACTTTGCCGACGGTGCGGCCCTCGGTTCTGCGTCGCAGGCGCGCCTGGTGCTCGACGCCGGCGAACTGAAGGTGGCGGGCAACGCCACGGTCACCGCAGGCGATGTCACGCTGCAGAACACGAGCGGCCAGCCTGCCATGACCGCCTCGGCGGGCAACGGCACGCTGACGGTCCGGGCCGTCGCGGCCGGAGAGCAGGCGGGACACCTCCATCTGGCCGGCGGCACGCAGGCCGTCAGCGGCGCGGCCGCCACGCGCCTCGCGGCCGACGGCGGCATCCTCCTGTCGGGGGCGCACGCGCTGAACGTGGCGGGTGACCTCGCGCTGCAGTCGCG
>Ga0247823_10003837_pt1 | contig 12124 bp, 19 predicted proteins | sample 13C_PalmiticAcid_2_FD_192426 | JGI IMG/M metagenome (GOLD analysis project Ga0247823, IMG submission 192426) | Soil microbial communities from agricultural site in Penn Yan, New York, United States - 13C_PalmiticAcid_Day30 | ecosystem: Environmental > Terrestrial > Soil > Agricultural land...
CTCCATCCCAAGATGCGCCGCAGCCCCTCGACGCGTTTCCCTTTGTGTGTCGGGTGATCCTGGCCGCATTCGCAATGTTGTTTTCTGCCCGATGATATCTCCAACTCCTGAAACTCCGACCTCCTCCTGAGCAGGCCCCTTGCCATCCATCCCTATGCTCTTTCCTGCCTTGGCCTTTTCTCTTGATGACAGGTGAATTGACTGGACCGGAGGGGTTGCCCGCTCGAGATATCAAAACAGGCCAGATGTGCGTGTTGTCGAGTGCATTGAATTTTCGTTGCGTGGTTTTTCGGGGGGATGCAGAAGTAAGTGGGGGGATGGCAAGGGGCGTAGGGCGTGATCGTCTTGACGGGAGGCACCCGATCACCGAGTCAACTAGAGGAGTGAGTCAAGGCGGGTGAAGACGCTCAGGCACGCAGCGACGACCTCGAGTTGCAGCTCCTTGTCTTGGGCCTTGTTTACTTCCTGCAGAGGTGTCAGTTATCACGGTAAAAGGAGAGAACGATTGTGGATGGAGTTGAAGTGCGCACCTCGGCAATGACCTGCGGCAGGTTCTCGCCGATATCGTTGCCCGTCGCCTTCCTCCCAAACGGCCACTGGCTGTAGTCGGCGAGCAGCTCGTCCGTCTGGTTGAAGGCCTTCTCCCGGGCCTCGTGGCCGAGCGTCGACAGCGCGTTCTCGAGGACGTTAGCCGCGTAGGCGGCGCAGACCATGGCCACGGTGCGCAGGTAGCGGAACTCGAGGTTCTCGGGCAGCCACTGGGTGCTGTTGAGCACGACGGTGCGCTGCGTCAGCACGTTGCGCACGCGCCGCCGGATCTCCTCCTTTGCGCCGCTGTCGACTACGGGGTGCGTCGCCATGTCGAACAGCAGGAAGTTGCGCTTCTCGGTCCGCAGAATGCCCTTGTCTACCAGGCCCTTGGCCAGCCGTTCGCGGACCTGCTTGAGCTGGTAGCCGATCTTCATGAGGTTCCATGTCTCGCCTGCGCCGAAAAGCCCCCCGGCTCATGCGTTAGTTTCCCCCATTGGGCTCGTGTTGAGAGAGAAGGAGGGGACTGTTTCGGCATACCGCTCATCAGGTCAATCCAGCTGCTCACGCTCATCTTCTCGCTCGTCTTCATCATCTTGAGCGCCTCGTCCAGCAGCACCTCGCCCGTCAGGGTGTCGTCGACGACCTCGATGATCCGGTCAGGCAGCGGGAAGCTCCGTCTCGAGGGCGTCTTTTGCATGGCTATGCGCCCGCGGAGGGCCAGTTCGAGGACGATGCACCCGCGGAGGGCGTACGAGATGTTGTCGTTCCAGAATGAGAGATAACCCTGTTCCACCCGCGCAGTCAGCCAATTGCCAGGACCACCACCCCATCTCGACTCCAGAGTCGCAGTGGAAACAGATCAAAGGAAGGGGATAGACCAACCTGCTTGTCCTTCAACCCCAGCAACAAGACCTCCTCCATGAGGGTGAGCTTGGGCTGCTTGCTGCGCTCGGCGCTCTCGCTGATGTCGCGGGGGTCAAAGGCGATCCGGTGTCCGTTCTCGCCGCTCTCGTAGCTCGTCTCTGGCCCCGTGGTGTCCCGGACGTTGGCCGACGAATTCGTGCGCGAGCCGATGCCGACACCGCCGTTGCTGCCGGCGGTGTCCCCGTCGGCGGCTCCTCCTCCCCTGCGCCGCGTTAGGCCCGACGTGGTGGTCGCCATTATTTTTTGCTTGTTTTTCTCTTTTTCCTTCTCTTGATGTGTTGGGAACGGGTGGCGCAGCTGTCCTGTCCCCTTTCGTTCGGTGGTCAGGGCCCGGGTTGGGGGTGATGGGTTGGGGTGGGTTGTCGCGTGGATTGAGTTTCTTTGGCCTTGGCTTTGGCTCCTTCGGGGATTGAACGAGACGAGTTTAGGGGTTCACCGAGCCACGGGCGGGTGCTTGGCGCCTGTCGTCCTCGACTGGAAACTCGCAAGGCTCAATGTCAGGGTCCTCGTCCGCTGTGCGACACTGGGATTTCAGCAACTCCGTGCCCAAGTATGGTGAGCAAATCACTGAGTGGGCCGGCCGGGGTTTGTTCTCTGTTTGCTTTCTTGTGAGCCTGGCTGAGCGTTGCTGTCTGGTCCCTTTTTCGCTCCTTTTTTTGTTGCGATTCAACAGGATGTCGAAATGCGGTTTAGCGGCCTCGATAACGATAAGGCTGAGATGACCTGCGCAAGGGCAAACACGAGCCGATGTGGGGCATTTGGGCTGCCTAGCGCCAAGAAATGTTGAATGTTTGTTCACCACCGGCTTTGTGCTCAGTTCTAGTGATATAACCCTAACCCAAGGCCCCTGAAAGCCTCGTTAGGTAGGCTCAGAGATACAAACCCGAGTCCCTGATATCTGCCATCCACGGATGTTGTGTGTTCTTAGGCCATGGGTTCAAAGATTGATCGCTCTATTCGAGGTAGGTATCACGATAAAACGCCTCCCCAGCTCTGCTGTATATGTGTGTATGCACCCCGTATCGCCGCGCCTCCTTCGGCCCCTCCGAACGCGTCATCATCTGACAACGAAGAACACCCAACCCCGCCTATTAGAGTAAAAAGCAGGCGTTATATGCGGCCAAGAGAAACCAGTCGTGACGACGCCGCGAGAAAAACAACCTCTATGCCAAGCCAAATGCCGCTGTCTGCCTGTCACCACCATGCACGCCGCCCATTACCCTCCACTCATGCTCCGGTCACGAGAGAATACCCTCCATATTCCAATCTCCCTTCTGCGCCCGGCTGAGAACCTCTCTCCCCTTGTCCGTCAGTGACGGCTTGCCGGCCTTGTCGGTCGCCTGCTCGAAGAAAACGGGCGTCCACGTCTCCCCTTTCTTCTCTCTCTCGCGAGCCTTCTCGCGCTGGGCTTCCTCGAGCTCCTGTTTGACGGTCGTGGCTTTTGAGAACTGCTTGGCCATGATAGCCTTGGTAACGCCGTCCCAAAGCTGCAAGGATTCGTTGGGAAGCTGCTGGTCGGCGGGAGGGAGCACTTTGGGTGCCACTGTGAGCGGGGCTATGTCGATGATGGTGGTCTGGTCCTCAGGGGGGTGAGAGTTCTGTGGGTTCAAGTTAGCGCCGCTCGCGCTTTGGCCGTAGTTGAGTACTCACGAGAGGTTTCGGCCCCAGGGTGAAGACAATCTTCTCCTTCCACGCTCCGCCAAGCCGTACAAGAATATCCGCCTCCGGGACGTCGACAATCCGCGTCTTGTCGTCGTTCTCAGGGTCGTAGCGGAAGATGATGCCCTCCATCTTGTTAGTGGTCCGGCCCAGCCACCCGTCGTCGTAGTAGCGCAGGATTGCCTTCAGCTTGGTCTCCGGGCATGTGACGTAGGCGACATCGCCAACCGTCACACTCAAAGCGCCCCTGAGAATGCCGCCCAGATGAGCCGCAGGGTGCTTCAGTTGATACGTCTCATGGTCACGCCGCTCTACCGTGATGAAGATACCCAGGTTGTGTTCTCCGGGCATCACCTTGATTGAAGTGCCGGTGAACTTGGCCGTGATCTGGTCGAAGCCCTTGGCATGGATGCCCTTCTCGGGGCAGCTGATGTAGAAAGCGCTGACGGGTGGGTGGTGTGATGTTTGTTCTGTCAGGTACGAAACCCGGACTGGCTTGGCCGGATTGGCGGCGGACTGCAAGACCGACACACTCGAGGCAGCGCGGGCATCACCAGAACCAAGCCTGCTGGCCGCAGTGAGTTTTGCCGACTTGGCAGACTTCGTACTAGAAGCGCTGCTGCCAGGCGTGCTGCCCGAGGTGCTACCAGAGGCGCTGCCGTTCCCCCGGAGGGCGCTTGTATCGATCCTGGGAGCATCATCCTCGGTCTCCCAGTTACACTGGCCAGATGGTTCCATCAGTAATCGTCCCTTTTTCTGCCCAGAGCTTTGGGTCTGGAGTGCTGGTGTTGGCTTCCACCTACCCTGAAGAACTCGCCCAAGCAACTGTTGTATGGCTTGCAGGGTTTCCCCTTTGCATACTTCAGGTCCTTTGTAAACCAGAAGCGCAGCACTTCCAGCATGCGATCAACCGGGTCGTCTGCAGTTCCAATAGCGACGAAGGCATTCGGGGAGTCGAGGTAGTTCCAGTACTCGAGGTTCGGGGTCGGTTCGAGCAGCTGCGAGGGCAGAGAGAAGCGGACTGAGGCGAGATCGGCCACCCCAATGAACCTACGGGGGTGGCATGTTAGCGGAGGATGTTCGTGTTAAGAGCATGGCATGTCTCAGCGATCGCTTGCTGCTGGTGCTTGCAGCGTGCAGTTCGCAGGTAGCGGCATGCAAGGCATCGGACTCACTTTCTCAGGATAGAGATGAATGTCCTAAGTTTTGATCCATCGTTCTGGTGCTCGTCGACCTCTGGCGCATCTGCGGCGGGTGCTTCAGCCGGCAGTGTTGCAGCGGGCGGTGCTGCCGCGGACGAAGTAGATGTGAACGCCCACATGGTTCAGCCTCGGAGAGCCTCCCTCGACACAGCGCAGGGGAAAAGGAAGCGGCAGGCCGAAGAAATACTGGTAAACGCTGTCGGGTTCCAGGGCGAGTCTGTTTTTCTTTCGCGGAAGAAATCAGATGGGTCGGGATTGCCTGAAGAGATGTCGAACTCTGGTGGCCAAAAGACCCGAGACCAGACCGTCGCCGGCTTAGTGCCCTGGGGCCAGGGGCCGATCAGCGGCCGAGCGCCACCGCTGCAGGGCAGCTGATAAGGTGCAGCAGGCTCGATAAGGGATAAGTGAGGGGCTCCGGAGCACCCCACCAACGGTTCAACGGGTCGAATTTGTTGCGGGTCCGGGGGCTCTTTCCGATGTCCATGAACAACTTGTTCAACTCAAGGTTCACCGAGTCTCGAAGCATAAACCCCTCTGTTCTGCGCACCTTGAAGATGGCGCGATTAGGGAAGAAATGAAGCGATTTCGGCAAGATAGCGAAGGCGCTTGCAAACGGCGAGCTGGTGCAGTGTCCCATGCAAACACGGCCGGGCACCTGGACGAATCACAGGCCAATCGTCTGACCACGAGCGCCGTTCGCGGGACCCAAAGAGTTCACCACTGTCTCAAGGGCAGGGCGGTTTGCAAAATCCGATATGGCTCTTTCAGTCGACACCACGGCTTGAGAAAGCGGCTCCTGGCCAATGATCCCAGTCTCCAGTGCCACGGGGTCCCACTGATGGCCATGAGTAGCAGCATCAAAGAATAACAAGTGTCGAAGGTGGACGAACTCAACCTCGTGTCTCGGGACGGCCATGCTCGGCAATGACAAGAAATTGACGGGAAAGGGATGTCCTTTGAGGCTCGGGTTCTGTAGGGAGAGCAACCCTGAGGCTTTGCAGAGTTTGAATTCCTTCGGGTTGAGGTTATCGGGCAATCTTCTCAGTTGCCCCTGGACGAACAGCCAATCTTGGGTAACCGTGCAGTAGGTTTCTCAGTTGCATTGGTGCCGTCGTTGGGTCCGCTTGAAAATGAGCTCTATTCGCCTACCGAGTGACTTGATCACAGACGCCATCTGGACTAGGTGATTTGGTCACCAAGCTATTGCTGGTTCTGTTTGAGTGCCGTCGTAGCAGGGCCCAATATGACATGGAGAAGAACGTTGACTTCCAATCCCCTGTGATCGGCTCATAACTTATCAATCCATCATGTCGTTCGTCTTTTAAGCGACCAGTCATCATGTGAAGGTCGCAAATGATAAGAACAAGGCGAACAAAGGACAGTGTCTGAGAGCGACAGACGAACACTCTTAAAGTTGGCCACATGAACCCTAAAACCTGATGGTTGAAGGACTGATGATCCAATGCGTTGACATCTCAGGGGTTGTATGAGTTAATGCTTGCTGACCTGAGCGGTTCCTGACTTGACTGCCTGACGGCCGACGCGTTGACACTCGAGGGATTGGTGACTTGACAGACTGGAGGTTTAAGAGACTCAAAGAACCATGAAACCATCAGAATTGAGAACTTGCATGGTGTAAATTACAACGGATGGATTAAGGTGTTCTAAGCCCATGGGTGAGGTCCGAAGAGACGAACTCGTAAGTACCCCCACCCTAGGTTGTGTAAGTGCCTTCGAGTGAAATGGTTGATGACTGTGACACACGTGGAAGTGAGACAATCGTTGCGGCCCCAGTTCATGAGAGTTGTCATGCAATACTCTTCTTGCTCCTGGCATCCCAACCCATGTGTGTGCGAGTTCAATACTGGCCCTGACTGGGCTTCAATCTCAGGCCGCACTTCATTCAGCACTCAAGAGGCCGATCTCTTGAACAAAATACATATGTGTATGGATGCTATGGGTTAGGGTGAAGTCTGATTGTATTTTGAGATCTTATAAGCACGAAGTCTCAACGTCTTCCGGTGCCTTTGCGCAGACTCGGCTCTGGCGTACTGCGAGTCGAACTTTTCTTAAGCCATATATCTCAGCCTGAAAAGCGGTTATTCACGCCTTCAAAGGTTCATGGGAGTGTCTTAGTGACCACGAGGATGAATGAGTTGTCACCCTCCGTTTGCGCCAACACGATAACCAAGCTGAGTAAGATATACAGGTCAGGTGAGCTGAACCAATTCAGTGACCCAAGAGCCCACAAGCGCTCGCCTAGACGTAAGACTTTACAGAAACACGATCCCCATCTCGCTTGCGAGACGAGACTAGGCGAGGCCGAAAGCGAATGACCTCAATGCCTTCCAACCCGGCCTCCGGGTCCAGCCTTACAACACACCTCCCCTATCCTATGTCCATACTAAGCCCACTCCCCACCCGGCCCGGCGTCTCACTCCCCCACTTTCTCCGTACCCGACCCGGACAGGCCGGCGGAAACGGGATGGAAGAGTGTGGGAAGAAAAGCCGGGTGCGGTGCCGGAATACGAGCTTCAGTGCATCACCCAAGACCCGGCAATCTGCGGCGATCGATACGCGGGGAGACCGGAAGTGAGGAACGTACTCCTGCATGTTACTGTACAAGATAACACCTGCAGGGCAGCTGGATGTATGTAATGTAATGGTACACAGTTGATGTCCCGCTGATCGGCGCCGTCTGCCACGCTGCGGATGCAATGTGGGCTGCTGGTTCGGGGGTTGCCTCTCAAAAACGGTTAGGGGGCAAGGGGCCCTGTTGAGGGGTGAGTGCTGATCTCCAAGATGCTGATCTCCTAAAAATACAAATGATGTGGTAGCACTGGAGGAAAAAGGACGCTTCTCCCGCCCGCATGGCATGGTTGCCACGAGATATGGGAAAAAATAATGGGGAATAGGAAACAGATCTTTGATCGTTTGGGTCCATGGACGCGCAAGCTGGGGGCCAACAGATCGGCAGAGCTGAGATGCAAGTGCGCCCATCTGGTGCTTGTCTGACCGATCACAACGGCATCCATATGCATGTGTCCTGGGATGTCTGAACTGCGCTTGTGTTCCTCTCAGTCTTTGTGTATCAGCGAAAACTAATTCCTCCCATCCACAGACGTTTGATGTCGTCTCAGTCGTCTGAACTTCAAGTCTCGGCATCCCAACTCCTACATGCTCGACTCTCGTTCTCACAGGGTCTTTCTGCAGGTGCTACCTCCTCGAGGTCTCTCGAAGTGGGTTAGTCCATCCAGTAGAACAGCAACTATGGCGTAATGGAACATCAGGGGCCTCATTATGTAAAGCGGGATCATTTGCTTCCAAAATCTGCACTGGGAATGTAACCCTCTACCATCGATGATCCTGTCCCCATTAGGTGATCTTGTCCTCTTGAGAGGTTCAGAGGCGAGAGGGGGCGGATGTTACGATTGCAACCCGGCATCCGAGGAAGATGCGTGGGAATGAAGCAGCTGTCGAATGGTGCGCTGGCGATAGGTCATCTCCGACACTTGACAGGAGGAGGGGCCAGCGAGGGGAAGTTCCAGTGGCAGGAGAGCGAACAGCGACAGACAGGAACAACAAGAAAACAAAGCTAGTCAACCACGATCCCCCGCAAAGATGAGGGAAATCAGCATCGAGAATGACCGATCACAAAATCGATCCACGACTCGCGCGGCGGGTTCTCGTAACCGTCTTGGACTCGTACTGGAAGGACACCACAACAATCAGGCCAGTCCTGACCGCCGGCTGACACGTCGGGCCAACGGGGAGGGGATCCGACTCGGTGGTAGTGCCGAAATGGGGGAGCCGTCGGCGCGCTCTGGCAGTGTTTGTCGTGTAATTTTTTTTCTCTCTCTTATTGATCGCTGGGTCTCGAGTCGAGGCTCGAGTCACCTTCCCCTGTCTCGCCGTTGCAAGGACCCCCTTTCCACTCCTTTCCACCCGCCCAAAACCCACTGAGCTTGCCGACACTACGGGGCGCCAATTGCGCCGGGCCTAGACCGATTCGAGTTCGCGTCCGCCAAGTGGACGTTAGCGTGCTGGTTGGTTGGGGATTCGGGGACAGATGCACTCGGTGTGGAGAAAGGGAGAAAAGGGCACACGCAGATGCAAGGGTATGCGGTCCGTGCCTGGTGCAAGCAAAATTTTGGCGATTCTGCGCTGACGTCATAGGCTCCATGGATCTGGGGGGCCGGGCGGGGGTCAGCCATGATGTGCTTTCCGTCCCATATTTTATCGACTGCGGTTGGTTACCGAGGCAGCAGCATGCCCACAGCGCAAACCGTCTCAAGACCGTCTCGCCAGCAGCCGGACCCTCCTCGCATTAACACAGCGGAAAGGCGACACACAACGCTCACTGCGGCCCGGCAAAACACAAGCATGGTGCTGAGATGGGAATTGGTCAACAATTCCATCTCTGCGGGCGAGCCGAGAATGACGTAGGGGCTGCAGGAGGCACTGCCAAGGGACGAATCGTGAGACGGCTGTCACGCCGCGCGAGACGGCCCCTGCTGGTTCTAACTCTTTTGTCTCTGGGGCGTGACCAGATGATGGCGGCCTGCCTCGACTCCTCTGCAGCAATTGATGCGGTGCGACCACGCGAAGGGGGCGGTGAAGGTGGTGAATGCATGACGCTCCCATGGTTCTGCACCAGAACCCCAAGGACTGGAGTGTAGAGCAACAGCATTGATTGCCTAGCTCGGCCAATGCGTGTGATGCCTCGTCTGCCGTCGAGATGCCACGTAGCAGTGCCTCACCACACCAACCGAGCCACGGGAGCAGGACCTCCCCCGGAAAAACATCCATCTCTCCCGCCCCTTGTCGTCCGTGGAGTGCCGCAGAGAGGAGATTTGCCAAGGAGCATGGGCTTGAAACAATGACGTCATGCTAGCTGGCGAGGGGGGCGCTGGGCCGCTGGATGGAGATTGGAGGGTGCCGGGGTGGGTGGTGGAGGGCTGTCCCGGGGCAGTTGCCGGTACGTAACGTCTTTTTGCGCTGTTTGCTTGACTTGGCGCGCACGTGGAGTATCGACAAGAGAGGGTGGGCGGTCTGAAATGTTGAAAGGGCGAGAACATGCCCCAGTGACCATAGTGTACGTGTATGGATGTACTTGTCGGTGACTTTACAGAGTCAGGGTCTCGCATACCCTGTTCGATGCATCTGGAGCTCCTTGCAGGTCCGCCGGTTGTTTCCAACCGTGGCAGCGCTAACGGACCGCAACTGTCAGTCACCGATGCATCGAAGCGTCCCTGCGGATCATAGATCAACGAAACCCCTTCTTGGCGGGCCTGTCGCCATCGCAAGTTTTGCTTCAGCTACCCAGGCGAGCCAGGCGAGCCAGGCATTGTTCGAGGCCTGCGAAGCCACGACTCTGCGCAGGCACGCTGCAGTCCGCCAACGAATGCGGGAAGCCACATGAGGCATTCTTCCGGTCGGCACTGTAATTTCAAGCTCCCGGCTCAAGTGCCGGAACATCCTGGTGTCGTGGAACGGGTACCAGGCCCCGGCACGCAGGTCCGCCATCGCAGTCGACGGCGACGAAGGTGTTCCGTTTTGAGAGGCTCGGGGCCGCCTGGCCAATCATGCTTATCTCTCGGCCTGTGCCTCGACGACCGTCAGCCTTATGCGCGGAGGGTATCATGGCCGACAGAGAGGCCCAGATGCCAGATTGCGTGCCGGTGTCACTGCATAGCCAAGCGAGGAACGTTTCCAATTATTCTCAGGGTTGTCCTGAGGGCGCTGGACCCCGGTCTTCGGGATGCTTCCAGAAATACCGACGTGTTGTGGGACTGGGCACCGCAAGGGGGGGTGCGGTCGGCTGGGGATGCTTTCGCGTCGGACATGGCACCCATCGGGGACCTTGAGCCTGGGGTTCCGGGGGGATCGATGCAAACCAATGCATGCTCCACTGCAGCCGAGGGTTCGTCGCAACTCCAGACATCGGCGACTCGGCGCTGCTATGGATTTGGGGAAAGGTGTGGCGGCTGAACGCTCACTAGTTAACGTGCTGCTGCAATTATCGGAGGCGCCCAGTTTGTGTGCGTGCATGACCCCAGGACAGAATTGGTCTGGAAAACTGCATGGGTGCCGGGACGCGCTAGCGGGTCGGGGACTGGGCCCAGGTTTGCTGTGACGTCATAACTCTCTTTCGCTCGGCTGGTGGATTCGAGTGGATGCAGATCCCTGCGCCGTTTTCGCACACGTCCCACGACCCAGCCCGCCAACATGCCCGAGGACCCCAGCGCATCTCCGTTCAACCCATCTTTGGTGCGCGAAGGGTCCAGCCGCAGGACGACGGCTGTGGACGGGAAACTCTTGGAAGGCTTCCTCGCCCAAAAGATGCCGCCACCGCCACAAATTCGGCGTGCTGAGGACACAACACTCGGCACGTTCCATTCGCGTTGCAACCCCCCTGACGGCGTGTTCTGCGCGAAAAGGGAGTCAAGAGGACGGGGGATCATCCCGGCAGCTCATTGCAACACACACGATGGGCGGAACGGTTGCTCGACTCGACGACTGCGAGCTGCCTTGTGGGGGCAGGTGGAGCTCGATGCCGGCTGCTTCAAAGAGTTTTGGGCCGGTGATGGACACGGTCCAAGCCACACAATATTTGGGGCCACGCCACATGCCGCCAGTTGCGCAAGCCATTTTCTCAGGGTTCGCTCATGGCTGACGAAAGCCTGTCCTTCATTTCGCAATCATGATCGAGAAGGTTGCTTTCCATTTGAAGACGAGAGCATCGATGAGCGATGCGAGGCGAAAATGCAGAGCACAGCCACAGTCATCTCAAGAGCTGTGCGGGGCAGCGCAAAAGTATCGGTACTTTACCCGAACCACACGTCCCCGAATGTTCCCAAGTCGCACATTGCACCAATCCCCCGATAAGAAGGGTCTTTTAACGGCGCCAAGCGTATGGCACAAGACAGCCGTCGCATGTCTCGATGGGCCACACAGAATGACTTGATTAAAGGATAACGGGATGAGACTTCTCAGGCCGTGAGATACCCCCGATATATGAATACCGTGTCCATCATGTTCGTGATGCCCCGGTGGAGCGCCACATTTGACAGCGAGTCCGAACCCCGCACCAGTCTGACTGTTGGTTGGTGATTACGAACGAGTCGAATCCCCCAAACTCCACCACTCTCTCGGACAAAGGCAGCTGTGACTCTGCAGCCGCCTTTGTTCGACGACGGGGTCCGCCCTCGGGGATGTCGATGCTCAGGACTCTGGCTCTTTTCTTCCGCGCATGGAGTGACTGAACGGAACGCTCCAGTGCCAATCTTGGGATGTAGGCATGGGTGGGAGCTTGCGCTGGAATTTCCCGCAGAGCAGCTAACGTTAATATCTCCAGCTCGGCCCGTTCTGCTCTTGCCCCTGCCCGTTTGTTCGTACCTGCCCCGTTAAGGGAAGGTCCCACCCGTACAATGACCTCCGGCCTTCCTCGGCACACCCCACCCCGTCCCACCAGAAGCAGCCACATCTCGTCCCTCCCCTTGGCTTCTTGGGTCCCTTCGCCGGGGTTGACAGGCTCGACAGGGTCCCCGTTGCAGGCAATCGCACGGTATTACCCAGAATGTGAGGGTACCTGTCTCCTCAAGATCTCTTTCCGCGGCGCTCTCGCAAGCCGCAAGTCATCCTGGCGCTCCTTCCCCCATTTCCCATTGCCTAAGCCTGCTCCACCCGTCCTCCGCACTCACAGACCCTCGACTGTTCTGCTCGGAATCTGCTTTCCAGTGTTTCGCTGCCAGATGAGAGTGGGGAGAACCATTAGCGGCAGCGCGTTGGTTATATACATAAGGTAC
>Ga0247823_10003838_pt1 | contig 12123 bp, 10 predicted proteins | sample 13C_PalmiticAcid_2_FD_192426 | JGI IMG/M metagenome (GOLD analysis project Ga0247823, IMG submission 192426) | Soil microbial communities from agricultural site in Penn Yan, New York, United States - 13C_PalmiticAcid_Day30 | ecosystem: Environmental > Terrestrial > Soil > Agricultural land...
GCGAGCTTCTACACGTCGGGCCGCACCAGCAACGAGGCGGCCTTCCTGTACCAGCTGTTCGTGCGCGAGTACGGCACGAACAACTTCCCCGACTGCTCGAACATGTGCCACGAGCCGAGCGGCAGCGGGCTGCGTCCCACCATCGGCGTGGGCAAGGGCACGGTCACGCTGCACGACTTCGAGAAGGCCGACCTGATCCTGATCTTCGGCCAGAACCCCGGCACGAACCACCCGCGCATGCTGGGCGAGCTTCGCGACGCCTCGAAGCGCGGCTGCAAGATCGTCAGCGTCAACCCGCTGCGCGAACGGGGCCTGGAGCGTTTCGCCGACCCGCAGGACAAGCTCGAGATGGCCACGATGGGCTCCACGCCCATCTCGTCGCACTACGTGCGCATCCGCATCGGCGGCGACTTCGCGTTCTTGAAGGGCCTGTGCAAGCTCGTGCTCGAGGCCGACGAACACGCCCGCCTGAACGGTCTGACGCCCATCGTCGACTCGGCCTTCATCGCCGAACACACCAGCGGCTTCGAGTCGTTCATGCAGGACGTGCTCGACGAGGACTGGTCCGTCATCGAAACCGAGAGCGGCCTGGCCAAGGCCGAGATCGAGGCGGTGGCGAAGCAGTACATGGCCTCGGAGCGGGTGATCGCGTGCTGGGGCATGGGCATCACCCAGCACCAGCATTCGGTCGCCACGATCCAGATGATCCTGAACCTGCTGATGCTGCGCGGCAACCTCGGCCGCGAAGGCGCGGGCGTGTGCCCGGTGCGCGGCCACAGCAACGTGCAGGGCGACCGCACGATGGGCATCAACGAGAAACCCGCCCCCGCGTTCCTCGACCGCCTCGGCAAGGTGTTCGGCTTCGAGCCGCCGCGCTCGAACGGGTACGACGTCGTGGGCGCCATCGAGGCGATGCTCGAAGGCAAATGCAAGGTGTTCTTCGCGATGGGTGGCAACTTCGCCGCCGCCACGCCGGACACGCTCGCCACCTACCGCGCGCTGCAGGCGTGCGACCTGACCGTGCACGTGGCCACCAAGTTCAACCGCAGCCACGTCATCCACGGCCAGCAGGCACTGCTGCTGCCGTGCCTCGGCCGCACCGAGATCGACGTGCAGGCCGGTGGCACGCAGGGCGTCACGGTGGAAGACTCGATGAGCATGGTGCACCTCTCGGCCGGCCTCAACGCGCCGGCCTCCGAGCACCTGCTGTCCGAACCCATGATCGTCGCCCGCCTCGCCGCGGCCACCCTGCCGCACAGCAAGACGCCGTGGCTCGACCTGGTGGCCGACTACAGCCTGATCCGCGAACGCATCGAGGCCGTCTTCGACGACTTCGCCGGCTTCAACGAGAAGATCAAGAAGCCGGGCGGCTTCCGCCTGCGCAACACGGCCTCCGAGCGGGTCTGGAACACGTCGTCGGGCAAGGCGAACTTCACCGCGCACGCCGTGCCGCGCGACACCTTCGTGCACCGCGCGAAGGCCAGCGAGAAGCACCGCGACACCGTCGTGCTGACGCTCGCCACCGTGCGCTCGCACGACCAGTACAACACCACGGTCTACGGCATGGACGACCGCTACCGCGGCGTCTACGGCCAGCGCCGCGTGGTCTTCATCAACGACGAGGACCTGCGCGAGATCGGCCTGAAGGACGGCGACTGGGTCGACATCACGAGCCTGTACGCCGACGGCGTCGAACGCAAGGCCGACAAGTTCCGCCTCGTCTCGTACGACATCCCGCGCGGCAACATCGCGAGCTACTACCCCGAGACGAACCCGCTCGTGCCGCTGCAGAGCTTCGCGATCGGTGCGCGCACGCCCACGTCCAAGTCCATCCCGGTGAAACTCACCCGGTGCGATGCCCCGGCCGCTTGACGAGCTCGAGACCGCCGTGCTCGGCCGCCTCGCCGAACTCGACACCGGCGACGGCGTGCCGCTCACGCGGCTCGCCAAGCAGCTCGACCAGCGCGTGGCCGTGCTGATCCGCACGTTCACGATGCTGAGCGATGCGCGCCTCGGAGGTGTCGCCGGCCCGGGCTATGTGCGCCTGGGCGAGGACGAAGGCCGGTGGCGCGCATGGATCACGCCGGCGGGACGGGCGGCCACGGCATGATCCAGCGAACCGTCATCCCGGCGAACGCCGGGATCCACCGCTCCCGAAGCGCGCCCCTCCCCCCGTGGGCCCCGGCGTTCGCCGGGGTGACCGGCATGTTCGAAGCATGACATCCCCGACCCGCGCCGTTCCCGTGCTCCGCAACGGCACGCTCGCCGAGACCGATTCGGTCGCGGTCGAGACCCCCGTCGCGCTCGTCTTCAACGGCATCTCCCATGCCGTGATGATGGCCACGCCGGCCGACCTCGAGGCCTTCGCGCTGGGCTTCGCGCTGTCCGAGGGCCTGCTGGCCTCGCGCGCGGAGTGCTACGGCATCGACGTGGTCGAGGGCGAGGCCGGCATCGAAGTGCAGATCGAGGTGGCGACCGCCGCCGAGGTGCGCCTGAAGGACCAGCGCCGCTCGCTCGCCGGCCGCACGGGCTGCGGGCTGTGCGGCATCGACAGCCTGACCCGGCTCGACCTCGCGCCCGAACGCCTGGCGCCACCCGCGTGGGCAGCCACGCTGCCGCCTGCGGTGGTGCAGCGCGCGCTGGCCGGCATGGGCGGGCTCCAGCCCATCAACGCGGCCACGGGTGCCTGCCATGCCGCGGGATGGTCGGACCCGGACGGCGTGATCGTCGACGTGGCCGAGGACGTGGGCCGGCACAACGCGCTCGACAAGCTGCTCGGGCGCCGCGCGCAGGCGGGCCTGTCCAACGCCGACGGCTTCGTCGTGATGTCGAGCCGGGCCAGCTACGAACTGGTGCGCAAGTGCGCGCGGCTCGGCGTGCCGGCGCTGGCCACCATCTCCGCCCCCACGTCGCTCGCGATCGACATCGCGAACCAGGCCGGGCTCGTGCTGTACGGCTTCGTGCGCAGCAACCAGGCGGTTCGCTACGCCGGGGGCCCGAGCGGCGAAGGCTGAGGCGCTTCGATCTCCGCCTCGGCGCGCAGCCGCGGCAGGAACTGCGGGTACTCGCGCTGCACGAAATCGATCAGCGCCTCGCGCACGTCGCAGCGCAGGTCCCAGGCCTGCGGCGCGCTCGCCGCGGTGACCAGGCAGCGCAGCTGCATGGCCTTCTCGCCCCCCTCCACCACCTGCAGCAGCGCGAAGCGGCGGTCCCAGTGGGGACTGGCCTCGCAGGCCGCCTTCAGCGCCTCGCGCAGCGGCGCGAGCGGCATGCGGTAGTCGACCCACAGGAACACGGTGCCGATCAGCTCGGACGTGTTGCGCGTCCAGTTCTGGAACGGGTTCTCGATCCACCACTGCAGCGGCACGACGAGGCGGCGCTGGTCCCACACGCGCACGACGACGTAGGCGCCGGTGATCTCCTCGATCACGCCCCACTCGCCCTGCACGATCACGACGTCGTCGATGCGGATGGGCTGCGTGAGCCCGATCTGCAGCCCGGCGATCAGGTTGCCCAGCACCGGCCGCGCGGCGAAACCGGCGACGATGCCCACGAGCCCGGCCGAGGCCAGCAGGCTCGTGCCGATCTGGCGCACCGCGGGGAAGGTCATCAGCATCAGCGACGCGCCGATGACGACGACCAGGCCCACGAGGGTCTTGGCGATGGCACGGGTCTGGGTGTGGATGCGCCGGGCCGCGAGGTTGTCGGCCACGGTCACCGGGTGCGCGGCCACCACCGCACGCGCGGTGCCATTGATCACCCGCACCACGAGCCACGTCACCACGGCGATCAGCAGCAGCCCGGTCCAGCGCTGCACGCCGGCGATGCCGGCGAGGTCGTCCGGCGCCCCCTGCCACACGAGGTTCAGCGCGACGAGGCGCAGCACCCAGTGCGAGGGACCGTGGATGGCCTGCGTGACGGTGACCGCCATCGCGGAGCGGCGGGCGGCGCGGCGCACGATGCGCACGCCCAGCCAGAAGACCCCTTCGACGGCGACCAGGGCGACGAGCGCGAAGGCGAGCGTGAGCGCCCAGTGTTCGAGGAGGACGGGGATGCCGTAGGCGATGGGGCTCATGGGGGCCAAGCATCGCCCGGAAGGCGCCGTGGTCCTGTAGGACGACGGCGCGAATCGCCCCGCCCCGAGCGGGTCATCCCGGCGAACGCCGGAATCCACCGCCCGATGCAGCGCCAGTGGACGAGTGGGCCCCGGCGTCCGCCGGGGTGACCGACATGAGCGCTACTTCGCCGGCGCCCCCATCTTCGCCTTCAACGCCTCGCACTGATCCGGCGTCTGGGTGACCGCTGCCACACGGCGTTCGTCCGCCACCAGCCCATCGGACCCGGGCTCGAACAGCACCACGCGGATCGCCGTGGCCGACACCACGTCCGGCTTCACCAGCTGCCACGGCACGCCGCGGTCACGGGAGGCGTGCTGGGCGCCGGTCAGCAGCACCACGCCGCCCTGCCCTTCGGCGAGCCGGTCGCGTACCACGCCGGCCATGCTGCGGTCGCGGGCGATCTGGATGCGGCGCATGCCGGGGGCCATCTCCTCGGAGAGCAGGCCGCAGTGGCCGTCGCGGATGGCGGCGGTGAGCTTGTCGGCGATCTCCGGCGTCACGGCCGCGTCGAGCGATGTGTTCGCCATCGCCGCGCGCATCTCCGCGCGCGGCAGGTTGCCGCCCCACACGGGCACGCCCGCGCGCACGGCCGCCATCACGACGGGGCCGTACTGGACCCAGGGCCAGCCGCGCTCCTGCTGCCACGCGAGCGCATCGCGGGCCGCCGCGTCATCGGCGCCGCGCGGCAGCGCGCGGGTGTCGACGCCGCGGTCGGCCATCTCGAGCACCACCGCGCGCAGCTGGCCGCGCGCGGCGAGCGTGGCCACGGCGTCGGCCACCTGGCGCTGCTGGTCGACCTGGTCGTGCTGTTCGCCGAAGACCAGCACGCGCGGCGGCGGCGTGGGTGCCGTCGTCGAGGCACAGGCTCCGAGCAGCCCGGCCAGGAGGACGGCTGCGCTACAGCGCGCAGCTGCGGAAGCCGGTGAACTGGTCGTCCCGTTCGGGGCGGAGGAAGTGGCGGAATTTTGCATGGCGCATGCGCTCGCTGGTGGCGAAGGAGGCACCGCGCAGCACCTTGTGCGTACCGAAGGCAGGCTGCGAGTGATGGAGGTCGGGGCCGGGCTGGAATCCGTCGAACGGCCGGAAGGACGTGGCGGTCCATTCCCACACCTGTCCCCAGCGGAAGCCGCGCGACGCGCCCTGGTGCGCCGCCAGCTCCCATTCGACTTCGGTGGGCAGGCGCCGGCCCGCCCAGCGGCACCAGGCATCGGCCTCGAACCAGCTCAGGTGCATGGCCGCCTGCCCCATCGGCACACGCACGGCCTGGCCGAAGCGCTGCACCAGCACGCCGTGGCGCAGCTGGTCGACGTGGCGCGGCGACCGCCGGCCCTCGCGCTGCACCCAGGCCCAGCCGTCGGGAGACCAGAAGCGGACGTCGTCGTAGCCACCGTCCTCGACGAACTCGGCGTACTGGGTCCAGGTCACGGCCTGGGCGTCGATCTCGAACTCGAGCACGGGCTCGACGTGCACCGGCCGTTCGTTGTCGAACGAGAAACCGCCGGGGCTGCTGCCGAAGGTCCACGTGGACGCGGGGAACAGCAGCGGCTCGCGCGGGGCGAAGGCCACCGGCGACGGCAGCCACGGCGCGGGCTGCCCCAGGGTCTGCGAGAGCGTGGCGAACACCTCGTTCTGGCGGTCCTCGTGGAACAGCGCCAGGCGGAAGAAGTAGAGCGCGTCGTCGTCGGACCCGGCGTGCTCGAGCAGGTCGAGCGTGGTCTCGAGCGTGGCGACGAGGTACTGGCGCGTGGCGTCGAGGTCGGGCGGCTGCAGCTGCCAGCGCACGTCGAACGGCGCGTGCTGGGGGTCGAAGCAGCTGTCGGCGGACGGGTCGATGGAGGCGAGGCGCGTGGACTTCGGGTCGGCACGTTCGCCCTGGTGGCGCAGCAGGTTGCGCGCGATCCAGAATTCCTGGAACCACCCGAGGTGGCCGAGCGCCCACAGCGGCGGGTCGCACGGCTGCGGCTCGGCCATGGCCCCGAGGCCCCAGCGCGAGTTGCCGAGCGCCTCCTCGTTCGCACTGGCCCAGCGGAGCGTGCGGTTGCGCGCGTCCATCAGCGCGAGCGACAGCAGGTCGCTGCCCGCGCGGCGCATCTGGTCGGCGGGGATGGGTGGGGCTTCGATGTCGAGCAAGGAGAGGATCTCCGCACCGGATGGCTGGGCCTGCAAGCATACCAATCCGGCCGGCGGACTGACCGTCCCGCGGTCAGGGGATCCTAGGAGCTCACCGGACCCACGGGACGCTGGGTGCCGCGTCGGCGGAACGCACCAGCGCCTCGCGCACCTGCCGGCCTTCGCGGGCCCAGTCGTCGAGGGCGCGGCCGGAGGCGCGGATCCGCTCGCGCATGGCGCCGATCTCGCCGAGCCGGCCGACGCTGCCCAGGTACTGCGTCTGCCGCTGGATCGACTCGCAGCTCACCGACTGTTCGCCCCCGAGGGCCGCCGTCGCATGCATCAGCGCATCGCGTTCGTCCCGCGCGGCCTGCAGCCGCTCGGGCGACCAGCCGACGCGGGCGCCGAGGGCCAGCGCGATGTTCCAGTCGATCAGGTTGGTGCCATGGGTCCACAGTGTGTCGGCGAGCGCCGCGCACTGCTGCAGCCGGTTGGGATCGCGCACGGCGGCGCTGGTGCATTCGTTCGTGAGCGTGCTGTAGCCACCCAGGCCCGGCAACTGGATGGAGAAGGCCTGCGTCACGAGCTCGAACGACTCCAGCGGCGGCACGCCTTCGGGCATGTGCTCGGAGAGCCGCCGCGACAGGCTGCCCATGCGGGCGTTCATCGACGTGGCCACCCCGACACGGTGGAGCGCTTCCGCCACGCCGGCGCGGTCGCCCCGGGCCTTCGCCTCTGCGGCCACCGCGAGCCACGGCACGCCGTTGCCGGAATCGAGCCGAGCCCACTGGTCGGCCGACAGCATGCGGCACGCGGAGTTGGCGTCCTCCCGGCCATGGGTGGCGCAGATGCCGTACGCGAGCCCGTACAACTCGGGATCGCGGGTGCCCACCGCGAGCCGCGCCAGCTGGTCCCGCGAATCGCTGTTGGCGGCCAGGCGCCGCTTGATCGACTGCGGGGATTGCACCCGCTCGGGGTCGGCCGGGCATCCGGATCCTTCGCACACCACGGGCTCGTCGAACTGCATCTCGCCGCCGAACGCCTCGAGCGTGAAGGCGGCCGCGCGCGAGGCCTCGTCGGCACGCGCCTTCAGCGACACCACCACACGCTTGCGCACCGCCTCGAGCGACACGGCCATGGCCTCGATGCGGGCCTGCCCCATCCACTCCGATTCCTTCACGAGCCCGATGCCGCAGACGTCGAGGTATCCGGGCGGCACGGCCACGGGCGCCGACGCCGCGGGCGCCACGGCCTCGACCGCCACCGCGGACGCCGCCGGCCCGGCCGACCAGACCTGCCTCAACTGCACCGCCTCCCGCAGCGGAGACAGGCGGTCGGGCGCGGCCGGCGCGTCGGACGCCAGCCACGCCAGCACCCCCACCACCGTCAGCACCAGGACACCGCCGAGCACCGCCCCCACGCGGACGCGGTTGCCGTCTTCCGGGTCGTCGACCTGGATGGGAGACGGCTTCACAGCCCCCCCTCCGCGATGGCGTCCTTCACCGCAGACACCTGCCGGCGCGACACCGTGAGCCATTCGCCCACCGGCCCCACGCGCACCGCCCAGCCTTCGGCGACCTCGTCGGCGCCGTCGCCCGGCACGAGCCGCCGCTCGAGCGCCTGCATGGAGCCGCGGGCCACGAGCGCGTTGCGGTGCACGCGCAGGAACCGCGGCCCGAGGCGCTGCTCGAGGTCGGTGAGGGAGTCGTCGAGCACGTGGGTGTGCGTGGCCGTGCGCAGCGTCACGTACTTCAGTTCGGCCTTGAGGTAGAGCACCTCGGCCACTGGCACGCGGATGCGCCGGCCGAGGTCGTTGACGAGCAGCACCCCGGCATCGGCCTCGCCCCCCGCCGCCGGCGCCGCGGCCGCCACGGGGCGCACGCGGCCCGCCACCCGCTGCAGCGCCGCCTGCAGGCGGTCGCGGCGGACGGGTTTGGTGAGGTAGTCGACCGCATCGAGTTCGAAGGCCTGCAGCGCGTGTTCCGCGTGGGCCGTGACGAACACGATGGCCGGCGGGTCGTCCTGGGTGCGCAGCCGGCGGGCCAGCTCGACGCCGTCGAGGCCCGGCATGTGGATGTCGAGGAGCACCACGTCGCAGCGATTCGCCGCGAGCCACTCGAGGGCCTGCGCGGCATGGGCGGCCTCGCCCGCCACCGTGACCGCCGGCGAGACGCACTCGGCCAGCAGCGTGCGCAAACGCGCGCGCGCCAGCATTTCGTCGTCGACCACGAGGACCCGCAGGGCCAATGTCACAGCGGCACCACCATCTGAACCCGGAAGAACTGATTGTCGGCACGAACCTCGAACTGTGCCGTCACATCGTGCATCAGGCGCAGGCGTTCGCGGACGTTGCGCAGCGCGATGCCGTTGCCCGGCCGGGACGGCTTGCCCGGCATGGTGTTGACGATGATGATCACGGCGTGCGCGCGCTTGACCCGCGTGCGGATGCGGATCTGCCCGCCTTCGGGTGACGGCTCGACCCCATGGCGCACCGCGTTCTCGACCAGCGGCTGCAGCAGCAGCGGCGGCACGCGGGCCTGTCCGGCGTCCTCGTCGAGCTCCCAGGTCACTTTCAATCTGTCACCAAATCGCACCTGTTCGATGGCGAGATACCGTTGCGCCAAGGCCACTTCCTCGGCCAGCGTGACGGCCTCGCCGCTGTCGTTGAGCGCCACGCGGAACAGTTCGGCCAGGTCTTCCAGCAGGGTTTCGGTGCGGGCGGGGTCGAGCCGGGCGAGCGCGATGGCGGTGTTCAGCGTGTTGAACAGGAAGTGCGGGCGGATGCGGGACTGCAGTTCTGCCAGGCGCGCCTCCACATGGGCGGGCAGCCGGGCCCGCGCGCGCAGCGTGAGCCAGTAGAACAGGGCCGCCGCCAGCGCCCCGCCCGCGGCGGCCGGGGCGGTCCAGTGCATGCGGCCCAGCAGGTCGAGCGACCCCGCGTCCTGGAGCACATAGGCGCCGGCGCCGCAGGCGGCCCCGAGCGCGACGGCCGCGACCCACTGCAGCCACGGGACGAGCCGGCCCAGCTGCCGCTTGAGCAGGCAGGCCACCACCAGCCAGGCGAGCGTGGCCGGGAGCGCGAGCCCCGCCCCGACGGCGAATGCGGTGAGCCAGGCGTCGACCGACTTCGCGCCGAACGCGACCCCCACCGCCACCACGCCGTGCACGAACAGCGCGGCCCGCAGCAGCACCCCGACGTGGCAGACGTCGAAGGCCGACGCCGCCCGGGGATCGGGTGCGAGCGCGGACGCGCCCGGGCCGAAGCCGGTGGTGGAGTTGAACGCGCTGCTGGTGTTGCGCAGGTCGCCCGGCCGGGTGCTGTCGCCCCAGGACGGTTCGGCAGGCCGGCGCGGGGGGCGGTCGGACTCGGGCGGCGGGACGTTGGCCATCGGGACGGGGAGATTCGGGAGGGGGAATTAGAATCCGGGCTCCAGCCCGAACCGTGGCGCATTGTCGCCAAGTCGGCTCCCGCGGCAATCCCTTGTTCCCCCGCGTGCCCCGCACGCCCGCCTCCTTTTCGCCATGTCCTCGAACCAACTCGACAAGAAATCCCAAGCCTGGTCCGCGCTCTTCTCGGAACCGATGAGCGAGCTGGTCAAGCGCTACACCGCGAGCGTCTTCTTCGACAAGCGCCTGTGGAAGGCCGACATCGCGGGCAGCCTCGCGCACGCCGGGATGCTCTCGGCCCAGGGCATCATCCAGCCGAAGGACCTGGCCGACATCGAGCGCGGCATGGCCCAGATCACCGCCGACATCGAGTCGGGCGCGTTCGAGTGGAAGCTCGACCTGGAGGACGTGCACCTGAACATCGAGGCCCGCCTCACCCAGCTGGTGGGCGACGCCGGCAAGCGGCTGCACACCGGCCGCTCGCGCAACGACCAGGTGGCCACCGACGTGCGCCTGTGGCTGCGCGACGAGATCGACGGCCTGCTGCCCCTGCTGGCCGACATGCAGAAGGCGCTGGTGGACGTGGCCGACCGCAACGTCGAGACCATCCTCCCCGGCTTCACGCACATGCAGGTGGCGCAGCCCGTGAGCTTCGCGCACCACCTGCTCGCCTACGTGGAGATGTTCGCGCGCGACGCCGAACGCCTGCAGGACGTGCGCAAGCGGGTGAACCGCCTGCCGCTGGGCGCCGCCGCGCTGGCCGGCACCAGCTACCCGCTGGACCGCGAGCGCGTGGCGAAGACCCTGGGCTTCGACGGCGTGTGCCAGAACAGCCTCGACGCCGTGAGCGACCGCGACTTCGCGATGGAGTTCAGCGCCTTCGCGTCCATCACGATGGTGCACGTGTCGCGCCTCGCGGAAGAGATCGTGCTGTGGATGAGCCAGAACTTCGGCTTCATCGACCTCGCCGACCGCTACTGCACCGGCAGCTCGATCATGCCGCAGAAGCGCAACCCCGACGTCGCCGAACTGGCGCGTGGCAAGAGCGGCCGCGTCGTGGGCCACCTGATGGGCCTGATCACGCTGATGAAGGGCCAGCCCCTCACGTACAACAAGGACAACCAGGAAGACAAGGAACCGCTGTTCGACACCGTCGACACGGTGCGCGACACGCTGCGCATCATGGCCGAGATGGTGGGTGGCATCACCGTGAAGACCGAGGCGATGGAACGCGCCGCGCTCAAGGGCTACGCCACCGCCACCGACCTCGCCGACTACCTCGTCAAGAAGGGTCTGCCCTTCCGCGACGCGCACGAGGTCGTCGCGCACGCCGTGAAGCAGGCCATCGCCTCCGGCGTGGACCTGTCCGAGCTGCCGCTCGCCACGCTGCAGGGCTTCCACGCGTCGATCACCCCCGACGTGTTCGAGGTGCTCACGCTGCGCGGGTCGCTCAACGCCCGCAACGTGCTGGGCGGCACGGCACCGGCCCAGGTGCGCCAGCAGATCGCCCGCCACCGCCAGCGCCTGGCATAACGTCATCCCGGCGAAAGCCGGGACCCACGGCCGCCCTTTCGAGCGGCTTCTCCCATGCCCCAAGCCATCCTCTTCGACCACGACGGCACCCTCGTCGACTCCGAACCGAGCCACCTCGCTCTCTGGAACGAGGTGCTCGAACCGCTCGGGGTCACGATCCCCGAGCCGCTCTACAAGGACCTGTACGCGGGCATGCCCACGCCGGCCAACGCCGTCGACATCGCCGCACGGTTCGGCCTCGGCATGCCGCCCCCCGAACTCGCGGAACGCAAGGCCGAGGCGACCCGCGCCTTCCTCGCGGCCCGGCCGTTCCCGCTGATGCCGGGCGCCCGCGAGGTGCTCGCGCAGCTGCAGGCCGCCGGCCTGCGCCTCGCGGTGGTGACGGGCGCCGCCCGCGACGCCACGCACGCGTCGCTCGCGGCCCACGGCATCCTCGGGCTGTTCGACACCATCGTCACCGCCGACGACGTCGTCCACAGCAAGCCCGCCCCCGACTGCTACCTGCTGGCCGCGCGCCAGCTGGGCGTCTCGCCGTCCGACTGCGTGGCCATCGAGGATTCCGAACACGGCCTGCAGGCCGCGGCGGACGCGGACGTGCCGTGCGTGGTCAAGCCCACGCCGATGTCGGCGCACCACGACTTCGCACGCGCCACGGTGCGCGTGGACGACCTGCACGCGGCCGCGGCGTGGATCCTCGGCCGGGCCACGGTCTGAGCCCCCCGGGGCCGGGGCCGGTGAAACCCCGGTGACTGGCCCCTTCCCCAGCAGGGCTTTCCCGCCGCCGGGCCCGGCTCTCGCCGCATGATCCGTCGTCCCCCGGCCTGCCGGCCGGCCATCCACCTTCATCCAGGGGAAACGACACCATGGGCATTTTCAGCAAGATCCTCGCGAAGATCTTCCCGTCCGACCACCCGGCCGTCACGGCCCCCACCGCCACGGCACCCGCCGCGCCCGCCGCCACGGCCCCCGCCCCGGT
>Ga0247823_10003839_pt1 | contig 12123 bp, 10 predicted proteins | sample 13C_PalmiticAcid_2_FD_192426 | JGI IMG/M metagenome (GOLD analysis project Ga0247823, IMG submission 192426) | Soil microbial communities from agricultural site in Penn Yan, New York, United States - 13C_PalmiticAcid_Day30 | ecosystem: Environmental > Terrestrial > Soil > Agricultural land...
GGTTGAACGCGTCGGCGACGGCGCGATCAGCAAACGGCAGACGTCGCGGCTGCCCTCGAGAAGATCGAACGTGGAAAGGTCTTCCGGCCTGACCCACGTCAGTTCCGAGGCTGCGAGCAGACGGGGCTCGCCGCTCCAGGATTCGACCACGAAGAAGCGTACCGAGAAAACGCCTCCATCATCGTAGCGCGTCTCGACCGTGTGCAGCAGGGCGGCCTCGGGGGCATCGATCGCAAGCTCCTCGCGCAGCTCGCGACGCAGCGCCTCGTGGTGCGATTCTCCGGGCTCGAGCTTGCCGCCGGGGAACTCCCAGCGACCGCCGTAGCGGGCGTCGTCGGGGCGCCGGCACAACAGAACGCGCCCGTCGGGCGAGCGGAGGATCGCGACGGCGACGTCGATGGAGCGAGCTGGAGAATCGGGCATCGTTCGAAAGTGCCGGTCAATGGGAGTGTGTCTCGCAACATACGCGCCGGAGCGCGCGAGGGCGCCTTTTTTTCGGGCGTCCGTTGCAATCTGCCCGCCGCCGGTGCTACATTGGGGCCGGCGCCGAAGGGCGCGCGAGTGGGGGGTCCGCGAGGGTCTTCCGCCCGAGAATGCGGGAGTAATTCAGCGGTAGAATGCAAGCTTCCCAAGCTTGACGTCGCGGGTTCGATCCCCGTCTCCCGCTCGATTCGGACCCCGGTCCGAACCGGGCATCAGCCCAACCGCCGGCGATACCCCACGTCGCGCGACGCCGCCTCGGAGCGGCAAGCGAACCGGCAGCACGAGCGATTCTCCAGAGTCCCACTGGCCTCTTTCAGATCAACGCGGTCGAACGTATTACGGAGTGTAATAGCCACGTCGTTTTGGAATGGGCCGGTGGGGTTTGAACCGGGCACGACCTCGCCCGATGGACCGCGGATCGCGATTTTCGACCGACTTTGGGCCGTGCCACCGTCATTGAGCACGTGGCATTTCAGTTGCCTCTACTACTTGGCCCCGGGATCGTACCTCCACACGGGTACGCCGGGCGGCGAAAGGGTAGCGGCCATCGACGGACCTGCTCGCACCCGCCAAGCGCATACCGTGGATCGATCAACCACATAATCGAGGACCAGGACATGCCAGCTTACGTGTATGTTCTTCGTAGTGCCATCACTGGGCAGCACTATATCGGCGCGACCAGGGATCTGCAGGCGAAGATTGCGCGTCACAACAACACGACGGCGATGTTGTCCCGGCCCGGCGGACCTCTGGAATGTGTCTATGTCGAGGTCTGCGAGAGCCTTGACGCCGCGCGTCTTCGCGAGCGGTACCTGAAGAGTCTCGACGGCGTCGACGAGAAGATCCGCATTCTCTACACCGCGACGGCCCGTCCGAGGAAGTAAACGACGACCGCGGCCGACGGCCGGAGATCGGCGGCCCGAGGAACGGCGGCTCGACCAGAGTTCGCAACGCTGCCCTGGCGGAACGGTGGTTCTGTCAGGGCAGCGCTGCGTTCGGACAGCGGCGTATATTGCCGGGACCTCCGAGCCGAACAGCAGCCTAACCGTACCATCGTCGCGTGTCACTTCCGACTTCCGAGCCCCAGCGCTTTCTTTCGGCCGCGCCTCGAGTCCGACTCGAGAAGGCCTTCGAATCTCCCTTCAAGAACGTCATCGCCACAGCGCGCACGTGCTACTCGAGCAAGGGAATCGTCGCCGACGGGACGATCCAGCTCGAGCTCTTCGGTGAGTCGCGCGACAAGGACATCGCCCGCAGCATCTACGGCGCCGGGCACCACACGACGTTCCAGCACGCGCAGTTCCAGTTCACGCTCGACAACGTCTCGCGCCACTTCATCTGGTCGTTCCTGCACCAGCACCCGTTCTACAACTCCGAACAGGTCTCGCAGCGCTACGTCGCGGTCAAGCCGGGCACCGTCGCTATCCCGCCGATGGCCGGCGAGGCGCTCGCGCTCTACCAGCAGACGATCGAGTATCAGCACGAGCTCTACCGCGAGCTCCGCGAGCTGCTCGAGACGACGACGGCCGAGGCGTACTACGAGCGCTTTCCGTACCGCGCGAAGTACCCCGAGAAGTACCGCCGCGACATCGCCAAGCGCTCGCAGGAGGTCGCGCGCTACGTGCTGCCGATCGGCACGTTCGCGTACATGTACCACACGATCTCCGCGCTGACGCTGCTGCGCTACTGGCGACTCGGCGAGATGTTCGACACGCCGCTGGAGCAGCGGATCGTCATCGGCGAGATGGTGCGGCAACTGCTCGAGCATGATCCGAACTACTCGATCGTGCTCGAGGAGCCGCTGCCGATCGAGCAGACCGCGGAGTACCGCGTCTTCGAGCAGTACCACGGCGCCGCAACGCCCTCGCCGGCGTTCGCGCGCGAGTTCGATGCGGAGCTCGATGGCGTGCTCTCGCGTCTGGTCGACTACAAGGTCAACGCAGAGAGCTCGATGGCCGATTCGGTGAGGGAGATGGTGGGGCTGACGCGCGACCGGATGAGCGACGACGAGGCGATCGAGCTCGTGCTCAATCCGGCGCACAACCCGATCCTCGGAGAGAATCTCTCGCTGACGACGCACGCGAAGCTCGCCCGCGCGATGCATCATCCGCACTATACTTTCCGGCGCCGACTGTCGCACACCGCCGACTCGCAGGACCAGCGCCATCGCATGACCCCGGCCTCGCGTCCGATCCTCGCGGCGCAGGTCGGCGACGAGCCCGACTACTACGTGCCGGAGATCGTCGAGCGAAATCCCGTCGCCGCGGCGAAGTACCGCGAGGCAATGGAGCGGAGCTGGGCGGCGGTGACCAGACTGATCGCGCTCGGCGTGCCGGCCGAGCACGCGCACTACCTGCTGCCGAACGCGGTCAACGTTCGCTACAGCGAGTCGAGCGATCTGCTCAACCTGCACCACAAGCACAAGATGCGGCTGTGCTACAACGCGCAGGAGGAGATCTGGCGCGCCTCTCTCGACGAGGCGCGCCAGATCCGCCAGGTGCATCCGAGGATCGGACGATGGCTGCTGCCGCCGTGCACGATCCGTGACTTCGCCGGCACGCGGCCGACGTGTCCCGAGGGAGACCGCTTCTGCGGCATCAAGGTGTGGAAGCTCGACATCGACGAGTACGAGCGCGTGATTTGAGCGCTCGGCGCCGGTCTAGCTGCTGACGCGCGAGATCATGAACTCGTTGCCGCGCGACTCGACGAGCAGCCGCTCGTCGCTCTCCTCGAGCACCGACATGCCGATGCGGTCGATGAACAGCCTGCGTGCCGCGACGAGGTCCTTGGTGTAGATCACGACGCGCTCCTCGGCGTCGAACTCCTCGGTCGCATCGCCGGCGTTCTTGCCGCGCAGCCGGATCGCCTCGGTCGCGGCGATCAACAGCGACTGGTCGCGGTCGACACCGACCATCTGCAGCGCCATCTCCGCCTCGATCGACTTCGTGTCGCGCACCTCGTAGGAGAGGATCTGAATGTCGCGCTGGCGATCGCCGGTGATCGGCACCGTGACGAACGGATAGGAGAGCCGGCGCAGCTCGCGCAGGAAAAGCGTGAAGTCCTTCTTCTCGATCTCCTCGAGCGCGCGCGAGACCTTCTCGGGGATCGTCCGGAGCTCCTCCATGTCGCGATCCGGCGACGGAGACTGGCCGATGAGCTCGGAGATGTTGATGTACAGCCACGTCTCCGACGGGTAGTTCGCGAGCCACTGGCGGAAGACGCCGACCGGCGCGAGGGTGTCGCGGAAGTACGTGTTGTAGTTCCAGGCCGCGAGGGCGCGGTCGATGAGCTTCAACGCGTCGTCGGTGCGGGTCTCGAAGTAGTGATGCCCGTGCGTCGAGATCAGGCGCGACGACGAGCTTGCGACCGACAGGGCCCAGGCGAGCGGAATCGTCTGGCGCTGCGTGATCTGCGCGCTGGCGATGTCCGTGGGCTCGGCGGGCGAGATGATGAGATACGAGTTGGCGAGCATCGGATAGGGATTACGCTTCGATGGAAGGTCAATTCGACAAATATACACAGCCACGCACATCCGGGGCCCGTCGGAGGCAATCTGCGCTCGGCCCAATGCGTCATATCAGGCTCAGGAAGGCTGCCTTCAACGGGCATCCCACTTCACGCTCGACGGCGCCCTGACACACGGGGAACGACCGGAGAGCCTCACGATCTCACACATGAATCGAAGAGACGGCATCAGAAACATCGCGATCATCGCGCATGTCGACCACGGCAAGACCACGCTCGTCGACAAGCTGCTGTCGCAGAGCGGCACCTTCCGCAAGAACCAGAACGTGCCGACGCGTGTGATGGACTCCGGTGATCTCGAGCGCGAGAAGGGCATCACGATCATGGCGAAGAACACGTCCGTCCATTGGAAGGACACGCTCATCAACATCGTCGACACGCCCGGGCACGCCGACTTCGGCGGTGAGGTCGAGCGCACGCTCATCATGGTCAACGGCGTGCTCCTGCTCGTCGATGCCGCCGAGGGTCCCCTGCCGCAGACGAAGTTCGTGCTCCGCAAATCGCTGGAGCTCGGCCTGAAGCCGATCGTCGTCATCAACAAGATCGACCGCAAGGACGCCCGTCCCTACGAGGTTCTCGACGAGGTCTTCGAGCTCTTCCTGTCGCTCGGCGCGGTCGAGGATCAGCTCGACTTCCCGGTGATCTACACCGTGGCGCGCGAGGGCATCTCGAAGATGAGTCTCGAGGGAGAGGACCTCGATCTGTCGCCGCTATTCGACATGATCATCGAGAAGATTCCGCCGCCCGAGGGTGACCCTGACAAGGACTTCCGCATGGTCGTCACCACGGTCGAGTGGAGCGACTACCTCGGCCGTGTCGCCGTCGGCCGCATTCTCGAGGGCACGGTCAACGTCAACGACAATGTCAGCCGTGTCAACGAGAAGGGCGTCGAGGAGCGCTTCCGCGTCATGAAGCTCTTTGGCTTCGACGGCCTCAAGAAGATCGAGATCGAGAGCGCTGCCGCCGGTGAGATCGTCGCCCTCTCGGGCTCCGATCACTTCTACATCGGCGAGACGCTCGCGACCGGCGACAACCCGACCGCGGTGCCGCACATGAAGGTCGAGGAGCCCACGATCTCGATGATGTTCCTCGTCAACGACTCGCCGTTCGCCGGCAAGGAAGGCAAGTACGTCACGAGCCGTCACCTTCACGAGCGACTCGAGAAGGAAGTGCGCAACAACGTCTCGATGCAGCTCGAGCGCACGGAGAACGCCGACGCGTTCATCATGAAGGGGCGTGGCGAGCTGCAGATGGCCATCCTCATCGAGCAGATGCGCCGTGAAGGCTTCGAGTTCCAGGTGTCGCGTCCGGAGGTGATCCTGCGTGACATCGACGGCGTGCTCTGCGAGCCGTACGAGGACGTCGTCGTCGACGTCGACGACGAGCACGCCGGCACGGTCATCGAGATGCTCGGCCGCCGCTCGGCCGAGATGACGAACATGATCTCGGCGCTCGGAAGCTCGCGCCTCGAGTTCGTCGTTCCCTCGCGCGGCCTGATCGGCTTCCGCAGCGGCTTCCTCTCGGAGACCCGAGGCACCGGACAGCTCCACAGCATCTTCCACGGCTACCTGCCGCTCAAGGGCGAGATGCCCGGCCGCGGACGCGGCGTGCTCATCGCGCTGGAGACCGGCGAGACGACCGGCTACGCGCTCGAGGGAGTGCAGGAGCGCGGGACGATGTTCGTCGCGCCCGGCGTGCCGGTCTACGCCGGCATGGTCGTCGGCGAGAACGCCCGCGACGAGGATCTCGTCGTCAACGTCGTCAAGAAGAAGGCCCTCACGAACATGCGCGCCTCCGGGACCGAAGGTCTCGTCCGGCTCGACACGCCGCGCGATCTCTCGCTCGAGGGATTCCTCGAGTACATCGATCGCGACGAGCTCCTGGAGATCACGCCGCAGTCGATCCGCATCCGCAAGAAGGTGCTCGATCACAACACGCGCCATCGTGATCGCAAGAAACAGCTCGACCTGGTCAAGGGTTGATCCGTCATCGCGAAAGCCGGTCCCGCACGCGTCGGGGCTGGCTTTCGTCGTATTTTACCGCGGCCGAAGCCTCCCCCCGTCAAAGGCATTGTGTCGCACCCGACGCGACCCGACATTCCCCCCGATGATCACCCCGGCGGTCGGCCCCGACCGCTCGACCGATGTGCAACCGGCGCCAGCCCACGGCGCCACCGACGAGCGCCCATGAGCACGAGCGATACTCCTTCCAGCGAACGATCCACGGCTCCATCGACGACCGACCGCGTCTATCGCATGCTCGGCACCGTCGCCATCGTCTCGATCGCCTTCATCGGCGGTCTGCTCGTCGTGCTGACCGGCGGCGCCGACGGAAGCGTCGTCGAGGCTGCGGAGCCCGGCGACGGCGACACCAGCGGCATGCACTCGGGCGTCGGGCCATCGCGCATGGTGCTCGGCCACCTGAAGCTGCGCGACACCGTCTACACGACCGACTCGGTCTACCTCGAGGTGAACCTCACGAAGCAGAACGTCACCGTGCACCGGCGCGGCGAGGATCCTGCGACGTTCCTCGTCTCCAGCGGCAACCCGTACATCCGCGAGGGGATGTCGACGCCGATGGGGGTCTTCACCGTGCAGAACATGACGCCGATGGCGTTGAGCAAGCAGTTCAACAACGCGCGCCTTCACAACTGGATCGGCGTGCAGGGCGGCGTCGGCTTCCACGGACTCGACGGCAGCGGATACTACGGATACCTCGGTGTGCGCCCGTCGTCGCACGGCTGCCTGCGCATGGCGCGGGAGGCCATCAAGACGATGTACTCGATGGTGCACCCGGGCGCACTGATCATGGTGCACGGCGGCGATCCTGCCCGCGTCGTCGCTTTCTGCGAGCCGCGCGACACCGCCGGGGCGACGCTCATCGACTCGGCGAGCGTGTTCAATCGCGCGCTCGGCCGGGAGCGACTGACGACGCTGATGGAGGGCCGGGCCCTGCTCGAGCCGCAGCCACGGCTGGTACACCTGGCGAAGCAGCGCCTGCGTTGGGGCATGGAGATCGGCCGCGCCGCGCGCATCCCGCGTCAGCGGCTGCCGGAGACGTTCTCGCTTGCGGGTGCGGACGCCATCCTCGCCGCTGGCGTCGCCGACGTCGCCGATCGTCCGATGCTCGGACGCTGGCGCGCCGATGCGCTGCGCAGGGCCGAGGAGCACGTGCGCTCCGAGCGCACGGCGTGGCGCAAGGAAGGGGAGCCCGCGTACGGGAACTAGGGCGGCAGTGACTAGCGCTCGAGGGTGGCGGAGTAGATCTTCTCGTAGCGGACGATCCCGCGGGCGATCGCCGTGGCGACGGACTTCTGGCCCGAGGCGGACGTGAGCAGCTTCGCATCGCGCGGGCTCGTCAGGTAGCCGATCTCGAGCAGCACCGCGGGCATCGACGCGCCGACGAGCACGAAGAAGCCGGCCTGGTGCACGCCCCGGTCCCTCAGCCTGGTGCCGGCCCGCATCGAGGTGCGGATCGACTGCGCCGCCTGCTCGCTGAGGCGCGCGAACGCGCTCTGGGCCATGCTCGCGACGATCGCGCTCTCGGCACTCATCGGACCGTACTTCTCCTGATCCGACTCGAAGCGGATCGCACCGTTCTCCGCCGCAACGACTCTCGCCGCCTCCTCGCTCTTGCCCGGTCGAAGTATGTAGCACTCGAAGCCGTCGACGGTACGCGCGGTGTCAGGGTGTGCGTTGCAGTGGATCGAGATGAAGAGGCGGCCGTTGCGCTCGTTGGCGATCTGCCCGCGGCGAAAGAGCTCGACCGAGCTGTCGTCGCTGCGCGTGAGCACGACGCGCACGCCGGGCATCAGCCGCGTGAGCTCCTTGCGGAGTTGCCGTGCGACGGCGAGCGTCACCGACTTCTCCTCGACGCCGCCGATGCCGATCGCGCCCGGGTCCCTGCCGCCATGGCCGGCATCGATCACGATGGTCGAGAGCACCCAGCGACCGCGCGCGCCACGCGAAGCCGCAGAGGAATCGCTCCGCCGGGCGCCGACGCTTGCGGTCTGCGGCCGCGATGGGCCTTTGCTTCCGCGTGCGCCGAGGGTCGCTTCGACGACGATGCGGTCGCTCGTGCGGCTGACGACGCGGAGCGCCGAAACTTCGCGCTCGAAGTCGGCGTCGACGACGAGCACGTCGCGCCGCTCGATCCGAGCGCGCACCGATCGGACGCCCGAGCGGATCGTCGCCGACGCGAGCGCTGCGCGCGACGCGCTCATCGGCCGCGCGCGCAGATGGGCGTTGCCCTTGCGACGCTCGACGACGAGCGTGCCGACCTTCCGGTCGACCAGCAGCACGATCGTCGCGCGCGCGTCCTCGATCGTCACGGTGATGTCGCGCAGGGCCGTCGCTCGCGACTGGGCATGCGCCGGCAGGACCGAGACGAGGAGCGCGGCGAGCGTCGTGAGCAGCGGTAGGGAGGTGCGAGGGGACATCGGACCTGCGCGGGGAGGGGGAGTGAAGGCGACGCCCCGGCGGCGGGGCGCCGGGCGGCCTCTAGCGGTAGTTCGTGAACTGCATCGCGAAGTCGAGGTCGGCTGTCTTGAGCGCCTGGATCACCTGCTGGAGCTGATCCTTGTCCTTGCCGGTGATGCGCACCTGGTTGTCCTGGATCTGCGCCTGGACCTTGAGGCCGAGGTCCTTGACGATCTTGGTGACCTTCTTCGCGTTCTCTTTGTCGATGCCGGACTGCAGCGTGATCTTCTGGCGCGCGCTGCCCTTGGTGCCCTGCTCGACGTCGCCGTACTTGAGGGCCTTCAACGCGATGCCGCGCTTGACGAGCTTCGACTCGAGCACGTCGATGACCTGCTTGAGGTTGAACTCGCTGCCGGACTCGACGGCGATCGTCTTCTCCTTGCGATCGAGCTCGACGCTCGAGTTGGTCGCCTTGAGGTCGTAGCGCTGCTGGATCTCCTTGGAGGCCTGCTGCACCGCGTTGTCGGCCTCCTGCATGTCGACGTCCGAGACGATGTCGAATGAGTATGTGTCTGCCATGGAAGTGCGTTTCGTCGATGAGAGATGCCCAAGATACGCGAGCGCACGCCGAGCATCCAACGCCGTGGCGGGCCGAGTTCGGGCAATCGCGCTCGGGTGCGCACGGAAGCTTGGTGGAATCAGGGAGAATCCCCACATTGCCCGCCATTGCCGCAGCGGCCTGCAGACCCGCGGTGATGCCAATAACCACTCTGTTTTCCTTGCACGACGAGCCCCATGGAGACGATCGCAGTTCTATTCGGAATGGAGCAGTCCTTCCCGCCGGCTCTGGTTGAGGCGATCAACCGCAGGGGCGAGGATGTGCGCGCGGAATTCCTGAAGACCGGTGGGATCAAGCTCGATGACCTGGCCAATTACACGGTCATCATCGATCGCATCTCGCAGGACATTCCGTTCTACCGCGCGATGCTCAAGCACGCGGCGCTCAACGGGACGCGCGTCATCAACAACCCCTTCTGGTGGTCGGCCGACGACAAGTTCTTCAACTACTCGCTGGCGCACCGCCTCGGCGTTTCGGTGCCGAAGACCGCGATCCTCCCGAGCAAGGAGCATCCGCCTGGCACCTCGAGCACGTCGATGCGCAACCTCGTCTACCCGCTGAACTGGGACGAGATCTTCGGCTACGTCGGGTTCCCGGCGTGGCTGAAGCCGTTCGACGGCGGAGGCTGGAAGCACGTCTACAAGGTGCACAACGCCGACGAGTTCTTCGACGCGTACCATCAGACCGGCGACCTCTGCATGGTGCTGCAGGAGGACGTCGAGTTCGAGGAGTATTACCGCTGCTACGTTCTCGGGCGCAAGCACGTGCACATCATGCCGTACGAGCCGCGCAACCCGATGCACCTGCGCTACCAGGCCGGGTTCGCGCCGAGCGAGGACCTTGCGCGTCGCATCACCCAGGACTGCCTGACGATCTGCAACGCGCTCGGCTACGACATGAACACGGTCGAGTTCGCGGTGCGCGACGGCATCCCGTACGCGATCGATTACATGAATCCCGCTCCGGACGCCGAGCGTGACTCCGTCGGCGAGGAGAATTTCAACTGGATGGTCGAGACGCTCGCAACCGTTGCGATCGAAGAGGCGTTGAAGGGTCGGGCCATCCCGACGGAGTACCGCTGGAGCGAGTTCCTGACCGGTCCGAACGGTCATGTCGCGGGCGCGCCGACGAGCACGAGAGCGGCCAACGTATCGGCCGCGGGCGAGACCCAGTCGGGCCGCAAGAGCAAGAAGCGCTGATCAACCGATGAGGTCCGCGATGGAGGGCAATGTGTACGACACGTTCACGGAGTCCGATCCGTACGAACGGCCGAGCTTCACGCTCGGGATCGAAGAGGAGTACATGGTCATCGATCCCGAGACGCGCGAGCTCAAGTCGCATCTCGAGTTCGAGCTGCTGTCGCAGGGAAAGGCCGTGCTCGAGGAGAAGGTCAAGCCCGAGATGCACGGGTCGATGCTCGAGATCGGCACGAGTGTCTGCAACAACGTCTCGGAGCTCAGCGAGGAGCTGCGGAAGATCCGTTCGGTCGTCAAGCACCTGACCGGGCGCAACGGCCTGAAGTTCGGCGCGGCGAGCACGCATCCGTTCTCGCACTGGGCGACGCAGGAGATCCACCCCGACGCGCGCTACCAGGCAATCGTCGAGGACATGCAGGTGCTCGCCCGGTCGCTGTTGATCTTCGGCATGCACGTGCACATCGGCATCGAGAATCGCGAGACGCAGATCAAGATCATGAACGAGATGCGGTACTTCCTGCCGCATCTCCTGGCGTTGACGGTCAACTCGCCGTTCTGGACGGGCTTCGAGACCGGACTGAAGAGCTATCGCTCGAAGGTCTTCGAGCGGTTTCCGCGCACGGGTATTCCCGATCCGTTCACGTCGTGGGGCGAGTACGAGTCGTACGTCAAGCTCCTGGTCAAGACCCGGTGCATCGACAACGCGAAGCGTATCTGGTGGGACATCCGGCCGCACCCGAGCTTCCCGACGCTCGAGATCCGCATCTGCGACGTGCCGATGACCCTCGACGAGAGCGTTGGCATCGCCGCGCTCATCCAGGCCATCGCCGCGAAGCTCTTCGCTCTGTACCGGCGCAACCTCTCGTTCCGCGTCTACAGCCGCGCGCTCATCACCGAGAACAAGTGGCGCGCGGTGCGCTACGGGATCGACGGCAAAATGATCGACTTCGGCAAGCAGAAGGAGGTCGCCACCCGCGACCTGATCCGCGAGCTTCTCGTGTTCGTCGACGACGTCGTCGATGACCTCGGCAGCCGCGATCAGCTCAACATCATCAACGACATCCTCGAGAACGGCTCCGGTGCCGCGCGCCAGCTCCGCGTCTTCGAGCAGAGCGGCAAGGACCATCGTGCGGTCGTCGATTACATCGTCGAGCAGACGTCGAAGGGACTGCAGGTGGAGGCCGGGGACCTGCTGACCGTCCAGGAGCCGAGCGCCAGCACGCTTGCCGAGCGGGAGACCTCGAAGTTTGCGAAGGGGGACGCGATCGTCTGATGTCCTTTCGACAGATCTTCGACCGCGTGGTGCGCATCGCGCGCGCCGAATCCATGGGCGGCCGACGAAGCTCCACGTTCGAAGAGGAGCTGCGGCGTGCCCACGAGCTTATCGAGGAATCGCGTCGTCCGCGTCGCAGGACGCTCGAGGAGGAGATCGACGAGCTCGGCGCGAGTAATGGCGCGAGCACCGGCGCGAGCCGTCGTGAGCTGTCGGAGGAGCATCGCGCGGCGCTGCGCGCGCTCGGGCTGCCCGACGACGCGACGGCCGAGCAGATCGGCGCGGCCTATCGCCAGCGCGCCCGCGAGCTGCATCCGGATCGCTTCTCGCATCTCGGCGCCGCCGAGCAGCGCGAGATGCTCAAACGCATGCAGGAGCTCAATCTCGCCTACGAATACCTGCGACACGCCGGACGGCGATAGCGAAGGCCCCGCTCACAGGTTCGCATCGTCGCGCAGGGCCGTGAGTTCCGCCCGCGCGCCCGCCGCGTGTGTATCTTTCCGAACGGTCGGGCTTGTCCGCCACGTCGCGGCCGCGCCAATGTCCTGTCTGCATTCTCCCACCTGTCACATATCCGCCGCATCGCGGCTCGAGCCATGGAACAAGGAG
>Ga0247823_10003840_pt1 | contig 12123 bp, 13 predicted proteins | sample 13C_PalmiticAcid_2_FD_192426 | JGI IMG/M metagenome (GOLD analysis project Ga0247823, IMG submission 192426) | Soil microbial communities from agricultural site in Penn Yan, New York, United States - 13C_PalmiticAcid_Day30 | ecosystem: Environmental > Terrestrial > Soil > Agricultural land...
GACAAGTAGTAACAGAACAAAATTCACCCCTAAGGAGAAAATGAAGATGCTAGACAGTCAGGTAGCACAAGTACTAACCATAAAGGCGATCCGCGATACCAGCGGGTTCGACGGTGACATCGATCCGGATGACACGCTTCGAAAATGTCGGATTCGGGACGAAGAGAGTATCGAAGACTTAAAGGTACGGATCGTCGAAAACGTAGACGCGATCGGGCACGACATCGATAAGGATTCATTTCGTGATATCGACGAGACAACCGCAGTAGGTGAGGTGATCGGGATCGTGGTCACCGCGACGCCCGATAAACAGTTCATGCCGATCCGACCTTGGAGGAATCTATGAAGATAATTATCAACTCTCTACTGATTGCTTTCGCCTTTAGCTTTTCATCCAGCGTCTATGGCCAGTTCACGTTATACACGGCTGTTGCACAGTCAATGGACGGTTTGGCCTCTCGATGGAAGATATCCACAACGAATTCCCGAATTGCTCGAGCGGACATACTCAACGTCACCGTCGTCGACCTAGCCAGCGGGGACCAGGTGAAGTATTCCGATTTGATCGCCTACGATCACGGGGCTCAAGATACTTCGACAGTCGCGACCTCTCCGCAGATGACCGGTTTTTATCTTACGGATCTTGCGATGGAAAAGTCGGGGAAGTATCTATTGATCATGACCGTAAAGGTCAAAGACAAGGACGGAAACGTTACGGGGTTCTCAACGACGCACGAGGTGAAGTTGGATGAGGCGTCTATCCGATCCGCGGATTCAGAACCCCCAAAATCTCCTCCGAACTCCGTCCTCAAAGTTGTTAAGAGCGGCCCAAAAGACAAGTCAGATTTCTACTTCGCCGGTGAGATAGTAAGGACAAGCGGGACTAAGGCAACGTACAGCGCTGACATAAAGATCGAGCCCAAGTTCGGTCGGGGCAAATGGACCTATTCGCCTTTCTTCAATTTACTTGCGAACACGGACGCTGAGGCGGATCCGGACTCGATGAATCTCGGTTTTAAGGCGACTCGCAGCTTTCCTTTCCACGGTCGCGCGATCTCCGCGACGGGTTTCCGGAGTATTTATTTGTCCCTGGGTGGAAAGATAGAAGCTGAGAGAGACTTCGACAACGCGAATGCGATATTCGACCCTCGCGTTACATTCCGAGCCACGCCGATCGCCTTCCATGATAAGGCTATCCTTTACTTAAAACCGTTTATCGGCACGGAACTTGGAAAGAACCTTAAGAGTCCACTCGCCGAGGCGGAACACAAGCCGATCGCACGAGGCCTGGCAGGGCTAGATCTAATTTTCGATTTCCCGATCGAAAAGCCGATCGACGATATCGTTATCAGCGGATCATGGACGCGGAGGTGGTTGATGAAACGCGAGCTCGGATTCGAGGTAAACGATGACAAGACGCTCTCGCTCACTCAGTTTGGACGGACCCCGAGGGATTGGATCGAGGCAAAGATCGACTTCGGCATAAACAAGTTCTTCGCTCCCTACATCGGCTACGAATGGGGACAAGTGCCGCCGTCCTACAAGCTGATCGATCACCGAGTCAAGATTGGCCTTAGCTACAAGTTCAGTTTGTCGAAGAATCTCTAGGTTAGGATAATCAATTGCGCCTGGGGCGAGCTTACTGGCTCGCCCTTTTTGATAGCATTTGGTTATTTCATTGAATCAAGGATGTCATTAATATCCTGCTCGCTTGTGTCGGGGTTGATGAAGCAGAAACGCGAAACGGTCTCGGCACCCGCGGGGTTTCGCCACTTGGTCGGTGCCACAAGTGCGAAGCCCTCCTTATGGTTCTTGTATGTCCACGCACGATAATCATCCGCCGACCATCCGATTCTGCGATACAAAACGCAGGAGAGACTCGGCTCGCGAACAAGCTCGACGTGTTCAGCCTCCCGGATTAATCGCCCGGCGATCTGTGCAAGTTCGATTCCACGTTCGATCGCCTGCTCGTAACGGTCAGTACCGTGCATAGCAAGCGAAAACCAAAGCGGCAAGCCGCGAACTCTTCGCGTCAGCTGTATCTGATAGTCCGACGGGTTGAAGCCTTCGGCTCCTTCGTCGTTGAAAATATCAAGATAGGACCCCTCCTGCCCATGTGCGAGCTTCGCGAGCGAAGGGTCTCGATAGATGATCGCTCCACAGTCGTAGGGGGAGAATAGCCACTTGTGCGGATCGATCGTGACGCTATCGGCCTTTTCGATCCCCGCAAATAAGTGACGTACCGATCTCGCCGCAAGAGCTCCGCCGCCATAGGCCGCGTCCACGTGGAACCATAATTTGAGATCCCTGCAGACTTTCCCGATACCTTCCAAGTCGTCGATAATGCCAGAGTTTGTCGTGCCGCCTGTAGCGATCACGGCAAACAGTCGGCTACGATCCTTGGGGTCCATGGCCGCGATCGTCTTCGCAAGATGATCTCCTTCTAAACGACATTCGGTAGGAACAAGAACCACATCCGCGTCAATTACTTTCGCCATTGCCGAGATCGATGAATGTGCCCCGTTGGAGGCGATCACGATTCCTCGCTTACACGGGAGTTCCGGGTTTACTCGACGCCAGTGCTCCCGAGCAGTCACCATGGCGGATAGGTTCGCTTCAGTTCCACCACTCGTGAATACGCCGAAAGCTCCTTGAGGCATTCCGGTTAATGAAACCAGCCACTCCATCGCCTGGTTCTCTGCGAAAATGCAGCCAGCTCCCTCCAGCCAAAAAGCGCCATGTACACTGGCGGCCGAGGTTACGAGGTCGAACAAGACTGCAGCTCGCGTAGGAGAAGCTGGAACGAATGCGAGGTGGCGCGGGTGGTCGATAGGGACGCTGGCCTTGATCAAGACCTCGCGAAATAGCTGGAATGCCTTTTCACCGCCGATCCCATTTGGCGTTACTGTTTCGCCGACAAGCTCTTTTAACTCGGTCGCGGTCTTAGGAAATCCCAGTTGCGGATTGTTCGAGCAGATCCGTCCGATCGCGAACTTGATCACGTCAAGCGACATTTCAACCACGTCGAGATCGATGCTGTGCATCGAAGAGCGGTCGGTACTCCTCGCTGCTGAACTCTCGCTTTTTATTGGTTCACTCACACGACCTGCTGACGACACGTCGTACGATCGCGCCGCGTAATCGTCCTATCCACTGCGCATCCGATAAGCGACAACCGCTCAGTATTCTTCATTTGGATTACTTAGAATTGCGAAGGATCTATTCCGTACTGTTTTACCTTCATGCAAAGCGTGCTTGGGGCAAGACGCAGTAGTTTCGCAGCGAGTTTTTGCTTCCCATGGGTTGCCGCAAGGGCTGATTCAATCACTGCTTTCTCGTACTTCCGCACCGAGTCGTAAAAGTCGATCCCAACCTCCGGGTCGATCTCGACCTCGAATGTTTTCGATCTAGTCTCATTAAGAAGTGTCCGAAGCGTGGTCCGGAGATTATGCAGACGCTTCTCGCTAACTTCAATTCTCTTTAGTCCAAGTCCATTCATTGTGTTCTACCAAATTCCGGAACCACCTCTATATGCAAAGGTGGTGCCGAGCGGAAATGAGCGGCCGGCCTCTTTACCTACGACCGGTCATTCCCGATTACTATGCCGCCAGCGATTCGGCCCTGTCGTTACCCTTGGCGAATTCAGCGATAGCCGCAATCGCTTTATCGAGAATCTGTCGGTCGGCTAGAAATACTAGCCGGAAATATCCATCCCTTGGCCCGCATCCGAAACCCGAACCGGGAACCACCAGAACGCCGGTTTGCTCGAGAAGCTTTCGTACATATATGTCATCGTAGTCGCCCCGCGTATCTTCCACCTTTACGGTCAGATAAAACGCGGCATCCGGGGATGTACAGGACAAGCCGTCAATCGCGTTGATCGCCCTTACCGCAAAATCGCGATTACGCTGCAGGTGTGCAACGAACTCTCGCTGAAATCCGAGGTCCATTTCCAGTGCCGGCTTCACTGCATATTGAGCGGGTGTCGGGGAACACAGGCGGCCGCTGGCGAGCCGGGTGATCGCAGATGCGACGTCCGGCATTCGATGGACGTTCGTGAACCTCATCCAACCCGCTCGCCAGCCGGAGAGCATATGCGTTTTCGAGAGGCTCTCTAGGGTTATCACGGGGACATCAATCTCCGTCGCTAAGACGGAGGCCGATGTCGGCGGCGGCACGAAACAGAGGTCTCGATAAACCTCATCAGAGATAATCGTCAGCCATTTTTCCTTTGCGAGTTGCAGGATCTTCCGGGTAAGATTGTCGCTCGTTATCGACCCAGTCGGATTATTTGGATTTATCAGGACGATCGCGCGTGTCTTTCGCGTTACCTGCCTTCGCATCTTATCTGGATTGGGCTGCCAATTATTAGCTGGATCTAACGTGTAATATTGGGGGACGGCTCCTAGCTTTGTAAGGATCGCTGAATAGATCGGATAGCCGGGCGCCGGAACTAAGACTTCGTCGCCCGGGTCGACTATCGCAGCCAGCGCAAGTTCGGCGGCCTCAGACGCGCCGCTCGTTATCAAGACATCCTTGGGTTCCGTTGCGGCTCCTAAGTTTGTAGCGTAATTCGCAACGGCCTCCCTGGCCTCAAATATCCCGCAGGAATGTGTATATCCCGTGAACTTGCAGTTTAGGGCCTTACTTACGGCATCAGTCAGGATCTCCGGCGGCCGAAAGCCAAATGCCTGCGGATCGCCGATGTTCAGGTGCAGTATCTTCCTGCCGTCTTGCTCCATCCTTTCGGCCGCCGCCACTATATCGCGGATGGCATAGCGGAATCCGTGAACCCGCTTCGCCGGGTAGACCATAAAGGGCCGGAATGATACTGTCTCGTCGGGATGGGGCTCCATAGCTATCTAGCTGAGCTTCGATACTTCTTGCTCAGCAATGAATTCTTCGTATAGTGCGAGATCGGCCGCCGATATGTTCACGATCTTCGCGCCGACAACTATTCCCTCTTGCGGATCCGCGCTTATGCACTGATACCGAACCGGAAGAACCTCGACTTCGATCGGCTGGCTCGGCAAAGGGATCATCAACCTTAGTAGAAATTCCGAACCGAGCCCCTGGAGCTCCAGTACATCTTCCGCCGCGAGTACAAGGGCTACTCCCGAAATGCTAACGTTCTTCGTCTTTCCTCGAAGAAAGTGATAATGCTCGCCTTCGGTGCCGGCATTACCGACGCCGGTAACCATGACCCACGACTTAAGATCCACGGTATGCCGAGGAGCGATCTCACGAACCGGGTCGCAACTTGTTATGTTTCGGGCGTACATCCTTCCGTTACTAGATCCGCCCGCGAGCAGGAAGACCCTGCCCACGCCAGGCCTTCTTCTGCTCGAACAGGCGGCCTTGTGGGAGGGCAAGTTATTTAGCCGCAGCTTCCACCCGCAACGACTCGCGAAGCTTATCCCATCCGACATTTGCGGCGGCGGCCTTAGCATCGTTTCGAACCATATACACAATCACGAAGCGTTTGTCCTTCAGAATCCAGAACGCCTTGACCGTGCCGGGTTCGCCGCCGTAATCCAAAAGGAGACGAACGCCATCCGCAGGCACGCCAGCTACATCCGTGCTCTCGATGTATGTCGTGTAGCCAATCTTTGCGTGCGTGTACATCATCTCGAGCGTTTTGAGCCAGGGAGCAAACACGCGCTTCCGAGCGTCATCTGCATTTTTGGCGTCAACCTTCTTGTTGACTGTAATCACCAGTATCTGAGCGTCCGCGGCGGCATTCGAAAGTGCAACTTCATCGCCCTCCGCTTTCTGCTTTTCCGACATCTGCCATCCGTCCGGGTAATCGAAGGAGATGCCGTTCTTTGAGTAACGCTGACCCTCCTGAGCGACTGCAACAATGGAGGAGAGAAAAAGAATGCACAGAATGGCGGCAATTCCTTTCGTGTCTTTCATAAGTAGTTTCATGACGTTATGGGAGGTGTGATCAATGATCATCAAACTCAATGGAGACAATCCGAGTGACCTCGGAGCTCCCTGTGCTACTACCAATCCCCGCCTCGAGAACATCGACAATTTTCGTCGGCGGACGGACTGATATCTCGGAGATGGTTTTAGTTCTCCCAGGCGGGAGCCTGATCGCCGTATTGAACGAATGGCTCTCGCGGACCCTGCCGGTTCGCGGATCGAGAAAATCGTATTGCCATTTAATAAATCTGATTGTCCGCTGTCCCGTATTCTCGATCTTGATCTGATAAACAAACTGAGAGGTCGGCTCGGCGTTTCCGATTGTTGGTGCCGGAACGTTCTCGCCAAGGGCATTAATCAGACAGCGTTCGGCTGCTTTTGTATCCGGCTCAAAATATCGATCTGGGTAACACGAGATGAGGCCCGGGTAATGTCCGAGGGATGGCACGGAAGGTCTTGCATACCAAGAATTCTCGAGAATGCGCACCGTCTCGACAGTAGGGTTAGCGAGCGTTGGGTTAGCGAGAAAATGGACTGAAAACGCGAAGACTAATGCGCAAAGAAAAGAATTGGACATTGTTTATTTTCCTCGTTAACCCCGGGGGCTAATCTGGGAACCGTCGCTCGGCGATGGCGATGTAATTAGCCGGATCGTCAAGCTAATATTCTTCCATCGTGACGCGATCTCTTTCGCCCGCTACAGGAAAGTCCTTCGCTTCCAGGGACCGAGCGAATCCCCAATCCACACCGCTCCCGGAATCCGAAGTGTTGTTCGATCGCTCGTCTGAGTTACACATAAACTAGAACGACAAGATCTCGACTGCTTCGCGAGCGACTGGGCGGTATTCGATCCCCTTGGGAATCACGACCGCCTCGCCATCTTCTAGATCGATCCACCGATCCCGAAGTTGTATCCGCTGCCGCCCCGCGAAGGAGACGAATAGGTCGTCCTCGCGATCGTTCTTGTTCCAAGCTGCGGCACCTCGTAACTGTTCAACGGTCACTGGACGACCGTTATGCCTCACGACGACCCGCGATCCCGATTGACTCGGTAGGGGAACTCGCTCACAAACTTTTATCTTCCGCATAAAATCTTTGCGACTTGCGGGTCAGGCATCACCCCTCCGCAAGTCGCTACGTATCGAACCCGCACTTGCTCCGCTTGTTCGATACATACCGGCCGGTCGTATTCTTAAATCGCTTTCCGAAACAACCGGCCAATCTCTTTTGCAGGCGGACTCACTTGTTCTCTTGTGGAGAAGCAGACAAGCCCAATGAGCTTGTCTACCTCCGCATTTGCGCGACTAGGAAAGAATGATTGCTGGTGCTCGCGCGGTGTGAACACGTAAAACTCTGCCTGACTATCAATCAAAAAGATGAATCTCGAATCTCTACATCTAAAGAGTGTGGTTTAGCGCCAAATCTACCCTCACCGATCGAAAAAAGTTAAATTTCTGTTACTCATACAAATCTCAAGACGCACGGAAGCGATCCAAAAGCACGATGGCTGGATAAATTTGTGTGCACAGATAAGCGTCCCAGCGTGCCAACAAGTAGCAACTTACTGAACAACGGCCTTTCCTGCCCGCCCAATTAGCCTTCGATCACAGCACTTCGACATCGGTCCAAACGTTTATCGAAATTTGTTGACAATGATTCCTCCCGAATCGGGCGTTAACCAAACATGAGGTAGGAAAAAGGACCTCATTTGCGAAATGATTCATATAAAACGAAAGCCCTTCGCCCCGGATGGCCTCCTCCAGGAACTCATCGATCAACAGACCGACAAGCTAGTTGATTTCTTCAATGAGCCAGAGCACATCCGATATCAAAGAAACCCGCCGTTTGATGACGGACTCTATTCCCAATTCATGCCGGCATTACGCCAATGCTTTCACTCGAAATGCTCGTTCTGTGAACGAAAGGTCGCCCCGTCCGAAGGTGAACTGCATCTCTTTCGTCCAAGAAACGGAGTAGCCGGCCTTGGTGATGGCCGAAGCACCCACTACTGGTGGTTAGCGTACGAATGGCAAAACATGTATCTGGCGTGTACCGAATGCAGTTTCAGCAAGGGCTTCAAGTTCCCGGTCCGAAGCCACCGAGGTCCGGTTCTAGCGGACCTCGTAATGCTGAGACGAAGAGAAAGGCCCTTATTGATCGACCCGTGTGTGGACGATCCTAATAAACACCTTGTCTTTGAAGAAAGCGGGTTCGTCGTCGCCCGGTCGATAATTGGGCGTGTTACGGTCGAGATCCTGAATCTAAATCGGCCGTCACTTGTAGAAGAACGCCGCATCGACCTCGAAAAGTTTCGAAGGGCTGTTGTGGAAATGGTTGCTGATAAGAAATTCAGCCTTGAATGGGTTGCCGGGGCCTTAGAAGATGGACTCGCATTCGCTGCTGCCAAACGACACTGCTTCCGCCGTATTGTCGAAGAGGACGTCTTTGCGGCCTACCCACTCAGAGATAGCTGGGTGGCCAAGTTGATTAAAGAGAACACGCCTGTGATTTCGAAGAAAGGATATTCGGCCGTACTGAAACGTTGGCGCGACGAAGTTCACGAGGCAGAGCAAACGGAACGAACGTCACCGCTCGGGCAACGCGTCCTTATAACTAAAACGCCCTTCATTCGCCGCATCGAGCTAAAGAACTTTCGGAATCTCGAAGACGTAACGATCGAACTCGGAGATCTCAATCGAGAGAGCAAACCATGGCTTGTGATGATCGGCGAAAATGGAATGGGAAAGAGTTCGGTCTTGAAAGCAGTAGCCCTGGCTCTAATGGATGACACCCAACGAACCCGCCTCAATCTATCCGCCAATGATCTTCTTCGCCACTCGGCCCAATCCGGATATGTGCGAGTGTACGTGGACGGCTACTCTAAGCCGTTCAGCCTTGAGTTCAATTCGAAATCATCCAAGGTCACGTCCAACAAGAACGTACTGCACAGTCTCCTGTTCTGCTACGGAGGAACACGTCTTCTCCCGAATTCGAAGACGCCGGATCGAGAGATTGACGACACCTTCTCGCGAACTGGAAACCTGTTCGATCCGTTCTATCCATTAACCGACGCGAAAAGCTGGCTACTCAAGCTGAGCGACGAACAGTTCGGACATAGCGTTAAGGCGATAAAACATCTTCTCGGGCACGACGAGGCTTGCATCATCATGCGAAGTCCTCGCAGCAATCCCGACAGGCTTTGGATCTACCCACCGGGTCAATCGGTTTGCGAAAGTTTTCACGACCTGAGCGATGGCTACCAGTCGATCATCGCTTTGGTTGCAGACATCTTGCAGATAGCTTTCAAACACTACCAGACAGTCGAGGCTCTCCAAGGAATCGTGCTCATCGACGAGATCGATATTCACCTTCATCCAAAGTGGAAACTTCAGATCCTTGAACTCTTTCGGAAGGTGTTTCCACGACTTCAATTCCTTATCACGACTCACGATCCGCTTTGCCTACACGGAGCTCTACAGCATGAGATCCATCTGCTCTACCGAGACTCCGAGACGAGTAGCATCCGAGCCAGGCAGGTCGACATTCCGCCCGGGGCTAACGCGGACCGAGTCTTGACCGGAGCCTGGTTCAACCTGCCATCAACACTCGATATCGAAACGCGGGAGGATCTCTCCCGGCATCGAGCGATCCTCCGGATCCGCTCGCGCTTCGGCCGACTGCCATCAAAGCTGGTTGCGGAGCGAGCCGAGCTTGAATCGAAGCTCCGACGTCGCCTAACAACCTTCGCAGACACTTCGATCGACAAGATGGCTCTCAGTGTAGCAGCCGAGCTGATGATCAAGGATGTCAACGAGATGTCCGCCCGTGATCGCGAACAGATGCGCGAAGAGATAAAGACCCGCCTCCTCAAACTAATCGCCGAACAGAAATAATGCAGAGATTCAAGCGTCCCCCGCGTCCTCGTAAGTTCGTGTCCTCAGTAGCTGCCCACAAGAAGGCGGCCGAGATCGCGTTCAAAGCCCATCTCAGATCAGGAAGTACAGAAAAGCTCAAACATGACTTCCCCGCTGCTTGGAAAGCTTTCAAACATCATTTCGCAGAAGCTCAGCATGGGAAATGTGGTTACTGCGAAAGCTATGTGACTTCTAATAACCCAGGTGATCTCGAACACTACCACCCGAAAGGTGAGATCTGGTGTTTCAAGAAGCTGTCGAAAAAGCTATCCGCAAACAACTCTGCCAAACGGCAACGCCCAATCATCTCTCTGATCGGCTACTGGTACTTGGCCTATGAATGGTCGAACTACTTATTCGCGTGCTCGCATTGTAACCAAAAGTTTAAGGGGTCATTTTTCCCGATTCGAGATGCAGCCAGAGTTTTGCCGCCGACGAAGAAGAACGCCGAGGTCGCACTTCTCCTAAACCCCTATTGCGAGACAAACGACCCGGCAGATCATCTGGAGTTCGACAAGGTTGGCCAGATCTCGGCTCGTTCTGCGAGCGAACACGGTTATGAAACTATCCGAACATGCGGACTCGACCGGGACGAGTTGGTCACTTCACGCAGTGAAAAAGCAATCCGCATTTACAACCTTCTAAGTGAGGTGATGAATCCCGATCTTACTTCCAGCGTTCGCAAGATCATGCTCCAGATATGGGAAATGGGAAACTCGCGATATGTGCACTCAGGTATGATCCGGGCAGTCGTTAAACAGAATCTGTTTTTGTCCTGGGACGAACTCTCTAATGCACTCGGGCAACGACCCAATTGAGGGTCGTAACATCGAATTAACTCGTTAGCCTGCAAGGCTTTAGCCCTTGACATTTCGTCAAGTTTTCCTTGACGGCAGCGCCTGGCTCGGCTACATTTAAGGTACCTTTGGGGCTCCGCCTCAAGAAGGAGGAAATCAATGAAACAAGGAGTAGCTATGGTCAAGAACAATCTTCGAGAACTGCGCACTCAGGCCAAAGTTGGGATCACCGAACTTAGCGAAGCTGCAGAGCTTCCTCGCTCGGTCATTCTTGACACTGAAAAGCAGAAGGTCGAACCGCAATGGGACGAAAAGTCTCGCATCGTACTCGCCCTCAACCGTGTCGGATCGGTCAAACATCGCCCTCAGGACGTATTCCCGATAAAGTAGCTACCCCCCGCAAAGCCCGCATTTGTCCACCCGATCCAAACCGAACGGTAGATAACCTAACGCCTGGCAAACTGCCCATGTCTCACTCCGCGTGCGACTTTATCCGCGCGCCCAACCAAAAAAACGACCCCGCAAGGTCGTTTTTCAATATATATTTCATCTTCTATCTGTTGCTACTATCTGCGTTCATCCGCGTCCATCTGCGGTTGAAATGACTTTTGGACCAAATCTACCTCTACCGCAAGAATAATCGCCACCCACTCATGGATTGATTGTCACCTGGATGACGTCCGACGGGACGCCGACGGGTAGGTTGTCCTTTAACAAAACTATCCGGACATTGATGCGTTCGGGTTGGCCGGGTGTGGTTGGGACGACGGTCACGGTGACGGGGCTGGTGGTGGCGAAGGCGGCGTCGGTCCAGACGTCGGCCGAGTCCATCCGCGAGATCTGGACCTTGAAGGCGGGCATGCCGTCTTTGACGACGCGCAGTTTGAACATGAACAGCCCCAGCGACTCGAACGCCTTGATCACCGGCTTGGTCTCGCTCTCCGGAGTCGGGCCCGAGCCGGTCGGTATCGTCCCGAGCAGTGCTCCGATCTCTTCCGTATAAGCCGGGGCCTCGCGATAACGACGGACGCGTTCGTTTAGACGCTGGTTGATGCCGGTCGGCACGACCTCGGGCAGAGCGAACGCCGGGTTTGCCGGAAACGCCGGGGTCGGCTCGCCGACCGGCTGCTTCATGATGATGTCGCGATATTGCCGCACCGCTTTCTCAAACGCGTCGAGCTGCTCCATAGTCTCCGCCAAAAACTGCACGACCGTATTGTCGTCCTGCACGTCGGCAATCTCGGCGGGTGAGAATCCCAAATCGGGTCCTACGACCGCAAACTGCGTCGCGTGATTTTGCCACCAAACCGCCTGTCCTGCCAGATCCTGCGGGTACCATTTCCTGCTCGGAATGATCTCTGTCGTTGCCATAAAGGTAAAAACTCCTTAATAAGAATAAGTAGTCAAAAATAAATCCCCCAGCTCCCCTCCTGCCCGAGGAGGGGTGGCACCCGTTTCGGGTGACGGGGTGGTGGGAGTAGCAA
>Ga0247823_10003841_pt1 | contig 12121 bp, 7 predicted proteins | sample 13C_PalmiticAcid_2_FD_192426 | JGI IMG/M metagenome (GOLD analysis project Ga0247823, IMG submission 192426) | Soil microbial communities from agricultural site in Penn Yan, New York, United States - 13C_PalmiticAcid_Day30 | ecosystem: Environmental > Terrestrial > Soil > Agricultural land...
TCTAGGGACAGGTTGTCTCTGCTCACGTGTACTTCCTCGCAAGCCACCTCGGGGCACCGCACGCGCATGAGTCGATGGGTCCTTCCACAGAGGTCTGCATTACGGGTAATTCGAACCGCGCACTCGGACTGTTCAGCGAAGCGCCTAAGGGGGTTAAGTGAAGGCCAGATGGAGCAATCATGAGCACTGGCCCAGGCGCACCTGGGGATCGACGCTACAGACTAGGTCATGCAACGGCGCCAAATTTTCTTGTTAGCGCCCCCGAGTCTGGATGGTCGTTTTTCTGAGCTGGGAAGCGAATCTTTTTTCCCCCGTATTTCTCATACACCGATCCGAAGAGTGTGTCGGCGATGTGAATGCGGCCGGTCGCATCGATCTTGAGCACGCCAAGATCAAACAGCGTATGGACATCGGCTCGAAGCAGGAGCCCGTTGACCACATGGTTGGTGTCGCCGTCCATATAGGGAAGGATGTGGGCGGCCTCGAGCACTGCTTCGATCTCGCAGCCAGTGACCGCGCACTTTCCGTCATATGCCCTTATCAGGTCCTTCCTGAATTTCGGCTGGCCACGGCGGCGCACAATCTCCGCAATGACCTTTTGGCGCGCGTCAACCAAGTTGTTGGAATCAAAAACTGTCGGATCGGCTGTGGCTTCCGCTGTCGCCAGATCTTGCTCGTAGACTGGTGGAGGGACAACGGTTGAAAAGATCTTCTCCACGAAGTTTTCCAGGTTGCCGTACATGCCGCGAATTTTTGCAAGACGCTCGTCCCCAATCCTTGCGAATCCACGATAGCCGTTGTTGAGATAGTCGATGACCGGCTTGCTAGTGACATGCACGTCGACAGCTCGCGGTTGAGTCAGTATGTACATGTACTCCCAGGTCTTCCCCTCGGGTCCTTCCGCCGTTTGGCCCCAGATCGCACTGGCCAGATCGGCATTGTGGATCTTGGCAATGACCGAGGAAATGTACCGATAGCGGTTCTCGAAAACGGTGAGGACGATGTCACCATCCTGCATCTGATTCCACATGGGGATGTTGCGCTCGCCAGGCACCGCACCCCACGCATAGAAATGCCCCGGATCTGGCAGCAGCGACTTTAGATAGTCGGCTCGTTCCGCTGGCAGATGCGCGTCAAGGAGCGTGCTTGGCTGCGGGTTTCGAATGGAATCGTTGAGATGCTCTCGGGCATCTGCGTCACCTGCGGTGAAGATGTACAGCTGTCGCATGCGTGCTCAGTACTCCGAGTACTTGTCGGACTTACCCCTTACCAAATCGGCTGGATATTTTTGCGCGTTCTGTGCCAGCTTTTCTTCGGCAGCAGCCAGCAAATCGATGCCGGTTACCGAGCAAAACCGGAGCAGGTAGATAAACACGTCGGCCACCTCATGGTTGATGGCTTCACGCGTCTTCTCGGCTAGGCTTGATACGGCTTCTTGCCCGTCTCGCCATTGGAAAACCTCCAAGAGTTCAGACGCCTCGACGGCCAACGCCATGCTGAGGTTTTTTGGCGTATGAAACTTTTCCCAGTCGCGCTCCTTGGCGAACTGATCCACCTTCTGCTGGAGGGCAGACAGTGGATTTAGGTGGGTTGTATCGGACATGATGCGGTTCCTTGCCTGGGCGCGCGACGGCTGTTGCACACGCGAAGCGTCTAGCTTACTTGGTGCGTTTGCCGTGCACGCGAGCGCGCTAAACAAATGGCGCGGTGCCCTCAGAGATGCGGGGTACATTCAGCGCTTGCCCACCCGGGCTCGCTTGCGTCCAGCGTCAAGTCTTCGTCTGTTGTCCGACGCTCCGGCCGAGGTCATTCCAGTGCTGTGAGAAGCCTGTGACTACTGCGTCGGCATCGCGACCACGGACGGCGTTGGAGTGAGTGACGCACGGATTCCAAGGCCTATTCATACTTTCTTGCTACCGCTCGCGTTGAGGCGACGTTCCTTTCGCAAGGTGCGATAGCAGGCGGGTGGCTGGACGCGATGGCCACACGAATCAACTCCACTGCTGACCCTGTCTCAAAGCGATCTCTCCAACGACCAACCCTGCCTGACAACTAAACCGCCGCCGCCCCCGGATCGACCAAAGGTTCGGCTTGGTTCATTAGGTGCTTCAAGCCGTGTGCGCGCATCTCGACCGCAAAGCTCACGTCGCGCGGCGGCTGCAAATTCAGCACCCAGTCGCCGAGCTGTTGCTCTGTTATGCCCTCATGCAGCCCTTCCTGAAGACAGGCGAGCAAGTCGTCCTGCCGCGGCTGCGCGAACGCGAGGCGGTAGATCGCAAGACTGCGCTGCAGGCGCCGATACCTCGTGTCGTCGCGGCTTAGGGGCAGCGCCATAACGCGGCGGCGCACAACTGCACCGCCTGGCACCTCAAAAACCCAATAGGGCACAAGGTCGCTTATGCCCGGAGGCTTCCCGACGCGGGCCATGTCGAACATCGCTTCCCATGGATCGCGAGTCTGGCCTGCCCGCTGTCGCGCCGTCGCCCCGTAACGCAGCGCGACGTTTCTGCGCACCGCATGGCCCTTGTAGCGATGCACGCGCCCTTCGCGCTGCTCGAGGTCCACGGGGTTTGACGGCAGGTTCCAATGCACAACCGAATGGCACCAGCCATGGAAGTCCAGCCCCTCCTGCCCCACTGACGTGGACGCGAGCACGAATGGCCAGAACGGCGAATTGAAGGCAGCCTGCACCGACTCCTTGCGCGAGAGCTGCTTCTCCTCGTCCTTGCTCGCCCCGTAGCGGACAGCGAAGTGGCTGCGCACAGTGAGCTCCAGTGGTTGAAGAACAAAGCGGCCTTCTTCGACGCGCATTTCGTCCGGACGAGGGGTCGCCGCACGCAGGGTCAAGGCCTCTTGCATGACGGCGGCCGTCACGAGCGCCGGATGCCTGTCGTCGTCGTGCGCCGAATTCTCCGCGGCGATGTGCATGTACTCGTCCATCACCGCCTGCAGATTGCCGTCGGAGCTGTACTGCAGCACCCGTCGCCAATAGCTCTCTTCTTCCCCGACATGATGCAGCAGCGCCACCACACGAGGGCTGTTGAACTGGCTGCGCAAGCCTGCGGCGATGTTCGCTGCGGCAGTGGCGACGAAGTCGCGTTCGTTCTGGCCGAAGCCCCAGCGGCGCCGCACCGAGCGCAGTGCGCAGACCCCGGGGCCGGCAAGCGCGAGATGCGCAAGCACGCTGACGAGATCCTTCGGCACGCGTCCGATCCCTGGAGGCCGTTCTCCTTCCATTGTGGAAGCCCATAGGCGGGCGTGCGCGGCGAAGTTCGTGGTTTCGCCGTCGTCGTCTGCGGACGCCCAAACGTACCGACTCCACGCGGCGCTCGCTGGATGCGCCGTCTGCTCCAGTGCCGCGAGCACGACCCAATACCAGCGCACGTCTTCCGGGCCGAAATCGTTCGAATGGTCGACATGCTGCGCCACGAGGGGCGCCAGCCGTTGCTCAACCTGCTCAACTACGTTCTCATAGGCGAGCGGCTCCCCGTCCTCGGCGCACAGCGCGAGCGGGTCCACGAGCTCCGCGAGCGTCGCCGATGGGTATACGAGCATGAGCGCCAACATTCCACCCGGGCGCCCATCCTTCATCGAGAACGTCAGGCGCGGCCCCATGCGATCGGCGAGTTTGTCGTAGTCCGGCGCGCGGCGCCCGCGTATGACGATCGTGCGTTCGGCCTCGTAGGACAGCAGCACCGAGAGCGCATCCGGCACAACATTCCATGCCGAGAATACGAGGTGCTTCGTGATGAGGCCCGTGTTGGCGTATGCCCCGCCCGGCTTCCAGTACGCGAGCGAGGGCGGCATCCAAACGAGGTCGAATAGGCCCTCGTCGCGCAGTTCCTGCACGAACGAACGCAAGCGAGGATTGTTCGCCTCGAGTGCCTTGTACTTGCGGATGCGCGCGGAGGTCAGCTGCTGGCCGAACCGCTCGGCGTACGCCGCGAGCCCGTCGTCAGTCTGTCCGGACTTCGCACTCACCGCGTCCTTCAGCTTGTACTCCCGCATGAAGTTAAGCAGGTAGGGGCTCGACTTCCAGAAGTCGATGGACCGCTCTGCGGCAAGCCGCCGCGAGAGCCGTTCGAGTTGACGGAATTCGCGCAGGTCCTCCGCCATCAGGGCGGGTGCGAGGTTCTCGTAACGCACCATCGAGTTCGCGCCAGTGGTGCTGCGCACGCGCTCGGTGCGGCACATCACAGCGCGCAGGCAAGATTCGATGCGAGCCTTCAGCGCGTATAGCGCGTCGAGGTCGGTGCGCGCACCGATGCCCACGAGCATTGATCGATAGGCGGTGAGGTCGGCCTTCAGCCGTTCCACGGCCGCTTCGTCGCTGCGCAGAAGGAAGCGCACCGTCTTCAGGAACTCGCCGTAGTGGTCTTCGTTCTCGTCCGCCGTGGCGTACATGCGGTAGGGCGTGGCGGAGAGCAGAAGAATGCGCAGACCGTCGGAGTAGTTGAAGAGGTCGTGCGCGAGCACCGCGGCCTCGGTAGTCGGCGGTTCCTCTAGCAACTCGCCGAAACGCTGGAACTCGTCCAGGATCACGAGGTCGGGCTCCAGCGCATCGAGGCAGGTCCGGGCGAGCAGCCGGCGCAGTTGTCCGATCACTTCCAGGTGCCTTTCGTGCTCCTCGGTCGTGACGCGCTCGCGCTTCAGGCGCCCTTCTTCCGTAAGTGCACACACTTGTGCGAACAGCTTGCGCTCGGTCTTGAGGCGCTCGCGGAAACGCGCGGCGATCGATTTGTCGTATTTGTCCGCGGTGAGATCTTCCGCATATGCCATCCAGCGTTTGTAGTCGGCTGAGCCCCGCATCGCCCGCCGCAGCCCACGTGGCGCGAGTTCGGGCATCTCCCGCAGCATGTGATAGATCAGCCGCCGCTCCTCCATAACCCCCGTGCGGTTGGAGGGATCGAAGGTCGTGCCGGGCGTGAACGAGATGAAGTTCAGCCGGTTCTTCGAGAGCTCGCTCATCTGCAGTGGCAGCAGCGTCAGCCGTGTTGCACGCTTGAACGCCGACAACTCGTGGATCGCGAGACGACCGACGTTCTGCACCGCGATGTCTTGGTTGGAGCAGATGTAGATGACGTCAATGCGCTTATCTTCCTTCTGCAGCAGTTCTACCGTGCGCGCGATCACGCCACGGGCGACGAGTGTTTTGCCCAGGCCCACTTCGTCGGCGACGAGGAAGCGGCGTACGGGAGAGTTATCAAGAAAAAGCCGGTTGAACGCGTGGTCCACCGTCCGACGCTGGAAGTCCTTGAGCTTCGACAGGGTCGCCTTAGCGCTGAATGTCATTTCGCCTGCCTTGCTTCTTCTTCGTCAATTACCTGCTCGAAGGGTTGCCATAGATCGAGGAAGCCATCGGGGAACACTTCACCGCCCCCCTCGCCGCTGCGCAGTCCGTCGACGGCCTGACGCACGTGACGCAGGCGCTGCGGGTCGTCAGCGAGGCTCTGCGCAAGCAATTCGAACAGCGGTGGGTCGTCGGCGTCGGAAGCGCCCACAACCTTGCCACGCTTGCGCTTCTTGCCGCCGCCGCCCGATAGTTGCGTGAGGTCGCCCAGCAGCAGGAGCAGGTAGCGCATGAAGGCGGCGCGATTGCGCAGCGCCGCTTTCAGGATCTCGTGCTCACGGTCTGGCGGCAGTCCGGTGGCAGGCAGGTTCAAGACGAAGCACAGCTCTCTCTCGCCAAGCACAAGGCGGAACGCGGTGAGGCAGGTCAGCTCCTGTTTCGCGAAGCTACCGAGCGCCACGCAGTCGCCGGCGAACGGCACGCCGCGGTCGGCGTGGTCGGTGGCGGACCAGACCGTCGCCTTTGCAACGCCAAGGTCGACGCCCTCCGCGCCGAAGAGGCGCATCGTCCAAGACGGATCTTCAGCGATGCACTCGAGCCGAAGCGGTGCGGCGCACAGGGCGTCGCGCAGCGCGTCGAGGCGTTCCTCGTCGGCGTCTGTCGCAGCGGCCTCGAACTCGTCGGGCGTGTACTCGCGCAGCAGCGGCCCGATGCCGCCATCACCCACGAGTTCCGTCGGGCCGCCCACCTGGCGTCGCCGCCCTTGCAGCTCCACCATGAACTCCACGTTCTTGCCGGAAAGCGCAGCCGTGGTTGCATTTGCGGAGCCAACAAACAGGTGCGTGTGGGCGCCGCGCGTCGCAACAAAGACCTTCGCGTGCAGGCCGCGCAGGCGCTCAACCGCGTCGTCTTCCGCGTCGGTGGTCAGCACCGACTCCTCCATCACGAGGTAACGCGGAAAGCAGCCGAGCGCCTCGGCGCTGCACTTCGCGAGTTCCTCCGCGCGGGAGACGACGTAAGCCTTTGACTTCGCGATCCACGCGAGTTGCGCGAGTGCTCCCGCGGTGACGAAGGGCGAGACGACCCCGATCTCGTCCCAGTCATGGCCGGGCTGGGGCTTGGGCAGCCACGCCTTTTGGCGCTTATCGATGCCGATCGCGTGGAAGACGATGCTGCTGAAATCCCCTGGCAGCTTCCAGCTGCATCGCGCGGCATCCTCTAGCAGCGCCTTCGCGGCTGCGAGGCGCGCGGCGTCCAGCGGCTTGCGCGAACGGTCGATGCACGTCTCGAACAAGCGGCAAAGGGGGGTATTGCCGCTGTCGCGCCGCGAGCCCGGCGCTCCGTCGATCCGCAGCGACAGGTCCCAGGAGCCGTCCTCGGTGATGTTGCGCGAGAGCACGAGCAGTGTGATACGCACGTCGCCGTTCGCCCGGTTCACAAACCGCAGGAGCCATACCTTCGGGTGGAAAGCCCCGCCGTGCGGACTCTCGACCTCGTGTACCACCGGCTCCAGCAGGCCGAGTAGCGTGCTCGCTGCGCGCGGTGCCACCATGCGGCCGCGGTCGCAGAACACCGTCAGGCGCGCGGCGGTGCGGCGCAGCGCCTCCAGCGTGGCGAGCGGATCGATGCCGCCGTCGTCCGCCTCCACTTTTCCGGCAAGCCACGCGAGGTGCAGCGGCAGCCCTAGGAGCGTGACAAGGTCAAGGCTGTAGGTGGTGGCGAGACCGCTATCAAAGTCGTAGCCGGCCGGGGGCGTGAGCGCTTCGGTCAGTACGGAACGTTGGTCGGGCCCGATCATCCGTTCTCTCTTCGCAAGCCCGCGTGCCATTCGCGTAGGTAGATGTCCGCCGTCGGCCAGCGGAAGCTCATGGGGGCGAGGCCAGCGGCGCCGCCCCACTGCTTGCGCGCCGAGGCGTTGAGGAAGCGCGAGCTGGAGGCGCCCTTCAGATTCGTCTCACGCGCATACACGAGCTCGCGGGCCCGGCGCGACGTGCGGATCGATTTGCGCGATGCCTTCACCTCCTGCAGCCATGCCTCGACGAAAGCTTTAGTCTTCGGTGTGATGCCATGCCCCTTGTCCTCGACACGATCCCAGAGGTCCGCGAGGTCCCAGCCATGTGTGAGGGTGCTCTCGCCCTCGGCCCAATTGTCGAGAGCATCCGAGTAGAGCTTCTCCAGCGCGTCGCGTTTGTCCATCTCGGCGAGCTGCAGGTTGTAGAGCAGTGCCGCACCCCGCACGAGGGCGTCGAGCCGTTGCGCTTGCACGATCAACTCGCCAATCGCCCGCGGAAACCGCGAGGCGCACTCGTGCTCCCAGATACGCTCGGCGTGCGGCAACGAAAGGGAATCCTGTAGTTCGAGAGCGAGCCACGTGAGCAAGCTGTCCGGGTGGCACGCGCGCCATCGCTCCAGCAGGAAGGCGGCCTCATCCGGCGTGATCGCCATGTCCGCCCCCTGCGGGAAACTCACTGGCCGCAGCTGAATCGCTTCAGAGCGCCAAGCCTTGCCGTGCGCCTCGTGGTCATCGGCGGAGTCGGTGCCGCGCCGCGCCGACTGCAGCCCCGCACGGCGCTCGTCCGCATCCTGCAAATACTGCTGCAATGACCCCGCGTAGTCTCGGATGCCCCAGGCTTCGAGACCCGACCAGTACACGGAACTCGGCATGCGCTTGAGATGCCCCCGCGCGCGGCTACCAATGATGCCGCCGACATCCTGCTCGTGCGCCAGCAACTCCTCCAGCAGTTCGGCTTCGGCGTTGCGTGCCGCGCCAGCGTATTTCGCGGACGTCACCGCCCGCGCATCGAGCTTCTCGAATAGCCATGGGATGAACAGAAAGTAGCGCAGTCGCGTCTGGATCGTCGAGGTTCCGGGGAAGAGCTGATCGGAAATCGCATCGCGGATACCACCCACGCCGAGCTCGTCTCGTGCCTCCTTCTCCTCAAAGAGGGCCATGAGGCGCATGCTGCGTTCGGCAGCGACTGCGTCGTGGTCGAGCCAGCTTAGGGAGGCGAGAAGCGGCGCGGTGGAGGTGGTCATGAGCTGCTAGTGCGGTGGCGGAAAGGTCGATTGAACCCAGCACAGCGCGGGAGGGCTTGCGGTCGATCGCTCGCACTGCGTGGTCGGTGCGCCCTTCATGGACGTACGCTGACTCGCGCCGCCTGACGAGTTAATGAAGTTGGAGCCGCTTTTCGCCAGCTGATCTCGATCCTGACGCTGAAAGCAAATGGGCGAACTCGCGGCCAACATGTCAGCTTTCGCGGCATAGGTGCGATCCGATCAGCAGGTAGATCTTGGTCACTGCCGGATTGCGTTGGCAACAATGAGCCGGGACGTGGCGCGTGTCGCACCGACGTAGAACAATCGCATCTCTTCCAAAGCGTCGTCATCCTTGTCGAGTACTTTTTGGCCTGAAACCGCCTGGCGCGCACCCATCACCGCGACCACCGGAAATTCCAGGCCCTTGCTGGCGTGAAGGGTCATGACCTTGATGGTGTCTGCCCCGGGGTCGAAATCGTGCGCGCCCTTGCGCACCTTGTGCGGCAAGCGGCGACGGCCCAAAGCCTTGGAGCATTCGTCCATCAGCGCCCAGCTTCGGCACAGCACCGCCATGTCGCCCCAAGCGTGTCCTTCGTTGTGCGCGCTGGCCATGAGTTCCGCGATCCGGTCGGCCTGCGCCCGGGTGCTCGGCAGGTCGATGACGATGGGCTCCGGCCCTTCGCGGCCGCAACTCACGGGCTGGACGAGCGGCACGCCGTCGTCGTCCTTCTCCTGGGGCCGCAAGAGCTCGGTCGCCATCGCGCTCGCCGTCTGCAAGATCTGCCGGGTGTTGCGGTAGTTGATCTTGAGGATCGTCGTGCGGCCCTGCGCCTGCACCCCGACGCTCTTGAAGCTGAAGGGCTTGCCGCGCCGCTTGTCGTAGATGCTCTGGGCGTCGTCGTACAGCAGCAACAGGCTGTTGGTTGTGGGGTCGACCATCTGGGTGACCAGCTTGAGCCACTCGGGCGCAAAGTCGTGGCCTTCGTCGACCAGCACCGCCAGGTACTGGCCCGACGGGATCATCTGGCGGTCGACGCCTTCGATGACCTTGTGCACCATCTGGTCCATCTTGGCGCCCACGGGAAGGTCGTTGGGCGGCAGCGGCTGACCGAACGTCACCAGCTGGTCCCGGCACCATTTGTGAAAGTGGCGGACGTGGACGCGGTCTGCCAAGGCCTTGGCCTGCATCGAGGCCTGCAGCTTGACCGCCAGCGGCTCGTTGTAGCAAAGGACGAGCACGGGCTTGTGCACGTCCGTCGCGGCCTTGGCCAGGTACTCGGCGCGGTAGCCCAGGATCATGGTCTTGCCGGACCCTGCAACGCCGTGGATGACCCGGTGGCCGTCACCCAGGCTGCGCGCCAGCTGTTCCTGCTGCAGGTCCATCACACGCAGGAAGTCGGGGACGGTCGCTTTGTCGTCCGCGTCGTCGAAGAGCGCACCTTGCTCGGGAACGCGCACCTCGGGAAACAGGTTCCAGCGCACCCGGTCAATCTGGGGCAAGGACAACGCGCCGCGCATGAGCTGCGGAAACATGTCCCACAGCCGGCTCTGAAAGGCCTCGGGCTCGGCGTCCTCCAGCATTTCGTCGGAGCAGACAACGCGGTTCGACTCGATCGCGTTCCCGAGTCCGGCGGCATCGAACTGCTTGCGGGTGATGCGCGTGAAGACGACACCGTAGCTCCACGGGAAGGTGAGCATGCCCCGCCATTTGCCCTCATGCTGGATCAGTTGCGCATCGCGCTTGAGGGCATCGACGACCTGCAGCGCCTGATGCCGGGCCTGTTCGATCGGATTGGGAACGCCTTTGGGAACACCGTCAGGTGCAATCAACCAGTCGCCGCGGCTGGCTTTCTGGATGGTGTCCAGGCGCCAATCCTTGGTTTCCAAGATCAGCAAACCGCGACGGGGGTGCAGCACGACGAAGTCGGGATGGCACTGCTTGGGCCCGATGGGCACGTCGAACCACAGCAAGTAGTCTTCGTCGAGCTTCTGCTGCAGCCGCTCCGCCAAGCGCCGCTCACCTGATGTCATACGGGCGACGCAGGTGCTCAACGCAGGAATCAGGACAGCCATTGAAGATTCGGTCGCCCTGAAGTCGACAGGGGGCAAGCAAGGGATTGAAACTTAACGTAACACGTCGATGCCGTCAATCGCCATGATCCCGCGCCTCTTTGCACCCTCGGCAGATCAACGCATGTGGTTGCATGCTCATAGCAATTGGCGTGGTGCTAGCGCCGGCGCGCGACAGTAGCTCCCGACGAGCAGAGTCTTCAGGACGGCTTTGCAGCGATTGCGAGCATTCACGATTGCAGATCGGCAGGCGGCTTTGTGCCCATAACGGCCACAGGCTCCATAGCTAGTTAAGCGGCGACCGACGATGTTGAGGGCTCTCGATCAAGTTGATGGCTAAGCAAATGATCAGCGCTCAGCTTTGAGGGCAAGCAAACTCAGCGAGGTTGAGGTGACGAGCCTTACCTTGTCGTACCGGATACCAGCTCGGGACCAGCGAGAGACGAGCCTCTCGCGGTTGTTGGACTCTCACTCGCTTTGGGGCCGAAGTTTCGGCTTTTGCTTGAGCAGCTTCGCAACATCGTCTAGCCATCTTTTGGAGAACATCCAGCCTTTGCCGCCATTACGAAGTGACATCCATCGACCTCCGATCTCCTTGAGCTTAGCTGCGAATTCCAAGCTATTTCCGCGTACGACAAAGGATTTGTCTGAGTACTCTTCAAGCCAGATGCCCTCTTCCCCATCTTTAGGCGACTTCTTTTTTGCAGGAACTGTCGGGGGCGTGTCAGCGCCAAGGTCCCCCCTCGTGGATTCGTGCGCCGCCCTCACCACACGTTCATCGACCATCGGGCTTACGGTCATGTCGCGCAATACGATTGTTAGGTGTCTAAATAGTCTCTGCTTGAGATCGTCAGTCGAAGTGAAATCCTCTTGAATCCCCTTGTCGCGAATAGACGCTTTGAATTCTTTCAACTTCTCAAGTTGTTTGGTATCGATGCGATCAAGATCTACTTGCTGCTTTGAATAATACAGCATCACGGGTTTATTTAGATTGAGAAAATAACGGATTTCCTCAACCGTTCCGCTATCCTCCACCCCTGTAGGAGACCCTAGCCTCGTCCAAAATGCGCCCACCAGCATATCGCAATTGCGAACGACCTGCTTATTAATAATAGCTTGGGGTCGGTCCCCCATTGCTGGCGCACTATGCGACTCCCACATGACTGGAAGTAGCACATATCCCATGGTTTGAGCGTGAAGCGCATTCCAATCATATAGTGTTGCTGCAATTGCACTTCGCGCCTCTGGTACATCTGAGGGCGAGGCTATGAGAACTTGCAACACTGTTGCAGAAAATGGCATTTAATTTCTCGAATGAAGGGTGAAAATAGGTATCTGCCGAACCGGCGTTGTCAATCTCATACTTGTTTGGAGGCGGAGTCTTTTTTCATCGCGTCAATCAAGACTATATCTGGGCAGTTGTGCAATTGATGCTTGACAAGCAATCCTCTTACTTTATCAAACTCCTTTTGACTGAAGAATAGGATGGCCTTTATGGGTGGCGTGGTTGCACGTGCTGCGTCAGTATAAATTTCGGCTTGATTTATAAGATTTTTTTCAAGTTGACTGTTTTTGGCCAACTTAAATTCGATAATCGTCTTGGAATTGCTTCCATACGAAACCAAAAAATCAGCCGGGCCTCTTCCGTTATTCACCTCTGCGTCCGCACTGAATTCCGAAGCAAACCAAGTAAGCTTAAACATGATTTGCAAATCACTTTCGCGC
>Ga0247823_10003842_pt1 | contig 12121 bp, 6 predicted proteins | sample 13C_PalmiticAcid_2_FD_192426 | JGI IMG/M metagenome (GOLD analysis project Ga0247823, IMG submission 192426) | Soil microbial communities from agricultural site in Penn Yan, New York, United States - 13C_PalmiticAcid_Day30 | ecosystem: Environmental > Terrestrial > Soil > Agricultural land...
TCCTCGTGCTCGGCGTGGACACGGAGCTGCTCGGGTGGGTTTTCCCGGGCTGAGACCGTCCGTTCACGGGCCTTGAGCAAGCTTTGGGCGGCGTGATAGGCGGTGGCGACGCCGGGCTGCGGGACCAAGCCGCCGCCGAGCACGAGGACGGCCAGCGTCAGCACGGCGATCCGTTCACGCCCGCCGATCCGTAAGGAAATCGAGGACGAATACTGCGTCCCGGTGAACAGCAGGAAGTACGCCCGCATGATCGCGATGCCGTTCAGCGCGGAGGCAATCACGATCCACGGCCCGACATGAGGATACGCTTCGACGGCGCCGTCGATCAGCATTTCGGTTCCCACAAAGCCGACTGTTCCGGGGAAACCGACACATGCGAGCCCGGTCAGCAGGAAGCAGACCGCCAGCGCCGGTGTGTGTTCGTAAAGGCCCTGAAAGTGTACGAGCGGCAGGCGCCCGCGCCGGGCTTCAAGCGCACGCAGTGTCAGTCCGAACCCTCCCAGCGACAACCCTGCTGAAAGCCAGACACAAAGCGCGCCGGTGAGTCCGAGCGGCGTGGCGACCTCCAGGCCCACCAGCACCATCGCAGAATGGCTGATGACCATCCGACTCATAAACCGGCGGGCTTCGGTCTGAACCAACGCCAGCGCCGCGGAGTAAATCGCGGTGAAAAGGGAAACCAGCCCGAGGATCCGCAGCGCCGAATCGGGAGCCATCGGCACGATGAGTCGCAGCGCGGCATAGGCTCCGGCAAGCGGGGTCGTCAGCAGCAGTGCGGAGCCGAAGCTCGCCTTGTCGTACAGATTGATGACCCAGGACTGGAAGGGGAACAGCCCGCAACGGATCGCCACGCCGATCAGCAGGGGCGTGAACAGGACCAACGACGACGCCGGACCGCGTCGTTGAACCAGCAACCAGCCGAGGGCAAGCAGCACCGAAGACGCCGCCATCGCCAGTCCATAAAGCCTTGTTGGTTGCCCGCGGGCTTTCAGTTCGAAGTACGCCGGCATTGTTCCCAGCGCCATCAGAATGATGATGACCCACGGATCCACAGCGCTGAAAAGCCCAAGTGTCAGGGATTCGGTCAACAGCATCGTGGAAAACGAGAAGCGAGCGGCTTTCGTCCGCCCGGTGGCGAGATTCGTCAGCAGGAACAGCAACGCGATCAGCGGGATCAGCGGGGCGTTTAATTCATCGATGGCGAAGAGTTCCCGTCCGATCAGCCGCGACATGAGATGCCAGCGGTCTTCGGCGCGAAAGATGTGCAGCGAGTAAAAATCCTGGGCTTCCAGGATCGAAGCGATAAACACCGACGCAGTGACCACCAGACTTTGACTGTGCGCTCGCGCGGGATCACGCAGGCGCATGACCCATGCCGCTCCCAGCAGGGGAAGGAAGATGGCCAGCTCAATCCAGGGAAAATGCAGTTCGTTCATGACAGTGTGGTTGCTCCGGGAAGCGACCCACTGACGGGGCGCTCGAGCGCGGGGACTTCACCCGGTTTGGCGATCACCGGCCCGTTGACCTGTTCTGTAATCCGATCGTCCATGCGATCGCACCAGCGCAAGACCCGCAGGAACGGATCCACGAGGTAACGGTGCAGGACGGCATCGAGGTAGCCGCGGTTCACGGCGAAGTGGTAGATGGCGATCCGCCACCGTTCCGATAACCACGACTGCGACAGCGAATTGTCCGACGAGAGCCGGGAGCCGATGGCATTTTCGAGCACGCCGTAGTCGTGCAGCAGCGTCGGGGCCCGCAGGAATTGCAGCGTGCGGGCACAACCGTGTCCGAGGATGTGGACCAGAGGGATGTAAAGCAGGTAAGGAGCCGACAGGAATCGCGAGAGCCATGAAAACAAGCCGATTTCCGCAACGATCAACCCGACTTGCGTCATTGCAGCAAAGGAGAGAACGGCTTTGATGTCGGTCTGCGCGCGGCCGGTCACGCGGGCAAAGACCGCGCTCGTCAAACCGAGCGCACACACCACGATCGACAGCACGGGTGACAATGCCAGAATTGGACTGACCCGCAACAGCAGAAACGCACCAAGGTGCACCGACAGCGCCCCATAGAAAATGGCACTGGAGGGCGTGGGACCTTCCATCGCCCGCGGCAGCCATGTCGAAAATGGAACCAGCGCCGACTTCCCCGCGACGGCGAGCACAAGGAACAATCCTACCGTGAAGGCGAGGCCCGGCGGCAGATTCGCCGCTCCCTGCGGCCATGCTCCCGTTCCCATCAGTTTGTCGAAATCTCCCTCACCCGATAGATGATGGAGCAGTAATGCCGCCATCAGCAGGCCGGCATCGGACAACCGATAGACACACCAGACCCGGAAGCCATTCCGGCAAGGGTTCGGGCGTTCCTGGAAGAACGACACCAGCAACGTCGATGAGAGTCCGACCAGCTCCCAGCCGGTGAAGAGCGTTTCGATCGTTCCTGCTAATGACGTCAACACCATGCCGAGCACGAACACGGCATACAGCACAAAAAAACGGTTGAATCCCGCTTCGCGATGCATGTACTTGTCAGCAAACGCGCCGATAGTACCGCACAGCACAAACGTCAGAATCACGAACGGAACCGAGAGCCGATCAAACTCGAACTTGAACGCGAAGTGATAGAGGGTGTGCTCGTCATGATGCGACGTCGCAATCAGTGGCGGCGGGAGGTCATCATGCAGGATCACCCAGTGTCCGAGTTCAATAGGCACGCGACGCTCATTGCCCGCGAGCATCATCACCAGAATGGCGACAGAAGCCACGAGCCCGACACCCATCGCGCATTGCACTGCGCGCTGCGTCCACGTCTCACTCAGCGGGCGATCGATCAGTGACGCCACACCGAGGACGACCACCAGCAGCGCTGGTGCGCAGACCACAATCAGGCCGAGGATCGAAAAGACCGTCATGAACGCGCCCCCGCAGCGACAACCGGCGAGAATGGAGTCTTCCCACCGGACGCGGTCGTGGACAGAATCTGCGCGAAGTCGAGATGTTCCCGCCAGCCCTGATACCAGTTCACCGAACGCTGGACCTGCGGCAGTTTGTCGATCGTCGGAACATACGGCACGTACTCGCCGTTCTGGTAGAGACTGAGTTCGGCAGTATGGGGGTTCATGAGGGCGAGCTGCATCCAACCATTACGAAGAATGTTCCCGACTGCCGCGTTGCGATTCATGATCTTTTCCAGTGCCGCCGGAAGTGCTTCAATCACCATCAGCAGTCGGACTGGCTCGTGAATCTCGACGCCCTGCCACGGCAGACCCGAGCGCAGATCGCTCATTGCCCCGTCCATCACACCGAGCAGCGAAGTGACATTGTGCGGCAGCTTGGTTCCCGCGCCCCAACCGCTCGGATCGATATAGGAGAAGAAGTACTGCAGGTTGATCCCGGAACACACCACCACCACGGCGCCGAGAATCCGTCCGAGAATCGTGCTCTCTTCATCATCAATGGTCGGATCATACGACACGAGGAACGAACGCCGGTCGAGATACAGCCCGCGTGTCCGACACCGGCGGCCGACCACGCACATCGCGTTGGAAGCGTTGCCGAATTCCGGTCGAGTCTGCGCGAGATCTTCCGTCCGGTTTTCCACGTGCCACATGGCATCGACCGGAGAAATATCCAACGGCGCCGAGTAGAACCGGCGGCACCGTTCCTGCGCATTCAACTGGCACGCCGCATCCAGTTGCTCACGGGCAAATTCGAAGTCGGCGAAATGGGATCGCGGCAAGAGGTCGAGGTCGTAGTACGTCATCGTATCGGTGGCGGTGTTGTGCATCCCGCCGACAAACACCGTGTCTTCGGGAATGACAATGCCGCGTTCGATCAGCAACGCCCGGACGCGGCGGTCGTTGAGCATCGCCGCAAGCGCACGGGCATTGGGTCCGCCAGCGCTGCCGGAGCACGCGCCGCAGTCGTAACACGATTTATGCGGGTTGTTCAGACAGAACGATCCGTGACCGAAGAAGAACATCAACCGCGAGAAGCCGGTGCCCACGCCGATCTCGTTGAGGACGCGCTCGCCGACATCGGCCATTTCTTTGAGGCTGTAGCCGATTGCATCCCCGGTGTCGCCGGGTTCCGCTGTAAGGCGCTCCAGCCGCAACCGCGTCACCGGGGGAGGGGCCATCACGCTTCCAACCGTGCGACGAATCCGTGACGTCGTCAGGGGAAACAGCACCCGGGCGACAAGCGGCACCGACGCCATCACTCCCAGCCCCGCGGCGAGCAACGCGCCGCCGGCAATGCTGCGCGAGCCGATGTGAAACTGATGAGACGCGGTCGCCAACCGCTTTCGGGCGTTAGAGCGCAGGCGATGAGACTCTGCGAGGCTGTAGACCACTTCTTCGACGACGTAATTCTTCGGGCGGACGACGATGGGACACAACGCCTGGAAGTGCGCGTCGGCCACGCCTTTATAATACATCGCCACACCGAAAAAGCCGGCGGTCGCAAAGGTCTCGGCACTCGGGCAGATTTCTTCCAGATGACGGCGGAACGATTGCTCGCGAGTGTCGATGCAGTAGACCGACTGAAATCGAGGAGCAGCGACGCGTTCGGCCGTCCGTCCGCGATTATGGATCGCCAGCGCATCCAGGGCTTGCACACGGAACCGCCGCTCGAAGGCCAGATGAAACATCCGTCGACGCTGCAAATCATCGAAGCGGGTGACCTCACTGATCAGGGTCTCCCACTGTTCCGCCGTCAGATGCGACAGGGCCGCGGCCGACCACCGCATCAACTGCGCAATCTGGAACAGCGCAAACGTCCGTTCAGCCAGTGTCGTGACGGGTGCGCTCGGCAGTACTTTGTCGAGATGAGTCCGCAGGGCTGCGACGCTGCCGCAGCCGGGAACGTCCTTGATGAAGTGCGCCAGGGCGAGCTTCAACAATGTTAACCGAACGGCGACATACTCCAGCAGCGTTCTCTTTGGCAGCGGCCGGCCGAAGCGGTCGCCACGATCTTCTCCTTGCCAGAGCGTTCCCGCGTAGCCACGCAGTGCGAGCAGTTCGCGCGTGAGAAACTCTCCGGCTTCACGATCCGGAATCCCGAGATCTTCCAGTTGCCGGGCGATGATCTCCGCCGCGCTGAACGAGTCCAGCTGCTGCAACGTCTGCGGCAATTTTTGTAACCACGCCTCCACCGGCGGGCGGGCCCGATGCAGCGCTGAGAAGGACTTCCAGAATCCTGCCTCACGCTGCGGCAACGGAAGCGTGGCTAAGCCCTGGTCGATGAAGGCCGCGCAAAAGGGTATCAGAAATTCATGCAGATGCTCGTCACAATCGACGCCGTTGAACTCCTGCAGCAGGTCGCGATGCCGCATCGCCGTGCAGCGTGCGAGGGGAATCGGCAACTCACGCACACCCTGTGCGCAGACTTCCCACAGCGCGCGCAGCGAAAAGGCCCGCCATTCCTCGTCCGTCCATCGATCGACCGTGGCTTCGTTAATCTCCGGGAAGACCTTGCTCCAATGCAGATTGGATTCGCGGCGAACGTCGCGCAGCGCCCAGAGGCGCGTCTCCTCCGAAAGTCTCAGGACCTCTTCCGGGCTGACTTCCGGACGATAGCGGCGCTGCGCATCGGTCTCGGCCATGAACCAGTTCAACTCGGCGACCGGTGCGCTCCTTACCGGATTCGCAAGCATTGCCATGCGCAGATCAAACACCGTCCCGTGCGGTCCAACCTGCTCGCTGGCGTGCTCCCCGAGTTCCTGTCGCAGTGTTTCCTGCAGATCCACCAGGCGGATGCGGCCGCGGTCAAGCTTTTCGCGATAGCGGACTTCAGACAGGTATGTCTCACAGCCGAACCAGTCGCGTCCCCGGGCCAAACCTTCTTCAAACGGAAGGTGTTCGAGCGCCTGCAGCGAATTGAGGAAGGCAAAGGCAGTGACCGGGCCTTGCGCGGGAAGAAGCTGAGCAGCGTTGTGAACGATCTGCTCGATTTCCTCGGGTTGTTTCACTTCGCGCTCCGAAAGGACAGCAATCGATCACCATGAGTGCAAGTCGAATACCGCTCATCAAAACGGCGACAACCGGGAACCGCCCCGTGTCGAGAATCAGTCAGCGGTCGCTCACCACAGATGTTTTCGCTGCGGGAACCTTTGTGCCGCCGCCGGGACACGGCCGAAGATCATCACGAAAGGCAGCCTCTTTTCGCAGTGTGCCCGGCGAAACGCCGCGATCGATTACTGCAAAAATATCGCCTCACTTCCCCGTCAACTCATGAGGAGCCCTTAGCTTAACCAGACACCCTCACACTCAAGTCTTGCCCTGTATCCATCAGGGGCGGAATCGATTTCATCCCATCAGCCGGATTGTTGCAATAAGGCTTTGAGGATTCTGTCGAGCTTGTCAGGTTGACCGGGCAAGACGCTGCCCGGAAGAGAGGCGACAGTGCACGCGAGTCTCCGCTTGGGGGGACGAAGCGATGCGTCGCGCGCCGGAGAGAAGCGCCCCGAATCGTGCAGAGACTCGCGACGTTGCACAGCAGTGTTCACGTCGGGCGCAGTGAAGCGGCGCTTATTTCTGCGTGACGGTCGTCACGGCTTTCGGTGCGGGCGCTTCTTTGAAATAGTCTGCATTGCCGGTGTTGCCGTAGTGGTAGCCGTAGTGATACTGCCCCGCGCCATACCCGCTCCCCTCGAGGCGCACGGCGTTCAGCGCGATTCCAATCACCTTCGCGCCGACCAGCCGCAGTCGATCGAGTCCGCGGGCACACAAGACGCGGGCGCTGCGGCCCAGCCGGGACACGAACAACACACCATCAACCGCGGGCGAAATGATGCTCGCGTCGGTCACCGCCAGCACAGGCGGTGAATCAATGATGATGAATTCATAGGTCTCCCGCATTTTCAGCAGGAAACTACGGAACTCATCGGCCATCAACAGCTCGGCGGGATTATCCGTACGCTGTCCCGACGGCAACAGGTCGAGATGCTCAACATCCGTGCGAACGATCGCGTCCGGAAAGTCGACCGAGTCCTGCAGTACCGTCATCAGCCCGACATTATTGCCCACACCAAACAGCTCATGTTGCGTGGGGCGACGGCAGTCCGCATCCACCAGCAGGCACCGCTTGCCACTCTGCGCGATGCTAATGGCAAGATTGGCGGCGAGCGTGGATTTCCCGGCCCCCGCTTCCGAACTGGTGATCAGCAGGACATGGATATTCGATCCATGACTGCCCAGGAAAATCGCGGACCGGACTGCGCGGTACGCCTCCGCGGCAAACGAGGCGGGCTTGTGGAAGCAGACGCCCATGCGGGCCACCGCCTTGCTCCGCACCTTGCCGCGCAGAGTTCGACTCTCAATGACGGGAATGGTGCCGAGCACCGGAAGCTTCAGCCGCCGCGTTACGTCATCCAAACCACGGAAGCCCCCGTTCGACGATTCGATCAGGAACGAAATGCAAATTGCGGCCAGCCAGCCAACGATGCCACCGCCACCGAGATACTTGCTGTACGCCGGGCCGACCTGCCAGCCGGGCCCCGGCGGCGAGACCACTTCCGCTTTCAGCGTTCCGCTGTCCTTCGCGAGGTTCAGGGCCTGCAACTGATCGAGCACGGTGTCGAACAGACGGCTGGTCCGATCGATGTCATCGCGGTACGACTGATCTTCGTTCTCCTGCTTCGCAAGGCGGCGGGAGTCCGTCTGCTCCTTCTCGAACAGACTGTTCAAATCCGTTTTCTGCTGGCTGATCTTGCTCAAACCCTGGCGCAGTGAATCGACATAGATATCCAGCCAGTCCCCCCGCGGCTTGTCACTTCCGGCTTCGCTGGAAGCGCCTTGCTCGAACATGGCGCGCGTCAGTTCAATTTTCCGACGCACCTCCCGGACGCGCGGGTGCCCGCTCCCCAGGCTTTGCAACAGCTTTTCTTCTTCAAAGATCAGCGGCAGCAACAAGCTGGAAAGTGACTCGGCCGGTGAACCGTCCGCGTCCTTTCGCTGGCGGTTCGCCGTGTCGACCATCAGCAACAACGTTTCCCGGCTGACGTTTTTCGCGATCGCCGCTTCGATGGCATCCAGCTCGGCACGCAGTTGCGTTTCCTGAATCAGAAGATTGGACCGCGTGGTTTCAATCTGCGACATGCGTTCCTGGTGCAGGTTCTTGGCCTTTTCACCCACGAACACGAGCGACGATGTCGCCTTGAATTCGTTGTAAGCGTCCTGCTTCTTCTTAAGATCCAGATCGAGTAGCTTGCGAGCGTCGTCGATAAACTCGACCGCCTTTTTCGTGTCCCCTTGCTGCGACGTCTCAAGATACTCCGTAAAGGCCTGCACGACGGCCCCCAGAACAATCGGGCAGTCCTGCGGATAGGGTGCGTTAAAGGTGAAATCGAGGAATTCTTTTGCGCTGCCCGGTTGCACCGAGAGACCGTTGGCGACATACCCCAGCATCGCCTCGCCGCTGGCTCCCTTGAGATCGCCGTCGCGGAGGTTCCGCAGAGCTTCCCGCAGATGGTTCGGCGACGTGATGAGGATCGCGAACGTGTCCAGCTGCGGGGCCGTGGTGGCAACGGTTCGCCCATCAATCGCCGTCGTCATCGGGCGCGGTTGAAAGACGCGGACGCGGGCCGAAGACGAGTAAACGGGGCGGGCTTTCGTGAAGAGGTAGTAGCCACATCCCACGCCGACCAGCACGAGGAACATGGTCAGCAGCTTCTGACCGAACAGCACCCGCGTCAGATCAATTTCGGATGCTGACTCGAGCGACGAAGGCTGCGACGAGCCGGCCGGAGCTTCTGTGGGCCAGGGACTGGACGCTGACATGGAGTTATTTCGCAATTCGGTGTGAGGATGAACGCGGGTGATTTCTCACCAACTGCACCCGGGCTGAAAGTACCAAATCTACAGCGACCCGCCGCTTTAACGGCTGCGGACGCGAGGCCACCATGCCGGACGTATGTACCGTTCGCCAGCACTATAATCGTTGCGGTGGGCGGAAGCCACGATTACTTGCCGCTGTTCCTCAAAACTCATTCAAGACGGGCGTCACGGTCGTTTTCCCCGGTCGCGCATCGCCAATTCCCATTTTTTGAGGACAATCAGCCCCTCATACGTGGCCATCATCCTGCTGAATTCCCAGCCAGGTCGACCATCCAGAAAGCCGCAGCACCAGACGTAGTGATAGAGAAACCGGAGCCACGGCCGACACGGCAGGCGTCGTGCCAGCTCGCGGGCCCCCCGCCGACGGCGTGCGGAATCACCGCTGAACACATCGGACCAGTTCAAGTCGGCCGTTGCCTGCCACTCCCGCTCGGCCTCCCGGCTTGAGTAGGTGTTGTGTCGTTGCCACCAGTCGTGCAACCCTTTGCTGAAGGGGTAATGCAGAAACGGTTCGGCGATCCGTGGCAGCACACCCTCAACTTGAGGAACCGGAACTTCACCGTGACCGGAATCGACGAAGTGGGCCCGGCTGCGACGCACGATGCGCATGATCCAGACCGGAAACCCATCGGCGTGACGCAGCCAGTGATCAAAGAACATCGTTTTGCGACAGAGCTGAAAGCCGACAGCACTCTCCGCCGCGCGCTCCACCTGCGAACGCACGACGTCCTGGAACTTTTCTGTCGAGACCTCATCCGCGTCAAGCATCAGGACCCAGGTGCTCTGCAAGCCAGCTTCGGTGAGCGCCCAATTGCGCTGCGTCGCAAAGCTTTCAAACGGGTGCGTCACCACCCGCGCCCCACAGGCCGCCGCAAGTTCAGGCGTGCCGTCCGTCGAGCGATCGTCCACGACGACGACTTCGTCACACCACAGGACCGACCGCACGCAGCGTTCAATGTTCGCGGCTTCATTTCTGGCAATGATCACCGCGGCGATGGAGGAGGGAACCGTCACGTTGGCGACCCCGGTGGCTTCAGCTGGCGCGGGCCGATCACCCGGGCCGGGTTGCCTGCAACAATCGTCCACGGATCGACATCGCGGGTGACGACGGAGCACGCTCCCACAACACCGCCGACGCCGACGTGAATTCCTGGTCCCACGAACGCTCGCGCGCAGACCCACGCCTGATCCTCAATCGTGATCGGCGCGGTGGTGAGTCCCATCTGCGGGTCGGAGACATCATGGGATGCCGTACAGAGAAACGTTTCCTGCGATACCGTCGCATGCGCGCCGATGACGACGCGGTCGACGCAGTAGCAATCCACGCGATATCCTAGCGACGCTTCCTCCCCGACTTGCAGGTTCCACGGTGCCCAGACGCGAACTGTCGGGGCGATGCGTGCGTTGCGACCGATGGTGGCACCAAACAGCCTCAGAAGCGTGCGTCGCCACGCGAAACAGATCCGCGGGCTCGGACGAAACAGCAACGCCCAGACGATGCCCCATAGCACGCGCCCGACTTTGTTACCGAACGAATGGGGACTAGGGCATTCGCGCGCACCAACGCGCACCTGAGGCACAGTCTCCGACGGGCGCTCTGTGCTCAAACTATTTTGTGGCAAGGGAGCGGTAGACTTCCAAGAGTTTTTCGCGAAACGTCGCGAGAGAATAATCCTGCACGCGCGCATGTCCTGCGGCCACTAGCCGCTCCACGCAAATTGGATCGGTAAGAATGTTGATGGCATGTCGAGTCAAGGCGAGTTCATCGTCAACATCCGCGGTGAGCCCGGCGTCGCCCACGACTTCCGCCAGCGAACCGTTGTGACTGCTGACGACCGGGCAGCCCCACGCCATCGCCTCCAGCGGCGGCCAGCCGAAGCCTTCGTAATAGCTGGGAAACAGCAGTAACCGTGCTTCACGGTAGAGTTCACAGATCGTGGAGTCAGTGGGATCAACGACGAACTCCACCAGGTCCGTTAGTGAGGAATTCCGGATCAGTTCCGTCAACGACCGGTCTGGGGGTGGCCCTGCCATCACCAACCGACAGGGGACGGTTTCCCGAATTCGATCAAAGATCCGAATCGCCCCCGCACGGTTCTTGTAAAAGCCGTTGTTGCCCACATGCAGAAGATACGGCCGCACGTTCCGACGGCGTGCCTCCCAGTCGGGTAAGAGCGTTCCACTGAGAGGCATCATGACGGGAGGGACGGCGAGCGGAGCAACACAGAGCCGATCCCGCAACGTTGGATCAATCGCAGCCACATCGCGCTCAGTCGCCGTGCTGTCGGCCATGATGGATGCCGCAGAACGCAGTGACCTTAAACTGGTGTGAATCAACCATTGCGCTCCGCGCGACGGTGGCGGAACAGGAAATCGTCGCTGGCTCTGCAAGTACGGAATCACGTCGTGCACGGTCACTACGCTCCGGCCGCGCGGCAACCAGCGGGTGACGTAACCATGACTGCCGTCGATCAGGTGATAAATGTCCGCGCGCTGTTTCCGCACTACACTCATCGCCCGGCGCAGGACGGTGGCGTGATGCCACGCCGTTCGCAATCGCTGTGGAGATCGGGACAGTTCGCGTGCCGTTGGTGCAAGGTTGACTCTGGAAACCGAACAAGCCGGCTCGTCGATGAGCGCCTGCTCGATCAACTCGGCATAGCGATGCATGCTTCCCGGACGGTCCGCTGCCGCCGTTTCAATGAGGAGCACCTTCACGCGGGCAGACCTGCCGCTTCACGCCACGCCTGAATCATCGCGCGGACAACATCGGGCATGCGCATCTGAGCCGACCACCCGAGAACGTCGCGGGCTTTCTTGGGGTTTAATCGGCTTTCGCGGATTTCCGTTGGCCGCCGCAGCGATTCATCGAAGCGGAAGTGGCTCTGCCAGTCCAAGCCAACAGTGCTGAAGGCCGTCGCAACGAAGTCTTCGAGACGATACGTTTCCCCCGTCGCGACGAGATAATCGTCCGGTCGGTTCTGCTGCAGCATCCGATGCATCGCCACGACATATTCCGGTGCCCAGCCCCAATCGCGCGCAATCGAGATGTCGCCGAGTTCAACATGTGTCTCGAGACCCGCAGCAATCCGACACGCCGCCGCGATCACCTTCTGTGTCACATACCGCTGCGGACGCAGGGGAGATTCATGATTGGAAAGGATCCCCGAACAGGCATAGAGATTGTACGCCTCGCGATAGTTGGCGACTTCCCAGAAAGCAGCAGCCTTGGCAACGGCATACGGACTCCGTGGACGGAAGCGAGTTTCTTCATCGGCGGGGCAG